>Ga0308175_100000675_pt1 | contig 22736 bp, 27 predicted proteins | sample PhyCR1_3_FD_203893 | JGI IMG/M metagenome (GOLD analysis project Ga0308175, IMG submission 203893) | Soil microbial communities from UC Gill Tract Community Farm, Albany, California, United States - DLSLS.C.R1 | ecosystem: Environmental > Terrestrial > Soil > Agricultural land | place: USA...
GCGACGTGGCGCGCGCTGGCCGGGCGCGGGTCCTCGGCGCGCTCGGGCGGCTCGCGCGGCAGCGCGGTACGGCTGTTGCAGCGACGGCTGGGCATTGCGGCCGACGGTGTCTTCGGGCCCGGGACCAAGCGTGCCCTGAAGCGCTTCCAGCGGGCGCACGGCCTCACGGCCGATGGCATCGCCGGGCCCGCGACGTGGAGCGCGCTGGGCCTGCGCGGCCGGCACCCGGTCCTCAAGAAGCATGGCCGGGCCCACCATCGTGCGCGCCCGCACCACCGCAGCTCGCGCGGCAGCGCGGTGCGGCTGCTGCAGCGGCGGCTGGGCATTGCGGCCGACGGTGTCTTCGGGCCCGGGACCAAGCGTGCGCTGAAGGGCTTCCAGCGGGCGCACGGCCTCACGGCCGACGGCGTCGCCGGGCCCGCCACATGGAGCGCGCTCGGGCTGCGCGGCCACCATCCCCTCCTGCGGCGCGGGCGCGGTGGCCACGCGCGCAGCGGCGCCTTCGGCGTGATCGCGCGCGGCATCGCTGCGGCCAACCGGATCGCGCGCTACCCCTACCGCTACGGCGGCGGGCACCGCTCCTTCCACGACAGCGGCTACGACTGCTCGGGCTCGGTGTCGTACGTCCTCCACGCGATGAGCGCGCTGCGCAGCCCGCTCGACTCGTCGGCGCTCATGGGCTACGGCGCACCGGGCCCCGGGCGCCATGTGACCGTCTACGCGAACCCCGGCCACGCGTACATGACGATCAACGGCCGGCGGTTCGACACGTCGGCGCAGTGGCAGGGCGGCTCGCGCTGGTCGATCTACGACCGCTCGAGCGCGGGCTACGTGGCCCGCCATCCGCCCGGCCTGTAGCGCCGGCCTCGCGGAGCACGCCCCCAGAAACGCGCGTGCCCACGACCGCACCATCCTCGGCGATCGTGGGCTATCGCGGCGAGCGCGACATGCGGGGCCAGCTGGATCGGCGAGACGGACATTCCGTCGACCTCCGGTTACGCCATCCTGGCGTGAGTCTCCCGATCGCGCCGGCTCCCGTCGCGGCACGTTCTTCTGCGCTTGTGGTGTGTGTTTCCTACACCTTTCGGGCTTGTTCCGGGGAAAAAGTTTGGCCGCTGGACAGATGTCCGTCGTCAGTTCTGGGGCGTCTACGCGATGATCAGCGAGTGCGGGTCGTTCGGATCGACCCGGACCGGCACCGAGGCGCCCGGCTGGAAGCCAGGCAGCGCCACCATCGCCAGCACCTGGCGGTGCGTGACCGCGTAGGGCGCGCCGCCGTCGACGACGACCTGCAGGTCGAGCTCGCACTCCGGGTTGTTGTTGACGAACGTCCCGGTCTGCCGCACGCCCGACACCGTCGCGGTGCCGACATGGCCGGCCTGCATCAGGTACTGCGCCTTCTGGCCGTCACTGGCCATCTGGCCGAGCATCCCGTTGGCCTGCGCGACGCCGTCCTTCATCGCCCGGAAGCCGCCGAGCATGCCGCGGTGCTCGGGCGGCGTCATCTCGCGCGCCGTGTCCTGAAGGTTCTTGATGTCCTTGAAGAAGCCCATGCGCAGACCGTCCCAGGGGCGCGGGCGCCTGCCAATGCCAACCTGGTCTCAGGCCGGTATCACGGCGTGATGAAGGCGAGCGGCGCCGACACGCCCGCCTCGCGCGCGACCGTCACGATCCGGCGCCCCTCCTGCACCGCTGCGCGCGGCGTCCCGACCAGGCCCGCCTCCGCGCCGGCGACGAGCGCATCGACGTCGCCGACGACCGCGACGAGCCCCCAGAACCGGGCCGGATCGCCGCCTCCGGCGGCCGGCGGCCCGACGACCTCCAGGATCACCTCGCCCATGCGGAAGAAGCCCTGGTGCAGCGTGTCGGAGTGCTCGCGCACGCGGCGCAGGTCGAGCCCCGCCGCCTGCAGCGCCGCGACCGTGCGCGCCAGGTCGGGCGTGTTGACGACGACGTGATCGATCCGCGTCGCGCCGTTGGGATGCTCGCCGGGCGCGGCGGGCGCGCCTTGCGGCGCAAGCGTCGTCTCGAGGCCGTCGAACGCCGTCGTCCCGGCGCCGCGCAGGGCCCAGGCGCGCAGCCCCTCCCCCGAACCGTCGAGCACGACCGTCGTCGTCCCCACCGTCGTCCGGTCGCCGTCGACCGCGAACCCGAGCCGCGCCCAGGTCGCCGGGTCGTCTCCGACGACGAGCTCGGCGATCGTGGGCCCCGGCATGCGCCGGAGCCTACGCGGGCAGACCGGCGGCGGCCTGCGCGAGCGTCTCCCCCAGCCGCTCGGCGATCGCCGGCCAGGCGAACCGCTCGGCGACGTCGCGCGCCGCGGCCTTGCCGCGGCGATCCAGCTCGGCCGGGTCGCCGACGGCCTCGACGAGCGCGTCGGCCAGCGCCGCCTCGTCGTCGGGTGCGACCAGCCAGCCGGTCTCGCCCGGCGTGATGATGTCCGCCGGCCCGAACCGCCCGACCGCGATCGCCGGCAGCTCGCAGGCCATGCCCTCGACCAGCACCAGCCCGAACTGCTCGCAGACCGACGCGAGCACGCTCGCGTCGGCTGCCGAGTAGAAGTCCGGCAGCGTCCCGTGGTCGTGCCAGCCGGCGAGGAAGACGTCGTCCAGCCCGAGCTCGCGCGCGACGGCGCCGGGATGCTCGGCCTCCCATTCGCCGTCATGGCCGCCGACGAAGACCAGCGCCGCCGGCCGCTCGAAGCGCTCGCGCGCCCGCGCCCAGGCGCGCACCAGCAGCCCCATGCGCTTGACCTCGGTGAAGCGCCCGACGCACACGAGGACGCAGCGGTCCGCCAGCGCGGCTGCAGCCTGCGGCGGGTACCGCAGCGACCCTGGCTCCTGGCCCGGCAGCCAGCCGCGCGGCTCCTCGGTGAGCTGCCGGCGCCAGAAGGCGGCGCGGTCGATGTCGCGGCGGGAGAAGCACTCTGGGTCGTAGCCGTTGGGGACCACGGTGCAGCGATCGCGATCGATGTCCAGCAGACGCTCGACGCGGTCCAGCTGCGACGGCGAGAGCACGACGATCTGCTCGCAGCGCGCCGCCCAGCCGCGCATCCGCTCCCACCAGGCGTCGGCGTGGTTCCAGCCCTCGGGCGCGCCCTCCGCGATGTGCTCGAGCATCAGCAGCTCGGTGCCGTGCAGGTGGCCGACGACCGGTACGTCGGGCGCCACGCGCGCCGCGGCCTCGTGGATCGGCGTGAGGTGGTGCAGGTGCAGCACGTCGGCCTCGGCCGCGCGCGCCCGCTCGAGGGCGTCGGCCCACGCGTCGACGTGGCGCTCCAGCTCCTCGTCGCCCACCCGGGCGAAGACCTTGTCCGGGGCGCCCGGGCGGTCCTCGTAGGAGGGCTGCATCGGCGCGTCGCCGGCGTCGAAGTCGACGGTCACGGTGTCGAGCCCGGCATAGAAGGCGCGGGCGTCGGCGCCCTGCCGCGAGCCGCTCAGGATCGTGACGTCCCAGCCCGTCGCGGGCAGATGGTGCGCAAGGGCGCGCGCGACGTGCGCGGATCCGCCGCGGGGGAAGAACATGAGGGCGCTGACGACTCGCACCCCACAAGTCCTACCCGCTATGCGTGGTGAACGTCAGCGCGGTGGAGATCGGCCGGCCGCCGGCAAGCGTCACGCCGTGATCCTCGCGCGGCACATTGCACAGCTGCCCGCCCGCCACGAGCGACGTCGAGCCGCCGCCGTCGAGGTTCAGCGCCTGCACCGCGCCCAGGGCGATCAGCGCCTCGGCGAGCTCGACCATCGTCAGGCCGGCCTCGTCGTCGGCGCGCCCGTCGCAGGCCACCGCGAGCAACCGACCGCGGCGGGCGACCGCCAGCGCGGCGCGCGGATAGCGGCCGTCGGTGATGTCGGAGTCGAACTGGCGCTGCCCGGCCGAGAAGCCCTCGACGTCCTCCGCGCACGCGACGCGGCCGCGGTGGACGAGCAGCGGCCCGGCCTGCAGCAGGTCTCCCTCGGGCGTCTCGGGCAGCTCGTCGCGCCGGGCGATGTGCATCTCGTCTGCGGCGACGTGCACGCAGGCGCGCCGGTCCCCCCACGGGGCGTCGAACGGGACGTGCCGGCGCAGCACGCCCGCCTGGCGAAGCTCGCCCAGCGGCGAGCCGTGCGGCCGCAGGAAGAACCCGCCGACAAGCGCCTCGGGCGTGCCGGTCGCGGCGCACCAGGCGGCCAGCGGCGTGGGCTGCGGCATGCGCACGACGCGCACGCTGGTGCGCGCCAGCGGGTGACTCGCGACGTACAGGGTCGTCCGCGCGCCGTCGCGCAGGCGGATCGTCTCCCGCCGGACGTGTCGCGGGAGCCTCCTGGGCGCGGGTGCTGGAGCAGCTTGGAGGGTCTGGCGGAGCGCCATGGCGGGGTGTTCGACGTACACCGCCTCATCCTTGAGGTGACAGCGGTCCTGCAGTCCGCCGTCTGCGCCGGAACGCCGCGCCCTTCGTGCGGTTGCCGCAGATCCGCATCGAGCACCACTGCCCGGAGCGGTTGCGGCTGTGGTCGTGGAACGCCCAGCCGCAGTGCGGCCCCGGGCATGCCTTCATCCGCTCCCAGGAGCCGTCCCGGCGCGCCTCGAGCACGATCGCCAGCGCCAGCGAGCGTGCCGCCGCCGGGCCGTCGCCGGCGGGCTCCAGCCAGGCGCCGGTCGCGTCGTGGCGGGCGACGAGCGCCCCCTCGTCCCGCACGCCGTGCCAGCCCTTCCCCAGCAGCGCGGCGCGCAGGCCGTCGCGCAGCGAGACCGTGCGCGCGCGCTCGGCCTCGGTGACGGTGTCGTCGAAGCCGCGCTCGCGCAGCCAGGCGGCGAGGCCCTCCGGCGTCTCCCAGCCGTCCACTCCGTCGGCGTCGAGGTCCCAGAACGAGTTCAGGAACGCCTGGACGTAGCCGAGGCGCCCGGGCGCCGGCCGGCGGCCGGCGGGCTGCCGGCCGGGGTCGAAGCGATCCATGTGCGAAATAGTGGCGCAAACCACCGTCAACGTCTACGCTGGTTTGCGTCATGAGCGATTCCGTGCGGGACGAGGTCCGCGCGGCGCTCGCCCGCAAGGACGAGGCGCCGCATCGCACCTGCCCTCGCTGCGGACGCGGGGAGCGCACGCGAAGCGAGTTCTGCCCGCATTGCGGGTACTCCTACTTCGCGCGATCCGCCGCCGAGGTACGCCGGCGGCGGATCGTTGCGGGGTCGGCGGCGTTGATCGTCCTTGTGGCGCTCGCCGTCGGCGCCGCGGTGCTCATCTCCGACCGCAACGACCAGGACAGGCGCGATCGCGCGACCCGCGCCAAGCTGGTCGCCGCCGAGGTCGCCCGGCTCAAGCGCGTGCAGGCGCCTCACCGCGGGTCGGCGACCGCCCTCAAGCCGCCGCGCGGCGCCTCGGACGCCCAGCGGCTGGCCGCGCGCCACGACCTGCTCGGCGCGGCCGAGAGCGCGATCACCGCCGATGCCCGCGGGCGCGTGCGGACCGGCGAGCTGCGCGGCACCATCACCCACACCGAGTGCGGGCCGTTCCTGCGCGCGCGCGACGCGGTCCCGGACGACCGGGTCCTGTCCAAGCCGGTCGGCCGCTACGACTGCGTCGCCGTGCTGGCCGATGCAATCCGCAGCGGCAAGACGGTCGGCAAGATCGGCTATGCGTTCGTCGCGGCGCTGGACTTCCGCCACTTCACCTACGTCACGTGCCGCAACAGCCCGGCGCAGGGCGAGGCCGGCCGGTCGCTGGCATTCGTGCGGCTGGACCGGGCGTGCCTGGCGACGAAGAGCCGCGTCATCGGCTCCGGCTACGTCGATCCCGAGTCGACGCCCTGACGGCTAACGGTTGCGCTTGCGCGCGGCGCGCGCCTGGCGCGCCTTCGCGCGGCGCACCGGCTTCGTGCGCGACTTCGGGACGAACCGCGCCCGCTCGCCGATGTGGCCCTCCTCGCCCTCCTTCACGGGCGCGTTGCGCCGGGCGTCGGTGACGATCGCGTAGCCGATGCCGACGATCAGCACGACGCCGCCCATGAAGATCAGGACCTCCTGCCAGCTCTTGAGGCCGCCCTGGTCGCCGGTGGTCGACGACGAGCCCGTCGAGGTCGTGGCAGTCTGCGTCGGCTCCTGCGGCGCCGGCAGCGGGCCGAACGGGTTCTGCGCGAGCGCCACGGCGCACGGCGCGAGCACGAACAGGACGGCGGCGAGAGCGAGCGGTCGGCGGATCACGGCGCGGGATGGTAGCCCGCTAGCGGCGGGCGAGCGCGGCGAATGCCGCCGACATCGCCAGGTTCGCCGCGCCGGCGGCGCGCAGGCCCGCCTTCGCCCCCGGGCGCGACACCGCAGCGGAGTTCGACCAGAGGACGTCGGTGAACCATTCGGTCGCGCGCAGCCACGCCAGCGCCCACCAGTCCTCGGGCCGGTCGCGCCGGTCGGCGACGAGATGCGCAGCCGCGAACGTGAGCCAGATCGGGCCGCAGCGGCGGAACAGCTCGCGCGCGTCATCGGACGGCTTGTCGTGGCCGAGGACGCGCAGCGTGGCGTCCGGAGCGGCGATCGTGGCGGTCCCGAGAAGCAGGTCGAACGCCACCATCCCGCGGTTCGCCAGGCGGATGACGTCGGCTCCGGGCACGCGCGGCGCGCAGCGTACACTGCCGGGACTCATGGCGAAGCAGAGGCAGATCAAGATCGAGCAGCGCAGCGCGCTGGCCGCGATGCAGCAGCTCGAGACCCGCTCGGACGAGGAGCTGGCGGCCGAGCAGAAGTACCGCGCCGCCGCTCAGGCGATCCTCGGCGCGCGCGCGGCGGAGAAGTACGACGCGGCCAAGTCGCGCGAGCATTTCCGCAAGGCGATCGCGGCCGCGCGGCCGCAGGAGCGGATGCAGCTTCGCCGCATGGCCGACGCCTCCCTCGCCCTCGCCGAGCGCCGCCCGAACGACCTCAAGCAGGCGGTCGAGCGCCTGGGCCAGGCGCCGCCGTCCAACCGCCAGCTCCTGCTTCTGCGCCTCATGGGCCTGCTCGCGCCGCCGCCGGGCTCGAGCCCGCTGCTTCGCATCCGCGGCTTCCTGCTGATCCTGCTGCTCGTGATCGGCCTGCTCGCGATCGGCCTCGGCATCGTCGAGCTGATCTCGCTGCCGTTCGGCGGCGTCGGCATCGGCGGCGGGCTGCTGCTCGGCCTGATCGTGGTGGTGATCGCGCTCGGGATCCTGGCCCTCGTCGGGCGCCGCAGACAGGCGGCGGCCCAGGCGAAGGCCCGCGCCGGCTGATGTGCGGGCGCTTCACGCTCGCGGGCGCCAACCCCGCCGAGCTGCGCGCCCGCTTCCCGATCGGCGAGTCCGTCGAGATCCGCGAGCGCTTCAACGTGGCGCCGGGCGACGACATCCTGGCCGTGACGACCACGAAGGAAGGCGAGCCGCGCGGCGAGCTGCTGCGCTGGGGCCTCGTCCCGTACTGGTCGAAGGACGAGAAGGGCGCCTACAAGATGATCAACGCGCGCCTGGAGACGATCCACGAGCGCCCCGGCTTCCGCGACGCGCGGCACTGCCTGATCATCGCCGACGGCTTCTACGAGTGGCAGAAGCTCGAATCCCGCAAGCAGCCGTGCTGGGTCACGCGCGCCGACGAGGAGCCCTTCGCCTTCGCCGGCCTGTGGTCCACCTGGCGGCGCCCCGACGGGTCGCAGCTGCGCAGCTGCTCGATCGTCACGACCGACGCTTTCGAATCGATCGCGCACATCCACGACCGCATGCCGGTCATCCTCACTCCGTCGGGCGAGGATCCCTGGCTGCACTCCGCCGAGCCGCCCCGCGGCATCATCGAGGGCGAGCTGAAGGTCACCCCTGTGGGGACCGCGGTCAACGACGCTCGCCACGACGCCCCGGACTGCCTCGACCCCCCGGAGCCCGAGCCCGCGACGCTGTTCTGAGCTAGCGGATCTTCGCCGACGTGATGACGACGGGCTGGGTCGGGTGCTCGGTGGAGTCCGTCGGGACGGCGGCGATCTTGGAGACGACATCGCCGCCCTTGGTCACCTTGCCCAGCAGCGCGTAGTCGGCGGGCAGCCCCGCGTCCTCGGCGGTGACGATGAAGAACTGGCTGCCGGAGGTGCCCGCCGGCTCGATCTCGGTCTTGGCCATCGCGACGACGCCGCGCGAGTAGCGCAGGCCGGCCGGCGGCTTCTCGCGCACGCTGTAGCCGGGACCGCCGTTGCCGGTGCCGGTCGGGTCGCCGCCCTGGATGACGAAGTCGCTGCCGGTCGGGAGCTTGGCGATGCGGTGGAAGGACAGGCCGTCGTAGAAGCCCTTGCGGGCCAGGTAGGCGACCGACGACGCCGTGCGCGGCGCGCGCTTGACGTCCAGCGCGATGTCGATCTCACCGCAGTTGGTGGTCATGACGAGTGTCGCCGGCTTGTTGCGCGGTAGCAGCGTCTTGGGCTTGGCGAGGTGCTGCGCGCCCTTGTTCGTGGCCTTCGCCGGCTGGCAGCCGCCGCCCGAGGATGCGGCAGGCGTGCTCGCGGTGCTGCTCGCGCCCGCGGTGGTCGCGGTCTTCGGCTTGTCGTTGCTCTTGCCGCAGCCGGCGGCGAGCAACAGGAGCAGGGCGGCGGTGAGGGCGAGCATCGGGCGGGACATGGGCGGTCAGGATAATCACGGGCTCCGTGAAGCTGTCTCACCTCCTGGCCGGCTACGACCATGTGCTCCTGGACCTCGACGGCTGCGTGTGGGTGGGCGACGACGCCACGCCCCGCGCGGCCGAGGCCGTCGACGCGCTGCGCGCGGCGGGCAAAGGGGTCGCCTTCGTGACCAACGACGGGCGCCACTCCACCGAGGACTTCGTGCGCAAGCTGTGGGGCCTGGGCCTGCGCGCGTCGGTCGAGGAGGTCGTCACAGTCGGTGCGGCGCTGCAGTTCGTGCTCGCCTCCACGCCTGCCTGGCGGCGCGCGTTCGTCATCGGGTCGGAGGCGATCCACCGCCACGTCGAGGCCGCGGGCGTGCGCGAGACGATGGACGGCGCCGACGTCGTCGTCATCGCGGGCCACGAGCGCTTCGACTACGAGGAGCTGCGCCTCGCGGTTCGGGCGATCCTCGGCGGCGCCCAGGCCGTCTGCACGTCGCGCGACGCCACCTTCCCGATGTCCGACGGCCCCTGGCCCGGCACCGGCCCGATCGTCGCGGCGGTCGAGGCCGCCACCGGCGTGGAGGCGGTCACGATCGGCAAGCCGTCGCCCGACATCTTCCGCACGGCGCTGGACCGCCTCGGCCCGGGTCGCGCGCTCGTCATCGGCGACCGCGCCGACACCGACCTGGCCGGAGCCGGCGCCGCCGGGCTCGACGGCGCCCTGGTCGGCGGAGAGCGCTCCGACGACGCGGTCGGCCACGCGACTACCCTCGCGGACCTGGTGCTCGTGTGATCGCGCTCATCGTCAACCCCTCCGCCGGCGGCGGACGCGCCGCGAACGCCCTGCCGAAGGTGCAGGAGCGGCTGCGCGCGCTCGGCGTCGAGCATCACACCGAGCTCACCCGCGACCTCCCCCACGCCCAGGACCTGGCCCGCAGCGCCGCGGCGGCAGGCGAGCCGGCGGTCGTCCTGAGCGGCGACGGCCTGATCGGCGCGGTCGCGCACGTGCTGCGCGGGCACCCCGGAGCGGTGATGGGCGTGCTTCCCGGCGGGCGCGGCAACGACTTCGCCCGCGTCGCCGGGATCCCGCTCGACGTCGTCGAGGCCTGCGGCGTGATCGCTCACGGCGAGCCGCGCGCGGTGGACCTCGGCGACGTGGACGGCGCCACGTTCATCGGCATCGCCTCGCTCGGATTCGATTCCGAGGCAAACCGGATCGCCAACGAGGCGCCGCCGCAGCTCGGCAGCCTGGTCTACGCCTACGGAGCGTTGCGCGCGCTCGCCGCCTGGAAGCACGCCGCCTTCGAGGTCACCGTCGACGGCCAGGCGCGGGCGTTCAGCGGCTGGAGCGTCGCCTGCGCGAACTCGAAGGCCTACGGCGGTGGCATGTTCATGGCACCCGACGCCGACCTGCACGACGGCAGGCTCGACGTCGTGATCAGCGAGGCGACGAGCAAGGCGAAGTTCCTGCGCGTGCTGCCCGCGGTGTTCAAGGGCCGGCACGTCGACGAGCCGACGGTGCACGTGCTGCGCGGCGCGGAGGTGCGGATCAGCGCCGACCGGCCGTTCACGGTCTACGCCGACGGCGACCCGATCGCGGAGCTGCCGTGCACCGTGCGCGCGGTCCCCGACGCGGTGAAGGTGCTGCTGCCGGCGTGAGGGCCAGCGAGCTCGCAGCACGAGCCGCCGCAGCCGCCTCCCGCACGGCCGGCCGCGGTGGCACCTCGCTACCCGGGAAGCTGCTGCTGCGACTCGAGCCGCGCGCGATCGAGCGCCTCGCCCGGCCGCTGGACAGCGCGATCCTGTCGGCCACCAACGGCAAGACGACCACGGCCGCGATGACCGCGCGGATCCTCGAGCGCGGCGGGCACACGCTGGTGCACAACCGCTCGGGGGCGAACATGGCGGGCGGCGTCGCGACCGCGCTCGTGCAGGGGCGCGGCGACGTTGGCCTGTTCGAGGTCGACGAGTTCTGGCTGCCGCAGGTGCTGCCCCAGGTCCGGCCGCGCACCCTGCTGCTGGCGAACCTGTTCCGCGACCAGCTCGACCGCTACGGGGAGCTCGAGACGATCGCCGAGCGCTGGTCGGAGGCGCTCGCCGCCACGCCGGTGCAGCAGTTGGTGCTGAACGCGGACGACCCCGTCGTCGCGGACCTCGGGCGGCGGGCACACGGCCGCGAAGCGGCTGGGTCGCGAGAGGCGCTGTACTTCGGCGTCGAGGACGAGGGCATGGCGATGGCGCAGATGCAGCACGCCGCCGACGCCAAGCACTGCCGCCGCTGCGGCGCCGCCTACGTCTACGAGGCGATCTTCATGGGCCACCTGGGGCACTACCACTGCCCCAACTGCGATGCGCGGCGCCCGCAGGCGCGGGTCACCGCGCACCACATCACGCTGCAGGGCACGCACAGCGCGCGGTTCGAGCTGCGGACTCCGGCGGGCATCGCCGACGTCGACCTGCCGCTGCCGGGTCTCTACAACGTCTACAACGCACTCGGCGCGGCCGCCGTGGGCCTTGCGATGGGCGCGTCGCTGGACGACGTGGTGGCCGGGCTGCAGGAGGTCTCCCCCGCCTTCGGGCGCGCCGAGACGATCCGGCTGCGCGACCGCGACCTGTCGATCCTGCTCGTGAAGAACCCGGCCGGGGCCAACGAGGTGCTCCGCACGCTGACCCTCGAGCCGGGTGAGCACGACCTTCTTGCCGTGCTGAACGACAACGTCGCCGACGGCCGCGACGTGAGCTGGGTCTGGGACGCCGACTTCGAGGTGATCGCCGACCGCGTGCGGCGCGTGACGTGCAGCGGCACCCGCGCTGCCGAGATGGCCGTGCGGATGAAGTACGCGGGCGTCCCGGCCGAGCGGATCGTCGTACGCGAGAGCCTGGCCGGCGGGCTGGACGCCGCGATCGGCGACGGCGACGGCCCGCTGTACGCCCTGCCGACCTACACCGCGATGCTCTCGCTGCGCGAGGAGCTGGTGCAGCGCGGCGCGGCGAAGGGGTCGTTCGCGTGATCGCCGTCGACGTCGTCTGGCACGACCTGGAGTGCGGCGGGTACGCCGACGACCTGCCGCTCTGGCGCGAGCTCGCCGGCGAGGGCCCCGTCCTGGACCTCGGCTGCGGCACCGGGCGCGTCGCGCTCGACCTGGCCGCCCGCGGCGTGCCGGTCGTCGGCCTGGACGTCGACGGCGCCCTGCTCGCCGCGCTGCGCGAGCGCGCCGGCGGGGCGCCGGTCGAGACGGTTTGCGCGGACGCGCGGTCCTTCGACCTCGGGCGAACGTTCCCCGTCGTCCTCGCCCCCATGCAGACGATCCAGCTGCTCGGCGGCCGCGACGAGCGCGCCGCGATGCTCGCCTGCGTCCGCGCGCACCTGGAGCCCGGCGGGTTGTTCGCCGCCGCGCTGGCCGACGCCCTGGAGGGCTTCGACGAGGGCGAGATGACGCCGCCGATGCCGGACGTCCTGGAACTGGACGGGATCGTCTACTTCTCCCAGCCGGTCGCGATGCGCAACGACGGCAACGCGGTTGCGATCCATCGCGTGCGCGAGGTCGTGGATCGTGACGGGGGCCGCACGTCGGGCCGGGACGTCGTGCGGCTCGAGCGGCTGGAGCCCTCCGAGCTCGAGCTCGAGGCGGCCGGGCACGGCCTCACCGCGCTCGAGCGGCGCCACATCGCGGAGAGCGACGACTACGTCGGGTCCGTGGTGGTGATGCTCCGTGGCTGACGCGAAGCTGCGCATCTGCGCTCTGTATCCCGACCTGATGAACATCTACGCGGACCGCGGCAACCTGCTCCTGCTCGAGCGCCGCTGCGGCTGGCGCGGCATCGGCTTCGAGGTCACGCCGGCCGGGCTCGGCGACGCGATCGACCCAGAGGCCCACGACCTCTTCTACCTCGGGGGCGGCCAGGATCGCGACCAGCTGCTGTGCGCCCAGGACCTGGTCGAGACCAAGCGCGACGCGCTGCACGCCGCCGCGGCGGCCGGCAAGGTCGTGCTCGGCGTCTGCGGCGGCTTTCAGCTGCTCGGCCACACGTACGCGTTCGGCGCCGACGAGGTGCCCGGCGTCGGCCTGGTGGATCTCCGGACCGTTCGCAGCGAGACCGGGCCGCGACTCATCGGCAACGTCGCGATCGAGGTCGATCTGCCCGGCACGGACGGCCCGAGCGTCCTCGCCGGCTTCGAGAACCACGGCGGCCGCACCCACCTCGGCGCCGGCGAGCAGCCGCTGGGCCGCGTGCTGCGCGGCCACGGCAACACCGGCGAGTCGGGCTTCGAAGGCGTGATCCGCGACGGCGTCATCGGTACGTACCTGCACGGCCCGCTGCTGCCGAAGAACGCCTGGTTCGCCGACTGGCTCGTGCGGCGCGCCCTCGGCCTCGAGGCACTGGCACCGCTCGACGACAGGCTCGAGGACGCCGCGCACGCGGCCGCCCGCCGGGCGGCGGGTGTGTGACCGGGTAGGATCCCCGAAGCCGGTTCGCGCCCGGCCCGCTGCTCCTGGTGCCCACCGAACACACCGCCCACGAAGAGGGGCCGTCGGCCTTGCACCGCACGGCGGCCGCCACGGTCGAGTTCGTCCACGTCGCCAAGCAGTACCCCGGCCAGGACGAGCCCGCGATCCGCGACCTGAGCTTCACCGTTCCCGCGGGCGAGGTGTGCGTGCTCGTCGGCCCCTCGGGCTGCGGCAAGACGACGGCGATGCGGCTCGTCAACAGGATGATCGAGCTCACCAGCGGCGACATCCTGCTCGATGGCTCCAGCATCAAGGGCCGCGACACGGCGCAGCTGCGCCGCGAGATCGGCTACGCGATCCAGCAGGTCGGCCTGTTCCCGCACGTCAACGTCGGCGACAACATCGCCACGGTGCCGCGGCTGCTGGGCTGGGACAAGGGTCGCATCCGCTCGCGCGTCGACGAGCTGCTCGAGCTCGTCGGGCTGGAGCCGGAGATGCGCAGGCGCTATCCGGCGCAGCTCAGCGGCGGCCAGCGCCAGCGCGTCGGCGTGGCGCGCGCGCTCGCCGCCGACCCGCCGCTGATGCTCATGGACGAGCCGTTCGGCGCGATCGACCCGATCACCCGCGCGCGCCTTCAGGACGAGTTCCTGCGCCTGCAGAACGAGATCCGCAAGACGGTCCTGTTCGTCACCCATGACATCGACGAGGCGATCAAGATGGGCGACCGGATCGCGGTGCTGCGCCACGGCGGCGAGCTCGCCCAGTTCGCCACGCCGGCCGACCTGCTGATGCGCCCCGCCGACGAGTTCGTCGAGCAGTTCGTCGGCGCCGACCGCGCGCTCAAGCGCCTGGCGCTCACGCGCGTGCGCGACGTCGACCTGCGTGTCCTCATGCCCGAGCACGAGAGAGACGGGCATCCGCGCATCGACGAGGGCGTGCCGCTGCGCGATGCGCTGGCCGAGCTGCTGCAGGCCGGCCGCCAGGAGGGCATCGTCGTCGACGCCGCCGGCAAGGAGCGCGGCGTGATCTCGATCGACCTGATCTCCCGATCGCTGGAGCCGCCGGCGTGATCGCACAGACGGTCATCCCGGACTTCGGCGGCGGCGAGGGCTCGTGCGTGCGCGAGAACAAGGGCTTCTGCTGGAACTGGGTCAAGGACAACTGGGGCGACACGCTGTGGCCTGCCGTGCGCCAGCACGTCGAGCTGACGGCGATCGCGGTGGTGATCGGCTTCGCGATCGCGTTCGGGCTGGCGCTGCTCGCCCACCGCCGGCGCCGCCTCGAGGCGCCGATCACCGTCACGACCGGCGTCCTGTACACGATCCCCTCCCTGGCGCTGTTCCAGATCCTCGTTGGCTTCAGCTTCCTCGGCCTCAACCGGCTGACGGTCGAGATCGCGCTCGTCAGCTACACGTTGCTGATCCTGTTCCGGAACACGCTCGAAGGTCTGCGTGGCGTGCCGGCCGAGGTCCGTGAGGCGGCGGAGGGCATGGGCCTGACTCGCCGCCAGGTGCTCGCGAAGGTCGAGCTGCCGCTGGCGCTGCCGGCGATCGTCGCGGGGCTGCGGATCGCCACCGTCACGGTCATCAGCCTCGCGACCGTGGCGGCATTCATCGACGACGAGGGCCTGGGCTCCCCCATCTTCCGCGCGATCCAGTCCAACGTCTTCAAGACCGAGCTGCTGGCGGCCGGCGGCCTGGCGGTCGCTCTGGCGCTGCTCGCCGACGCGGTGCTCGTGATCGCACAGCGCCTCGTGACCCCCTGGGCCCGGAGGCAGCGCGCATGAGGCCCGTGCTCGACGGCTTCCCGTGGATCACCGACAACCTGTCGCTCGTCTTCGACAAGACCGGCGTGCACCTGCTGATCGCCGCGCTGGCACTGCTGATCGCGATCGCGGTGGCCACGCCGATCGGCGTCTGGCTCGGTCACATTCACCGCGGCTCGTTCGCTGCGATCAACATCTCGAACGTCGGCCGCGCGCTGCCCTCGCTGGCCGTGATCGCGATCGCGATCGGCGTCGTCGGGCTCGGGCGCAACACGCTGATCCTGGCGCTCGTCGTGCTGGCCGCGCCGGTGATCCTGACGAATGCCTACGTGGCGGTGGACGGTGTCGACCGCGACGTCGTCGACGCCGCGCGCGGCATGGGCCTGCGCGAACGCGACGTGCTCACGCGCGTCGAGCTGCCGCTCGCGCTGCCGCTGTTGTTCGCCGGCATCCGCACCGCAGCCGTCTATGTCGTGGCGACCGTGCCGCTCGGCGCGCTGACAGGCACCGACGGTGGGCTGGGCGACGTGATCGTCAATCAGGCCAGCTACCGGCTCGAGGGCGTCGTCGGCGCCGCGATCTGCGTGGCGATCCTCGCGCTGCTCATCGACGGGCTGTTCGCGGCGATGCAACGCGTCGTCACCCCGCGCGGGCTGCGCGGGCACATCGATTTCGCTGCCGTGCAGACGGCGGCGGCAGGCAACCCACAAGAGGAAGGGACACCGTGACCAACCGCAAATGGACCAGGACACTCGCTGCACTCCTGGCGGTGGCGCTCGCCATCGCCGTCGCCGCGTGCGGCAGCGACGACAACTCGGGCTCCTCCTCGAGCTCGTCTTCCTCTTCGTCGTCGTCGGGCTCCGACCAGCCCGGCAAGGGCAAGCCGCCGGTGACGATCGGGGACAAGAACTTCACCGAGCAGTACATCCTGGGCGAGCTCTACGCCCAGGCGCTGCGGGCGAAGGGCTACACCGTGAAGGTCAAGTCGAACATCGGCTCCTCGGAGATCATCGACAAGGCGCTGACCTCCGGGAAGCTGGACTTCTACCCCGAGTACACCGGCGTGATCCTGTCAGAGCTGGCGCACGCCAAGCAGCGTCCGGCCAACCCGGACGAGGCCTATGACGCGGCCAAGAAGTTCGAGGAGGGCCGCGGGTTCACGATGCTCGACAAGACGCCGTTCTTCGACAGCGATGCGATCGCGGTCAAGCCGGACTTCGCCTCCAAGAACGGGCTGGAGTCGGTCGCCGACCTCAAGAAGCTCGGCAGCAAGCTGCGCCTCGGCGCCCCGCCGGAGTTCAAGACGCGCTTCGAGGGCCTGATCGGCCTGAAGAAGTCCTATGGCGTGACCCCGACGTTCAAGCCACTGGCCATCGGCCTGCAGTACAAGGCCCTGGACAGCGGCAAGATCGACGCCGCCGACGTCTTCACGACCGACGGCGCGCTGCAGGGCGGCAAGTACAAGATCCTCAAGGACCCGAAGTTCATCTTCGGCTTCCAGAACGTCTCGCCGATCGTGTCGCAGAAGGTCCTCGACGCACAGGGACCGGACTTCGCCGACACGCTCAACGCCGTCAGCGCGAAGCTGACGACGGAGGCGATGCAGAAGATGAACGCCGCCGTGGACCTGGACAAGCAGAAGCCGGCCTCGGTCGCCAAGCAGTTCCTGCAGGCGAATGGGTTGCTGTAGGGCCTAGGAGCCGCTGGAGCCGAAGCCGCCGCTGCCGCGCGAGGTGTCCCCGAGGTCGTCGGTCTCGACGACCTCGGGCGCCTCGACGTCGACGACGACCAGCTGGGCGATCCGGTCGCCGGCCTGGGCGCGGAACGGCTGGCTGCGGTCGGTGTTGAGCAGGAGCACCTGGACCTCGCCGCGGTAGCCCTCGTCGATCAGACCGGGCGCGTTGACGAGCGAGATGCCGTGGCGGGCGGCGAGCCCGCTGCGGGGCAGCACCAGGCCGGCGGTGCCGGCCGGCAGAGCGATCGCGATCCCCGTGCGCACCTGCGCGCGCTCGCCCGGCGCGAGCTCGAAGTCGTCCAGTGCGTGGAGGTCCAGGCCGGCATCGCCCTCGTGCGCACGGCTCGGCAGGACCGCCCGGGGGTTCAGGCGCTTGACGCGGAGGCTCAAGCGCCGTGGGCGGTGCCGTTGACCGAATAGCGCAGGTAGCGCTCGGCGATCGTGCGCGGCAGCCGGGCGCGCACGAGGACGCCGTCGGCGGTGTCCTCGCGCTGGAGCAGGTCCCCGGCGAGGTCGTGCAGCTCGGCCAGGCGCGCGCCCTCGCTGTAGGGCAGCAGCAGCTCGACGTCGGCCAGCGCGCGCTCGAACTCCTGCTGGATGCGATCGCCGAGCTCCTCGACCCCCTCGCCGGTGAGCGCGCTCACGAGCACGGCGCCGGGGTGGCGCAGCCCGACGTCCAGGCGGCGCTCGGCATCGAGCGCGTCGGCCTTGTTGAGCACGAGCAGCCGTGGCTGGTCGCCGGCGCCGATCTCGTCCAGGACGTCGTCGACCGCGCGCAGCATCTCGAGCATCTCGTCCTCGTCGACGGAGGCGTCGACGACGTGCAGGAGGAGGTCCGCGAGCTTTGTCTCCTCCAGCGTCGCGCCGAAGGCGTCGACCAGCTGGTGGGGCAGCTTGCGGATGAAGCCGACGGTGTCGGTCAGCAGGAACGGGCGCCCGTCGAGGCGCAGCGACCGGGTCGTGGGGTCCAGCGTGTGGAAGAGCCGATCGCGGACGCCCACCTCGGCGCCCGTCATGCGGTTCAGCAGCGTCGACTTGCCGGCATTCGTGTAGCCCGCGAGCGCGACGAGCGGCACATGGGCCCGCTCGCGCTCGGCGCGCATCACGGCGCGCGAGCTCTGCACGTGCTCGAGCCGGCGGCGCAGCGCGGAGATGCGATCGCGCGCGAGGCGGCGGTCGGTCTCGATCTGCGACTCGCCCGGGCCCCTGGTGCCGATGCCGCCGCCGAGGCGTTCCAGGTGGGTCCACAGGCCGCGCATGCGGGCGAGGTTGTACTCGAGCTGGGCGAGCTCGACCTGGAGCTTGCCCTCCGAGGAGTTCGCGTGGCCGGCGAAGATGTCGAGGATGATGGCCGTGCGGTCGACGACCGGCACGCCGAGCGCCTGCTCGAGGTTGCGCTCCTGGCGCGGCGAGAGCTCGTCGTCGCACGCGACGACGTTCGCGTCGGCCTTCTTGAGCTGCTCGGAGACCTCCTCGAGCTTGCCCGGGCCCAGGTAGCTGTTCGGATGCGGGCGCTCGCGGTGCTGCACGACCTCCCCGACGACCGCCACGCCGGCGGTCCGCAGCAGCTCGTGCAGCTCCGACAGGTCGTCGCCCTCGGGCAGCGCGGCGATGCAGAACGCGCGCTGCTTGGCGCGGCCTGCCTTGGGGCCGGTGTCGTTCGGGTGAGACTCGTTGGTGCGTCCGTGCCGTGATCGCTGCACAGCCTCAAGTCTAGGCCGTCACTCGCACCCATCCGCCTATGTATTGCATAGGTAGACTCCCCCATGTATGCGCTGGTGGTGGCTGATCGGCCTCGCCCTCGTGGCCGGGTGCGGGAGCGGCGGATCGGATGACCTGAAGGTCTCGGCGGCGAGCTCGCTCAAGCCTCCGTTCACGCAGCTCGGCGGCGCGCGGTTCAGCTTCGCGGGTTCCGACCAGCTCGCCGCGCAGATCCGCTCGGGTGCGAAGCCCGACGTCTTCGCCGCCGCCAACGCGAAGCTGCCCGACGAGCTCTACGCCGACGGGCTGGTCGAGCAGCCCGTCGCGTTTGCCGGGAACCGCCTCGTCCTGGCCGTGGCGCCGAAGTCGAGGATCGCCGGGCTGGCGGACCTCGTCACGCCGGGCGTCGCGATCGCGATGGGCTCGTCGTCCGTGCCGATCGGCTCGTACACCGAGAAGGTGCTGTCGGGCCTGCCGGCGGCGCAGCGCGCGGCGATCATGCGCAACGTGCGCTCGCGAGAGCCGGACGTCGCGGGCGTGATCGGCAAGCTGACCGAGGGCGCGGTCGACGCCGGCTTCGTCTATGTCACCGACGTGAGGGCTGCCGGCGGCAGGGCAGAGGCGATAGAGCTGCCGGCCGCGCTGGAGCCCGACGTGACCTACGAGGCGGCCGTGGTGAAGGGCTCCGGCCACCCCGCTCGCGCACGCGCGTTCATCGAGGGGCTGCTCTCCGGCCGGGCTGCCGCCGCGCTGCGGCGAGCGGGGTTCCTTCCGGCGCCATGATGGCCCGGCCCTTCGCCGTCGCATGTGGCGCCGCGCTGGCCGTGGCGGTCGCCTTCCTCGCGCTCCCGGTCGTGGCGGTGTTCGCCGACGCCCCGCCGCGCGACCTCGTCTCCGCGCTGGGCGACGACGCCGCGTTGGACGCACTGCGGCTGAGCTTCGAGTGCAGCGCACTCGCGCTCGTCGCGGTCGTCGTGATCGGCACACCGGCGGCATGGCTGCTCGCCACGCGGCGCTTCCCGGGACGCGCCGCGCTCGTGACGCTCGTCGAGCTGCCGCTCGTCATGCCGCCGGCGGTGGCCGGGATCGGGCTGCTGGCGGCGCTCGGGCCCGACGGCATCCTCGGCGGCATCACGGGGCGCCACCTCGTCCTGCAGACCGCGGGCGTCGTGGTGGCGCTGGCGTTCGTGTCGGCGCCGTTCTACCTGCGCCTCGCTCAGGCCGGGTTCGCCGCGGTCGATCCGGCCCTGCTGGAGGCCTCGCGCACGCTCGGTGCGGGCGAGGCGCGCACGTTCGCGCGCGTCGCGGTCCCAAGCGCGCGGGCGGCGCTCGCGGCGGGCGCGGCGCTCGCCTGGGGCCGCGCGCTGGGCGAGTTCGGGGCGACGCTGATGTTCGCCGGCTCCTTTCGCGGCGTCACGCAGACCGCGCCGCTGGCCATCTACGAGCGCTTCTCGACAGACCTGACTGCGGCGCTGGCGCTCAGCGCCGTCCTGATCGCGGTCAGCGCCGGTCTCCTGCTGGCGGTCAAGCTGGCCACGCGTGATGCTGTCGGCTGAGCTGCGCCATCCGCTGCGCGGGTTCGCACTGGACGTCTCGCTCCGGGTCGCGCCGGGCGAGTGCCTGGCCGTCGCCGGGCCCTCGGGCGCGGGCAAGACGACCGCGCTGCGCGCGATCGCGGGGCTGCTGCGCGCCGAGCACGCCGCGGTGCGCTGCGGCGCCGCGGTGTGGGACGGGCCAGGCGTGCGGATCGCCCCGGAGCAGCGGCGCTGCGGGTTCGTGTTCCAGGACTACGCGCTGTTCGGACACATGACGGCCTGGGAGAACGTGGCCTACGGAATACGCCCCACCCGCCCGCGGGCGGCGCGGCGCGCCGCGGCCACGGCGCTGCTCGACCGCTTCGGTGCCGGCGACCTCGCAGCCGCGCGGCCGCGCGACCTGTCGGGTGGCGAGCGCCAGCGCGTGGCCCTGGCGCGGGCGCTCGCACGCAGGCCCGCCGCGCTGCTGCTCGACGAGCCGCTCTCGGCGCTTGACGCGGCGACCCGCGCGGATGCGCGGCGCGCATTGCGGACCTTGCTCGCGGAGTCCGGCGCACCCGCGCTGCTCGTCACCCACGACTTCGCCGAGGCCGCCCTCCTGGCCGACCGCATCGCGATCCTCGAGCACGGGCACGTGCTGCAGGAGGGCGACGCCGCGACGCTGGCGGCCGAGCCGCGGTCGGCGTTCGTCGCCTCCTTCACCGGCGCGACGACGCTGCGTGGGTCCGCCACGCGCCGCGCGGACGGGCTGACGGCGGTCGCGCTGGACGGCGGCGGCTCGATCCTCGCCACCGACGAGGAGACCGGGCGCGTGGCGGTCGTCGTGCACCCGTGGGACGTGACGCTCGAGCCACCCGGGGCCGTCGCCGGCTCGGCGCAGAACCGCATCGACGCGACGGTCGTGACGATCACGCCGGCCGGCAACCGGCTGCGAATCGGCCTGCAGGCGGGTCAGCCGCTGGCCGCCGAGATCACGCCGGCCGGGGCCCAGCGGCTCGGGCTGGCGCCCGGGATGACCGTGCTTGCAACATGGAAGGCAACCGCAACGCGCCTTGTTCCGGAAGAGTACGCTCGCGCTCGTCATGGATGACCTGGTCCGGATCGGCGCCGCTGCGCAGGCCCTGGGCGTGAGCGTGGACACGCTGCGCCGCTGGGAGCGCGAGGGTCGCGTGATATTCGAGCGGCGCGGCAACAGCCGCTACCTGAAGGCCGACGAGCTCGCGACGCTGCTGCGCGCGCGCGGCGCCTCCGATCGCTCCAGCGCGCGCAACCGGCTGCACGGCGTGGTGCTCGAGGTCCGCCGCGACGGCATCATGGCCCAGGTCGATCTGGCCTGCGGCCCCTACCGCGTGGTGTCGCTGATGTCGGCCGAGGCCGCCGACGATCTCGACCTCAAGCCCGGCGACCCCGCCACGGCCGTGGTCAAGGCGACGACCGTCATGGTCGAGCGACCGTAGCGGTCCGCCCGGCCAGCGCGGCCCGCGCCGGCGGGGGCAGCTTCTCGTAGCGCTCGGCGAGCTCGGATACCGGCAGGACGATCACCCCCTCGCGCGGATCGCCAACCCACGAACCCGTGCCGCCGGCCAGCGCATACGCGGCGTAGGCGGCCGCGCACGCGTCGAGCTCGTCGAGCGTGCGATGCCAGAGCCCGCCGTCGTCGTCGGCGACGCCGCGCAGGCGCAGCGCGGCGATCCGCTGCTGCAGTCCCCAGGGCGTGCGCTTCGGGCTCGGCCGGTGCCCGAGCAGCGAGCAGAAGACCGCGTCGGGATAGGTCTCGCACAGCCGGCCGAAGCGCATCGCGCCGTCGCCGACCGGCCCCATCGCGCCCGGCTGCGGCGCCGGGCGGAACAGTCCGAGCGGCTCCAGCGCCGCGAACAGCGCGAAGCCGCTGTCCATCCAGGACTCCCAGCGCGCCAGGGCCTGATCCGCGGCGGGGACGGGGTACAGCGGCAGTCCGCGGCGAAAGAGCAGCGCGTCGCACACCCGCGAGCGCTCGTAGCGCCCGTCCGGCAGCCCGAGCTCATCGCGTAGCGGCGATCCCGCGGCGAGCAGGTCCAGTCGCCGTCCGGACGGCGCGTCGATCGCGACCACCGCCTCGCCGCCGAAGCCGAGCACCGTCCCGGCGACCGCGTCGGCGTCGCCGGGCTCGAAGAACGTCGCGACGAGCTCCACTCCCTCAGGGCCGCGGCGCTCGTGCAACGTGCACAGCTGCTGCCCCGACGGCTTCGCAGCGACATCGATCCCGCAGTAGCGCACGGACCGCAACGATAGAGTCCGCTGCGTGAGCGACGAAGAGCTGGCGCGCCGGCTCGCGGCGCGGACGCTCGAGCTCGTCGACATCCCCTCGGAGTCGCGCGATGAGGCCGCGATCGCGCAGCACGTCCTGTCGACCGTCCCGGGAGCACGGGACGCCGGCGACGGCTGCGTCCTCGTAGGCGGCGGGCCCGTCGTGCTCGCCGGCCATCTGGACACCGTTCCCGCGCAGGGCAACCGCCCCGGGCACGCCGACGACGAGGCGGTGCACGGCCTGGGCGCCAGCGACATGAAGGCTGCGCTGGCGGTGATGATCGAGCTGGCGCTCGCGGATCGCGCGCCGGGCACGACGCTGTGCTTCTTCCCGCGCGAGGAGCTGCCCGCATCCGAGTCCTCGCTGACCCCGCTGCTCGAGCGCGAGCCGTCGCTGCGCGAGGCGGACGTCGCGATCGTGATGGAGCCGACGGCCAACGAGCTGCATGCCGGCTGCCTGGGGAACGTCAACGCCACCTGGACCTTTCATGGCGTGAGCGGCCACTCCGCGCGGCCGTGGCTGGCCGACAACGCGATCGAGCGCGCCGCGCGCGCGATCGCCGACCTCGCGCAGGCCGCCCCCCCGGAGCGCGCCGAGTTCGAGGGCCTCGAGTTCGCCGAGGCGGTCAGCGTCGTCGGGATCGAGGGCGGGATCGCGCAGAACGTGATCCCCGACCGCGTCGTCGCGCTGGTGAACT
>Ga0308175_100000676_pt1 | contig 22709 bp, 25 predicted proteins | sample PhyCR1_3_FD_203893 | JGI IMG/M metagenome (GOLD analysis project Ga0308175, IMG submission 203893) | Soil microbial communities from UC Gill Tract Community Farm, Albany, California, United States - DLSLS.C.R1 | ecosystem: Environmental > Terrestrial > Soil > Agricultural land | place: USA...
GAGACGAGGAACCATCGTCCAGGATGTCCGTTGGCCAGCGCGTCACGGTTTTGCTGCTCTACCACCACGAGCTGGATTGCGTCTGATTTGTAAAGCTCGGAGCTCTTATAGCGCTGTCCAACTTTCCTCTTCAGCTCGATCGAGTTTTGAATTCTAGCGATTTTGTCATTCTGAGGAAAGAGCAGGAATGATTGGATGTCTTTAACTTCGACGCCCAGATCTTGCTCTATGAGCTTCTGGACGAATTCGAATTGTTTGGCATGGTCATAGTACTGGCGGATAAACTCATCAAAACTCTTAATCTCCCCCGCTTTCAATCTACGATAATACACGTCCAAAAATAGGTCATCGATGAGGTCCGCCTTGTCTTCAGGAATGACGGCTGGTCGGTCCAAATCGTTGAAGAGTCGGATCGAACGTTCGATCCGCAAGACAATCTCCTTGATTTCGTGTGACCCGGCAAAGCATTTGATGCCGAGCTGCGTGCACAGGTCGATGATGCGCCGTGAGATTGGGTGGCGGGGTGAACCTTCAAGTAATCCCGTAAGGATTACATCCGTATCAAGGATCGCTGTGGAATTCAGCATCCGGTCGCGTTGTGCGTTGATGGCAGTTGGGTCAATATTTAGAAGCTGCATTAAGATGTAGCTAAATGAGAGGCGATCTAGGAACGCCAGGACTTCGCCGGGTGGGTTGGATAGAACCTCCGCGATCGCATTCCGAAAGGCTTCCCCCGCGACGGGTGCCCAGTTGTCGGGTATCGTAGAAGCCATCACCCGAGCAGTCTCTTCGCCGCTTAGCGCGGTCTTCATTTCGTCCGAGTCCCGGTCCAGAATGGCGTTTGCAATTTCAGCGCCGTAGTTCCGAAACAGCTCCGAGAAAAAGGACATCAACGTTTCTCGGATGGCGATCATCGACGGAGCCCTGGCGCCTAGGGGCGCGAAGTACTTAATCACGAGGTCGTAGAGCTTTCGTCGTCCAATGACGACCTCGCCAATTTCCAGTGCTATTTGCGTCTTTGCGACTGGCGTGAGGCTCAGCAGCCCTTCTTCCTCCGCAATATCGCCTTCGTGGATTAGGTCGGTAATTGCCTCGTTCAAATCTGCGTCGGGCATTGTGAGGGTAGTGGGCAGGACTTGCCGGACACTCGTCAGCACGTCTTGAGGCGACAACGGTTCGGACGTCTCGCACAGTGCGGTGCGAACTGTCTGGCGGATGAGTTCGATTCTAAAGTCGCCAGCGAACGGGTGCTGTGCGTAGTTAACGACATTGGCCAAGACGCGCTTCGCCTGGTCCTGCATCGCGCTCGTGTCGGCGAAAAGCAGGTCCTCATCCCAGAGCGCTCGCAGCTGCGCTAGGTCCTGCGCAAAGTAGCGCTGCGTGATGTCGCGATAAGGCTTTTGGCTCAGTCGGCTTACGAGGAAGCGTTGGTCCTTTATTTCGATGTCCTGTTCAAATTCGGATTGCGCGAATTCGGTTAATTGATCCTTTAATTTCGGCGAGATGTGCTTGCTGAAAACGAAGAAAACCGTGTTCGCCGTCTTCTTCGCTTCGTTCAGCCGCTTCAGGGTCTGCCGGACCTTTGTTCGGAAGGCGCTCTGCAACGTGAATTGGAAGAACAGGGTGCGTTGTCCGGATGCACCGGCGAATACCCGTTGCTCGGCGTCCCTGCCCTTATCATCTGAGCCACCGAGTGGCTCAATTTGAGTGTACCCCTCACGCTGCAGTAGCTCGACGCACATCTGTTCGAATGCGTGGTCGTCCTCGAATTTATCCAGCAGCGAGGCCAGCAGTGGCATACGGTCCCTCGGCCCTCGGATTTTCATGACGGTGGTGGCAGCGCGGGTATTGTCGTTGAACTGGCCTATCGGGTCAATCCGAAGTCGAGCTCATGCTCAGTGTTTCGCGGCGCCGCGCTGGTGGTCCGCGTCAAAGCGACGATTCCCGCGTTCCGGCGTGGTAGCCCTGGAGTTCCGGCCGCGGCGATTGCGTTTTGGCCGAGAACTGGCGGAGGTCCAGTCGCATGTACGTCGCGCGATGGGGCGCTCGCGGGCATGCTTGGGCTTACGGTGGGTCGGCGTGGCTAGGGATGCTGCGGCGTGCCGGGCGTGGGTGATGGGTCCGAGCACGCGCGGCTCATCCCCGTTGATGAAGGCGGCATAGCCTGCGTAGGTGAACCCTCAACCTCCTGTTTGGAGCGCTTTCGTGTGTCGGACAGCATCGTCGCAGTGAAGATGCTCCATCTTGCGATCTGGGCCATCCTGCCGGCGCCTGAGATAAGTTGTGTATCAGCTTGCATACTTGTCTCTCCATCCGGCGTCCTCAGCCGGGGCTCCTGCGTTGCACGGTGATCGTGGCTTTAGCTGCCGCGTTGCGTCAGGTTTTGAAGCGAATCGCGTGCCGGGCGGGGTTGTTCGCGTATCTTTAACAACGGTGCTGCTTTATGGCTGTTTTTCGGAAGGGACACGTGGAGGGGCCTCTCGGCTTTCCTGTCAAAGGGGCAGTCGCCCGCGACCTTGAGGCGCTGCTCAAGGCACAGCCGAAGGACTCGGCGTACGAGTACCGCCGGCTGGCCCGCTCGGCGGCCAAGGTGGAGGTGGAGGGGGAGCAGCGGTGCGACGTTTCCGCGATCACCACCGACGACAAGGACCTGGTCGGCGAGGTGGTGCTGCCCAAGGGGATGGACGCCCGCTTCTACGGCCGGGTGGTGACGTTGGCGCATGATTACGAGACGCCGTTCGGCGCCGCCAACCTGTGGGTCAAGGCCGCCCCGCACGGTGTGCTGGCCAAGACCAAATACTTCGAGAAGCCGCAGGACTGGGGCGACGGACAGCCCTGGATGCCGTCGGTGGTGCTGCACCTGCTGAAACAGACGCCGCCGGCGTGCACGGGCAAGAGCATCGGGTTCCTCCCGCTGAGCATCCGCGAGGCCACGGACGAGGAGACCCGGCTTCGGCCGGAGTGGAAGGACGCGCCGGTGATCGACCGCTGGGCCCTGCTGGAGTACGCGGTCGCGCCGGTGCCGTGCAACCCGCACGCGCAGACGATCGCGGTGAGCAAGGGGTTGAAGGACAGCGAGGCGTTCGCGGCGATCCGGGCGGCGGCGCGGGAGCTCGTTCAAAAAGGCGTGGGGGGTGACGGGGTGGGGGGTGGGGAGTGGGACGAGGCGCCGGCGCTGGCGGCGGTGGTGTCGGCGCGGGCGGTCGCGGAGGCGGTGGGGCGGCGGCTGGGGTTTGACGATGCGAAGTTCCGGCGGCTGGTGGAGGCGGGGGTGGTGGACCGGCTGGACCGGGCGATGGGGAGGGTGTGAGGGCCTGGGCGAGAAGGGGTTTGGGGGGTTCAGCGATAGCGACGTTTCACGCTATGCGACTCCTGGCAATCTCCTTTTCGGATGGTAGAGGGGAGCGAACCGCCGCCAAAACTTTTCGGGCCCTACGATCCAAAAGTTTCCTTCTTCCGACTCGGGACGCTGGTCGAAGATCAAACGTGCCATCTGCTCAATCTCGGGTGACAACAGCTTTCCGGTGGTCAGCGAGACGAAGATAGTCCGAAGAGCGGCAGCCAAAAGGTCGGCACCTTGGATTTCGGGCTCCAGCGTCGAGTTTCCAGTGCGGAAATTCCGCAATCGGCTAAGTCCGAAGTACGCCTTATGTCCGCTTTGCAGTGTATAGAACGCCTCGCTTTTAGCGCTGGCATAAACGGTAAATGCCCACTTAAACCCAACCTCGAACTCTGTGGTTTGGTCGTGAACCACTTGAACGTCACCGGCCCCGATATCGCCGAGTAGGCGGTCCGCGTGGGTCATGAACTGGACGAATGCCGGGAAATTGATACTGACGCCAATGAAGTGCTTGCCTTCGATCGTGCCAGATCGCTCAGCCTCAGCGATCTCGGCAATATTCCTGATTGCTCCTTCAATCGTCCAGGGCAGCAGGGGGGGGACGTTGTTGATGATGAGCGCTGTTCTGAGCGATCTGGCTGCCTTACGAAGGCCGTCGGCGGTGGGATCGCGGTACGCGTCCATGAACTGCTTGAGGAGGGGGTCGGCCAGCGCGTAGAACTCGTGGGCGATGTTCTGCCGGGTCTCGTTCGCACCGGTCGGCAGCCATGCTGCCCGCGGGTTGGAGTGGGGATCGAGCAGTGTCTCAACGATTCGGCCTGCTATGCAAAACCGCTTCTCGGCGGCGCTCCAGATTGGCAGGCATCCGATGGAGAATGCCGAGGACAGGAAGTTCAGGATGCCACGTTGGCCCGCCCCCGACTTCATGAGGTCTACGCCGTGAAGTTCCGCCGCCTGCGGTCGGCGTGCTTTGAAGTCGTCAAGCAATGCTCGGAAGTGATCCGCGGCTGGTTCGGGAACTGCGAGGCCGGCAAGGATGTGAACGGGCTGCCCCTGCTCAAGGTAGTTCGGGCCAGAGTTGCCGGACTCGTCACAGTAAAGCGTGTAGTTCGTCTTCTCGGTACACCTCCAGAAAATTGGGCAAGCTTTAATACCTGAGACGAGCGGCAAAGGCAACGAAAATCCTGCAGAAAGTAATTCTGGTCTACTCACGGTGGGACCTGAAGTCGGGGGTTGTAGCAGTTCACGTTATTAACGCAGCGGTGAGGCGTTAGGTGCGCCCGTGGCTGGAGACCGAAGCCAAGCGGTCAAGCCAGACGGCGGCCGGAGATTTCCACCGCGGCGGGTTCGTGGGCGCCCGGGCTTGTGCGCGGGTGCTGGGGTTCTGTTGCGCTTCTATCTGAAGAGGAAATCCAATGGACAAGAAATGGGTCAAGCTTCTTAAAGACTTCCAGGGCAAGCCGGCCGGCGAGGTCGTGCAGCTCGACGCCGCCAAGGCCGACACGCTCATCGAGCTATCCCACGCCGAGGCGCACGAGGATCCGACGGCGGGGATCGTCGAGCAGGCGGTGGGGGCGCTGGACGAGCGGATCAAGCAGGCGGCGGAGTTGGCCGCCGACGCCGCGTTCCAGAAGGTCGCCGCGTCGCTCAAGGGGAAAGGCGGTAGCTCGAAGCGGCCGTCGATCCAGACGCACGACAACGAGCTGGACGACCCCACCGGGGGATTCAAGCACATGGGCGAGTACGCCAAGTGCGTTCGCCTGGCGGCGCAAGGCAAGGCCGTGGACGAACGCCTCCAGCGGATCGCCAAGGCCGCACACGGGGCCAGCGAGGGATCGGACGCCGACGGCGGCTTCGCCGTGCCCGTGCAGTACGCCGGCGAAGTGTTCAACGACATCCAGAAGCAGGACTCGCTGATGGACCTGTGCTTCCGGATCCCGATGACCTCCAACTCCATCAAGCTGCCGGCCATCAACTACACCAGCCAGAGCGGCTTCGGCGTGCAGGCCTACTGGGTGGGGGAGGGCCAAGCCCCCAGCACGAGCAAGCCCAACTACCGCCAGCCGCAGCTCACGCTCAATGCCCTCTCGGCCCTGGTGCCGGTGACGGCCGAGCTGCTGGAGGACGGTATCGCGGTGGCCCCGATCATCAGCTTCCTGGCCGGCGAGGCGATCACGTACAAGCTCAACGACGCGATTCTGAACGGCGACGCCGTGGGCAAGCCGCAGGGGATCATCCCCCACGCCGCGACGGTGACGGTGAACAAGGAGGGCGGTCAGGCGGCGGCGACGTTCAACTTCGCCAACGCGCGGAAGATGCGGGCGCGGCTGTGGGGGAACCTGGGCCGGGCCGTGTGGCTGCACAACGTGGACGTGGAGCCGGAGATGTTCGGCATCTCCGACACGGCGGGGAACAACCTGTACTGGGCGCCGGGGACGCTGAGCATGGCCCCGGATGAAGGAAGGCTAATGGGCGTGCGGACGCGGCGGTGCATCAACTGCGCCACCCTCGGCACGACCGGCGACATCGGGCTGTTCGACCTGAAGAACTACGCCCTGGGGTACAAGACCACCGGGGTGGAGCAGGCGATCAGCCTGCACCTGTACTTCGACACACGCGAAGTCGCCTACCGCTGGAGCTTCCGCGTGGATGGAAGGCCCCTGCGTGACGCGGCGCTGACGCCGGCGAAGGGGGCCAACAGCCTCTCGCCGTTCGTGATCCTGCAGACCCGATAGTTCACCGCGGAGACGCGGAGGACGCAGAGAAATGGCGAGAAAGAGCCGGGGCGGCAACTCAGCCCCGGCCTTACTTCTCCCCCGACCTTCCACTTAAAGAAAGGCAAATCCTATGCCCACGGGGCAATTATCCAATTTGCAGCAGTTGGTGGCGGTGCTGAACCCGATCAGCCAGGGGGCGGGGAATGCCGACACGGCGTGGATCGACATGGCGAGCTGGGAGCGCCTGCAGGGAATCATTCTCGCCGGCGTGCTGGGGGCGGCGGCGACGCTGGACTGGAGCGTCCGGCAGGCGACGGACAACGCCGGGACGGGGGCCAAGGCGCTGGCCACGCCCAAGGCGATCACGCAGCTGGTGAAGGCGACGGACGACAACACGCAGGCGGTCATCGAGGTGCGGGCCAGCGACCTGGATATCAACAGCGGGTTCCGGTACGTCTCGTTCCGGGCGACGGTGGGGACGGCGGCCAGCCTGATCGCCGCCGTCATCCTGGGCGACCCCGAGCAGAAGGCGCCGACGAAGATCGCCACGTGCCGGCAGATCGTAACCTAGGCCTGATCGATTCAGTGGCGCGCCCCCGCCGCGGTAGCTCCTGCCGCGGCGGGGGCTTCGGTGGTCATCTTTGGTGGGGTTTCCGCCTCCCGTACCGATTAGCAGAGGCCGGATGTCGCCACTTCAGGGGGTCCAAGTCACGATCTTGACGGACCGCACCGCCGGCGTGCTACTCTTCACAAAGTCGGGGACGTACACCTTGGATGCGTCGTAGGTAATCGTGATCCCGCCGTAGTGCTTGTTGGTGTCCGCGTCCAGGTTGATCTTGTTGGCGATGATCAGTCCGCCGTTGATCGTGACCTGACTGCCCTTGACGCCCTTGCGAAACCCGTCCCCCACCCACACCAGGCCGTTGACCGTGAGCTGCCTGCCCTTGTCGTCCATCTTGATGTGTTGGTCCGCCCACAGCGCGGGGAACCCCGGCTGGGCGTTGATGAAGTTGTTGGTGCCCATCACCGTCAGGTCGCCGCCGAGCACGAGGAGCGTGCCGTTGATGGTCACGTTGCTCCCCATCGTAAAGGTCTTGTCCGTCCACCAGATGCCGGCGGGATTGTCCGGGGAGGGGTTGAGGGTGATGTTCGTCAAGTCGGTGCCCTTGGGATTGGGCAGTACCCCCGCCGTGTAGGTGACCCCCTTGTACACGTACGTGCGGTAGTCGGTGACGGTCGTGGCGTCGGGCACGAAGAACGGCTGGTCCGGCGGCTGGATGACGGTGCTGTTGGCGGTCCCGCCCGCGCCGTTGATCATCATCGCGGTCACGACGCCGTTGACGATCGCGCCCGCGTCCAGGGTCACCTTCCTATTGGACTGGATGTCGCCGATGATCGCCACCCCGTCCTTCACGTGCACGTCCCCGCCGGCCAGGATCGCCGCCTTCAGGAAGAATCGGCTGTCCTGCACGGTCACCCGGCACTTGGAGGTATGGGCCATGCGCGAGGCCGGATTGGGGCCGGCCCGGCCGACGGCGACGATGTCGAACATGTTATTCTGCGGTGACGTGACGGTCACGTCCACCGTGCCCGCCACGGGCACCGTCGCGTCACCTGCGATTGACCCCAAAGAGATGCCGGAAGCGCCCGGCCAGAACCATTGCGCGTTGAGTGATCCCGCCGGTGCCTTGTCGGGGTTCTGGAGGTAGTAGGTGGCCAGGTTAAGCCCCGACTCGGCGAGGCATTCGGCCTCGCTGGAGCGGCGCAGGTTACCCGTCACCTGCACCTGTAGTGCGCTCGACCCCAGCATGAACCAGCTCATCACGGCGGCGAAGGCCACAACCACCAGCACCATCACCAGCGCCATGCCCCGGGCGCGCGTGAGCGACAGGAATCGGCTATGCCGCATGGAAGGATGATCGGCCGATTCGGTCGGGGTGAGCAGCCGAATCGTTATCCGGACCAAGGCGATGGGGGTGGCGGCGGTGCCATCAGTGACGACGCTGCCGTACACCGAGCGGCCGACGCCGCCGGAGCCGCCGGAGAGGCCGACGGCTTTGGAAGAGCATCCACTCACCCCGCTTCACCCGTCACGAAGACCGGACCGCCTGCGGGGGCCGTGAGGGCCGGAGCTCGGAGGGTCCGACGCTCACCGCCGCGAAGCGTCCTGTGTCCGGCCGCACAGGCCGGGCCTGCCGCCGGGCGGCAGATTTTTCTCACCGGCCGGGCGGCACGGTCCCGCATTCGGGGCATCGGTCGGGCGTGGCGCGCAGGTCGTAACCGCATTGGGGGCAGACTGCCGACCGAGTCCTTCGCGCCGCCCGCAGGCGCCTGCCCACCCAGGCGGTCGGGAGGAGCGCGGTTGCCAGCGCAAGCGCCCAGTGGCGGGTGTAGAGGATCCTCGATCTGCTGTACTCGTTCGAGGAGCTCCGGTATGCACAAGGCGAGTACCGGGGCGGGTCCGGGAAGACCGGTCCCCATTCGCCGTACGGGATCGAAAAGAACTCGACACCATACGTCTGGGCGGGCTCGTCGTACTTCTTCCATTCGAATGAGTCCCATCCCCGTAGGGTCTGGAAATGGGCGGTGGAGAAGGTCGCCCCGCGCGGAATGATCCAATGAACTCCCTCGGATCGATGCGGACTTCTCACCCACAGCACGACGATTGTCGTGCAAAGCGCTAGCGATAAGACGGCGGCAATGTTGAACAGCCAACGCCTCACCCCACCATCCTACCCGTAAATCGGTGTGCATCCGTGCCCCATCGGTGGCTGGGTAGTGGTGCAGTTTGAAAATTCTGGCCGGTTATAAAAATTCCGCCGGGATTCACTTGCCTATGCGTGACCGCTCACGCATAATAGGGGCATGAATCAGTTATCCACTGCCGAGCGCGTCCAGATCATCGCGGCCTTGGTCGAGGGCAACAGCATCAATAGCACCTGCCGGATGACTGGCCGATCCAAACACACGGTCCTAAACCTGCTGGCCGATATGGGCAAGGCGTGCAAGGAATACCACGATCAGCACGTTCGCGGGCTGACGTGCAAACGGGTGCAGGTCGATGAGATTTGGGGCTTCTGTCACTGCAAACAAAAGAACGTTCCCGCAGGCAAGCAAGGCCAGTTCGGCTACGGCGACGTGTGGACCTGGGTAGCCATCGACGCCGACACGAAGCTAATCGTGTCCTACCTAGTGGGGCTGCGTGACGGTGGGTACGCCTGCGAGTTCATGCACGACGTAGCGGATCGGGTCGTGAACCGAATTCAACTCACCAGCGATGGCCACAAGTCTTACCTTGAGGCGGTGGAGGATGCGTTTGTCGGGGACATTGACTACGCCCAATTGGTGAAGGTGTACGGTGCCGAGCCAGCCGGCGAATCCCGCTACAGCCCGCCGGTTTGCCTTGCGGCAGAGCGCCATCCGGTGTGCGGCGAGCCGAATTGGAACGACATCAGCACCAGCTACGTTGAGCGCAGTAACCTCACCATGCGGATGTCGATGCGGCGTCTGACGCGGCTTACCAACGGGTTCTCAAAGAAGGTCGAGAACCTGATGCACGCGACGGCGCTGAACTTTATGTACTACAACTTCTGCCGGATTCACAGCGCGCACCGCGTCACGCCAGCGATGGAGGCAGGGTTAGCGGATCACGTCTGGGAATTGGAAGAAATCGTTTCACTGCGGGGATGAAGATTGGCTATCGCGCATCATTTGCCGGCGAAAGTGGTTGGTCCGCTGGTGGATTAACAACGACGGTAGCACCTCTCTGGCTACCTTCCGTTTCGCATACCGGCGCGGATTGTTGTGTGCGGCTCCGCGTCGCCTTGGCCGTCAGCCGGAACGCCGTCTCTGACTGTTTCCGCCGCAGCTTTGCGAGGGTTTCTGATGGTTTTCGCATGTTGTGCCCCTTTCTTTTTATCGGCAGGGGTTGCCTCAAATTCCTCAGATATCAAGATGATCGTAGGGGCCGGCGCCGTAGGGGACTCGTGGCACAAGCCAAGTTGCAGCAAGAGAACGCAGAATGCCTGTTCCGCAGCCGTTGGAAGACGAACGCGGGAGAATAGTGTCCGCGCTTCCGTATAGTCAATCAGGAAGCCGTGGGACGGATAATCCGCGATCAAGCGATCCAGCGCCTCAGGCTTTAGGTTTTGACGGTTCAGACGGATTCCGTACTCCTCCGCAATTGTCATCGCCCGTTGATGCTCCGCAATGCGCATTGGATCGAGCTGCTCATAAAGTTTCTGGACGCCGCCGGTCGCCAGCTTGGCAGCGATGTCCGCTGCTGTGCGTGTCGTAATCTGATATCCGCTGTATCGACGCAGCCGTATGAAGTGCTCCTCAAACGATTGGAATGTCTCACTCCGCAGCGCCGTTAATGCTTGGTACGCCGTCAGGCCAGACGTGTATTCTCCGAGTTCATCCGGCTTTAGTACCTGAACGTCAAGCGGCCCCAGCTCAGCATCATCCACCATGATGATTTCGTCGGCACCAACGGCCACCAGCGTTCCGGCGCTTTTGCACCGGTCGATGACCAGAAGAAAGATTTTCCCGTCGCGGTAAAAGTGCTGGAGCAGGCGCATCATCCGGTATGCAGCATCAGCCGAACCGCCGTTCGTCGTCAGGACAAGCAGCACGTTAGGACGACGCGCCGCCATTTCGCGAACTTTCGACACGAAGAAACAATCGTACGGGTACGCAATGCTCCGGGTATAACAGAGGATGTCACAATTAAGAGAGGCGGCAATCCTATCGATGGTCGCTTTGTCCTTGACGGATATCTTTCTCTTTTCAGCCATTGCCGACACCCTTTGTATCGGCTGCCCATCTCGCCGCAGCTGCTTTCTTAGCGCTTTCGCTCCTCTGCCGGGCCGTCAGCTTCGCCGCCCTGGCCTTGCCACCCTTCAACCCACCAAGCCTGCCCAACGCCACCGCCAGTGGGTTCTTACCGTCCGGCGTCTGCGGGATGTCCCCGCTGATGATGGCCTGTAGCGTCGCATGGGCGATCTGATTCGCATCCTCATCCGATTTTCGTGACCGCTTACGCATGGCCTAAGCGTACGACACGATTAGTCAGTTGTCTATGGCTTACGAACGGCTAACTGCTTGACCGCTCACGGTTGCGACGATAACGTGCCGGAACCGATGGGCAATCATGCTGAAGCCAGAGGAACGCGAATTCGTCGGGGTCGTGGCCGACAAGCTGAAACGGCTAAAGGACGCTCTGTCGAAAAAGATCACCGAAGGCGAGCTACGGGACAACATCTGCAACAACCTGCGATTCCTGCTGATCGACGACGGCTATCAGCGGGCTTGGGACCTTGTTTCAGGTCAGCACAAAATCACGATTCCGGCAGTCGATTTCAACCAGTTTAGCGCCGGCAAAGACCTGGACAAATGCGTTTTCATGCAGGCATCGGGAGCCTCCGTAGGGGGAACCGAGATATCGGGTTTCGCTTATTACGATTACGCGATTAACGATGCACAGGCTAAGGAAATGACCAAAAACAAGTCCGATGCTAAAACCCATTTCCCCGTTAAGCGATTCCTCAGCTCTCTTTGCATGGTCATTCGCGGCGTCCGCGTGAACCGGCAACAGCTGATTCAGTATGTCGGATACAGAGCGGGTGGAATCCACATGACGCCGAGTCCGGGTAAGGACAAATATGAGCAGGTTTTCCAAGCACTTGATAGTTTGCGGAAGGGAAAGGGGCAGTGGCAAATCCTCGGACACAACCCGGTGTATCTGGAATTCCTATCCATCGCTCAGGCGTTAGTAAATTCGAGAGATTGCGGCCAGTTCCTCCGGCGAGCTAAAGAGTTGGGCTTGGGGTAGCGCGTTACGGTCACGCTCGGCACAATACTCCAACCAAGTAGCCGCCTGCCGGTACGTCAGATCGCAGTCCGGCACCCACGGGCCTCCTGCGGCCGCAGACCATTCGCGTTGGCCCGCATACTGCCCTGCCTTGACATAACCTGTCGATTCCCAAACCCCACGAAAACCAATCGGTATGTTTCCGTGGCGCAGGTCCGCCATCACGGACGGACGGAATGTCGCCCACACGTACAACGGGAACACTTTGCGCCGGGGCAAAAACATGCTGATAACTGACATTAAGCCCCTTGATAATAAAGCAGAAACCTAATCTGTGAGCAAAGTCAATGCCATGCGTGAGCGGTCACGCCTTCAAACTGCACCACTACCGGTGGCTGATACAGGCTTGACTATGCCCATCACACTCACCCCCGTCCCCGCCTCGGCGGACCTGATTACGTCCGCGCGGGCGGTCTACAACCCGATCCTGGCGACGCTGAACGGCAGCAGCCCGGCGGCGCTGGCGGCACTGATCTCCGCGGCCTCGGCGTCCATCCGCGGCTACTGCCGCCGTCAGTTCACGGCGGCGGATTACGTCGAATACCACGACGGCTGGGGCTACCGCCTGGGCGAGGCGCAGGCGATCCTCCTGGCCGAGCGGCCGGTGACGGCGGTCTCCCGCGTTGCGAGCTGCCCGACGGAAGTGCTGGAGGTGCGGAACACGGACGCGGCGGCGAACGCGCGGGCGACGGTGGCGACGACGTCGACGGGCTTGGTGCTGGTGCGCGTGGCGTCGGGCGTCTCGTCCACGAACACGCTGGCGTACGCGACGTACCCGACGCTCTCGGCCCTGGCGGCGGCGATCGGGGCGCTGGGCAACGGCTGGGAGGCGGAGGTGCTGGGCGATTACGCCCTCTTCCCCTCGGCGGACCTGGCGGCGCTCCAAGGCGCGGCGGACGCCCGCAACGCCGCGGCGCGGTTGGAGCTGTACGTGGAGGAGGTGAACGGCTGGCGGCTGAACGATCAAGCGGGCGTGCTGCTGGGTTACTTCCCCGAGGGGCAGAGGAACATCCGCGTGGACTACGCGGCCGGCTGGGCGGAGGTGCCGGAGGACGTGCAGGCGGCGTGCGTGCAGCACTGCGTGGACCTGTACCTCTCCGAGCAGCGGGACAGCTCCCTGCGGCGGGAAGGGATCGGGGGCTTCAGCCAGTACGAGGTGTCACGCCTGATCGCAGGGATGAGCCACAAGGTGCGCGGGATGCTGGGGCGGTACGTGGACCACTCGAAGGTGCTGTGAGGCTAGTTCGTGCGGGCTGGGTGCCGTTACGCCGATGGGTTTCCATTCTTGTTCGCGCTTCGACTTGCCCGCAGGCGCCGGCGCGTTATCATCGTGATCGGTCGGGGGGTGGGCAGTCGGGGACATCGACGCGTCGACTCAACACAGCCGGGTGGCACACGCACCTCTCCGAACGGATGCGAGCACTGCGCCATGGTCTTCCAGTGTGATGGCCGGAGGTACGACACGGACGGGATGCGGTGCCTGGACACGGCAGGCGGGCCGGAGCTGTCGGTCTACGTGGCTGCGGACTACGCGACCGTGTTCGTGCTCGTGATGGACGCCTGCATCGGCGCGTCCGTTCGCCGGGCGGACGCCATCGAGATACGCCGCCTCTGGCAGGTGTACGGGTTTCCCGAGCTCCAGCGGGCGCTGGACGTTGCGAGCCTGGGATTAGGAGCCAGCGCCGTGCGGGGCGGGGTCGGCGGGCCTGCCGCACCCTCGGCGGGTGCCGCTCCGTGGCGGTTCGGCGAATAAAGCGAGCCGCGAATGGGGAGATTCGCGGCTCAACCCGCGTAAAACGCGGGGTGGGCCGGGAGGGGGAGACCGGCCCTTGGGGATTCTCACTTCCCACAGCCTAGCACCTCTGGGGGCGCGTTCAAGGGAATTCCGCAGCTGCGTCCGTGCGTACCAATTGGAGGGTTTATGCCGGCGAGCCGTCTTCTCAAGCCGAAGCGGATGAAGCTGGAGCGGTTCGCCGGCGGCGTGTGGTCCACGCTTGCCGACGAGGTGCCCTGCGCGCTGCAGCCGCTGCCGTCGTTCCAGTCGCACGCGCTGGTGCCGGACAGCACGGTGATTCCCGAATACGAGGCTCTCAGCGACGAACTCACCGTGGACGCGCGGCAGGGGGACCGGGTGACGATCGACGGCGTGGTGTACCCGGTGATCCGCTTCCGCAAGTTCGGCGGCGCCGCCGTGACCTGGCGCGTGGTGGTGCTGGGCGGGCAGGGCGGGCCTGGGTAGGTAAAGAGGGGTCAGGGGTTAGGGGTCAGGGGTCAGAAACATGCCTTCGGCGTATGGCGGTGCTTCGGGTCTGGCGGCGGGGACGACGGTGCTGGTCGTGGTGCCGGCGCCCGCGTCGGACAAGGTCCGTCGCGTGGTGCGGGGGATGCGGTGCTTCAACGCGGACACGGCGGCCGTCACGCTGACGGTCCGCAAGAGCCTCGCAAAGTCGGGCATGCACTACGTGATCGACCAGGTGGTGCTGGCGTCGGGGGCGGTTTGGAAGTTCGGGGACATGGGGGAGGTGCTGGTGCTGTGCGGCACGGACGAGAGCGTGACGGCCGTGCTGGCGGGGGCGGTCAGCTCGAACCCGCCCAACGTGACGGCCAGCTGGGAGGATGCGGTGTAGGTCTCCGCTGCGCGGGGCGGGCTTTATGGCGGCGGGCCTGGTCGTCGGAGCGGTTTCCTTCGGCGGGCGACAAGCGCGAGGGGTGCGATGGAAAACAGCACGGCGGCGCAGGAGGGTTCCGGGACGGCCACGAGACTACCGCCGCCGGCGAGTGCGTAATTACGGCCGTCGAGATATGCGTTGGCGGCACTGGTGGCGTCGTAATAAATGGTTACGTCCGGCGAAGCGGCAGAGAGCAGGGGGAGTTGGGCGAGTCCGCCGTCGAGCAGCAGGTCGCGCACGTATAAGGCGGCGCCGGTTGTGGCGTCGGCGTCGGCGACGGCCAGCGACTCGCCGGGGGCCAATTCCAACACGCCCCACGCGAAGTTGGCGTCGTACCCGTCGAAAGAGTTCCCTCTGTCCACGCCCGGCGTGGTGAGGGTGTGACTCGGCGATCCGGTGAAGTGCAGCTCGGCGTCCCGGGTGCTCCACGCGGCGGGCAGGGCGCTGGCGTTGGCCAGGTCGCCGGTGATGAAGAACCGGTCGCCGTCGCCGCCGACCAGTGCCCCGGTAATGCCCACGCTCAGGGCGGCGAAGCGGTTGTCCGCCGGATCGGAGACGTAGGTGCCGGTGTTGTTGAACGAGCCGGCGAAGGTGACGGTGGTAGAGGTGATCTTGACCGTCCCGGCGTTGGTGACGTTCCCCGTGAAAATCGCCGGGTTGTACAGGACCTTGACGTCCCCGCCGGGGGCGTTGTTGAAATCCCCGTTGATTGTGGCGACCCCGCCGGTGAGGGTGACTTTGCCGCCGGCGGCGTTGGTAAGGGATGAGGTGCGGAAGGTGCCGTAGCCGGACATCTGCCCCGTATTGGCCAGCGCATGGGCGCCGTTGTCGAACGTCCCGCCGGTGAGATTGATGGTGCCGGCGTTGGTGCCCAGGCCGGCGGTCATGAGCAGTTTGTTGCCGGTGGTGGCGGAGAGCAGTCCGGAGTTGAGGGGCATCGGCGCACCGAGGGTCAGCGTGCCGCCGACGGGTTCGATGCTGCCGGTGCTGCTGTTGGTCACTGAATTGGCCACGGTGCCGGCGCCTTGGAGCGTGCCGGCATTATTGATCGCGCCACCGGCCAGCGAGGCGGCGAAGGCGACCTGAATCGTGCCGGTGTTCGTGAAGGCGGGGACGACGTTGAGCGTACCCGAGGGCGCCAGGAGCGTGCCGGCATTGGTCAGCGGACTGGTGATCGTGCCCGGACCGCGAACCGTGCCCACGGAGGCATTCGTGAGCCTCGCCGGCCCGGCCAGCAGCGTGGAGTTCAGGTCGATTGTTCCGTTGTTCGTCAGGCCGGAGCCGGTGAGCTGGAATTGGTTGCCCGCTGAGAGCGTGATCGACCCGAAGTTTGCATTCGGCCCTGTGTTCGACAGAACAACGTTGCCGCCCCCCTGGGTGAAGATCGCGTTGTTCACAAACCCGCCGGTGCCGGCGATGGTGCCGAAGCCGCTCATCAGGCCGTTGTTGGTCAGGACCCCGTTGCCGGCGAGCGTTCCGCCGGCGAGCGTGAGTTGGCCGGTGTTGCTCAGGCCCAGGCCGTTAAGCGTGAGCGTGCGGGGGGCGGAAAGGGTGACGGGGGCTCGGTTGTCCAGGCCGTTGCCGAGGGTGGGGTCGGCGTTCAAGGTAAACGTGCCCTGGTTGATGAGACGGCTGTTGAAGGTGCCGCCGCCGTAGGCGTAGGTGCCTTGGTTATTAAGGTTGCCGGTGAGGGAGCCGCCGGTCTGGTTGAAGGTCCCGCCGGGGTTGACCTGGACTAGGCCGGAGGTGAAGGACCCACCCTGCAGGTTGAAAGTGCCGTTGCTGAAAGGTGGGTTGGCCGAGACGGTGCAGGTGCCGGAGACGGAGTGGACGGGGTTGCCCGACTGGGTGAACGTGCCGGAAGCGAAGTTGCCGACGACCTCGTTGCCGGCGACGGAGAGTTTGCCGCCCGAGAGGTTGAAGGCGCCGGTGGCGGAGCCGCCGTAGCCGACGACGAGTCCCTGGGTGCCGACCGAGTTCGTCCCGCCGGACTGGTTGAAGGTTCCGGCGCTGGACTCGCCGTAGGCGACGACTTCTCCATCGGTGGCGGAGAAGGTCCCCCCGGAAAGGTTGACGGTGCCGACGGAGGTCCCGTAGTTGCCGACATAGACGGACGAGGTGGTATTGGACCCGCCGCTCTGTGTGAAGGCGCCGGTGCCCTGGTAGCCGACGAGTTCGGCGCCGGCGACGGAGAGGGAGCCGCCGGATAGAAAACCGGTGCCTCTGCCGGGGGCGCTGTTTCCGAGGAAGAGGTTTGCGCCAACCTGTGCGGAGCCGCCGGTCTGGGTGAAGGTGCCGGCGCCGCTATCGCCGACGGTGGCGTTGGCGCCGACGGTGAGCGTCGATTTGGCGCCGCCGAGGGTGTACGCACCGCTTGCCGTCGCATTGGCAGCGGACAGGCCGATGCTGAGGGAGCCAGCGGAATTGGTGCCTCCGGTCTGGTCGAAGGTGCCGGTCGAGCCGTAACCGACGTACTCGGTGGAGACGACGTTGAGCGTGGCGGTGCCCGAAAGTGTGGCGGAGCCGATAGACCCTGGATTGGCGCCGAGGAATAGGCCGTTGCTGCCGGCGCCGGTGACGGAGTGCGTGCCACCGGAGAGGAGGAGGGTCCCGGCGCCGTTGAAGCCGACGTATTCGCTGCCGGTGACGGTCTGGACGCCGGCGGAGATTGAGTTGGTGCCGGGGCCGAAGGAAGAGACGAAGACATTGCCGAGCGTGGCGGTCCCGCCGGTCTGGCCAAATGTGCCGGAACCGTTGTCGCCGATGTAAACGGCGCCGGTAACGGACAGGACGCCGGCGCCGCTGAGGCTGTAAGTCCCCCGACTTGCAAAGCTGAAACCGCCGAGCACGAGGATGGATAGGTTGTTCGTACCCCCGGTGTGGGTGAAGGTGTCGCCGTGATTGCCGCCGTAGGACACTAAGACTTTATCGGCGATCAAGATGCCGCCGGAGAGGTTGTAGGTGCAGGTACCGTCGGCGCTGTAGCCGACGAAGATATTGCCGCTTGAATTGGTGCCGCCCATCTGGTTGAAGGTGCCGGTGCCGCTAGAACCGATCACTTCTTCCGAGGGGCTGGTGAGGGAAGCGCCGCCGGAGAGCGTGACGGTGCCGGTGGCGCCGGCGGAGTACCCAAGAAATAAGCCGGATAAGGCGCCGAGGGTATGAGTGCCGCCGGAAAGGAACAGGGCACCCGAGCCGCCGGGGGTGAAGCCGAGGTACTCCGAGCCGGCGACATTAAGTGAATTGCCGGTCTGTAGGAGCGTGACGGAGCCGCCGTTGGTGCCCTGGATGGTGAGGGAGTTGAGGTTCGGGGCGTTGACGTCGTAGACGACGGTGATGCTACCGAACCCACCGGTCGGACCGTTGGTGAGGGAGGCGTCGTCGCCGAGAAAGGGCGGGTGGGGAAGGGACCACTTCGTCGAGTCGCTCCAATTGCCGTTGGGGCCGCTGTAGGTGTCCGTGGCGGCGGTCGCGTAGGAGGTGAGGGCGAGAGGGACGGCTGCGGCGGCGACGGAAAGGGCCAGGGCGCAACCGGTGCGCGGAGAAGTGCGCGAGCAGCCTGGGTGGTGGCGCATGGCCAATCCTCTCGTTGCGTAAAGGATGTGCGGTTCACCGGCTGTTTTGCCCTTGCCTCCAGCCCGGTCGGACGTGACGCAAGAATCTTACCGTGTGGGGGGTGAACCGCAAGAATTAAGGCGCGGCCGCGACGGAAACGTCATCCCGGCGTCATGTCTGAATACTCAGTTAAGCTAGCCTGCCGCCGGCCCTTAGCCGCTATGGCCTGCGGTTTCGGTAGTAGCCCGGCGGACTGGCCACCCCTCCGGGCACGGAGAGGTAGTGCTCGGCCATCCACAGTGCCTGCACGTCATCCCGCGCCCGCACTGCCTTCCGGTACAGGTCGTCATCCGGCGGGAAGGCCGTCCGCTCCATGCGCCGCACCAAGGCGTTGAGGTACTTCATCGTGGGGGCGAGCTGCCGTTTCAGGGTCGCCGCCTGCTCCACCGTGAGCGTGTGGGAATCCATGGCCCGAGCTTACGGGCGGCGGGCGCACCGCGTCTTATGCGCGGGCGGATTGGTTCGGTGTGAGACAAACAGACTGCGGGCGCGAAAGAACGGCCCCTGGCCGAACAGGTGATCGCGCCGACGTGTCGTCAGTCCGTTAGTCCGCCGCCTTCTTCACCTTGTCACCGGCCTTCTTCAATGAGCTACCCGCCGACTTGGCGGCGTCCTTCGTCTTGTCGGCGGCCTTGCCCGCGGCGTCCTTGGTCTTGTCCGCGGCCTTGTCGATCCCGTCCTTCATCTTGTCCTTGAAGTCGCCCATGGGGATTGCTCCTTTCGGGAGTGTAGATAACAGGGGTCCGAAACGTTGAACGCTGGTCCTGACACGAAGGGCGTTCGGCCGCCTCGCAGCGCCGAAGCAGACGGCGCCCTTACGCTCGGGGCTGGTGAATTAGTTTGTGGTAGACGACCAGCACGAGGACCGCGCCGATGGTGGCGACGACGATGGAGAGGATAATCGACCCGTCGCGGTGGATGCCGAGCAAGTGGAACAGGAACCCGCCGACGAGCGCGCCGACCAGCCCGAGGACGATGTCGCGGGCGACGCCCTCCCCCCGCTTGTTCACGATCTTGCTGCCGAGGAACCCGGCGACCAAGCCGATGACCAGCCAGACGATGATGCTCATCAGTAGCCCGCGGTCATTACCCGGTTCCGATTGGGATAGCAGCGGGGGGAGCAGGTTCGGTAGAACGGTCGCGAGAACGGTCATGGGCGGTTCCTTTCAAGGCACGAGGAAGATGTCCGGGAGCGGAGCCGAGGGCCGTGCGACCTCGGCGTTTGCGAGCATGACAGATTTGGCTGAGGCGTGGGGACGGGAGAAATACTGCGGAGCACGTGTCTGGCTACTGAAGAGCGCCCGCCGCGCGGGCGTGGCAGCGGGCGCGGCAGCGGGCGCGGGGCGGCGAGGGCCGGGTGTGGCAGCCCTTCCAGTAGAAGCGTTCCGACCTGGAACTCACGCGACGCGGCGGTCGGCCGCGGTAAGATGAAGCCGTGCGTCGCGGACTGTTTACCCTCGCCTCGGCCATGTCGCTGGTGCTGTGCGTGGCCGTGCTGGCGCTGTGGGTGCGGAGCCACCGGACGACGGACTACGTCGCCCGTGAGGTCGTGACCGGGACGCCGATGGACGGCGTTGGACACGGCCACGAGCTTCCGCGTCCACCGGGGTGCGGTGCAATTCACACGCATGGCGAGCGAGTACCACCAGGCCGCCGGGGCCTACCCCGACAACTCCGCCCCGTGGACGCATTTCACCATGCCGGTGGACCCGCACGCCGTCGGAAACCGGGTGCCGGTGCAGTTCGAGTTCGCCGGGTTCGTGTACGGGGACTACGGCGCGCCGGTCGAGAGGACCGCCGAGGGGTTGCGGTCCAAGCGGCACTTCATGCTCTCGGTCCCGTGCTGGCTGTTGGCCGTGCTGCTGGCGCAGGCGCCGGCGGTCTGGTGGCGGCGGAGGGGGGCGGCCGCGAACCCCACGTCAAGGGGCGAGGTCGTGCAGAAAGACGCGCTCGTCCGATAGGGTCTTGAACACGACGCCCGCCTTGCGCTCGACCGCGAAGACGGCTTTGAAGCCGTCGCCGAAGATCTGCTGCCACTCCTCCATGTCCCGACGGTTGGCGTCGTTCGCCTTGTCGCAGAGCAGGAGCCAGTTGGAACCCTCGGGAGCGTAGACGCAGTAGTGGAAGGTCTTGAGGCGGGCCGAGGAGAACAGGGCCTTCTTGACCTCGTCCACGGCGACGTAAGGGATGTTGCGGCGCTTGAGCTCGCGCTCCACGTGCAGCTTGAGGGGCGTGCCGCGCGGGCGGAGCGGCAGGGCGGCGGCCGGCTTGGGTGCTGGCGGTGGGGGCGGGGGCAGTGGTGAGGCCGGCGCAGGATCTGCGGACGGGTCGAAGAGCAGAGGCTGCGTGAATGGGGCGGGTGGGATGGGCTGCATGGGATTTTGAGTTGCGTGGTGCTCAGGCCGCGGCGGCCCAGATCATGAGCTGATGGAACCGGGCGGGGCTGGGGCCGCCGGCGAGGAACTCCTCGGCCAGCACGGCCGGCGTGGGTCGGGGCAGGTCCGTGCGGCAGACGTGCACGGGCAGGCCCCGGCGCTCGGCGAGGCAAATCATCGACGCCGTGCCGCGGCTGAAGCCGTCCCAGACGGCGATGAGGGCATCCGCACGCTCGGCCATGAGGCGGTTGCGGATCGGGCCGGCGGCGGGGCCCCAGCGCCTCCAGTCCGCCGGCATGACGGTGATGGGGACCTCGTGCTCCCGAGCCCAGCGGATGGCGAGCTGGTCGATGCCGCTCGCCCCGCCGGAAATGACCTCGCTGACCGTCCAGCCGGAGGAAGCGACGGCGGCGCCGACCAGCCTGTACTGCCTGAGGTGGCGGCTGCCGGCGATGATGACCTTCATCGCCGCACCTCCGGCGAGGCGGGCGCGGGGAGGCGGGCGATGCTGCGGCCGGCGGGGTCGAAGATGGCGACCAGCAGGCCCAGGGCCGGGGCGGGCGTCTCCAGCTTGCAGGAGAAATGGTCGGGGCCGCACTGGTATACGTAGGCACGCACGCCCAGCATCCGGGCGACGTCGGCCGCGACGGCGAGCATCGAATCGAGGGCGGTGGTTTCGGTGGATTGCATGGGAATCCTCATTTGAAAGGAGGGGAAAGCCCCCGGCGGCGGCATGCGCGGGCGCCGGGGGCGGAGTGATGGGTGCACGGGATCAGGCGTAAGCGGAATACCACTCCGGCTTGCCGTCCCAGACGTGGCCGCACCCGTGTTTGAAGTTGATCCAAGCGCCGTTGTCGCGGTGGTGGACGCGGTGCTTGGTGGGCTGCTCGGCGAGGTATTGACCGGGGCGGGGCATCTTCTTGCCCTGCATCCAGCCGGTCTGCTCCACCTCGTGCGAGGAGATGGGCAGGAGCCAGACGTAATTGGGGCTGGCCTTCACGACCTCGTAGAAATCGATATTGGTCTGCTCCCAGCCCCAGGAGTTCACCACGATGTCGCCGACCTTGAGCGTGTGGGGCGTGGCGAAGATCGCGCGGCGCTCGGCCACGGCGGCGGCGCGGGCTTCGAGGCGGGCGAAGAAGTGCTCCACGTGCGTGGCGCGGGCCTCTTCGCTGGCGAAGCGATAATGAAAAGCCGGCTTGGTGGCCCTGCGGTGGTAGCCGATGGCGTAGAGCTCGCCGGCCTCGGACTGGTACAGGTAGACGATCCCGCCGCTGCGCTCGAGCGTGGCGGTGGGCTTGGCGGGGACGTACAGGCGGCGGACCGTGGGTGTGGTGGTTGTGGCGGTCATGATTTCTCCTTCAGCTTGGGATTGCAGAGAGGGCACAGGCGCGGGCCGTGCTTCTGGTCCTTGAGCCTCCGCTCGAAGTGGCGGTCGGCGTCCGGCCAGACGCGGGCGACCTGAAAGCCGATGCCGGCGGCGGAGACGACGGCGGTCAGGCGTGCGCCCTGGCCGATCTCGTGGTGGTGGATGCGGCGGGGGAGCGTCTTCGCGCTGCGCGCCCAGCCGACGTAGTGGCCGGCGTGCCAGTACCGGCGATCGAAGTGGAGCAGGTAGACCATGGCGGCCTCCTTCGGTGTGGAGTGAAAGGGAAAGGGCCGGCCGGGCGTGGGATGCTCCGGCCGGCCCCCGTGGGATGACGGTTAAGCCGCCGGCTGGCGGAGGCTGCGGCCGTCGTAGAGCTGGCTGAGAAGATCGATCTGCGCGTCTTCCCACACGTCGGCGGCGAGGGCGCGATGATCGGCGCGGGCGTCGCGAAGCTCCTTCACGAGCCGCTTGACCAAGCGCCGAAGCTGGCGTGTGCGGCGACGGCAGGCGTACAGGTCGCGAAGCTCCCCCAGCGTGACGGGGACCGTGGTGCCGGCGGTGCGGCGGTTGTGGTCCGGGGCGGGTACGAAGCGGACGGGGACGGGGCAGGACGTGCGTGCCATAAGGCACCTCCGAAGCTTGGCAGCCGAAGCTGCGATCCGAGGGAGCAGGGCAGCGACCGCCGCCGCCCCGCCCCCCCCCCAACATTGTTTTTCCCCCTCGCCTCGTTAGAGGCGGCGAGGGGGAAAAAC
>Ga0308175_100000677_pt1 | contig 22707 bp, 20 predicted proteins | sample PhyCR1_3_FD_203893 | JGI IMG/M metagenome (GOLD analysis project Ga0308175, IMG submission 203893) | Soil microbial communities from UC Gill Tract Community Farm, Albany, California, United States - DLSLS.C.R1 | ecosystem: Environmental > Terrestrial > Soil > Agricultural land | place: USA...
CGTCGACCGCGTGCTGACGATGGACCTCCACGCCGGACAGATCCAGGGCTTCTTCACGATCCCGGTCGACCACATGACGGCGCTTCAGCTCTTCGCGACGCACTTCCGCGACCTCGGGCTCACCGGTGAGGACATCGTCGCCGTGGCGCCCGATGCCGGCCGCGCCAAGCACGCCGTCCGTTTCGCCGAGATGATCGAGGCGAGCTTCGCGATCATGCACAAAATGCGGGTCTCCGCCGACCAGGTGGAGGTGACCGAGGTCACCGGCAAGGTGCGCGGCAAGAGGGCGATCGTCGGGGACGACGTCTCCACCACCGGCGGGACGCTGGTCGCGGGTGCGCGGGCGCTGAAGGAGCACGGCGCGACCGAGGTGAACGTCTTCGTGACGCACGCCCTCCTCTCGGACCACGCTCTCGAGCAGATCGCCGAGTCCGAGATCGACCGGATCGTCGTCACCGACACGATCCCGGTCGACCTGCGAAAGCGTCCCGAGAACATGACCGTCCTTAGCGTCTCCGGCCTGCTCGCGGAGGCGATCATGAACGTTTTCGCCGACGATTCGGTCTCGGCGATCTTCGGCGGCGAGAACCAGCTCTTCTAAGCCGCTTCCTCGAGGGGTACCATCGACCAATGGCCATGTTGGTCGGCGATCCGGAGCGCGACCGCGCCGCGCACGAGCTCCAGCGCCACTATCGCGAGGGGCGACTGTCGGCGGACGAGCTCGCGCAGCGGCTGGAGACGGCGCTCCGAGCGCGGAACGCGGGGCAGCTCCGGTCGGCTCTGAAGGAGCTTCCCCTGGAGCGGTGGGCCGCGCCGGAAGCTGTTCGACAGGCGTTGCGGTCGCCGGCTCGGTCGGCACGCAATGCAGCGATCCTTGCGGGCACGGCTGTCGTCTGGCTCTTCTGGAGCATTGGCATGCTCGTGGCCTTCATCGCCTGGCTCGCGGGGAACGGTGCGAGTCTCGGCGCCCTTCTCGTGTTTCCGCTTCTCTGGTTCGCCGTGAGCTGGCTGCTGTGGCACGGCGGCAAGCGCCGGCGCTCGCGGCCTTAGGCGGCTTCGGCCAGTCGTCGCCGGACGAGCCGGTCCGCCGCCTCGGCCGGTGTGACGCCTTCCGCGTCGGCTTCGGCGAAGAGCGTCCGCAACGTGTTGCCGATCCGCGCGAGCCCCTCCTGCAGCTGCTCCTCGTCCCAGCTCTCGTCCTCGAGGCCGATGAGCTGGATGATCCCGCCTGCGTTGACGACGTAGTCGGGCGCGTAGAGGATGCCACGCTCGTGGAGCCGCTCGGCGTCGCCGGGCTCCGCGAGCTGGTTGTTCGCGCAGCCGGCGACGGCGCGGCAGGCGAGGTGGGGGATCGACTCGGCATTGAGCGTGCCGCCGACGGCACACGGCGAGTAGACGTCCACTTCAGTCTCGAGCACGCGCTCCGGCGCGACCGTCTCGCAGCCGGTTACGGCGGCCCGCGACCCCTCGACGTCGCTGACGAGCACGCGCGCGCCGCCGTCCGCGAGCTCGCGCGCAAGGACTGCGCCGACGGCGCCCGCGCCCTGCACGAGCACGCTCCGGCCGGCGAGCTCGGGCGAGCCGAAGACGTGCTCGACGGTGGCGTGGATCGCGTGCAGCGCGCCACGGGCGGTGCCCCGGCCGCTGTTCCCTCCGCGGCCGGTGGTCCCGTAGACCCAGGGGCACGTCTCGGCGACGACGTCGAGGTCCTCGGGCGAGATGTTCATGTCGCCGGCCGTGCGGTACGTGCCGCCGAGCGAGGCGACGAGCTCTCCGTAGCGCCGAAGGAGGCGCTTGCGCGGCTCGCCGGTGGGCAGCTCCGGCACCGCGAGCACGGCCTTGCCGCCGCCGCGCGGCATCCCGGCGGCCGCCATCTTCCACGTCATCGCCCCTGACAGGCGTATCGCGTCGGCGAGGCCGTCGGCCGGAGCGGGATAGACCCGCAGGCGCGTGCCTCCTCCGGCCGGTCCGAGCGCGGTGGAGTGGACGCAGACGAACATCCAGGCTCCGCTCTCGGCGTCGTGGCGGACGACGGCGTGCTCGCCTTCCCAGCTCGCGAGGAGGCTCTCGAAGTCCATGCCTTGGACGCTACCGAAGTGCCTCTCGGCTACACTCCGCCGCCGGAATGGCCGGAGAACGCACCAAACTCGTCGTCGTCCAGCGCGAAGGGCTCGGCTCGGCAGAGTCGCGCCGCCTGCGCAAGGAGGGGCTCATTCCGGGCGTCCTCTACGGCAACGGCGAGCCGGTGGCGATCTCCATCGCCGAGCGCGAGCTCCGGCGCGCGCTCACCGGTGCGTCCGGCCTGCACTCGATCCTCGACGTCGAGATCGATGGCAAGGGAGAGACGCACGCGTCGATTCTCAAGGAGTTCCAGGTCCACCCCGTGCGGGGCGGCGTCACGCACGTCGACCTGCAGGAGGTGCGGCTCGACCAGACCATCCAGGCCTCGGTCTCCGTCCAGCTCCACGGTGTCGACGACGCGCCGGGCGTGCGCGAGGGCGGCGTGCTCTCGCAGCCGCTGCGCGAGGTGACCGTAGAGGCGCTGCCGCTGGAGGTCCCCGAGCATCTCGATCTCGACGTCTCGGGGATGGACATCGGCGCCACGCTCCGAATCTCCGACCTCACGACGCCGGAAGGCGTCACGCTCCTCGACGATCCCGAGATGGTTGTCGCCACCGTCACCGCCCCGACGAAGGTCGTCGAGCCCGAGCCCACCGAGGAAGAGCTGGCCGCGATGGAGGCCGAGGGCGAGGAAGGCGAGGAGGGCGAAGAGGGCGCCGAGGGCGAGGCTGCCGAGGGTGCAGCCGGCGAGCCGGCGGAGCCGGACGCGGACGCCGCCGGCGACCAGGGCACGACCGAGGGCTAGCTCTTGCTGCTGGTGGCCGGTCTGGGGAACCCCGGCCGGGAGCACGCCCGGAACCGGCACAACGCCGGCTGGATGGTCGTCGACGAGCTCGCGCGGCGGCACGGCGGCTCCTGGCGCGGCAAATTTGCGGGCCAGATGGCCGAGGTCCGGGTGGGGGACGAGCGCCTCGCGCTGCTGAAGCCGGAGACGTACATGAACGATTCCGGCCGGTCGGTCGAGCCTGCGGCGGCGTTCTTCAAGCTGGAGCCGAGCGACGTGCTCGTCGTCCACGACGAGGGCGACTTCGATCTCGGCCGGCTCGAGTTGAAGGCGGGAGGCGGGCTCGCCGGGCACAACGGCCTTCGCTCGATCGCGCAACAGCTCGGCACGCCGGACTTCCTGCGTCTCCGCATCGGCGTCGGCCGCCCGGAGCGAGGCGACCCGCGGCCGCTCGCCGACTGGGTGCTGGCGAACTTCGAGCCGCACGAGGATCCGGACGACCTCATCGCTCGGGCAGCGGATGCCGTCGAGCTACTCGTCGCCGACGGCGTCGAGCGGACTCAGCTTCAGATCAACCGGCGCTAGCCGCGTTCGCGCAGCGCGGCATGCGCCGCTCCGGGCTGCAGGTCGAGGCCTGCGGCGACACGCTGCAGGAGCTCGAGCAGTTGTTGCAGCTCCGCTTCCGTCAGCGGATCGGTCACCTGCCGGTCGAACTGCTGCGCTCTCCGTTCCGCCTGTTTGAGGAGCTTTTTCCCGTCAGCGGTCAGGTGGAGGTTCCGGACGCGGCGGTCGCGAGCGTGAGGCCTGCGTTCGACCAGCCCGCGCCGCTCGAGCTGGTCGACGATCGCGACCATCCAGCTCGGCGAGATGTGCAGCCGCTCGGCCAGCGCGTTCTGCGGCTCGCCGCCGCTCGCCGCGACCGCGCGGAGGAGGGCGAACTCGCCCGGCTCGAGCTCCAACGGCCCGAGCATCTCGTGGAAGCGCCGCGAGACGGTGAAGCCGAGAGTCGAGAGCAGGAAGGCGGCGCTTTGGAACGGAGGTGTAGTCGGAGCGGTTCGAGGGTTGCGCACGGCCACACGCATATGCTACAGCTACAGAACGATTCAGCAACTGAACGATTCATCGCGAGGCGAACGAAGGGACGGCATGAATCAGGCGGACACGACGAAGCTCGGAAAACTCGCGCACCTGACGGCTCGGCATCGCCGGAAGGTGATCGTCGCCTGGATCGTCCTGACACTCTTCGGCGCCTTCGCCGCGAGTCAAGTCTCGAAACGCTGGTATCAGAGCTTCTCGATCCCGGGCAAGGCGGCCTACGAGGCGAACCAGCGGACGCTGCAGCGGTTCGGCACGGGCGTCCGGCCGCCGGACGTCATCGTTTTCCACACGGCGGACGACGCGACGAAGAGCGCGGCGATCGAGGCGGCGATGGCGCGCGCCGCCGGCGCGATGCCCGGTTCGCGGACGAGCTCGTACTTCTCGACGCACGACCAGATGTACGTCTCGCAGGACCGGCACACGACCTTCCAGGAGCTCTACCCGCCGGGGCCTTCGACGTTCTCCACCACCAGCGGGGCCGCGGCAGTTCGCGCGGCCGCGGCACGTGGGCTGCCGGCCGGGATCCAGGTCGAGGTCACGGGCCACGACCCGCTCGAAGAGGCGAGCACGCATGGCGGGGGAAGTGGGAACGTCCTGGTGGAGGCGATCATCGGCGGCCTCGGCGCGATGGTGATCCTCCTCTTCGTCTTCGGAACGCTGCCCGCGGTCCTGATCCCGATCGCCGTCGCGGCGGCCGCGATCCTCAACACGTTCACGCTCATCTGGGCGCTCACCTACGTCACGAACGTGTCGATCATCGTCGAGTTCCTGATCGCGCTCGTCGGGCTCGGCGTCGCGATCGACTACGCGCTGCTGATGATCTTCCGCTTCCGCGACGAGCTGCGGGACGGCAACGACGTGGAGACGGCGCTCGTCGAGACGATGACTCACGCCGGGCGCTCGGTGATCGTGTCCGGCTCGACCGTCGCGGTGGGCCTTCTCTCCATGATCCTCCTGCCGCTGCCGTTCATCCGCTCGATCGGGATCGGCGGCATGCTGATTCCCGCGGTCTCGGTGCTCGCGGCGATCACGCTGATGCCCGCGCTGCTTGCGACGCTCGGCCAGCGGATCAACAGTGTGCGCCTGATGCCGAAGCGGTTCGTCGATCGAGGCCATCCCGAGGACGGTGCCTGGGGACGGTGGGCGCGCTTCGTCCTACGGAGGCCCTGGGCGGTAGCGGCCGTCGGGATGACGATCGTCACCGTGCTCGTCGTGCTCGGGCTCCAGCTCAACCCGAACGAGTCACAGTTGAAGAACTTCCCCGGCACCGGCACCGCAATCGCGGGCCGCCAGACGCTCGCCGACGCCGGCATCTCGCCCGGCGTGATGAAGCCGTTCGTGACGCTCGTCGAGCACGGCGGCGACGCGCAGGCGGTCGCCGCCAAGGAGCGAACCGTGCCCGGCATCGTCGGTGCCACAGTGCCTCCCGGCTGGCACCGCGGACAGGACACGCTCGTCGAGGCGTTCCCGGCGATCGACGGCGCGGCGCCCGGAATCCAGGGTGTGATCAACGGTGTCAACGGCGTGCTCAAGGGAACGGACGCGACGCTCGGCGGTGTGCCCGCCGTCGACCGCGACTTCGTGCACGCCGTCTACGGCAACTTCCCGTACGTGCTCGCGTTCGTGCTCATCCTGACCCTCGTCCTGCTGACGCGTGCCTTCCGCTCGATCGTGCTGCCGATCAAGGCTGCGATCCTCAACCTCATCTCGCTCGGCGCGGCCTTCGGAATCGTCGTGTTCATCTTCCAGATGGGCCACGGGTCCTCGCTCTGGAACATCACCGCGACGCAGGCGATCACTGCCTGGATCCCACTGATGATCTTCGCTTTCCTGTTCGGCCTCTCCATGGATTACGAGGTCTTCATGCTCTCGCGGATGCGCGAGGCGTACGACGAGACCGGCTCGACTCCGCGCGCGATCGAGCTCGGCCTCGCGCGGACGGGGAAGCTGGTCACGAGCGCCGCCTTGATCCTCGCGTTCGCGTTCCTCGTCCTCTCCTCGAGTCCCGGCTTCGAGATCAAGGAGTTCGCAATCGGTCTCGCGGCCGGCATCCTCTTCGACGCGACGGTGATCCGAGCATTGCTTGTGCCCTCGCTGATGGCGCTGCTCGGGAAGTGGAACTGGTGGCTGCCGGACTGGACGCGGCGCGCCCTGTTCATCCGCGAGGAGGAGCGGGTGCCGGAGCCGGCGCTAGAGGGCTGACAGCGCCGGTTCCGGCTCAGGCTCCGGCTCCAGATCTCGGCGCCGAACGCTGCGTACCTCCGGCACGAACACCAGCACGAGGAAGTTCGGCAAGCACATCAGCGTCCCGGCGAGGACGAGCGTCGCGTCCGTCCCGATCGCGTTCGAGATCGGCCCGGCGAGCACCTGGCCCGCCGGCATGAGACAGAGCGAGAGCAGCAGGTCGATCGATGCGACCCGCGCGAGCCTGCCCGGTTCCACCTCCTGCTGCATCGCGGTGTCGAAGAGCGTGTTGCCGACGAGGATCGAGCCGCCGAACAGCAGGGCGGTGGCCATCACCACCGCCAGCGGGAACGGCGGGACCAACGCGAACGGCGGCAGCGCGCAGAGCGTCCAGATCGCAAAGGCCATGGCCACCGGATGACTCGGCCGGATGCGGTACGCGACGAGGCCCCCGACCACCCCGCCCAACGCGGCAGAGCCCACGATCAAGCCCCAGGCCGGCGCGCCGCCGAGGCGATCGATGGCGACGAGTGAGCCGATCACGATGTAGATGCCGACCCCGAAGTTGCCGATCGCGTAGCCGAGGAAGCCACCGGTGAGCCAGTCGTGCCGGCGCACCTCCTGCCAACCCTCCGCGAGATCGCGCCAGAAGCGCTGCGCAGCGGGCTTCGCGTACGGCGTGACGTGCATCGCGGCGACGAAGATCACGCTGAGGAGGAAGCTTCCGGCGTCGATCGCGAACACCCAACCGGCGCCCGCGACCGCGACGATGGCTCCCGCGAGGGCCGGGCCGAAGACGTTCGTCGTGCTGCGGGAGAGTGAGATCAGCGCGTTCGCCTGCTGCAACCGGCCGGCGCTGACCGTCTGGGGGACGAGCGCCTTAGATGCCGGGTTGAAGAACCCCGCGGCCGCTCCGGCGATGCCCTGCAGCACCGCAAGCTGCCAGACGTGCGCCGTCCCGGCGAAGAGGAGCACCCCAGTGGTGGCCTGCGTGCCGAGCCGGACGAGGTCGGCGCCGATCATCACCGCCCGTCGCGGCAGCCGGTCCGCCCAGACGCCGCCGGCGAGTGTGACGGCGGCACCGCCGATCGTGTAGCAGGCAAGGACGAGGCCGACGCCCGTTGCGCCGCCGCCGAGGTCGTGGCTTACGGCCCAGATGAGCGCGACGGGGATGAGCGAGTCGCCGACCGCCGAGCCCGTGCGCGCGAACCAGAGCAGTCTGAACTGCCGTTCTCTCAGCGGCCCGAAGCGACCGACCCCGCGCACGTCCTGGAGCGTACGCCTTGCGGCGGCTCGTTACCATCGAACGTTGGCGGAACCCACCGGTTTCGCCCGTCGTCATGGACCGTCCGGTACTGCACACGTTCGTTCGGGAGCTCGTCGAGCACGAGCGCCTCGCCGAGCTCGCGGAGGCGCTGCCGACGCGCGCCCGCGTCTCGGAGTCCGCACTGCCGCTGCTGCTGGCCTCCCTGCACGAGCGCCTCGAGCGTGGCCTGGTCGTCCTCCTGCCGGAGGACGCGGACGCCCGCGACGCCGCCGAGGGTGCGGCCTGGTTCCTCGGCGACGAGCAGGTCGGGTTGCTGCCGAGCCGCGGCGTCACCTGGGCGTCGGGACTCGCGCCGCCTCCGCACCTCGTCGGCGAGCGGGCGCGGGCGCTCCACCTGCTCGCCCAGGGCGGACTCGTCTGTGCCTCTGCGAGAGCGCTCGCCGAGGGGCTGCCGCCGGCCGCCGCGCGGCCCGAGCCGATCGAGGTGCGGGCAGGTCTCGAGCCCGGCGTCGACGGGCTGGGGGAATCGCTTGCGCTCGCCGGCTACGAGCGGGTGGAGCGTGTCGACGATCGCGGGCAGTTCGCGGTGCGCGGCGGCATCGTCGACGTCTTCCCGACGACCGGCCGCGAGCCGCTGCGGATCGAGTTCTTCGGCGACGAGATCGAATCGGTGCGCGCCTTCTCGCCCTTCACGCAACGCGCGCTCCATCCGGTCGCCGAAGCGGCCCTGTACCCGGCGGCCGAGCGCCGACTGGACACTGTCGAACTTAGTAACAGTCTGTTACTTGCAGAGGAGGGGGAGGAGTCGCCGCTCGCACCGGCGGTTCCGGACGACCTCGTGCCGCCGCTGGAGCGGCCGCCGGATCTCGTCTTCCAGCCGGACGACGTGCGGCGCGTCTGGGAGGAGGACGGCGTCCACGATCCGCCCTCCCTCGCGGACGCGACGGAGCTAGATCCGTTCCCTCAGGCACAGCCCTTCGCGTTCGAGGCGCAGCGGCCGGCGATCGCCGCGCGCGGACTGGCCGAGGCCGAGAGCGAGCTCGCGGCGCTCCTTCGCTCGGGTCAGCGGGTCGTCGTCGCCTTCCCGCATCGCGGCGAGGCCCTGCGCACCCAGAACCTCCTCCGCCGGGTCGAGGCGCGCATGCTCGAGCCCGGCGAGGACCTGCCGGAGGAGCCGGAGCTCCTCTTCGCCGTCGCGCCGGCCCGCCGCGGTTTCGTCTGGCGCGACCTCGGCCTCGTCCTCCTGCCCGACCACCAGGTCTTCCGCCGCCGCGTGCCGCGCGAGCGCCGCCTCGGCGGCCGGGCGCTGCAGTCCTTCGCCGACCTGCGCACGGGCGACTACGTCGTGCACGAGGACCATGGCGTCGGCCGGCTGCTCGGGTTCGAGACGAACACCGTCGCCGGCATCACGCGCGATTATCTCCTGCTCGCTTTCCGCGGGGAGGACCGGCTCTACGTCCCGCACGAGCAGCTCGGCAAGGTGTCGCGCTACGTCGGCGCCGACGCCTCGGCGCCCGCCCTGTCGAAGCTCGGCGGCAAGGCGTGGCAGACGCTCAAGTCGCGCGCGCGCGAGTCCGTCCGCGAGCTGGCCGGCGACCTGATCCAGCTGTACGCGCAGCGCCAGACGCGCGAGGGCGTCGCCTACGACCTCTCGAACGAGTGGCTTCCGCAGCTCGAGGCGAGCTTCCCGTATCGCGAGACGCCGGACCAGGAGGGAGCGATCGAGGCGGTGAAGGAGGACCTCGAGGCACCGCGCCCGATGGACCGGCTCGTCTGCGGTGACGTCGGCTTCGGCAAGACCGAGGTTGCAGTGCGCGCCGCGTTCGCGGTCGCCGTCAACGGCCGGCAGGCGCTGCTTCTCGCGCCGACGACGATCCTCGCCGAGCAGCACTACAACACGTTCCGCGAGCGCTTCCGCGACTTTCCGGTGCGCGTCGAGATGGTCTCGCGATTCGTGCCGCCGAGGGAGACGAAACGCATCCTCACCGACTTCACGGCGGGCAAGGTCGACGTCCTCGTCGGGACGCACCGCGTCCTCAGCCGCGACGTGATCCCGAAGGAGCTCGGGCTCGTGATCCTCGACGAGGAGCAGCGGTTCGGCGTCGCGCAGAAGGAGCTGCTCAAATCGTTGCGGCTCGAGGTCGACGTGCTGACGCTCAGCGCGACGCCGATCCCGCGCACCCTGCACCTCTCGCTCGCCGGCATGCGGGACATCTCGATCATCGAGACTCCGCCGGAGGGCCGCCGGCCGATCCGGACGACGGTGGGCGAGTACGACGAGGAGCTCGTGAAGCTCGCGCTCGAGCGCGAGGCCGAGCGCGAGGGCCAGGCGTTCTTCCTCCACAACCGCGTCGAGACGATCGAGGAGCGAGCGGCACAGCTGCAGCAGCTCTGCCCAGGGCTCCGCTTCCTTGTTGCCCACGGCCAGATGCGCGAGAAGGAGCTGGAGGAGCGGATGCACTCGTTCCTGCGCGGGGACGCTGACGTGCTCGTCTCGACGACGATCATCGAGTCGGGGCTCGACATCCCGCAGGCGAATACGCTGATCGTCGAGCGCGCGGACGCCCTCGGGCTCGCCCAGCTCTACCAGATCCGCGGCCGCGTTGGCCGCTCCGACGCCACCTCGTTCGCGTACCTCTTCTACCCCGACGCGCGCGAGCTGACCCCCGAGGCGCGGGCGCGGCTCGCGACGCTCGCCGACCACACCGAGCTCGGCGCCGGCTTTGCGATCGCGATGCGCGACCTCGAGATCCGCGGCGCGGGGGAGCTCCTCGGCGCGGAGCAGTCCGGCCACGTCGCCGCCGTCGGCTTCGAGCTCTACGTCGAGCTCCTGAACGAGGCGGTCGCCGAGCTGCAGGGGCAGAAGCGCGTTGCGGCCCGGCCGGTGCGCGTGGACGCGCGCGTGGACGCCTACGTACCCGCCGCGTACGTCGATTCCGAGGCGCTCCGCATCGACGTCCACCGGCGGCTCGCGCTCGCGGAGACGGAGGACGAGCTGCGCGAGCTCCAGGCTGCGCTGGAGGACCGCTACGGGCCGCTGCCGGAGCCGGTCGAGAACCTGTTCCGGATCCAGGAGGCGAAGATCAAGATCGCGCTCCTCGGCGCGGACTATCTCGTGTTCCAGAGCGGGAAGGCGACGGTCGGGAGGCTCGTGCTGGGGTCGGGCGAGTTGCGCGAGCTCCGCGACCGCGCGAAGACCGCCGTCTACGTCTCTTCTAAGCAGGAGGTAAGCATGCGCGGGCAGGAGCAAATTGCGCAGGCTGTCGGGCTTGTCGATGCTATCTTGGACGCGCGCCGAGCAGCCTGAGATCGCCTATTGCCGCTGTGGCGCTTCCCGCGACATCGACCTCACTGGATGGAAATGAAGACTCGCCTGCCCTTCCTGCTCCTGGCCACAGCCCTCGTCGCCTTGCTCGCCGCGTGCGGTGGAGGCGGCACCTCGTCCAACGTGCCTGCTAGCGACATCGCCACCGTCGACGACACGCCGATCACGAAGGCGAGCTTCACCTCGCTGCTGAGTGTCGCCTGCGCGCGCTACAAGGCTCAGGGCCAGCCTTGCCCGAAGGTCGGCACCCCGACTTATGCGTCCCTCCACGACTCGGCCGTCACGTTCCTCGTGCAGCAGGCGGAGTTGCAGGAGGAGGCCGACAAGCTCGGTGTGCCGGTGACGCAGAAGGACCTCGACCAGCAGGTCGAGCAGATCAAGAAGACCTCCTATCAGGGTAGCGAGAAGAAGTTCGAGGACGCGCTCAAGAAAGCCGGCATCACGCTCTCCCAGCTCGAGCAGTACGAGCTCCGACCGAAACTGCTCGGCGAGAACATCCAGAACAAGGTGACGGCGGACGTCAAGGTCTCCGACGCCGCGGCGCAAAAGTACTACGACGCGAACAAGACGTCGTTCACCACGCCGAAGACGCGCGAGGTTCGACACATCCTCGTCAACAGCAAGAGCCTCGCCGAGACGATCGAGACCAAGCTGAAGAACGGCGCCAGCTTCGCCGCCCTCGCCAAGCAATACTCGAAGGACACGGGCTCAGCGGCCCACGGCGGCAAGCTCTGCGTCGCCCACGGCGGCACGAGCGGCACCTGCCAGCAGACGGTCACGCCGTTCGACAAGACCGCGTTCTCGCTCAAGACGAACGAGATCTCGCAGCCGGTGAAGAGCGTCTACGGCTACCACATCATCCAGGCGCTCGGCGCGGTCAAGCCCGCGCACACCCAGACCTTCGCCGAGGTCAAGGCGCAGATCCAGGCGAACCTCGCCTCGCAGCAGAAGCAGACGGCCTGGACGGCGTGGCTCGCGAAGATGGCGAAGGACTTCAAGGGCAAGGTCGCGTATCAGACGGGCTACGCCCCGGTGACGACCACGACCCCGACGACGCCTGCGCCGACGACCACTGGCTGATGTGGCGGGCCTGAACGAGGCCCTCCTGGATCTTCAGCAGCTGACGGCGCGTCTGCGCCGCGAGTGCCCCTGGGATCGCGAGCAGACCGCGGCGACGATCGTCCCGCACACGGTCGAGGAGTCGTACGAGGTCGCGGACGCCGCGCTCGCCGGCGACGACGAGAAGCTCCTCGACGAGCTCGGCGACCTGCTCTTCCAGGTCTACTTCCTTGCGCTCCTACTGGAGGAGCGGGGAGCAGGCGACCTCGCCCAGGTGGCCCGCGGTGTGCACGAGAAGCTCGTGCGACGCCATCCGCACGTCTTCGGCGACGTCGAAGCGAAGACCGCCGACCGGGTGCGCTCGAACTGGGAGCGGATCAAGCGCGAGCAGGAGGGACGCGAGGGAATCTTTCACGACGTCGCGGAGGCACTGCCGGGACTCCTCTACGCTCGCAAGATCCAGCAGCGCGCGAGGGCAGTCGGCTTCGAGTACCCGGATCTTGCCGGGGCGATGGCCGACCTCGCCGACGAGCTGCGCGAGCTAGAGGAGGAGCCGTCCGGCAACGAGCTCGGCGACGTCCTCTTCGCTGCCGTGAACGTCTCCCGCAAGCTCGAGGTCGATCCCGAGCTCGAGCTACGACGGGCAGCGCAGCGCTTCCGCCGGCGCGTCGAGGTCGCCGAGGAACTGGCGAGGGAGGTAGGCGAGAATTGGAGCGAGCTGTCTCTCGAGCGGCAGGACGCGTACTTCGACCAGGCGAAGGAGCGGGAGTGATCACCAGGGTTCACGCCCGTCAGGTTCTGGACTCCCGCGGTAACCCGACTGTCGAGGTCGAGGTCGTCGCGGGCGGCCTCGGCAGGGCGATCGTCCCTTCCGGGGCGTCGACCGGCGTGCACGAGGCGGTCGAGCTGCGCGACGGCGGCGACGCGTGGGACGGCAAGGGCGTCTCCGAGGCGGTCGCGAACGTCAACGGCGAGATCGCCGGCGCCGTCCAGGGGCTGGACGTGATGGACCAGGCCAACCTCGACCGCGTGCTGGTCGACCTCGACGGGACGCCCAACAAGGGGCGACTCGGGGCCAACGCGATCCTCGGCGTCTCGCTCGCGGCGGCGAAGGCCGCGGCTGCCACTGCAGGGCTCTCGCTCTTCCGCCACCTCGGGGGTGAGGACGCGACGACGCTGCCGGTGCCGATGCTGAACGTGATCAACGGCGGCGTCCACGCCGACAACTCGATCGACCTGCAGGAGTTCATGGTCGTGCCGGCGGGAGCGGGCAGCTTCTCGGACGCGCTGCGGATCGCGGCGGAGACCTACCACGAGCTGAAGAAGCTGCTCGCCGAGCGTGGGCTCTCGACCGCCGTCGGCGACGAGGGCGGCTTCGCGCCCGACCTCGAGTCGAGCGAGATCGCGATCGAGGCCATCCTCGACGCCGCCCAGAGGGCCGGCCATCGCGACCGGGTGGCCATCGCACTCGACCCGGCGTCGAGCGAGTTCTTCTCCGACGGCCGCTACCGCTTCGAGGGTCGCGAGCTCGCGCCGGAGGACATGGCGGGCTTCTACGGCGACCTCGTAGAGCGCTTCCCGCTCGTCTCGCTCGAGGACGGCAACGCCGAGGACGACTGGGACGGGTGGCGCGCCACGACCGAGCGGCTCGGCGACCGGCTGCAGCTCGTCGGCGACGACGTCTTCGTCACGAACCCGAAGCGGCTGCAGCTCGGCATCGAGCGCGGGGTAGCCAATTCGATCCTCGTCAAGGTCAACCAGATCGGGACGCTGACGGAGACGATCGAGGCCGTGCGGCTCGCGCACGAGAACGGCTACACGGCCGTCATGTCGCACCGCTCGGGCGAGACCGAGGACGCGACGATCGCCGACCTCGCGGTTGCGCTCGGCACGGGCCAGATCAAGACTGGCGCACCCGCGAGGAGCGACCGCGTCGCGAAGTACAACCAGCTGCTCCGGATCGAGGAGGAGCTCGGCGACAGGGCGGTGTACCCCGGCTGGGGGGCCTTTCCACGGCGCTCGCCTTAGTACCCTGAGTCGTATGCCGATCGACCGCCGGACCAAGATCGTGGCGACGCTCGGACCGGCGTCCGAGTCGCGCGAGCGCCTGCGCGCGCTGATCGAGGCGGGCGTGGACGCCGTGCGCTTCAACCTCTCTCACGGCACGCACGAGGGGCACTCCCAGCGCGCCTGGCTCGTGCGCGAGATCGCCGCCGAGGTCGGCCACCCGATCGCGCTCATCGCCGACCTGCAGGGGCCGAAGCTCCGCATCGGCGAGCTGGCCGAGCCGGTTGTTCTCCACAAAGGGGACCAGATCAAGGTCTGCGCCGAGGAGGCCGCGACCGACGGCGAGCTGCCGATCGCGCCGGCGGTGATCGGGGACGTGCTCGAGCCCGGCCACGAGGTGCTGATCGACGACGGGCTCGTGCGGCTGCGCGTCGACGAAGTCGAGGGCGGCCGCGCGACGTGCGCGGTGGTCGTCGGCGGGCTCGTCAGCTCGCACAAGGGCGTGAACCTCCCCGGCGTGCCGGTGCCGATTCCCTCGCTCACGCGCAAGGACGTCGCCGACCTCGACTGGGCGGTCGAGACCGGCGTGGACTTCGTCGCGCTTTCCTTCATCCGCTCGCCGGCAGACGTCCGCGACCTGCGCGCGCTGCTCACGCAGGCGGGCTCGCACGCGCACGTGATCGCGAAGATCGAGAAGGCGGAGGCGGTCGACGTCCTCGACGATGTCCTCGCCGAGACCGACGCGGTGATGGTGGCGCGCGGCGACCTCGGCGTCGAGATCGGGCCTGCGCTCGTGCCGCTCGTGCAAAAGCGGATCATCCAGAAGGCGCTCGAGCGCGGGAAGCCCGTGATCACGGCGACGCAGATGCTCGAGACGATGGTGCATTCGCCCGAGCCGACCCGCGCCGAGGCGAGCGACGTCGCGAACGCGGTCCTCGACGGAACCTCCGCGGTGATGCTCTCCGGCGAGACGGCCGTGGGCGAGTATCCGGTCGAAGCGGTCGCGTACATGGACCGGATCGCGCGGGCGGTCGAGCCGAGCCTCGATTACCGGCACGAGCTGCCGCAGGCGACCGACAACCCGACGATCGGCCAGGCGATGTCCAACGCCGCGTGCGATATCGCCGAGGCGCTGCAGTCGAAGGCGATCCTCGTGCCGACCTTCACCGGCCGGACGGCGAACGCCGTCGCGCGACTACGGCCGCGGCGGCCGATCGTGGCGCTCACCCACGTCGACTGGGCCATGCGCCAACTCGCGCTCGAGTGGGGCGTGACGCCGCTCCTGATCTCCGAGACTTCGGACGTCGAGGAGCTCTGGCGCCTCGCTGTCGAGGCGGCGCGCGACGCCGGCATCGTCGAGAGCGGCGACGGGGTCGTGATCACCGCGGGAACCGCGGTCAACATCCCGGGCACGACGAACGTCATCAAGGTCGACGTAGTCCAGTAGCCGACCGCCGCCGCAGGACCGTGGCGCCCGCCGCAGAACTCGGGCTGCATGGCTGCGAGGAAGAAGCGCCGCCGGCGCCTTGGTGGACCAATCGCCCGGCGCTGGTTCGCGATGGGCGCCCTCGTGCTCGTCGGCCTCCTCTACTACCGCCCGCTGCACGACTACTTCACCGCACGCACGCAGCGAGCGGCCCAGCTCACGGCTGTGCGGAAGCTGCAGAGGGAGCAGGTCGCGCTGGAGAAGCGGCTCCGGCATGCGTCGTCGGACGCTGCCCTCGCCGCCGAGGCGAGGACCCTCGGCTACATTCGCCCGGGCGAGCACCTCTTCATCGTCAAGGACATCCCGCAGTGGCGGCGCAGGCAGCATGGAGGCAGTCATGCTGCCCGCCGTGGTCACCGACGCTGATCGAGCGGTCGTAGCGCGCCAGCTGGGACGCGAGCCGCGCACGCTCCGCCGTGTCGCGGTCCGGTGCCCGTTCGGCGCTCCGGCCGTCACCGAGCAGAGCCCCTACGGGGCGGACGGCGAGCCGTTCCCGACGACGTACTACCTCACGTGCCGGCATCTCGTCGCGGCCGTGTCGCGGCTCGAAGCCGCCGGAGGCGTTGAGCGCTGGAGCGAGGCGACGCGCACCGAGCCTGCCCTCGCCGCCAGCCTCGCGGCCGGCGACGAGGAGCAGCGGAGGCTACGCACGGAGCTCGCGGTCGACGCCACGGGAAGAGACGGGGGTGCCTCGCTCGAGTACGGCATCGGCGGCTCGCGTCGGGGTGGCAGCCTCAAGTGCCTGCATGCGCACGCCGCTTTCGCCCTCGCCCGTCCCGGCTACGAGCTCGGCGAGCGGATCCTCGCGGAGGTCGAGCCGCGCTGGCCGGAACGGTGCTGTTCCCAGTGAGACGGACACTGTGAGTCAGGTCGAGGTCGCGCGCCAGGAGTGGGAGGAGGGCCGCAGGCGGCTCGAGGCCGCCCGCGAGGACGGCCGCAGATACCGGCAGCTGCTCGAGCTTCTCGAACTCGTGCTCGACGAGCTGCGCAGGCAGCTCGGTCAGACGTACACGCTCGCGGAGCTCGTCGCGGCCTACGGCGAGTCCGAGCGCTGGGCGCGCGAGGTACTCGAGGAGCGCGCAACGGCGCCGGGCTGGCCGCGCGATCTCACGCTCGTCCTCGCCGCCGCATTCGACGCGTATCAGCGTGGCGCTATCGATTACGAACCATGAAAATGTGCGCCTAGACGTATATCCACGTGTAAGAAGCGTGAGTTTTGGTCAAATTCCCGCTATGGCCTACAGAGAGGACACCGCAGCACGCCGTGAGCCCGAGTGGCTGACCCTCGGCCAGGCCGCGCGTTTCCTCGGCGTCGCCCAGAGCACGATCCGCAAATGGTCGGATCAGGGGCGTGTGCCGGCCTTCTACACGCCCGGCGGCCACCGGCGTTTCCGGCGCGGCGACCTCGAGTCATTCCTCGCACGCTCCGGCCCCGGCCGCCAGCAGGCGGGCCCGACCGTCCTCCTCGTCGACGACGACGAACGGATGCGCGAGCTCGTTCGGCTCCAGCTCGAGCGGGAGGGCTACGACGTGCAGGAGGCCGCGAGCGCGGACGAGGGGCTCGCCGCGATCGAGACCCGCAAGCCCGAGCTCGTGCTCCTCGACGTGATGATGCCCCACGTCGACGGCTGGGAGATGCTCCGCCGGATCCAGGAGCAGCACGGGGCCGGCGCGATTCCCGTCCTGATGTTCAGCGGCCAGGTGGACGACGCGGCGAGACGGCAGGCGGCCTCCAGCGGGGCGAGCGGCTTCGTCGGGAAGGGATTCGACCTCGGCGAGCTCGTCGACCAGGCCAAAGCAATTGTTCCTGTGTAACGAGCGAGGCTCGTTACACAGGAACGGAACTGCGCCGCCGGGAGAGCGCGGTCTCCCGACGGCTTCGTGCTGTTTTGCTTTCGATGGTGTGGACGGGAGGCCACTGTGGTGCGCTCGCGCGCGGCGGAGGCCGGCGCGAGCGCGGTTCGGCCTGCGGCTAAGTCGCCGCTTTGCGGCTGTCTTAGCCTTCGGCCCTTGGTGCTGGCTTGACTTGAGCGTTTCGAACCTCTTCGGCGTCGAGGCGGCGGCGTAACGGCACGTTACGACGCCGCGGAGTAGCGGGCGAGCACGCGTAGCCTGCTCGCTCGCGACGGAAGAAAGCGCTCTTCGCCCAGGCCCGCTAGGGCAAGTCCTCAGCCGTGCGGAGCATCCCCGCTCCGAGTAGGCCCAGCGCCCCGAGGAAAGCGATGTAGAGGCCGATTCCGCGGGCGGTCGAGACGAAGTACGTGTCCGGGACGGAGATCAGCCGGATCAGGACGAAGATCACGGCGAGAGACCCGAGCGCGATCAGGAGCAGCCGGTCCGGGACGGCTGCGGGGAGCAGGATCCCGGCCGCTCGCGACGCCTCGAGGATCAGCGTGGCGAGCCCGACGAAGAAGACGAGCTTCCCGAGGGTCCCGGTGTGCCAGCCGGTGACCGCGAACGTCAACCCGTTGGGCAGCGTTCCTACGTACCAGTCGGTGAACGCGGAGATCGTGAGGACGAGCCCGGAGACCCACGCGAGCCGCACGCCCCAGCTTCCGGCGGCCGGGGTCGTCCGCTCGGGACGTGGCCCACGCTCGGGTTGCGTCCGTACCGGGCGGGCTGGCTCCGGCGTTTGCACAGGCGCAGTATGGGCACAAAATTGCACCGGCGCGCGCGGGGTCGCGCCTTCTCCGAGGACGAAGAGGCGGTGCAGGACTAGAGGTTCAGGTCGACGGGTCCCCGAGGGCGCCGAGCCGGCTGGCCGCGCTGCCGCTCGACGACTTCGGGTTCGTCGACTTTTCGGTCGCGGGGACCGAGGTCTCCGGCGAGTTCCGGTGCAGCGAGTGCGGCTACGGGGCGGTCGTCCGTCGGGCGTTGCCGCCGTGCCCGATGTGCGGCGGCACCGTCTGGGAGAGCCGGGCTCCGCGCTTCTTGGACTGACGCCGGCCGCCGCGGGTGCGCTCCGGCCGGAATACTTCCGAGCGGTGACCGGCCTGCTCGACCTGGATTCTTCTAGAGGGGACTCTCGGGACGTCCGCCTCGGAGCCCCGTCGCTCGCGGCGCTCGTGCGCGCCGTCACGGCGGCGGCCGGATCGACGAGCGCGTCCGACGCGCTGCGGGCTCTGGCGGAGGCCGCGCAGGCGGTTGCGGGCGCGGAGATCGCGCTCATCCGGGCGCTCGACGACGGCGGCGAGCGGCTGGAGGCGGTTGCCGTCGCGGCGCCGCAGGCGCTTGAGGCCGAGCTCTACGGAACCGTGTTGCCGGCGGCGGAGCTGCCGGAAGCGCCCCTCGACGACCTTGCTCGCGCACCCGCCGCGGTGCGCCGCATCGGGGAGCACACCGGCGCCTCGCGGCTCTTGCTCGTGCCCGCCCGCGCGGACGGGTACGCCGTCTCGCTCGAGTTGTTCCGTTCCGGCGATCCGTTCGGCGCGGAGCAGCGGCTCGGCGCCGAGCTCTGCGCTGCGCAGGCCGCTCTCCTCCTCCGCGCCTTCGGAGCCGGCGCCGACGTCTCGTCGCTCGCGCGTCCGGCGCTAGAGCTGGCCGGTGAGGCACTCGCGGTCGCGGTGCAGGAGGAAGACGCCGCGGCCGAAGTCGTTCGTCTAGCCGCCGGGGTCGCCGGGGCGTCGGCCGCCGTGCTCTGGGAGAGCCGCGACGAAGGGCTCGTCTCGACCGCGTCGTGGGGCGTCGACGCCGACTCCGATCTCGGGCCTGCGCGCGACGTCGCCGAACGGGCGCTCGCCGAGCCGGGGCCGGCCAGCACACAGGCCGCCGGGCTTCCACAGGATTGCGCCGTCTCGACCACGCTGCCGCTGGGACGCCCGCCGCTGGGCGTTCTGCAGCTGTTCCATCCGGCGGGAGAGGAGCCTGAGGCCGAACAGCTCACGCGGCTCGCGACGTTCGGCGTGCGCGCCGCACACGCGCTGCGCACGGGCGAGCGGGCGCGCCAGCTCGCGCTCGAGCTCGAGCGCACGCGGGCGCTCCTCGAGGTGATCGTGCAGGCGACGGCGGAGCTGTCCGTGTCGCACACGCTCGAGATCGCGGTCGAGCGTGTCGCCGAGTTGCTCGACGTCGGCCGCGTGGCCGTCTACCTAAGCGGCACGGGAGAGGGCGAGCTCGAGGAGGCGGCGAGCCGCGGCCTCACCGGCCCGCATGCGCGTGTCGCCGACCGGCTGCTCGACATCGCGCTCGGGCCTGCGCGTGAGCGGACGGTGCTCGAGGTCTCGGATATCGGGCGAGACCCGCGGCTTGCGACGGTTGCGGCTGCGGCGCGCGAGACCGGGATCGGCTCGGCGCTTGCCGTCCCGCTTATGGCCCGCGGCGACGTCGTCGGCCTGCTCGCGGCCTATCCCGTCGGCCGGCCCGCGGCGGGCGAGCACGAGACGGCGCTGCTGGCGGCGCTCGCAGGACAGCTCGCGGTAGCCGTCCAGAATGCGCAGCTCCACGAGCAGGCGACCCGTCTCGGTGAGGAGCGCGAGGCGGCGCTTGCCGCTGAGCGGACTGCCGCACGCCGGATTCGCGCCCTCTACGAGGTGTCGCGCTCTTTCGCTCAGAGCCTCCGGCTCGACGAGACGCTCGAGGCGCTCGCGCGGACCGTCGTCGAGGTGCTCGATCTCGACGCGGCGGTCGTGCGGATGCCGGACGAGCGGCGCGAGCTGCTCCTGCCGCTCGCCGTCCACGTCCGGGACGCCCCGTTCGCTGCGCCGGTGCGCACGATCCTCACCCAGCCGGTCCCGTTCGGCCAGCACAACGTGCAGCGGCTCTTCCGCGAGAGGCGCGCGTTCCGGCTCGGGCCCGGCCGCACCAGCGGCGAGCAGTTCCTGCCGGCGCTCGTCCCGTTCCTCGAGAAGGGTTGGACGGCGGCCATCCTCCCTGTCGCGCTGCCGACCGAGGTCGTCGCCTCGCTCGGCGTCTTCTCCTTCCGTCCCGGCAACCCGGTCTCGCAGGAGACGGTGGAGGCCGCGACGGCGCTCGCGGGGCAGGCCGCCCTCGCGATCGACAACGCCCGGCTCTACCAGCAGCAGAAGCAGTTCGCCGACACGATGCAGCGCTCGCTGCTGCCGCGCTCGCGCCCCGTGATCGAGGGGCTGGAGGTGGGTGAGGTGTACGAGCCCTCGGCGCGCGTGGACGTGGGCGGCGACCTCTACGACTTCCTCGCGCTGGAGGACGGCCGGCTCGCCGTCGTGCTCGGAGACGTAACCGGGCACGGCGTCGACGCGACGGCCGACATGGCCATGGCGAAGTTCGTCTTCCGCTCGCTCGCGCGCGAGCATCCGGAGCCGTCCGACTTCCTTGCGTCCGCGAACGACGTGATCTGCAGCGAGATCGGCGCCGGCAAGTTCATCAGCATGACCTACGTCGCCGTCGACGGCGGCAGCGGCCGGGTCTCCGTCGCGAGTGCCGGTCATCCCGCGCCGAGGATCGTCCTCCAGGACGGATCGACGCGGTCGCTCGAGGCACACGGCCTCGTGCTCGGGATCGACAGCGGCCAGGAATACGCGGAGTCCCATGCCGAGCTGCCGCCCGGTGCTTCGCTCGTCCTCTACACCGACGGCGTGGTCGAGGCGCGGCGGGACGGCGAGCTGTACGGGGACGACCGGCTCGACACGCTGCTCGCCGAACGGCGTGAGCTGTCGGCGCTCGCGCTCGCCGACGCGGTCGCAGAGGACGCCCGTGAGTTCGCGGGCGGGGACCTCTCCGACGACCTCGCGGTCGTCGTGATCCGCAAAGCCTGACCGGCGGAGGCATACCGGCCGGAAGCTAGAATCCAACGGTCCGTGGCCAAGCGCGCCGGCTTCATCCTCTGTCTCGTCGTCTGCGCCCTCGGCGTCGGGGCGAGCCATGCCCGAGCCGACAGCCCGCCGCCCCCTGCGGTGATCGCGGCCGGCGTCCAGATCGGCTCCGTCGACGTCAGTGGGCTGACCGCCGACCAGGCGACGGCCGCGGTGGAACAGGACTACTTTGCGCCGGTCGCGCTCCACGTCGTACACCGCGGCTATTCGGTCTCGCCGCATCACTTCCACGCGGCGCTCGGCGGTCTCGACGCGGCGGTCCAGACCGCGCTCACGGCTCCGGCGGACACGGCCGTCCGGCTCACCCCGACGCTCGACACCAAGCTCGTCGCCAAGTGGGTGAAGACGCTGGCCAAGAAGACGTATCGCGCCCCGGTGGCGGGCACGGTGATCCTGCGCCACGGCCGCCCCTTCTTCACGCACGCCCATCCGGGCCGCGCTCTGCGGCCTTTCCCGACGCGCATGCTGATCCGCGACGCGGTCGTGAGCGGTGACCACACGGTGATCGTGGCACCGGTGAGGAAGCTCGACGCCGCCGCGATCAAATCCGAGCCGGTCATCGTGATCCACCGAGGATTGAACCGCCTCTACCTCTACAACGGGACCCACCTCGTGCGCATCTTCCCGGTGGCCACCGGGCAGGCGGCCTGGCCGACGCCGCTGGGCCACTTCGCGATCGTCGTCAAGCAGACGAACCCGTGGTGGTTCCCACCGACGCAGGATTCGTGGGCCGCAGGCGCCAAGCCGGTCCCGCCCGGGCCGGGCAACCCGCTCGGCACCCGCTGGATGGGGTTGAGCGCCTCGGGCGTGGGTATCCACGGCACCTCTGAGCCGTGGTCGATCGGCCACTCGGAGTCGCACGGCTGCATCCGGATGCAGATTCCATCGGCGGAGTGGCTGTTCAACCGCGTGCGAATCGGGACGCCGGTGTTCATCATCCCGGCCTAGCCCGGTCGTGGCGGGCCTTCTCAAGCTCGGGGCGCAGGCGCTGGCCGTGATGGGCGTCGGGATCCTCGCGTCCCTGCTCGGGTGGAACCTGACCCACCAGACGCCGCCCCCCAAGGTCGGCGCGGCCGCGCCCGCGTTCTCGCTGCCGCGCCTGGCGGGGAGCGGCGACCTCTCGCTCAGGTCGCTCCGCGGCAAGACCGTGGTGCTCAACTTCTTCGCCTCCTGGTGCCACCCGTGCAAGCGCGAGGCCCCCGAGCTCGAGTCGGTCTGGCGGCGCTACCGCGCCGACGGCCTCGTCGTCCTCGGCGTCGACAGCGGCGATGCGAGGGGCAGTGCGCGGAGCTTCCTGAACGCGCACGGGGTCACGTACCCGATCGTGTTCGATCCGGGCGAAACCCTGGCGCTGGGGCGGTACGCGCTGCCGGGGCTTCCCGTGACGTACGTGATCAACCCGGCGGGGCGGATCGTCGGCGAGCCCCTGCTCGGGGCGGTCAGCGACAGCGGCTACAGCCAGGAGTTCGACCGCGAGTTGAAGGCGGCTCTGCGGACGTGACGCGTCGGCTCAAGGCCGCGGGCCAGGCGCTCGCCCTCGCGTGCGTCGCGGGCCTGCTGGCGCTCCTCGTCTGGTCGGTCGTGCACCGGCAGCACGCCCCCGGCGTGGGCGCGATGGCGCCGGCATTCACGCTCCGCAGGCTCGAA
>Ga0308175_100000678_pt1 | contig 22684 bp, 21 predicted proteins | sample PhyCR1_3_FD_203893 | JGI IMG/M metagenome (GOLD analysis project Ga0308175, IMG submission 203893) | Soil microbial communities from UC Gill Tract Community Farm, Albany, California, United States - DLSLS.C.R1 | ecosystem: Environmental > Terrestrial > Soil > Agricultural land | place: USA...
CCCCCGACCATGTTCGCGAGCAGATCCGGGCCGCCGAAGAGCTCGGTATCAGCTCCTGGGTGCTGTGGAATCCGCGGAGCGCCTACGATCCGGCCATCTTCCGGGCCCGCACCAGCAGTGCCGGAGCGTCCCTTCCGACGCCGAGCCGTCCTCCCGAAGGGACACGTTAGCTCGGGCCGTCGGCCCACTCGTTGGTTAATAAGCTGCTGCAGCACAATGCCTTAGGCCGGACCGACCCATTCGGTCCGGCCTTTGCAATCAGCCCGCCTTGACCGCCCCATCTGCGGCTGTATTCTCTAAAGCCTTTCATCCGACGACGTAACCCAGAGGAGCCACGATGGACATCCGGACTCGGTTCGGCCTGCTGCTCGCGTTCGCCGCGCTGGTCGGGGCCCGCCCCGCCGCCGCCCAGGCGCCGGACGGCGTCACGCCCGCCATGATCGCGCAAGGCGACAGCATCTTCCACAGCAGCGGCAACTGCTACGCCTGCCACGGCGCGAACGCGCAGGGCGCGGTGGGCCCCAACCTTACCGACGCCGAGTGGCTTCACAGCGACGGCTCCTACGACGCCATCGTCAAGCAGATCACGACCGGCGTTCCCCAGGCCGAGTCCAAGAGCGGCATCATGATGCCGCCCAAGGGCGGGTCCAGCATCACCGACGACCAGGTGAAGGCGGTCGCGGCCTACGTCTACTCGTTGAGTCACAAGGCGCCCGAAAAGAAGTCCTGACTCGGGTCCGTCGATAGCGAGCTCCCCGGGCGCACCAAGGTGCGCCCGTTTTGCTACCTTCCAGCCATGTCGAACCGCCTCGCCGCCCAGCGCTCCGCCTATCTCCGCTCCGCCGCCCACCAGCCGATCCACTGGTTCCCGTGGGGGGATGACGCCTTCGCCGCCGCCCGAGAACGGGACCGCCCGGTGCTGCTCGACATCGGGGCGGTGTGGTGCCACTGGTGTCACGTGATGGATGGAGAGTCGTACGAGGATCCTCGGCTGGCCGGCTTTCTCAACGATCACTTCATCTGCATCAAAGTGGACCGCGACGAGCGGCCCGACGTGGACGCGCGATACCAGCGGGCGGTCCAGGCGCTCACCCGTCAGGGCGGCTGGCCGCTCACGGCGTTTCTCACCCCCGCGGGCGAAGTGTTCTATGGCGGCACCTACTTCCCGCCCGACGGCGCGCACGGGCGGCCCGGCTTCCGGGCCGTGCTCGAGAGCGTGCTCGAGGCGTACCGCTCGCGCCGGGATCAGGTGCAGTCGCAGGCGGCGGCGGTGCGCCGGGTGGTCAGCGAGGACCTCAACGAAGCCTCGGCGGGCGAGGTGTCGCCCGCCATGCTGGACGAGGCCGTGGCCGGCATGAGCCGGGCGTTCGATGCGGTGAACGGCGGCTTCGGACAGGCGCCCAAGTTTCCCCATCCCGGCGCCATGGCGCTGCTGCTCCACCGGCTGTGGGACCGGCCGGACGGCACTGCCCGCACGATTCTCGACCGCACGCTGCAGGGCATGGCTCGAGGTGGCGTGTACGATCAGCTGGGCGGCGGGTTCCATCGCTACAGCGTGGACGCGGAGTGGATCGTGCCCCACTTCGAGAAGATGGCGTATGACAACGCCGAACTCCTTAAAGCATATATACTTGCGAGCATTTTTGCCGAAGGAGACACGCACGATCCAATCGACACAATTAGCGTAAGTGATGTGATATCAAAAGGATACGATTTATCTGTTCCAATCTTCTACCGGGAGATTTCCTCGGGGATTGTTCGGTGGATTCGCGAAGTTTTGGCGGACGAGCAGGGCGGCTATGGCGCAAGCCAAGATGCCGACGTCGGGCTCGATGACGACGGCGACTACTTCACTTGGACGCGCGATGAGGCGGCCGCCGTATTGAGTGATGAGGAGCTTGAAGTCGCGTCTGCCTACTACGACATCGGCACAGCTGGCGAGATGCACCATAACCCGGCGAAGAACGTGTTATTCGTCGCAGCGACCCTGTCCCAGCTGGCTGTACGCATGGGGCGGCCCGAGGAGGAAGTCCGCGCGATTCTCGATCATGCGAAGTCGAAGTTGCTCGACGCGCGTCAGAAGCGGCCCGCCCCGTTCGTTGACAAGACTCGCTACGCCAATTGGAATGCCATGATCATTTCGGCGCTGCTGAAGGCAGCTCCTGTTCTTGGTGATGACTGGGCTCGGAAGCATGCGCTCCTATCACTTCGTCGCATTCGTAGTGAGAACCCCGAGCATGTCATTCAACACTCGCCTGGCGGTGTCACTGGATTGCTGGAGGATCAGGTGCAAGTCGCCGCCGCGGCGCTTGACGCCTATGAGGTCGAGGGCAACGACGACTGGCTGAAATGGGCGGAGCAGTTGATGGAGCGCGTGTGGCGGGATTACTGGGATCGCGAGAGTGGCGGATTGTTCGACCGCGTTCGCGAGGCTCGTGGAGAAGGACTGCTGCCGGCGCCTGCGAAGCCTGTGCAGGACGCACCCACGCCATCACCGAATGGGGTCGCCGGAATTACGGCTGTGAGGCTGCACGAGTTCACGGGAAAGCAGGTGTGGCGAGACCGCGCGGGCGAGTTGATTCGAGCGTTCGCTGGAAAGGCACCCGAGCTTGGCTTCTATGGAGCGACTTACCTGCTCGCGGTTGATTGGTACCTAAACCCCGTCACCCACTTGGTGATTGTTGGGGAATCGAACGATGAAGTTGCGAATGCCATGCACGAGCTTGCGCTAAAGGCGCCGATGCCGCGCCGAATCATTCAGAGAATTCGACCCGAACAGGTAAAGGAGCGCGAGTTGCCGAAGGCGTTGGCGGGAATGGTACAGACTGGCGCCGCACCGCGAGCCTATCTCTGCACAGGCTTCACATGCCAGGCGCCAGCCAGTACTGCGAAGGAATGGCAGGCCACCCTGCACGCCATGACTACCTGATTGGGATAGCCCTCACTACGAGGGGGGAGCAGCACGCCATGGCACCACGAGTAGTTGGAGTGGCCCGAGTGGTGGATCGCTACCCGCACAGGAAGACACCGCCAGTGCCTCAGGATCGCTGGTTCGATGTGGTCGAGCGGGATGATGAGTCGACGCTGGAGGGGTAGAAGGCTATGAAGTCGTAGCCGCGAATGATGGCCAAGCCGGCCTCGACGCCGCGCAAACTGCCTCTACGCCCTACCACCTGGTCGTCACCAACAGCTTCATGCCGAACCTTACCGGTGAGCAGCTCGTCGCACACCTGCAGCAGCTGTTCCCGAACCTCCCGATCCTCCACCTCGATGACCTGTTGGGGGAACAGAACCCGGACGCGATCACGGTTCCAACGCTCTACAAGCCCTTCTCGATGGAGGCTCCGCTGGGCGAGGTCCGCCGGCTACTCAGCGGACGTGTCGCCGGCCAGGACGCCAAGGCGAGTGGGAATTCACCGGAAATTCACGCCAAGGGGCTAGCCTTTCCCGTGGTCAGTTCCCACCTCCTACAGGAGCACCACATGTCCGACCAGAAGCAGGTTCGCCTCGAGCTGACCGAGGAGCAGATGGTGCAGGTGAAGGCAGCGACGGGCAAGGATGCCCGGGCCATCGAGCTGAGCGCCGAGGAGCTGGAAGAGCGGATCGCCCCCCTGCTCAAGCCCTGGAATCCGCGCAGCGGCTGAGCCGTCGCTCACGCCGGGCTGACCTCCGCCCCCACTGCCGCTCGCGGCTGGTGGGGGCGATGGTTTTTGGGCGGGGTTCCCGCTGCTGGTCCAGCGCCGCCCGGAACTGTGTCATTGTGCAACGTGGCCGTCACACTTGGGGCCTCGCTGTCGCAATCGAGCCCTGACGGGGCAGGCGGAGGGGTGGCAGATTCATCATTCCGGATCCCACAAAGCGTAGCCGCCTGGCAGAAGCGGACGTGCGGGCCATTCATGCCCGGGCACGTCGAAGTTCGATGACCGGAGAACTGCGGCCGGCGCGAGTCACCGGATGGAAGGCCGGATACGGCGGTCATTCTGAGATTCCGCTATGCGTCGCCCGATGACTCGGTCCGGGTCGATGCGAGCTTGGCCTCGGAGTGATGCGAGCAACACCCAATGCCGAAGCGTTGGGAACCAGCGGCTGACGACCCACCAGCTACCTACCGCCCGCGAACCGCCAACACGATGAGACCACCCAGAGCACCAACGACCACACCGCTACCGTGGCCAGCACCTGGCTCGTCAGCGTGAACACGGTGCTGAATGGAATCCGTACCTCGGTGATGACCACTCTCGAACCTGCCGTCGCGCTGACCTCCTGCAAGCACGTGGCGTGGTACACCTGACCGTTGGCATCGCGCACGACGGCATCCTCGGGTACCGCCTTCCCGCACCGCACACACACGAATGTAGGCATCGCAGCGCCTACTTGTTCGACCGGCAGCACCACCACTAACCTCATCATGGGGTCAGCCGGCGCTTCGCCCGGATTGACGCGATCGTCGCACTTCCGCAGCCTGTGCGCCTCGCGTAACCTTCGCCATCCTCTCCATTCTTGGGCTGGGCTCGCGTCTTCGTGCGAGAGACTGTGCCCCTTCAGCCCACCGACCGGAAAGCGCATGAGCTCGTGACCGCGGGAATCGCCTCGCCGGAGCGCCGCCTGACCTTCGAGCCTTCGCTCGCGCAGCGTCAGGCGATCGACGCCCCGCTCGGGCCGGTGCTGGTGGTGGCCGGACCCGGCGCGGGCAAGACCTATTGCCTCATCGCCCGCATCGCGCGGCTCATCGCCTGGCACGGGCTCGACCCTCGCCGGATCTGCGCCGTCACCTTCACCAACAAGGCGGCCGATGAGATCGCGGCCCGGCTGCAGCGCGAGATCGGCCCGCTGGCGGAGGACGTCACCCGGGGCACGCTGCACGCGCTCTGCTTCGGCCTGCTGCGCGACCACGCGGCGGCGGCGGGCCTCCGGCGCGGCTTCGGGATCGCGGATGACGACTACCAGCGCCGGGTGCTGCGCCGCCTGAAGGTCCGTTCCGAGCGCCAGGCCCAGCTGCTGCTGCTGTTCGGGCGGCACCGCCTCCAGCACGTCCCGCTCACCGTCGGCGACCGCGAGCTGTTCGAGGCGTACACCGAGGCGCTCCGGGCCCGCAACCTGCTCGACTACGACGACCTCATCGCCCGCGCGGGCGACCTGATCCGGAACCGTCCCGATGTGCGCGCCCAGGTGCGCGACCGGTGGGACTACGTGCTGGTGGACGAGTTCCAGGATCTGAGCCTGGCGCAGTACGAGGTGGTCACCGAGCTGGCCGCGCTCCATCGCAATTGCTTCGCGGTAGGCGATGACGAGCAGTCCATCTTTTCCTGGACCGGCGCGGACCCCGCCATCCTGGGCCGGTTCCGCGACGACTTCGGCATCGCCGAGCCGATCATCCTGGACCTCAACCGCCGCTGCTCCCGCCAGATCTTCGAGACCGCGCGGCGGCTGGTCACCCGCAATCCCGGGCTGTTCGAGAAGCGGCTCGAGGCCACCCGCGACTCGGCCCATTGCGTCCTGGCCCACACGTTCGCCGACGAGTCGGCCGAGGCCCGCTGGCTGGTGGCCGACCTGCTGCGCGATCGCGCGACGACCGGCCTCGACTGGGGCGAGTACGCGGTGCTGTACCGCTCGCACCGGATCGGTCAGGGGCTCGAGACCCGGCTCATCGAGGCCGGCATCCCCTGCCTGATGGCTCGGGGACAGGCGCTGATGGACGACGAGCTGGTCGGGGCCATCGTGGCGAGCCTCCGGATCATCCAGGCGCCCGACGATCCCCTGGCGATCGAAGCCTTCGCCGACCAGGTGTTGCCCCCGGCGCTGGTGAACCGGGTCCGCGCCGCGCACCGGGGACTGGATCTCGTCACGGCCCTCCGGGTTTTCGGCCGGACCATGCGCGGCGACCCCGACGCGCGGGTCGCCTGGCGATTCGTCTTTCACATCGAGAACCTGGCCGGGCTGGGACGCAGCCACGATACGCTCGCGGACCTGGTCGACGCCCTGCTCTCCGAGCGCCTGGGCCGCTATCGCAACCCGCTCGACGAGCGCGCGGCCGAGCTCACCGATCCGGCCGACTTTCCCGGCGCCATGCACCTGGCGGACCGGCTCAAGGACACGCGGGAGCGCGGCACCGTCGTGTGGCTCGAGCCGGACCGCGGGCTCGAGCTCGCGCTGCTTCCCATGCTCAAGGCGGTCGTCGGCGATCGCATCCGGCGGCTCGAGGCCGGTGACCGGCCCGCGACGGGCGATCTGGTGCTGCGCGCCGGCAGCGTCCGTCCGCTGCTGGTGCTCAAGGCGCTCCAGCTCGTCCAGTGCCAGGGCCTCGGCGATCCGCTGCAGGACTACGTCGCCTTCGACCTCGAGACCACCGACAAGGACCCCGCCACCTGCGAGGTGGTGGAGCTGGCGGCGGTGCGGGTGCGGGGGGGCGTGATCGTGGACCAGTTCCAACGCCTGGTGCGGCCCTCCCGGCCGATCGCGCCCAAAGCCAGCGCCGTGCACGGCTACCGCGAGGCCGACCTGTGCGACGAGCCGGCCTTCACCGACGTCTGGGCCGACTTCCGGGCCTTCGTGGCGGACGACCTGCTGGTGGCTCACAACGGCCACACCTTCGATGTGCCAGTGCTCCGCCGTCTGGCGACGGGGCTGACGGGTGTCGACGACCTGGTCTTCTTCGACACGCTGCCTCTGGCCCGCGCGCTCACGGACGAGAGTGCGCGGCTGGAAGACCTGGCCCACCGCTTCGGCGTGGCGCGCGGCCGCTCGCATCATGCGATCGACGATGCGGCCACGTTGGTGGGCGTGACCCGCCATCTGGGCGAGCTCCGACTGGTGCGGGCCCGGAAGACCTCGCTGGTCCATCTCCTGGGATGGCTGGGCCTGGCGCTCGCGCTCGACGCCGCCGCGGATCCGTCACCCGAGGAGCGGGTGCTCAAGGACGTGGCGCTCCCCGCGGCGCTGGGCCGCTACGGCGGCTGTCTCGAGACCTATGCGGAGCAGGCGGCGGCCACCGGTGCGCCGTCCGCCGAGGAGCTGGTCGAGCGGCTGGGCGGCCAGCGGCTGCTCGAGCGGATGCGCACCGAGCGGCCGGTAGCGGAGCGCTATCCGTCCTCCGCCGCGCGGCTGGCGGCGCTGGTGGGCTCGAGCGCGGCGCCGACGCTGGCCGAGAGCATCGAGCTCCTGCTGGGCCGGGTGGCGCTCTCCCGAAGCGAGGGCTGCCGCACCGACGATCGGCGGGTGAGCCTGCTCACCCTGCACGCGACCAAGGGGCTCGAGTTCTCGCGGGTGTACGTCGTCGGGGTGGAGGACACCCAGATCCCGGGGCTCTACGCGCTGGAGCACGAGGAGTGGAAGGAGATCCAGGAGGCCCGCCGGCTGCTCTACGTGGGGATGACACGCGCCAAGGACCGGCTGATCCTCACGCGAGCGATGCAGCGCGACGGCCGGCCCACCGCGGGTGACCTGTTCCTGCGCGAGGCCGGGCTGATGCCCACCGTGTTAGATTAGCCCCGGACCATTCAAGGAGCGCATGGACCGTGGCCAAGACCGCAACCATCGAGACCAGCAAGGGCACCATCGTCGCCGACCTGTTCGACACCGAGACGCCCAACACCGTCGCCAACTTCGAGAAGCTCGCCAACAGCGAGTTCTACGACGGCACCCGTTTTCACCGCGTGATCAACAACTTCATGATCCAGGGCGGTGACCCGCTGTCCAAGGACCCGAACAATCCTCGAGTCGGCACCGGCGGGCCGGGATACAAGATCAAGTGCGAGACCCACCTCAACACCCACCAGCACGTCGCCGGCACCCTTTCCATGGCCCACGCGGGGAAGGACACAGGCGGCAGCCAGTTCTTCATCTGCCACTCGCCCCAGGCGCACCTCGATCGGGTCCATACGGTGTTCGGGCAGGTCCGTCAGGGGATGGATGTCGTGAACAGCATCAAGCAGAACGACGTCATCACGTCCATCCGGGTGGCGTGACCTGCATCTCGACTTCGCGATCGTCGCCGACTACGCGCTGATCGACCAGCAGGGCAAGCTCAGCGTGCTAGGCATGTTCCAGCACGTCTGGCTCACCAGCTTTCCATCGGTGTGCCCCCGCACCCATCTGGTGCTCCGGGTGCGGGGCCGCCGTACCGAGATCGGCGTGCACTCGATCCGGATCCGGTTCGTGGACGAGGCCGGGGCCGAGCTCCTCGGCGGCGAGGGGACCGTGCAGTTCGGTGAGCCCCCCGCCGGGGTGGTGGACGTGGAGGCCGGGGCGGTGCTGGTGTTCGACATCCCGCTGCCTCGGCCGGGCACCTACGCCTTCGAGATCTCGCTGGATGGAGAGATGGCGACCCGGGTCCCGCTCACCGCAGGGTACGCGGAACAGCGGTGAGCGGCAGGCGGGAGACGCCGCGGCCGATGCCTCGCTCCCGGTTCATTTACACTTCACCCTGGCTCCGCGGGCTCGACCCGCTCACCGCTTACCGCTCACCCAAAATGGACCGCGACCGCGCCCTCACCCTGATGCACGAATACACCGCGTCCGACGCGCTCCGGAAGCACATGTACGCGGTCGAGATCGCCATGCGGGCCATGGCCGCGCGGGCGGGTGAGGATCCCGATGCGTGGGGCGTGGTCGGCCTGGTGCACGACTTCGACTACGAGCGATTTCCCAACGCCGCTCACTCGGCCACCGAGGAGCACCCGGCCCAGGGCGTCCGCCTCCTCACCGCCGAGGGGCTGCCCGAGGCGAGCGGCCGGGCCATCCTGGGGCACGCCAACTACACCGGGGTGCCGCGGGATACGCCGATGGCGAAGGCCTTGTTCGCGGTGGACGAGCTGTGCGGCTTCCTGGTGGCCTGCGCGCTGGTGCGCCCGTCCCGGAGCCTCAAGGACCTGGAGGTCTCCAGCGTCAAGAAGAAGCTCAAGGACAAGGCCTTCGCGCGGGGTGTGAGCCGTGACGATGTGACCCAGGGTGCCGCCGAGCTGGGCGTCCCGCTCGACGAGCACATCGCCTTCGTCCTCGAGGCCCTCCGCCCGTACGAGCACCAGCTGGGCCTCGGCGGGCCATGACCGCTGCCGGCGCCGCCGAGCACACGGTCGCCAGCGCGATCAATCGCGCCGCCGGCGGCCGGCCCATTCCCGGCAATCACGTCGAGCTGCTGATCGACGGCCCCTGTGCCTACGACGCGATGCTCGACGTCATCACCACCGCCACCCGCTGGATCCACTTCGAGAACTACATCATCCGGGCCGATGCGGCCGGCCGCCGCTTCGCCGACCTGCTCGCCCGGCGCGCGCGCGAGGGCGTGCGGGTCCGCGTGTTGTACGATGGCCTCGGCAGTCTGGGCACGCCACGCAAATACTGGCGGGCCCTGCGCGACGCCGGAGTCGAGGTGCGGGCGTTCCGGCCGCTCTCGCCGATCGACCTGGTTTCCAACTTCTCCCGCAATCATCGCAAGCTGGTGGTGGGCGACGGCTCGCGGGGGGTGGTCGGCGGGCTCTGCATCGGCTGCGAGTGGACCGGCGAGGACTCGGCCGACGGGAGCCCCTGGCGCGACACCGCCGTGGAGATCCGTGGGCCGGCCGCCGCGGTGCTCGACCAGGCCTTCGGGCGGACCTGGGCCATCGCGGGAGGCACCATCGCCGAGGACGACGTGGCGGGACGGGTGACCCCCCAGGGCGACGCCGAGGTGCGGGTCATCAGCGGGGAGCCCGGACGCGAGCGCACCTACCGGGTCATCGAGCTGCTCGCGGCCGGGAGCAGCAGTCGGCTCTGGATCACCGACGCGTATCTGGTGGCCCCGCCACGCCTGTTTCAGGCGCTCCGGGACGCGGCCAAGGACGGCGTCGACGTGCGGCTGCTGGTCCCGGGCTCGAGCGACCTGCCGCTGGTGCGGAACCTGTCCCGCATCGGCTACCGGGAGCTGCTCCGGAGCGGGGTACGGATCTACGAGTGGGACGGCCCGATGCTGCACGCCAAGACCATCGTGGCCGACGGGCGGTGGTCCCGCGTGGGCTCGAGCAACCTCAACCCCTCGAGCCTGCTGGGGAACTGGGAGCTGGACGTGCTGGTCGAGGATTCGAGCCTGGCCGAGGCGATGGAGCGGCAGTTCCGGCTGGACGTGGCCCGGAGCCGCGAGGTGATCCGCCGCCCGGCCCGGGGCCCCCAGCGGCTGAGCGCGGCCCTCCCAACCGTCCTGCGGCACGAGGCGCCCGAGGTGGCCGGCAAGCTGCACGAGCCGACGGGCCGCGAGCGGCGCCGGCGCGCGGCGCTCGCCATGCGTGCGCTCATGGCGAATGCACGACGGTCGATCTTCATCCCGCTGAGCGCCATGCTGGTGTCGCTCGGCGCCCTGTTCTTCGCGCTGCCGAAGTTCACGGCGTATGTCTTCGGGGCCCTGTGCGGCTGGTTTGCGCTCAGCGCGTGGCGGGAGGCGTTCCGGCGGAGGGATCGGACCCCGACCGGACGATGACAGGCGAGAGGACGGCTCTACCGCCTCTCTCTCGCCTTCCGGCGGCTCTCCACTTCCCGCACGATCTTGGCAAACTCGTCACGCTGTTGCGGCGTGAGCACGGCCTGGATGTCGGATCGGGTGCGCGCGGCGATCGAGTCGAACCGCGGGCGGGTTTGGGCCATGAGGGTTCGGAGATCGGCCTCGCGGCGGATCAGTACGGTGTCGATGGTGGCATGCTGGGACGGCGTCAGCTTGAGATCGCGATCCAGCCGGGCCAGCATCCGGTCCTTGACCGCGCCGCCATGGCCCGGCGGTGGGCTCCCGATCCCGAACCCCGGCGGCCCGTGCCGCCAGGGCAGCGCCTGGTGCACGAAGAAGCCGATGGCGATGCCCGCCACCAGTACCAGCACGATCACCAGCCCGGCTACCAGCCGGGACTTCCGCGGCTCGTTCATCGGGGATCCCAGGAGGTGAACTCGTCGGTACCGCTCTGCTCCAGCATGGAGGCGAGCACGGCGTCGTCAGGATAACTGGCGACGACCCGCGCGAGGGCCGCCGACTCGGGCGCCGCGTCGGTGAGCGCAAGGTCGGCGTCGGACCGCTCGGTCTGCCATAGCAGCGCCGCGGCCGCGAGCAGCGCCGCGACGCTCGCCGCCGCGGCCAGCCGGCGCCACTGCACGACCACGTCCCACCACTCCCGCGGCGCCGCGAGCGTTCCCGTGAGCGCCGCCTGGCGCACGATGGCGCCCCGAAGCCGTTCCCAGTCTACGTCCGCTCCGGCCGGCGGCCGGTCGGCCGCGGCGAGCAGCCGAGCCAGCTCGTCATCGCGAGGCGGATCCTGGTCGAGCGACCAGCGCGAGGTATCGTTCATCCTGCGGTCTCCTGCAAGTGGGCCAACATCCGTCGCAGCGCCTGCCGCGCCTCGTGCAGATACCATCGCACCGTGCCCGGTGAGAGCTCGAGCATGGCCGCGATCTCGGCGCCGGAGAAACCATCCAGCTCGAACAGCTGCACCACCATGCGCTGCCGCTCCGGCAGCCGTGCGAGCGCCGTCGTCACCGTTTCGCGGAGGCCGGCCTGTTCCGCCGCGGCGGCCGGCCCGGGGTCGCGGCTGGCCACCCCGGCATCCTCCAGCGGCTCGGCGGCCCGCCGGCTGCGGGACTTCCTGAAGTTGAGGCCGCGCGTCAGCACGATCCGGTAAAGCCAGGGCCCGAACCGCCGGGTGGTGTCGAACGACTCGATGTTCACCAGCGCCGCCAGGAACGCCTCCTGCACCACGTCCTCCGCGTCCTCCCGATGCCCCAGGATCCGGAAGGCGACGGCATAGGCCGGCCGCATGTAACGACGCACGATCAGGTCGAACGCCTCCGCGTCGCCCGCCTGCACCCTGGTGATGGCGGCGGCCTCGTTCGGATCGGGCGGCTCGGGCGCCTCGCGGGCGACCGGCGGATCGGGGGATCCCGGGCTCACGGCCAGCGGCCGGAGCTCGAACGGGATGCGGGCGAGCACTTGGTCGGGCGTATCTCGTCCTTGGACATGACCGGATGATGCCACGGAACGACGCCCGTGTATACAGGCCACCCGGGGCCGCCGTTGGAGCGGGGCGGCCAACGGGAAGGTGGCCCGGGGTGTATGACCTCCGTCACGGGAGACCACGGTAGCCGGGGCGGCACCCCATCGCAGGGACTGGGCGCGCACGCGCCCGGCCGGGGTCCCGGCACCGTCCCGCCGCCCGCGGGATGCGACCGCCGCGTCCTCCGGCGAATCTGTCGTGGGGCCCACCCAGGCTATCTTCCGCTGTCGACCTCGAACCCCGGGCTCGGATGACCCGTACCTTGCTGGTGGTCGTGGTATCGCTGCTGGCTCCCCTGCGTCTGGCCGCCCAGGACCGGGCGATCACGCTCACCGACGCGCTCAAGCTGGCCCAGCGGACCCAGCCGGGCGTCATCCAGGCGCAAGGCCAAGTGGAGACGTCCGCGGCCCAGCGGCGCAGCGCCTGGGGGGCCTTCCTCCCGTCCCTGACGGCCGGCTCGTCGGCCAGCGACTTCTTCTCCGAGGGCGCCTCGCGCATCGACCCCGTCACCGGCCAGGTGCTCACGGGGAACACCACCAATCGCAGCCTCAACGCGTCGCTCCGCGCCAGCGTGGATTTGTTCACCGGGTTCCGGCGCGGCGCCGAGCTCAAGGCGGCGCGCGCCGGCCAGGCCGAGGCCGAGGCCGGGTTGGTGGACGCCAGATTCGCGCAGGACCTCGCCACCACCAACCAGTTCTTCGACGCGCTGAGCACCGCCCAGCTGGTGGGGGTCCGGCAAGCCAGCGTCCGCCGGGCCGAAGAGCAGCTCAAGGTGTCGGTGGCGAAGCTGCACGCCGGCTCGGCCACGCGCTCCGACTCGCTCCGCTCGCTGGTGACCCTGGGGAGCGCCCAGCTCGACCTGATTCAGGCGCAGACCGATCTCGCGACGGCCGAGGCCGGGCTGGGCCGGCTGGTCGGCGAGACCGGACGGGTCCGGGCCCTGGACGACTCCAGCTTCCACCACCTGGCCGCAACGCCCGACACCGCGTCGCTTCGGCAGGAGGCCGAGACCAAATCGCCCCGGGTGCAGACCGCCGTGGCCGGCGCCAACGTCGCCTCGGCCAACCTGAGCGCCTCCCGCGCCGCCTACTGGCCCAGCCTCACCCTGGGCGCCAACACCAGCTGGAACGGGAGCCGGGCCAACGACTACACCTTCTTCAACCAGCGGCAGCTGAGCCTGTCGCTGAGCTGGGACATCTTCAACGGCTTCGACCGCGAGCTCACCATCGCGCAGCGGCGCGCGAGCCTCGACGTGGCGGAGGCCACCGCGGCGGACGAGCGCCGCGCGGTGGACGCCGCCCTCACCCAGTACCTGGCCCAGCTCGAGTCGGCCCGCACCACGATCGACATCACGGCCACCAGCGTCGCGGCGGCCACCGAGGACCTGCGAGTCCAGCAGGAGCGCTACCGGCTGGGCGCCTCGACCATCGTGGACGTGCTGACCTCGCAGGAAGCCCTCAACCAGGCGGAGGTGGATGTGGTGAACGCCCGATTCAACTACCTCCGCGCCAAGGCGCAGCTCGAGGCGCTGATCGGACGGACCCTGTGACCACCAGCCTGAGCGACACCGCCGAGCGGATGGCAGCATTGCCATCCGACATCCCGCGGGACGCGGTGATCGTCACGCGGAATCTCCAGCGCGACTACGACATGGGCGGCGAGATCGTTCACGCGCTGCGCGGGGTGGACCTGGTCATCCGGCAGAACGAGTTCGTGGCGATCATGGGACCGTCGGGCTCCGGCAAGTCCACGCTGATGAACCTGATCGGCTGTCTCGACAGCCCCAGCGGCGGGGAGTACTGGCTCAACGGCCACCGGGTCTCGGAGCTGGGCGACGACGAGCTGGCGCGCATCCGCAACAAGGAGATCGGGTTCGTGTTCCAGACCTTCAACCTGCTGCCCCGGGCCAGCGCGCTCCACAACGTCGAGCTGCCGCTGGTGTACGCCGGTTTGAGCTCCCGTGAGCGGCGCCACGCGGCCACCGAGGCGCTGACCCGGGTGGGATTGGCCGACCGGATGGAGCACAAGCCCAACGAGCTCTCGGGCGGCCAGAGGCAGCGGGTGGCGATCGCCCGCGCGCTGGTCAACCGGCCCAGCATCCTGCTGGCGGACGAGCCGACCGGCAACCTCGACAGCGCCACCAGCGAAGAGATTTTGGCGCTGTTCGAAGGCCTCCATCGCGACGGCCAGACCATCGTGCTGGTGACCCACGAGACCGACATCGCGGCGCACGCGTTCCGGCAGGTCCATCTCAAGGACGGCCGGGTGGAGCGGGACTTCGCGACCGGGAGAGGAGCATGAGCGTGTCGCTGCGAGGCGGTCTCGGGATGGCGATCGCGGCGTCGGCCCTGCTCATCGCCGCCGGCGCGTGCAAGAAGCAGACGGCCCAGGTGGTGTACCAGGCCGTCCCGGTCGAGCGGCGGGACATCATCGTGAACGCCCAGGCCGCCGGCGCCATTCAGGCCGACACCACGGTGGAGGTCAAGTCGAAGGCGTCGGGCGAGGTGCTCAAGCTCAACGCCGAAACCGGCCAGCTGGTCAAGCGGGGCACGCTGCTGGTCCACATCGATCCACGCAACGCCAAGAACGCGCTGGCTCAGGCCCAGGCCAATCTGGATGTGGCCCAGGCCAAGCTCTCCAATGCCACCAGCCAGAAGCACCGCGCCGACGAGCTGTTCAAGACCCAGGCGATCACCGAGCAGGAGCACGACTCCGCGCTGCTGGACTACTCCGACGCCAAGTCCCAGGTCGTCAACGCGCAGGTGGCCGTCGACAACGCCAAAATCCAGCTGGAGGACACCGACATCCGGGCGCCAGTGACCGGCACCGTTATCGAGCTCGACATCGAGCGCGGCACCGTGATCGCCTCGGCCACGTCCAACGTGAGCGGCGGGACCACGCTGCTCAAGATGGCCGACCTGGACCTGATCCAGGTCAACACGCTGGTCGACGAGACCGACGTCGGCAAGATCCAGCCGGGCCAGAACGCCACCGTCACCGTCGATGCCTTCCCCAACCGCACTTTCGACGGCGAGGTGCTCAAGATCGAGCCCCAGGCCCAGGTGCAGCAGAACGTGACGGTGTTCCCCGTGCTGGTCCGCATCCACAACGAGAACGGCCTGCTCCGGCCCGGCATGAACACCGAGGTGGAGATCCACGTCGGCCAGCGGGACAGCGTGCTGGCCGTGCCCAACGCGGCGCTTCGCACCCAGCGCGACGTGGCCTCCGCTGCCGGGGTGCTGGGCTTGTCGCCCGAGGATGTCCAGAAGCAGTTGGCGGCAACGGCCGGACAGGCCGGAAGCTCGGCCGGCGCGTCGACGCGCACGGGCGAGGGCGCGCCGACGGACTCGGCCGCCCGCGGCGCCCGCGACACGACCCGGCGATTCTCGCGGGACTCACTCCGCGGCGGCGAGCGCGCGCCAGGAACCGGCGGACAGGGTCAGCGCGGCGGGAGCGCCTTGCGGCGCAGCCGCGGCACCGACGCCAGCGGCGGCCGCTACATCGTGTTCCTCAAGCGGAACGGCCGGCCCACCCCGGTCTGGATCCGCACCGGCCTCACCGATCTCGACTTCAGCGAGGTGGTCCGCGGCGTTGGCGAGGGCGATTCGGTCTACATCCTGCCGAGCGCGAGCCTGGTACAGTCGCAGCAGGACCTCAAACAACGGGTGAACCAGATCACCGGAGGCGGCGGCGTGCCGGGCATGCGGCAGGCCGCGCCTGCAGGCGGCGGCGCCCCGACCAGGCCGGGGCGCTAGCGATGCTGCTGGGCGAGACTTTCGCCGTCGCGCTCTCGTCCATCCGGAGCAACGCGCTCCGGGCCCTGCTCACGATGCTGGGCATCATCATCGGCGTGGCGGCCGTGATCACCATGGTGGCCCTGGGAACCGGCGCGCAGAAGGCGGTGGAAGAGCGGATCGCGGCCCTGGGGGCCAACCTGTTCACCGTGTTCGCCGGTCAGGGCCGCTCGGGCGCCGTGATGATCACCGACCGCACCGTCCTCACCACCGACGACTACGAGGCGCTCCAGCGCGAAGCGACCCTGCTGAAGGCCGTGGTTCCGGAGGCCCAGTCGGCGCAGCAAGTGGTCTACGGCAACCAGAATCGAAACTTCAACATCATCGGCACCACCGCGAACTACGCGGAGGTGCACAACTACACGATGCCCTACGGCCGGATGTTCACCGAGGGCGACGACGCCTCCCGGCAGCGCTACGCGGTGCTCGGCTCGGCGGTCCCCGAAGAGCTGGGCGGCAATGCGGCGGCGATGATCCACCAGACGCTGCTCATCCGCGGCATCCCCTTCGAGATCATCGGCGTCCTGAGCCCCAAGGGAGCGGCGGGCGGCTTTCAGAATCCCGACGAGCAGGTGCTCATCCCGCTCCAGACCGCGCAGTACCGGGTATTCGGCAGCAAGCGGCTGCGCTCGATGGCGATCCAGGTGAAGGACAGCGTGCCGATCGAGCAGGGCATGGTGGACCTGGAGCGGGTGCTCCGGCGACAGCACCACATCCGCCCCGGCGGCGAGAACGACTTCACCATTCGCAACCAGCAGGACGTGCTCCAGACCCAGCAGCAGGCGACCCAGGTGTTCACGACCCTGCTGGCCAGCATCGCCGCGGTAAGCCTGGTGGTGGGCGGCATCGGGATCATGAACATCATGCTGGTGTCGGTCACCGAGCGGACCCGGGAGATCGGCGTCCGGAAGGCGCTGGGCGCCACCAAGGGAAACATCCTGCTGCAGTTCCTCATCGAGGCCCTCACCCTGTGCATCCTGGGGGGCGCCGTCGGCATCCTGCTCGGCGTCGGCGCCACCATCGTGCTCGCCCGGGTGATGCACTGGAACACGCTCATCTCGCCTGCCGCGGTGGTGGTGGCCTTCGGATTCAGCGCGTTGGTCGGCCTCTTCTTCGGCATCTGGCCGGCACGCCGGGCGGCCGGCCTCGATCCCATCGTCGCCCTCAGGTACGAGTAGCGCCGGTATGGCCCAGGCCGACGTCCTGGTCGTGGGCGCGGGCATCGCGGGACTCGCCGCGGCGGAACGGCTGGCCGCGGCGGGGCGCCGGGTCCTCGTGCTGGAAGCCCGGGACCGGATTGGCGGGCGGATCCACACCGCCCACGACCCGGATCTCGACGTGCCGGTGGAGCTGGGCGCCGAATTCGTGCACGGCCATCCGAGTGAGCTGATGGAGCTCATCCGGCGCCTGGGACTCACGGTGGTGTCCGCCCGCGAGCGCCACCAGCGCGGTCCCGCCGGGGCGGCGCCTCCCCTGCCCGACCTGCCGCACACCCTCGCCAGACTGCTCGACGGCGCCGATCGAGGCAGGGATCGAGCCGCGGCCGACCTGCTCCAGGAACACGCCGCCAGCGCCCGCCCGGGCGAGCTCGAGACGGCCGCCCGCTACCTCGAGGGATTTCATGCGGCGGACCTATCGCTGCTCGGCACGCGGGCCCTGGCCCAGAACGAACGAGCCGGCGACGAGGACGGCAAGCAGATCCAGCGGGTGCGGGAGGGCTACGGCACGCTGATCCGCCGGCTGGCCGACACGATCGACCCCGACCGTGGCGAGATCCGGCTCGAGACCGAGGTCCGGGGCATCCGCTGGCGCCGCGGAGAGGTCAGGGCACAGGTGCGGGTGGCCCGTGAAGCGACCTCCGAGGAGATAGTGGCCTCCGGCATGGTGCTCACGGTACCGTTGCCCATGCTTCGGCGACTGGTCGCCGGGCCAGGCAGCGAGCGCCTGGAGCCCGCTCCCGCGGCCTGGCTGGACGCACTCCCCTGTCTGCACATGGGTGCCGCGCACCGGGTCGTGCTCGGCTTCGAGCGCCGCTGGTGGGTAGCCGGCGAGAGCGACGGCCCCAGCTTCGTCCACGGCGGTGTCGAGTCGTTCCCGGTATGGTGGACCGCGCTTCCGAGCCGGGCGCCGGTGATCACCGGCTGGTCTGGCGGCCTCAGGGGAGCGCTGATGGCGGGCAAGGGCGAGGACCGCCTGGTCCGGGCCGCGCTCGAGTCGCTGGCATCGGTCTTCGGCCGCGACGTGGGCGAGCTCCGCTCGCGGCTCCGGGTGGCCTACACGCACGACTGGTCGGCCGACCCGCTGGCGGGCGGCGCGTACAGTTACGGCGGCGTGGGCGCCATCGAGGCGCGGGCGGTGCTGGTGCGCCCAGTGGAGGCCACACTCTACCTGGCGGGCGAGGCCGTGGCCGAGGAAGGCCGGAACGCCACGGTGCACGGCGCGCTCGCCAGCGGGTATCGCGCGGCTGAGCGCCTGCTCGCCGACCAGGGAGGCCATGGAACCGGGCGCAGCTAGCCGGCGTTCTACCTCGGTTACATGGGCCTCACGAGGTGGTCTATGTCTTCGACTTTCGAGCCTCTTTCGAGCCTCTCTCGTTCGCGGGAGCGCGGATGAATTCCGAGCGACCCCTGGTGAAGCGACATCACGGCCTGGTACGTGCCGCCCATTGGCTCAACGCCGTCTTTCTGGCCGGCATGATCGCGAGCGGGCTCCAGATTTATCTCGCCTTTGCCCACTTCGGTCCCAGGGGCCACCCCTATTATGCCAACCCGCTCGACGGAGGTCCCATCCCGAAGTGGGCCCGCCTGGGCGGATGGCTGGCCGGCGGCCTCAACTGGCACTTCGCCCTCGCCTGGCCGTTCGTCATCACTGGGCTCATCTATATCGGCTTCCTGGTCGCCACCGGTGAATGGCGCGCCCTGGTGTTCCGCCCGCGCGACATCGGCCCGGCGGTGCAGATGCAGCTCTATTACCTCCGGCTTCGGAGGGATCACCCCGCGCAGGGCAAGCACAACGCGCTGCAGAAGAGCGCCTACACGTTCATCGTGCTGCTGGGCGTGCTCTCGACGCTCACCGGGTTCGCGATCTACAAGCCGGTGCAGCTGGCCTGGCTGACCTCGCTGTTCGGAGGGTACGAGCTGGCGCGGTATTGGCACTTCTGGGCGGTATGGATCTTCGTGGGATTTACCCTGCTCCACATCGCGCTGGTATTCCTGGTGGACCCCGCCTCGCTCCGGGCCATGATCACCGGTTGGTACCGCGGGAGGTTCCCCAGCCATGACTGACCATCCGCGCCCCGGCCTCAGCCGGCGCGACTTCGTACGTCTCGGCATCGTGGCGCCCACGGCCGTGGCGGCCGCCTGCGGCTGGGATGGTGGGTCCCTGCTCGAGCCCAAGCTTCGGGCCTTCAGTCGAATCAACGATTGGGTCGGGGAGAAGATCCTGTTTTCACGCGGCCGGCTCGCGCGCGAATACCCCGTGTCGGCGCGGACGCCGGCGATGGCTTTCCCGGCCTATTCCATTACGCACAATGAGACGGGGGCCTTTCCCCAGATCCCCGCCGGCTGGGCGCTCGAGGTGGGCGGATTGGTACGCACTCCGGTGCGGCTCACCCGCGCGATGATCGAGGCGATGCCGCGGGTGACCTACACCGTGAAGCACCACTGCGTCGAGGGATGGACCTCCATCGCCACCTGGACCGGTGTTCCGGTCTCCGCGGTGACCCAGATGGCTCAGCCAACCGCCGGAGCGCGCTATCTCCGATTCGATTCGTTCGACCGGCACTACTCCAACGGGTGGGATCTGGCCAGCGCCATGCACCCGCAGACGATCCTGGCCTACGCCTGGAACGACCGGCCGCTTACGATCGAGCGCGGCGCGCCGCTCCGGCTGTACTCACCGGTCAAGCTCGGCTACAAGCTCACCAAGTATCTCACCGGGCTGACGTTTACCCACGACCGTCCGGGTGGCTACTGGGAGGACCAGGGCTACCCGTGGCTGGGCGGCATCTAGCGCCTCAGTCGAGCTCGGCTTCGATCGACACTTCCGCCCCGCCGTCGGGCAGGTAGTTGACCCGGACGCGCCAGGGCCGGCAGCACACCTGGCAGTCCTCGACGTATTCCTGCTGCGGACCACCGCCCGGGTCGAGGGCGATGTCGTTGAGCTCGCCGCAATAGGGACACAGGACCGTGGCCTCGGTGTCCACGGTCTCCTCGCGCTCATCATCGTGTTCGCTCATCCCGCCGCATCTCCCCTATATTCCGCTGCATCCCACACCCCGCCCGGTGGTCCCGGCGTCCGGCGCGATCCGGACTTCTGCTGCCGTTGGCCCTGACGGCCGGGCTTCTGCTGGCCCGCGTCTGGCACACGGCTCCGCTGGCCGATCCGCTGGGCGCTCCGCTTCCCCCTGCCCTGCACCTCGCGTTCCCCCCGACCTACGTCCTGTTCGCCCCGCTGTTCACCCTGTGGGACGGGGTGTCGATGCTCAGCCTGAGCCGCCTGCACGGATTCCTGAGCGGCCTGGCGGTGCTCTATGTCGCCTGGCGCGGCGGGCGCGCGCTGTGGTGGCACATCGCCTGGAGCGACCGGCCGCCACCGCGCGCGCCGCTCCGTCGGGAGCTGGGGCTGCTGGCGGCCTCGCTGGGCGGGCTGGCGCTGTTCGTGGGCATCGGGCTCGTGTGGCATCGGCCCATGGCGGCGCTCGCGGGAACCGGCGGCGACCTGGTGTTCGATGTCCACAGCCATACCAACGCCTCGCATGACGTCCGCGGCACGCTCATGGGAGGCTTCGACACCGAGGCCAACCTCCGCTGGCACCGGCGCGCGGGGTTCGATGCCGTGTTCGCCACCGATCACAATACCGTCGCGGGCCTTCGGCCGCATAGCGGAGCCCCGGCCCTCTGCCCGGGCATCGAGGTCAGCGCGTGGCGCGCCCACGTGGTGCTGCTGGGCGACTCGATCCCGGTGGACCAGCGTCGCTACAACAGTTCCCTGGCGGCGCTCGAGCTGCTGCTCCGGGAGAGTGACTCGCTGTATGGCGCGCTCAGCGTGCTGTCACTGCCCGAGTACGAGCGCAATCACCGGAATCGGCTGGATTCGCTGGCGGCCGCCGGAGCCGCCGGGTTCGAGCTGGTGAATGCGGCGCCCAAGGCGAACGAGATGACCCGCCCGCGCCGCGACTCGGTGGCCGCCCTGGCGCGCCGCACGGGCCGCTTCGTGGTCGGGGCCAGCGACAGCCACGGCTGGGGTGCCACCAGCATGGTGTGGAACCTCCTCCCGCTCACCGGCCCCAAGCCCGCCGGCCCCGCCGCGTGCACCGCCGTTCTCCAGGCGCTGCGCAAGGGCTTCGGGGTGACCCGCATCGTCGAGCGCCGCCGCCTTCGGCCCGACAGCGGCTGGCCCGGGTGGCTCACCCCCGCCGGCGTGCTGTGGGAGGGCTGGCGGGGCCTGACCTGGCCGCTCACGCTGAGCTGGCTCGCCTGGACCTGGCTCCTGTGGGCCGTCTCCCGCCGACGGTATACTTAAGCCCGCTCCTTCCACTCCGGACCATGCATGCCCCGTGCGCACTTCCTCGGGACCGGCCTCGCGGTGCCCGACCGCGTCGTGACCAACGACGACCTGTCCCGGCTCATGGACACCGGCGACGAATGGATCCGGACGCGCACCGGCATCCAGCAGCGTCGCTGGGTGCGCGAGGGCGAGACCAATGCCGGCCTGGCCCACGCCGCGAGCCTCAAGGCGCTCGAAGCGGCGGGTCTCGAGCCGTCCGCCATCGATGCCATCGTCTACGCCACCTCCACGCCCGACCATTTCGCGCCCGGGGGCGGGGTGTATCTCCAGCGGCTCCTCGGGGTAGGGGCCATTCCCGCGATCGACATCCGGAATCAGTGCAGCGGGTTCGTGTACGCGCTCGCGATCGCCGATTCGTTCATCCGGGTGGGCCTCTACCGACATGTGCTGGTGGTGGGCTCGGAGATCCAATCCACCGCTCTCGACGTGAGCACCGCAGGCCGGAACACCGCGGTGATCTTTGCCGATGGCGCCGGCGCCGTGGTGCTGGGCCCGGGAAGCGACGATGGGGGAATCCTGGCGTTCGATCTCCACGGCGACGGCGCTCACGCCGAGCGGCTGTGGGTGGACGCTCCGGGATCGATGTACCATCCCCGCATGTCCGTCGGGCAGATCGAGGAGGGACGGCAGTTTCTGCAGATGGACGGGAAGGAGGTCTTCCGCCATGCCGTGGAGCGGATGCCCCAGTCGGTGTCCGCGGTCCTGGCCGCCACCGGGCACACCACCGGCGATCTGGACCTGCTGGTGGCTCACCAGGCCAATCTCCGTATCGCGGAGATGATACAGAAAGCCCTCGGCCTCCGCGACGGACAGGTGTATAACAACATCATGTGGTACGGCAACACGACGGCGGCCACGATCCCCATCGCATTGGACGAATGCGTGCGCTCGGGCCGCCTCAAACGCGGAAGCCTGGTGGCACTGACGGCGTTCGGGTCGGGGTTCTTGTGGGGGAGCGCGCTGGTACGGTGGTAGATGAAGGAGGGCAAGAGGGGTAAGACGGAAAAAGCACCGAGCGAGGCCTGCGTTGTCGACGATGCGGGACTTCGGCTGGGTTGGTCCTTCCGTCCTACCGTCCTTCCGGCTTTCCGCCCTCTTCCAGCGTCAGCTTCCGCCCGCAGTTGGTGCAGTGAACATCCTTGGGCAGGCGAAACCGGCCGAGCATCGCAAAATGCTGCTCCGTCCCGCAGAACGGACACCGGCCGCTCACGTCCCGGAAGATGGCGCTCTCGCGCAGCCGCAGCCCCCCCAGCACGAAGGCCAGCAGCAACGCGCCGGGGACCAGCATGAGATGCACGATCGGAATAGGAAGCGCGACGA
>Ga0308175_100000679_pt1 | contig 22666 bp, 12 predicted proteins | sample PhyCR1_3_FD_203893 | JGI IMG/M metagenome (GOLD analysis project Ga0308175, IMG submission 203893) | Soil microbial communities from UC Gill Tract Community Farm, Albany, California, United States - DLSLS.C.R1 | ecosystem: Environmental > Terrestrial > Soil > Agricultural land | place: USA...
GATGCTTCTTGGCCATGATCGATCCGAAGACGGGCTACATCGAGGACGACTGAACACTCCCGACCCGCGGCAGATCCAGTCAATGTGTCACGCCGATGTGCGGACGTTCGTTTGGGGTATTTGCCACTTTCCGACGACGGCCCGGCCACACTTGGGGAACGGGAGGGAGGCCGAGATGCCCAACGACGGATTCGGTTCGAGCCTGTGGAAGAACGTCCAAGCGGTGAGGCTCGGGAAGGAAGGCGGCATAGAGGCGCCTGTGCGGGCCAACTCTCGTCAAGGAATCGTGATTGGTGTCGATGCGGTAGAGGCGAGCGACGCCTCGCAGGCAGGTAAGACTGCGCCGCGCGCTCAAGACTCACGCGGCTTCTGGCGCCGCGTGTTCCGCCGGTAGCCGAGCACTCAACGCGGCATGGTCGACCGTCCGACCTGTGGCATGAGCGAGCAGTGACGGACCTTCCAGCCATGTCATCGCGAGTCCGAAAACGACGCCGTTGAGAAGATGCTGCGATGGCGTGGCGTCGTGACGTATGCGACCGCCGGACTCCTGCTGGCCCTGGGCCTTTTCCTCCTGGTTGCACCGCAGGCGCTTGCCCGCTCGGACGACGCCGTGCGGGATGACGATGTGACGCACGACGACGCCGACCAGGTCAGTCCGGTGACGCGGGGCGCTGACCTGATCGGGCCATTGTCGGGGGGTCACGGCAGGTCTAGCGTCAGGGGGTGGCCGCACACGGTCGCGGCCGGCTCGGCGCGGAGCGACCGCGCAGCCCCCACGGAGGTGTGAGAACCCATGGTCCCCTCGAAGTCGCTGAGATCCCGAACCCTCGTCGCCGCCACCGGGCTCGTCACCGCCGCATCGGTCCTCGCAGCCGCACCCCAGGCCGAGGCCGCTGCAGACGGTTCGAGCTCGACGTACATCGTCCTCTACCGCGCCGGGAACTCGACGTCCGGTGCCGCCGGTGCGGTCTCCGCGGCCGCTGGGACCCTCGTCGCCAACTACGCGCAGATCGGTGTGGTCATTGCACGGTCGACCAGCTCAGGCTTCGCTGGTGCCATGCAGAGGGTGACTGGTGTCGAGGGCGTGAGCGCCACCAACGCGTTCGCAACTCGACTTACCGACACTCAGTCCACAGCGGCCGACTCCCCCACTGCCCCAACGACTTGGGGCGACTCGCTGTCCGGGCTGCAGTGGGACATGACGCAGATCAACGTGCCCGCCGCGCACGCAATATCGACCGGCAGCTCCAGCGTCCTCGTCGGAGACATCGACACGGGCCTCGACTTCACGCATCCCGACCTGGCGGCCGCTGTCGACGACTCGGCGAGCGCCAACTGCGTCGGCGGCGCCCCGGTACCGGGCAAGATCGCCGCAAATGACGACAACGGTCACGGCACCCACACGGCCGGAACGATCGCTGCCGCTGCGAACGGGATCGGGATCGTCGGCGTCGCGCCAGGGGTGCGTATCGCCGGGATCAAAGCCGGTGACGCTGCAGGCTTCTTCTTCCCCGAGGCAGTGGTGTGTGCGTTCATGTGGGCGGGCACTCACGGCGTCGACGTCACCAACAACAGCTACTTCGCAGACCCCTGGTTGTTCAACTGCAAGAACGATCCGGGGCAGAGGGCGATCTGGACCGCGGAGCGCCGCGCCATCGCCTTCGCCCAGAAGCAGGGCACGCTGGTCGTGGCTGCCGAGGGCAACCAGGCGGACGACCTGTCGCACCCGACCCAGGACGCGACGAGCCCGGACAACACGACGCCGGTGACGCGTGACATCACCAATGCATGCGCCGTCGTGCCGGTGGAGGTTCCCGGGGTGGTCGGCGTGACCGCAACGGGCAACAAGCGGATGAAGTCGTTCTACTCCTCCTACGGCATCTCCACCGCCGACGTGGCGGCCCCCGGCGGCGACTCGGTCCTCCAGCTCACCGCAGCCGCACCCAACGGCCGTGTGCTGTCGACCTACCCGGCCAGCCTCATGGCCGGATGCGCCCGCAAGGTCATCGACCCCAGCGGCGCCACCTACTGCTACCTCCAGGGCACGTCGATGGCGAGCCCGCACGCCGCTGGGGTGGCAGCGCTCATCGAGAGCGTCACCGGCCAGCGCACCGGCGCGCTGAGCTCGGCGCTGGAGCAGGCGACCAACCCGCTCGCGTGCCCGGCTGACACCTCGGCCTACGACTTCTTCCCGGCAGTCGACGGCGGTGCGCCGCAGACCTGCACCGGCGGAGCCGCTCACAACAGCTGGTTCGGTTCGGGGGAGGTGGACGCCCTCAAGGCCGTCTCCTGACCGAGCTCGGCGGGCCGAGGGCACCTGCTCCCGTGGCCGGAGGGCCTCGCCGGCCCGAATGCCGACTACTGCCAGGATCGACAGTGCCAAACGCATCCCGGGTGCGTGGTATCAAATTGAGCCACGCGCGGGACACTTCGTCTGGCATGAGTCGCCAGGCTGCGTCCTCGCTGCGATGGGCCGGGTCGTGCGACTCACTCGGAGTGAATCAATCCGGTGACCGCGGGGATGGCCAGCCAGTCCCCGCGGTCGGCACGCGACGGTATGAGGCACATCGGGTCGACCCGGGCCGCTGCACGGCCGGACACTGGGCGCGGACGGCGGCATGCCAATCCTCCCCGGCTAGAGGGGGAGCTCGACCAGGGTGGCCCCCAATGCAGCCGCTTGTGGCAGCGTCAGCTCGGTAGACCCGAGCAGGACGTATGGACCGTCTTGGTGCCCAGTTTGTGGATCCACGGACATGCACAGACGCACACTGAACCCCTCCGCAATGTGCAGTGATTCGCCGAGGTGGACCCAGTCCTCCTCGCCCTGCTGCACTCCGTGCCGGGTGATGCACCAGTGCGGACAGAGTCCGATGGATGGGGCGTGCCCCGGCGTTGGAGGTTCGTCGGTGACCGGCGGCTTCGGCATGGGCGCTACCTCTCAATCGATATGCCCGCCACAGGGAGATGAGCCCAACTCGAGAGGCCCCGGGCCTGAGCCGGCCCGGGGCCTCTCCCGCGCAGCAACTCAACGCGTGTTGGTTGATGCGCTGCCGGGCAGCGTCAGGCGACGCAACCACCCACGGTGATGGTGCCGTCGATCGCCTTGATCTGGTCCTGGACGGTCCCGAGCGTGCTCTGCAGGCCCTGCACTGTTGCCGTCTGGGTCGCGATCGCGTCCTTGTTCGCCTTCTTCTGCGCCTGCAGGTTGCGGAGCACGGCCTGTGCGTCGGTCACCTGCTGGTCCAGCGACGTCAGCTGGCCCTGGAGGGCGGCGAGCTGCGCCTCGGTGGCCGACACGTCGCTGTTCAGCTGGTTCAGCTGGGTCAGCAGCGGAGCGACCCGGTTCTGCAGGTCGAGGACCGCCGCCTCCGCGGCCGTGATCTGGGCGTTGAGGTCGGCAAGCTGGGCGACCAAGGTGTCCATCTGGGCGTTCAAGGTGCTGATCTCGCCCTGCTTTGCGGTCACCGCCGTGGTGGCGTTGTCCACTGCCGCCTGCAGGTCCGGCAACTGCTCCTGAAGGGCCGTGATCTCGGCCTGCTTGTCATCGACCGCCTTGTTGGCCGCGGCGAGTGCGTTCTGTGCCGTCGCCAGGTCGGCCTTGAGGCCCTCGAGCACGGCCTGCTGATCGGCAATCGCCTGCTTCGCGGCCTCGACCCCCTCGGTCAGGCCGGGCAGCGCAGCTTCGAGGTCGGCGACGACCTGCTCCTGTGCGACCACCTTGTCGTCCGCGGCCGTGACCGCGTCCTTGAGCGCCGGGAGCTCACCGTTGAGCGTGGCGAGCTCGTCCTGCTTGGCGCTGACCGCCTGGTTAGCGGAGGTTACCGCCGTCTGGAGGGCGGGGAGCTGGCCCTGCAACGTCGCGATGTCGCCCTGCTTTGCGGTCACCGCTGCCTTGGCAGCATCGAGCGTCGCCTGCAGCGGAGCCGCCTGCTGCTGCAGGTTGCTGCTCTGGGCCTGCTTGGCGACCAGCTGCGCATTGAGGTCGTTCACCTGCGTCTGCAGCGTCGCCAGGTCGCCGGACAGCCCGGAGATCAGCGTGTTCTTGTCGGTGATCTGGGTGTTGACCGACGCGAGGTCGGCCTGCTTCGCGTCGCGCTGTGCGATCAGGTCGCGCTTCTTCTGAGAGTTGCCGTTGATGGCGTTGATCTGGTTGTTCAGGTTCGCGATCTGACCCTCCAACGTCGTCTTCTGCGTCTGCAGCGCAGCCAGGTCACCCTGCGCCGTGGTGAGCTGGGCCTGCTTGTCGCCGATCTGGGTGTTGAGCGTGGCGATCTGCCCCTGCAGGGCCGTGATGTCCTTCTGGAGTTGGACGATCGCGGCCTGGTTGTCGTTGTACGCCTTGGCCGCGGTCGCCTCCGCCGCCTGCAGCGTCGCGACCTGACCCTGTGCCTCGGTGATCTCGGCGTTCTTCGCCGTCACCGCGTCGGTGGCGGTGTTGGCTGCGGCCTGCAGCGTGGCCAGCTCGCCCTGCGCCTGGGTGATCTGCGCCTGCTTGGCGGTGACCGCGTTGGCCGCGGTTGCTGCGTCAGCCTGAAGGGACGTCAGGCTCGCCTTGGCGTCCGAGATCTTCTGCAGCTGCGCGTCCAGCTCTGCCTGCGCCGCCGTGCCACGGTCCTGCAGCTGGGTGAGCGTCGCCTCCGCGTCGGCGACCGCCTGCGTCGCGGCATCGACCGCCGACGAGGCGTCCCGGGCGGCCGTGGTGAGGTTAGCCAGTTGGCCCTCAGCCTGGGTGATCGCCGCGTTCTTGGCCGCGAGGGCGTCGGCCGCTGAAGCGGCGGTGGCCTGCAGCGTCTGGAGGTCGCCGGCGGCCTTGGTGATCTCGGCGGTTTTCGCGTCGACCTGGCCCTGGACCCCGGCAGCCTGCTTGGCCAGGTCCGCGGACTTCGCCTGCTCCGCTGCGAGCTCGCTCTGCAGCGGGGTCAGCAGGGACTGCACGTCCCCCCGCTGCGCTTCGAGGTCCGCGAGCGCGCTCTCGGTGTCGGAGACCTGTCCCGCAACGGTGGCCTGCTGCGCTGTGAGTGAGTCGAGATTGCCTTGGGCGGTCTTCAGGTCGGCGTCCAGCTGGGCGCCCTGCGCGTCGAGGTCGGCGAGCTGCTGGTTGATCTGCGCGATCTGGGCCTTCAGGTCCGTCTCCTGGGTCTGCAATGTGGTGCGCTGCGCCGTCAGGGTTGCGATCAGGTCCGCGTTCTTCTTGGCCGCAGCCTTGAGAAGGTTCTCCTGCACACTGCCGCGGTGCGCGAGTTGGTTCACCACTCCATTGCAGACGCCCGGGGTCGTCGTCGTGGTCGCTGCCTGCGCCGCCCCCCCAGCGAAGATGACCCCGGCGAAGGCCGCAGGAAGCACCAACGCTGCGGCGGTACGCCGTGGAGTCAAGGGCGAGCGCCTAGCGCTGAACGAGGAACCCGTGAATGCTGAACTCGACATGCCTTGAGCCTTCCGTCATGGCGAGCCCTCACTGAGCCGCCCCCATGTGGACCCTAGGAGAGGTAAAGAGCAGGTAAAGCCGATTCAAGGCAAGACCACCGTTCAGATTCCTAAACGCACGCACGGGTCTGCCGCACAGATCAGGTGTCACCTGTCCGTGCAGCAGACCCTCGCTAGCGGTTTCGTGCAGCGCCCTGGTTCGCGCACTTTCTGGAGCTGCTTGCCCCGGCGCCTCTCTGTGTATCCGGATGTGTCGATGTCGCCGGTGACCTATGGAAGTGCCCTCGTGGCTGGCTGCCGGATGACGCCTGAATTCGTCACGGGCGTCGGTGTCACGGACCGAACAGAGTCTGCCATCCCGGTGCGTCGTTCGGTCGGCCGCCGACACCTCCCGTGACGGTCCAGCGGTTCACCAGGCTCACCGAGTCGGGCCCGATGCCCGCCCCCTCCGCCGTGACGGCCATGGCGACGGTGTTGGCGCCTGGCTTGAGGAAGCCCGCCGGGATGACGAACTCACGCTGCGGTCCGATGTTGTTGATGTACTGGCCGGTGTTCCAACCGTTGACGAACAACAGCGCGCGGTACCGGGCACCCTTGCCTCCGTCGTCGTTCACCAGCAGCGCCCATGCGGCGTCGGCGCCGTCACGGTGCGGTACCACGACCGTGGTGCGGTAGAACGTCACTCCGGCGCGTGCGCTCTTCAACGAGGACGCCACCGGCCACGAGCCGTCCGGCGCCCCGGGCAGGTGCCAGCCCTTTCGTTCACCCCAGAGGCCCCCGTTGTTGTAGAGGCCGCGGGCGGTGTCGACGGGCTGGTCGGCGCCCACGGCGCCTTGCAGGCGCCACTGCCACGAAGCTGCACCGTCGATGGAGACGTCGACCAGGCCGCGACCGCCCTTGGATCGGCCGTCGGCCGACCAGTCCTCGTACTGCCCCATGTTGCGCACCAGCACCGAGACCTCCGCCGGCGTGCCGGGCGTCAGTGCCTCGGGGGGTACCGGCAGGCTCGTGGTGCCGTCGGGCACCGAGCCGAGGTAGCGGCCGTCGAGCCACACCAGCGCCACCCCGGCGGTTCCCGTCTTCACCGTGACCTCGGCACTCGTCGCCGCGACACCTGGGGTGAACCGCCCGCGGTACCAGACATCGCCCTCGTGGAAGCCGTACTCCTCGGCGTCGAGGACGACCCCGGCCTGCTTCCCGGCCGCGTGCCTCGGGTTCTCGGACTCCGCAAGGTCGGCCACCCGCCAGGTCGCGTCGTCGAAGGCGGGTTGGCGCTCGGGATCCGAGTCGGCGGCGCGCCAGTGGGTCAGGGTGGTTCCCGGCAGCTGGTCGGTGCCGGGCAGCTGCAGCTGGAGCTCGCCGGAGGCCAGTCGTGCCGCCGGAGTGAGCTTGCCGTTCCAGGTCACCTGCCGGACGCCTGCGGGCGCGAGCACCGTGGCCGTGGTTGCCCGGTCCGTGTCACCGCGCAGCTCGAGCCGGTCGCCGGACATGCGTGCGGACCGGAGGAGCTGCGAGCCCCTGGCGAGCACCTGCCCGGCGCCGGTGTCGGCCTGCCAGATCGTTGGCAGCGCGTCGCGGCTGGCCAGGACCAGGAGCAGGTCGGGCGTGCCCCCGCCGGACACCCGCACGACGGATGTGTCGCCGTGGCTGTAGTCGAGTCGCAGGTCGCTGCGGGCGGCGTCCCACACCACCTTCGGCGCAGGGCCGGACAGGGTGGTGACGCTGGGCCTCGTTGCGTACCGCAGCACTGTCTCCCCCGCGGTGCCGACAGCACCCTCGAACACCATGGTGTCCGTGGGTACGTTGCCGACGGCGGTGAGCAGCTGGGAAGTTGAGTACACCAGCTGGTGGTCCCCGAAGCGGTAGTCCGCCAGCAGCGTGGTGGCGTCACGGCCCTGGACCGTGATGCCCGGTCCCTCCTGGGGGACACGAGGGTATGCCGCGGGGCCGGGTTGCGGCGGGGAGGCCACCGTGGGTGTCGTGTCGAAGGCATCCACGGACACGAAGGTGCCCTGCGAGGACGGCGTTCCCGCCTGGCCGGTGACGACGACCTTGAGCGTGTGCGGGCCCTCGCCGAGGTCGTTCGCCTCGAACTTCACCTGCTGGTAGATGGGACCGGCCGAGTAGCTGTCTACGGTGGCCTTCTTGACGCCGTCGACGTAGACGTCCGCGGTCCCGTGGTTGCTTGAGTCGGGCGCGATCCAGCGGATCGTCGGCCCGCTGAAGACGACCTCCACCGAGTCACCGGCCGCGTTCGAGAACGTCTCGTCATCCTGGTAGTCGCCGCTGGTCCAGCTCTGGCCGGACGCGTGGGTCCAGTTGCCGGAGTACTTGATGGCGGTGGTCTCCGAGTCGTTCCACCGGTAGCTCGGGGGCTTCGGCGTCTCCGGTGGCGTGCCGAGGTCGAGCGAGGTGGTCACCTGCGAGGTGGACGTGTCGTTGCTGTCGGTGTGGCGGACGGCCAGGACGCGCACGCCGTTGCCAGTCACCGAGGTGGCGTCGGCGTCCTCGCTGGACAGCCGCTGGTCCACGCGCACCGCGCCGCCACCAGTCGCGGTGAAGGGCGGCGACACCACGGCGTGCGCTGACGCCAGTGGCGGCACGGCCCGGTAGAGGTAGCCGTACTCCTTCTGCGCGGCCAGCTTGTCGCGCATCCCCCGGTCCTCGGCGATCGGGGCGCCGTAGTCGTAGGAGGTGAAGCCCGAACCGGGGTCACCGGTCCAGCCCCAGTTGGTGCCGCCGTACTCCATGTACGCGTTCGTCAGCGTCGCGCCGTTGGCCAGGTTGTTGGCCGAGAACTGGCGGGTGAACGCCTCGTCGACGAAGTCGGCGCACTGGCTGGTCTGGAAGTCGCGCCCCCAGGCCGTGAACGCGCCCGCCTGCGCCTCGGCGATGAAGACCGGGGTGGTGGGTGAGTAACTGCGGATCCTGTCCTCGTAGTCGGACAGCCGCCCGCGCGAGCCGGCGCAGTCGAAGCCCAGCGGGTAGGTGTCGAACGCGTACAGGTCGAGCTGGGAGCCACCCGGCGTCCCGGGCACGTTCCAGCCATGGCCGTCGCCCCAGTCGTTGTGGAAGAGCGGCACCGTGATGCCGTCGTCCTTCACCGCCTGCTGGAGCTTCTCGATGTACGCGATCTGCTTGGGGCCGTGGCTGATCTGCTCGTTCTCCACCTGGTAGGCGAGGACGCTGCCGCCGCCGTCGGTGACCTGGTGGCGCCTGATGATCGTGTTTACGTGCTTCAGCCAGTCCAGGTCGGCGGCAACGCTCTTGGGGTCGTCGAGGGTGCGGGGAGCGCCGCCGTACTTCGTCATGTACGCCGGCAGTCCGCCCGTGCTCGCCTCGGCGTTGACATAGGGCCCCGGCCGGGCGATGACGTAGAGGCCCTCATCCTCGGCCATGGTCAGCAGGTGGTCGATGTCTCGAACGCCCGTGAAGTCGTACTGCCCCGGCCTGCTGGAGTGGTAGCCCCAGAAGAAGTAAAGGGACACCGCGTTGAAGCCGGAGGCCTTGAGCTTCTGCAGCACGTCGCGCCACTGGTCAGGGCTGGGGAGCCTCCAGTAGTGGAACTCACCGGAGTAGACCACCAGGCGCTGTCCGTCCACCTTGACCGAGTGCGTGTCCCAGGTGACCGTGTGCTGCCTGCCGTCGTTCCCGGGGAACGGCACCGGGGTGACCCGGTCACCCGTCAGTGCGGCCGTGGCGGCGGCGCCCGGGGTGGCGGCGAGCGAGGGGCCGTCCTGGGCCGCAGCCGTCCCGACGCCCAGCGCTGCACTGAGCGCCACCGCGGTGAGCCGGCGCAGTGTGCGGTGCGACATGGTGGTCCTCCATCTCAGCGTGCGTCGACGCTGACCTCGGCCGCGGTGGTCCAGGGGTTGCCGTGCAGCTCGGTCAGGGCGACGAGCTTGACGTAGCGGGCCTCCTTCTGTGCGAAGGGGATCCACTTCTCGCCGATGCCCTCCCCGAGTCGGCCGTCGGCGACGGGCTCACCCCAGGTGGCGCCGTCGGTGCTGGTGTAGACCTCGTAGTCACCGATCTGCCCGTTGGTGGAGTCCTGCCGGGGCAGGTAGCGCACCGCGCACACAGACCGCTGCGCGCCCAGGTCCATGGTGACGTGGTGCGGGGGCGGTGGCGCGCCGCCGGACCACTGGGTGTGCCAGAACGTGGAAGGGTTCCCGTCGATGGCGTTGCTGACCGGCGCGTTCTCGCCGGTGGTCTCCTGGCTGTCCGCGGTGGCCGCCATCGGGCGGGTCGGGGTCAGGGCGCAGGTCGCCTGCACGCCGCGGCTGCTGGTGGCCTCCTCGGACGCCGACCCTGCCTTCCAGGTGACGTGCGCGGTGAGGTCGGCGAGCCGGGCCGTCGGCGCCCCCGACCAGGACACCTGCACTGCCGTCTTCCGGGTCTGGCCGGTGTCCATACTGCCAATCCTGACCTCGGCGGGCATGACGGTCGCGCCGTCCGCGGAGGTGATCGTGACGGTGACGTCGGTGACGGGTCCAGCGGTGCGGTCGGCGACCTCCACCGGAACCGAGACCGAGCCCTCGGTGTCGAGCAGTGCCTTGGCCGGGATCGTGACCGAGACCGGGTGTGCCACCAGGTCGGCCGCCTTCTCGAGGAAGGTGTCGAGCACGCCGTCGCCGACCTTGACCGGTGCGTTGCCCCACGCATTGCGGGGCGGCTCGACCCGGACCGCCTTCGCCTGCGACTGCAGGGCCTTGGACTGGTCGGTGAGCTCCTGCGCCTTCGCCGCGTCGCCAGCCAGGCGTGCCGACACGGCGTCGAGCTGAACCGTCAGGGCGCGCCCCCACAGCGCGGTGGCGTCCAGCCACGGCTTCGCATCGGTGACGAAGCCGTCCTCGACGGCGCCGCCCCGGATGGTGCCGGGTGCGCCCTGGATCCGCGCGGCATACCCGCGCAGCTCCTGAACCGCCTGCGCGGCCTGGCCCGCGTCCACGCGGTCCCAGAACGCGGCGACGCGCCTGTCGAGCTCGGGCGCCTGGGGCTGCCACGGGGTCGTGCCGAACGTGGGCGCGAGGTGCTCGAGGTCGCCGAACACGAGCAGGGCCGCGGTCGCCTCGGGGTCGCCGCCGGCCAGGTGCGCCATCGCCTGCGGCCAGTTCACGGAAGCGTCGTAGGCGCGGTCGTTCCACGTGAAGTCGGCGGTGCCGAACACGGCCACCTTGCTCGCGTAGGGCTGGTTCATCGGGTTGGCCACGATGCCGCTGAGGTGGTCGGACAGCCCGGCTTCGCGCTTGTCGTACGGAGCCAGCAGCAGCCGTCCGGCGGTGTTCCCGTAGTCGTTGACCGGATAGTTGTCCCACAGGAACACCTTGCGGCCGAACAGCTCGGAGGCACGGTCTGCCTGTTCGTTGGTGACCGACGGGGGCACCACGGCGGTCCCGGTCCACATCACGACAACGGCCGGGTCGAGGGTGGCGCGCATCTCCTGCTTGTAGGCGGTGTCGGTCAGGTCGCCGTACTCGGTGGGCACCATCTGCAGTGGGCGGGTGCCGGGGTGGCTGGCCACCCAGTTCTGCTGCACGTCGTTGAGCAGGCTCACCTGGGCCTTGGCGGCGCCAAGGCGACCGGGTGCGCCGTATGCCGTCTGGTCGCCCGCGCAGTTCCACCGGGTGTAGCTGATGTCATCCAGCGGGATGGAGAAGGCCCGCACGCCAAGGTCGTACATGCTCTGGAGCTTCGCTTCGAGCTTGGCCCTGTCGGCCTGGTCGGAGTAGCAGATCGACCCACCGGGCGACACCGCGAAGGTGAAGTGGACGTGGTTTGCGTCGGCCCGCTTCACCAGGGTGCCCAGCTCGGCCAGCTTGTCGGTGGGGTACGGCTCGCGCCACCGGTCGCGGTGGTAAGGGTCGTCCTTGGGCGCGTAGACATACGTGTTGGCCTTGACCTGGCCGTAGAAGTCCATCTGGTCCAGCCGCTGCGCCGGGGTCCACGGCGGGCCGTAGAAGCCCTCGATGGTGCCGCGAAGCGGCATGGAGGGCCAGTCCGTCACGGCCACCTTGTGGACCAGCCAGCCGTCGCTCCCCCGTTGCAGCAGCTGCCGCAGGGTCTGCACCCCGTAGAACTGGCCGGCCCCGTCGACGCCTCCGATCGCCACCGTCTTGGTGGGGGCCGACTCGGTCGCCCGCAGGGCGTAGCCTTCCGGCTCGGTCGGCACGGTGGTGCCGGAGAGGGCGCCGCGCACGTCATCCCGAGTTGCCTTGCCGAGGTGGACGGTCATGAGCCCGGACTCCGGGATGGCGGCGCCCGCGGCCAGCCTGTCCATCTGCGTCACGCCGTGGGAGCGCAGCAGCGCGGTGAGCGCAGCTTCCGCTGCCTGGTCGGTGTCGGGGCCAACAACGACTCGGACCCGCGAGGTCACTGGAAATGCGCCACCCAGGTCGCTGAGCCGCTGCGGCGTCGGGCTCACCGTCGGGAATGCGGTCGGCGCGCTCGCCACGGTGCTCGCAGCCCCCGGCATGGCACCGGCCGAGGAGGTGCCGGCGAGCGCACCGAAGCAGACTGCGGTGGTGAGCGTGGCCACGGCGCGTGCGAGCTGGCGCTGGGAGTGGTTGCGTCTGGTGCGTTGGGACATGGCGAGCTCCATTGGTCTAGACCACTGTCGTAGAGGGAGCATTTCGGGCATTTCGCCCCATGTCAAACGGTGTCCCGGACCGCGGACGCTGGTCTAGGGTCGGCGCATGCCTGGAGGTGGAGGTGGTGGGGCATGAGCACGGCCCAGGCCAAGCGGAACGTTGTGGAACGAGCGCTGCGCACGTTGGTGTCGGACCTCTCCTCCGGCGATGCGCTGCCCACGGAGAGGGCGCTCGCCGAGCGCTGGGGCGTTGCGCGGATGACGGTGCGCAGCGCCATCGCGGTGCTGGTGCGCGAGGGGCGGCTGCGCGCGGAGCAGGGCCGTGGCACCTTCGTACAGCCGCAACCGATCTCGCTGCGCGTGCGGTTGGGCTCCTTCGCGGACGAGCTGCACCGCGCCCATCTCGTGCCAGAGACCCGCACCTTGGGAGTGGCACGTGACGGCTCACCCCCGCGCGAGGTGCAACGGCACTTCAGGCTGGGCGTCGGGACGTCCGCAGTGCGGCTCGAGCGTTTGCGGCTCGGTGATGGCACGCCGCTTGCGCTGGAACGCGCCTGGTTGCCCGTGCGGATCGGCCGGGACCTGCTGCACTCGGAAGCACCGACCAGCCTGTACAGCTGGCTCGACGAGCGAGGACTGCTCCCCGACGCCGGCGAGGAGTCGGTAACTGCCGGACTCCCAGATCGGTCCGAGTCGCACCACCTCGGCATCGCCGCCACCACCCCGGTCATCCGGTTGAGGCGCCGATCGACTTGCCAGGGTCGGCCGGTGGAGTACGCCGAAGCCGTGCTCCCGGCGAGCCGGTACGAGCTGTGGTTCTCCCTGCGCGCTGGGGACCACGGTCGCCTGGAGCTCTCCGGCGGCTCACCCTGACCTCGCGCGTGCTGGTCGGCCGAGTCGTCGACTGACTTCTCTTCTCCATGCCGTACGCGTCTTAGTACAGGGAGGCCAATGCGTCCTTTGCGTTCCCGACCAGTGTGGGAGCCGAGCCCCCAGCGTTGGACTGGCTGCCCACGAGCACGAGTGGCGCGCCCCCACTCCCGGTGACAGTGAGGTTGGACAGGACGCACCCGGACAGCAGCCACCGGGTGCCTGCCAGGTTCGAGCCTCGGATGTCGGTGTACCACAGGGTGTTCCCGCTGAAGGTGGGTGGCAGGACCCCGTCGACGACGATGCCGCGACCGAGGTCCTGCTCGACGCCGCCGACGGGGAACGCGGCGCCGGCGCTCCAGAGCTCCTTGGCGCCGCCGTTGCTGTGGTTGGCGGTGTTGCCTGTGAAGGAGCCGTGCGCCCAGTTGTCGGAGGTCGCGGAGCCGTAGGGGCTGGTCTTGTTCGTGGCGTAGTAGGCGCCGTGGCAGCCGACGATGTCGTTGTCGTTCACCACCCAGTTCCCCGAGGAGTTCCACACCGCGAGCCGGCAGTACGTGAAGCTGTTCGAGACCGCCATGGAGTACTCGCTGCGGTCGGCCGCCGACAGGGCGAAGTAGCAGCGGGTGAAGGCACAGCCGAGGACCTTGACGCGGTAGGCGAAGTAGTCGTCCGCCCCGGCCCCGGACACGGCGGTCCCGCATCCGCGCCAGTTCTCGAAGTCGCAGTCGAGGATGCGTACGTTGGTGCTGCGCACCACACGGACGGCAACATGGTCGAACTCGGGCGCCGTGTTGAGGGGGCTGTCGCCCTGCCCGAGGAAGCGGACGTCCCTGATGGTCACGTCTCGGCGGCCAGACGCCCGCAACGCGCCGACTGCGGTGGACGACACGGTGACGGTCGCGCCGTTGCCTGCGATGAAGCACCCGTCGGGCAGCTCGACCGTGGACGAAAGCGTGTACACAGCGCCGGGCACGAGCTGCACCTGTCGGTTGGCCGCCAGGGCCGCCCCGAAGTCCTGGTCCGGTGTCACGAGGGGCAGTCCGAAGTTCTTCGTGCGGCCATCCTCTGCAAGCGCGGCGCTCGCGGGGATCGCGACCGCCAGCGCCGTTCCGCCGATGGCGCCTACGCCGCGAAGGATGCTGCGGCGGTCCGCCCAGCCACGCGGCATACCGATGTTGTCCATGCTTCTCCTCATCTCCAGGGCACGTCCGGGGCGTGGAACCAGCCCACCCCGGCAGCAGTCCACGACTTGCTTTGCGCGATGACGCGGTTCTGGAAGTCGAGGAAGACCTGTGGGTCGCCCCTGCGGTCCGCCTTCGCCGACCACGCGACCTCCGCGACGGCGGGCAGCCGTGGGAACAGCATCGTGTCCATGTAGCTCGAGACGGGGTCGAACGGCTTGCCGTCCGACCACCGGGTGGTGGTGCCGTTCTGGTTGGTGGCGTCGGCCCACAGCGCGAGCTCGACACCGAAGATCCGCCCGTCCGGCACCTCGAGCCGGCCGTGACCCGACGGGTCCGGCGTGACCGTGTTCGGCTCCCACCGGTAGGCCCGCGCGAGGTCGAGGTACCTGCCCTGGATCCACGTCAGTCCGTAGGGGGTCGACGCGTCGTACTTGATGTCCAGATAGGTGTGGTCCGAGGGCGACATGAGGACCTGGTTCCCGTTGTCGAGCGCGGTCTTGACGTTGGCGGCCAGGTTGAGCTCGGTGTCCTCCTGGCCGTAGTTCTGCAGGACCGCGCCCGCGGGGAGGGGCTCGCCGTCGGCCCAGGAGTTCCAGCCAATGACCTTCTTGCCCACCGCGGCCACGGCGTCGTTGCCGATCTTGGTGTAGGCGGTGAACTGGTCGTCGGTGAGACCGGCGGACTCGTCTCCCCCGAGGTGGAAGTAGTCGGTCGTGGGGGTCTGCCCGGCGACATCCTTGACCACCGCGGCGAGGTAGGTCCCCACGTTGGTGAGGTGCTCGGCGTCCTTGAGGCACAGGTTCGGGCCTCGGTGGAACTCGGTGTACACCGGGATCGACGTGTCGTCGCAGTTGAGGTTCGGGATCGAGGCCATCGCGGCGCCTGTGTGGCCGGGCCCGTCGATCTCGGGGATCACCTGGATGTGCCGGGCCCTGGCGTACTCGACGATCTCGCGGAACTGGTCCTTGGTGTAGAACCACGGGCCGGCGACGCCGTTGTCGACCGTGCCGGGGTCGATGCCGGACTGCCCGGAGCCACCGACCTGGGTGAGCGCCGGGTAGGCGTCGATCGCGATGCGCCACCCCTGGTCCTCGGTGAGGTGGAAGTGGAATCCGTTGAGCTTGTACTGAGCCATGTGGTCGAGGAACCGTTTGACGTCCTTGACCGGGTAGAAGCGGCGACCGGTGTCGAGCATGGCGCCGCGGTAGGCGAAGCGGGGGGTGTCGCGGATGGTGACCGGGCTGACCGTCCACGGCTGGTCCTGCCGCTCGTGTGCGCTGACCTGTGGCGGCAGCAGCTGGCGCAGGGTCTGGATGCCGTTGAAGGCCCCTTCGCGGGTGTTGGCGGCGATGTCGACGTGGTTCTGGGCGGCGTCGATCCGGTAGCCCTGGGTGCCGAGCGAGGGGTCTTTCTCATTGCGCGCGGTGAGGTCGATGAGGCGGATCGTGTTCCTGCCATTGGCGTTCCGGTCGCTGGTGACGGTGAGGTCGAAACCTGTGGCGGGGCGGAGCAGATCGGTGAGGTAGTGACCTTCGGGGAGGTTGGCTGCGTCGGCGACAATGCGGGTGTCCGGCCCGAGGGTGAAGTCCTTGCCGTCGAGGGTGGTCACCGTCGTGGGCTTGGGGATGACGAGGTCGGCGCGGTTGGCGCTCCCCGCGACGTTGACGCTGAGCTCGGCTGCGGTGGTGGTCTGGGTGTAGCGCTGGCCGACGTCCTCGTAGGACACCAGCCGGACGTACCGCCCGACCGCGAGCCCGGGCAGGTTGGCCACCTGCGCGGCGTTGCCGCCCTCGAATGTGCCGCCGGCGACCGGTTCGCCGAGCTGGTCGGGATCGTTGGAGACGTAGATGCGGTAGGCGCCGACGTTGCCGTTGGTGTTGCCCTGTCGTGGCGTGTAGTTCAGGCCGCACACCGGCATCGGCTTGCCCAGGTCGAGGGTGATCCAGTTCGGGAAAGTGCCGGTACCGACCGACCACCCAGTGCTCCAGAAGGTGGCCGGGTCGCCGTCGACCGCCTTCGAGGCCGCGGTGTCCTCCCGGCCGTAGAAGTCGATGTTCTCCTCGGTGTTCGCCACCGCCTTGACCGGCAGCACGGTCTTCGCGCAGTTGGCGACGGGCTGGTCGACAGCTTGCGGGGCGTCCGGAAGGCGGTACGGCATCGGCAGGGCGAGCTGGGGGTTGCTGGCCATGGCGGTGACGGTCTTCGTGGCACCGGTGGCGTCGGTGTATGCCGCCGTGCCCGACATCGTGAGTGTGTAGCCGTGTGCGTCCACGTCGGCCTGTGTGAAGGTGTGCCGCTTGTCCCGGCACAGGACGCTGGCGCCGGGGGCGAGGGAAGCGGCCGTGCAGCCGGCGAGGTCGAGGTTGCCGTCGGCGGTCAGGTTCCGCAGCGTGACGTTGCCGGTGTTGCGGATCCGGACCATGTAGCTGGCCTGGTCGTTGATGCCCAGGGCGGGCGGGTTCGTGTACTTGTAGACGTCGAGGACGGGTTCGATGGACAGCGCCGGCTTGGGCGTCACCACGGTCTTGGATCGGGTCGTGGTCACCGTGACGGACTTGACTGTGCCGTCGAAGAACCACTGGTCGGTGGTGGCGGACTGCTTGGCAGTCTTGAACCGCACTCCCCCGACCGTGGCGTTGGCCAGGCGTGGGAGGGACGAAAAGAAGGCTTGCGTGTTCGCCGTGTAGAGGTTCGTCCCATCGAGGCTGAAGATGGTGTGGCCGTCCTGCGCGGTCAGGGTGACGGTGTGGTCCTTGCCGTCGTTGACCGCGACCTGTGACTGGTAGTTGGCCAGGTATCCCTGCGCCCGGGACGGCCGGATCTCGAAGTAGGGGCGGGCCCCGCTGTTGATGGTCAGCAGCAGCTCGTGGTCGTCCACCGCCGGGTCGGCTGCGGCGAACAGCACCTGTGGGAGGGTCTGGCTCGCGGCGGTGGTGTTGAAGGTGACGGCGATGCTGCCGTTGTCGAGGCCCTTGAGCCGGTCGATGGCGTTGCCGAGATCGGTGAGCCGCGTGCCGTCATACGTCTGCGGGTCGCTGAGGGACAGGACGGTCTCGGTGACCCCGGGAGCGCCCAGGACGGTGAGGTCACGAACCAGCTGGGAGGAGCGGCCGTCGGCGGTGTACCGGATCAGCGGTCGGATCGTCTGCGGAGCAACGTCGTCGCCGGTCGCCACCTCGAGGGCGACGGTGGTCTGTGTCCCTGCGGGGAGGGCGGGTACGTCGACCGACCCGCTCACGCCTTCGACCCCATCGATCGCAATCTGCCCGGCTGGGATGGCATCCGAGGACTGGTTGGTGACGGTCACGGGCAGCGTGGTTGTCTCTCCGGGAGTGAGCGTGCTCCCGGCTGGGATGTCCATGGGCGCACACAGACCTGCCAGGTCGCTGCCCTTGATGGTGGTGAAGGTGATCTTGTCGTAGCCGTCGCGCTCGTAGAGGACCGCGACGTCGCCATTCGGGAGCACGTCGGCTGTCGAGTATGCGGAGGAGCCCTCCTCGAGCACGTGCGAGATCGGCCAGGTGTGGCCGTTGTCGCAGGACAGCTTCACGCTCACGTTGCGCCGGATGTCCATGTCGTCGTTGCCAGTGGCCAGCATCATCCGGGACCGAGGGTCGGACTGAGCAGCACCCGGGTAGAGCCGAATCGTCGAGCCGTTGTCGTTCGGGTCCGCACGGTCGAGCACCTGGCTGAGCGGGCCCCAGGTCTGCCCACCGTCCTCAGACGTGGCGGTGAGCCGGTAGGGCTTGGAGCGCACGTCCAGCCGAAGCCGGCCGTCAGACATGTCCACGACCTTGTTCTCGTTCGTCCCCGCAGCCGTGGGCTGGCCGTGGTGCCAGGTCGCTCCGTTGTCGTCGGTCCAGGCGCTCGCCGCTTTCACCTGTCCTCCCTGGAGCAGGTTGTACTGGAACATGACCCGCCCCTTGTACGGGCCGGACGACACGTAGAGCCCCCGGCCGGAGGAGGCGAACGTGCCACCCCAGTCGGCGCCCTTGGTCTCGTCGGTGATCACGTCGTGGTGCCAGGTGCGGCCGTCGTCGTCGGACCACGAGATGCCGTGCTGAACGACCTTCGGGTTGTCCTCGTCGTTGCCCACCGCGCCGGCAAAGAACCCGGTGGTCGTCGAGATCGCGTAGGCCAGGAAGATCCGGTTGGTCTGCGGGTTGTACGCCAGAGCCGGGTCGCCGTAGCCCATGGGGTACGGACCGGCGCGGTTGACCCGCTGGTCCTCCCAGGTCGCGCCACCGTCGCGGCTGATCCGCACCAAGTTGTCGATGTGGCTGGGCAGGTCTGCGGTGGTCCGCCGCCCGTCGTAGCTCGCCACGATGGTTCCATCGCGCGTCACCACCATTGCGGGGATGCGGTACTGCGTGTATCCAACCCCCTGGCCGTCTCGGCTCACCGCCAGGTCGACCTTCGGACCCGTTGGCAGAGTCGCCCCGCCGCCCGAGGAGGCAGGCGCCGTTCCTGCGGCGCCCCGTAGCCCGGCCGCACTTGCGTCAGGCGCGGCCTGCGCGTCGCGGGTACTCGCGCTCGCCGGAACCCCCGCCCCAACGATGACCGCCACCAGTCCAGCAACAGCGGTGAACTTCAGCTTCCGACGGGTCATGACTGTCTCCTCGGGCCGGCGTGAGTGCGCCTCAAACTAGGAGACATCAGACGTCTGATGCAAGGACTTGACCGAAACTTTGCCAAACCAACCGCGCTTGATCAAAAAATCGGGGTGTATGCCGTCAAATGGGGCATTCGTTCACTAGCCTGACCCACCTGAACTGCTGCTGATGAGGAGTCGCCGCCATGGGAAGTACAGCTCGATTCGTGCCCCTGACTGCCGCACTTGCCGGCGTCGTGCTGGCCATGACCGGGGTTGCGTCGGCGCAGGCGGACCAGTCACCAACTTTCACGGTGACGGTTGGTGCCCATGGCCCTTGGACCAATCCGGACGACACCCCGGCCTTCCCGTTCATCGACCGGGACGGCACGTTCTACTACCAGCAGTCGCAGGCGAACTACGGCGCCACGGCGACCCGGGCGTGGGACTTCTACTCAGGCACCAACTTCGACACGGCAACCCGCTCGAGCACGAGCGATGCCCAGAACCCGACGAACCCCCAGGACTCCAACGCCGACACCACCTGGCGCTGCAACAACAGTCCGACCGGCGTTGAGTCGACCTACCCCCCAGAGGGCTCGCGCTACTCGCAACGCAACTACTGCGATCTGGTTGGCGTGTGGGTCGACCCGGACAACGGCGACTGGATCGGCTTGGTGCACAACGAGTTCACGCCCCAACCGTTCGGCGACCGCCTCCATTTCGACGCGATCGACTACGCGATCTCAACCGACCAGGGGAAGACTTGGGTGATCAAGGACCACGTCATCACCTCGCCCTACAGCACCGACCGCGACGACACGGCTGCCTTCCCGGAGCAGACATATGACTACGGAGACGGGGACCCGCGGTTGTTCGTGGACACAGCGTCCGGATACTTCTACGTGTACTACGGCTCGCGGATCGTCGACAAGGCAAGCAGCTGGAAGGCCTTCTACTCCCACGTGGCCCGGGCACCGATGTCCGCCAAGATGTCACCTGGCTCGTGGAGCAAGTTCTACGACGGCAAGTGGGATCAACCAGGCACCGGCGGCAAGGAGAGCAACCTGGTACCGGTCACCGCGGACAACCCCAGCGGCTACACCCCGACCACGAAGGAGTACGACCCGGCTACGCCCGGAACCACTGCGGCGCAGGTAGCTGCGGGCAAGACCCCACCCACCTCGCCGCTGTTCGTCATGGACATCACCTACAACGCCTACCTCGGGCTCTACATCGGCGAGCCCCAAGGCGTTGACCAGAGCGGGAACGAGCCGCAGGAGTACTACGCCACCGACAACCTGGCCACCCAGAAGTGGACCCGGATCGGCGACACCGGCGACTACCACACCGCGTCCTGGTATCGCTGGTTCCTCGACCCGGCCAACAAGACGAGTTCCGCCATCGTGGGCAAGACCTTCCGCGCCTACTGTTCCTACGGGTGCTCGGACGACCGCGACAGCGAGTACATCGACGTGTCCATCGACTCATCGGCCCCGGCCCGCCCGGTCGAGACCGGAAGGAGCTACCACATCTCCGGACGAGGGCTGCTCCTGTCACAGCAGGTCAACGGCGACGCCACCACCTCGGTCAGGCACGACAACGGCCGCAGCACCTGGACCTTCGAGTCCGATGACGACGGCTCGTACCGCATCGTCAACAGCGCGACCGGTCAGCTGCTCGGCGTCGACTCCAGCTCGACATCGAGCCGATCGTGGGAAACCAAGCCGACCACGGCTCCGGAAGGTTCAGGTGGCGGCGCGGTCGGGCAGCAGTGGTTTGTGATCGCGAACACCACGCCGACCAACGGGTCCACAACGGGAACCTTCCGCATCGTCAACCGCTACAGCGGATTGGTGCTGGCGATGTCGAACGACTCGGCTCGCGCGGTCGAGACCACTCCGGCGCGGTCGTGGACTGACGGTCACACCCGCACCCGCACCCCCCGGACCTCGGCCGACCAGACTCTGCAGCTCACCCCGGTGGGCTGAGCCCGGGAAGACGCGTACCCGGTATGCCGGAGGCGTCCTCAACGCGCGGAAACCTTCCTCAGCCCGACCACGGTGCGCCAGCCCGACGCGAAGTCGGGCCGCCTCCCATGGAGCGCAGCCCATGCCCCTTCCGGTACTCACGCGCCGCGGCCCGAAGGCCGCACACCGCCCTCAGGCAAGGTTGCAGCGACTCACACATCGTCCAGCCAGATGTCGAAGAGGTGCGGTCCCATGTGGGCAACTCCCCTCCGGACACGTCCCCGGAAACACGCTGTCTCAGCGGTGGCACGAACCCACTTGAGCACCTGTTGGTCCTCGAGCCGCACGCCCAGCCCAGGCGGGCGTGGAGCCAGGACCCCAGCGCAGGATCGGCGTTCGGCAGGATCGTGGCGACACCACCCAGGTCGTCGAGCGGCCTCTCCAGTTCCTGGTGCGCCGACAGGCATGACCGGGACGCCGCAGAAGCGAAGGCGCGGGTGAAGGGCGGAAGAAGACACGGATTCCGGCAATTTGTCACCTGAATTCTGCCGCACTGTTGACGGAAAAAATCGAGGTACGTAGCGTCCCCGCCGTGCAGATGCCCACTGGAGTGCACGCGCTGGTACGCAGGACCCACGAGGAGCGGGTTCTGCGGCTCCTGCGTGAGCACGGCGCCCTGAGCCGGACCCAGATCGCCGGTGCCGTCGGCCTGTCCCGGACGACACTGTCCGAGATCACCGGCAGCCTGCTCGACCGGGGTGCCATCGTCATCGTGGACACCGACGCCGCCCACCGCGAGGGGCGAGGACGCCCCGCCGAGCGACTCGCCCTGGATCCAGCGTCCGGGCAGTTCATGGGTGTGGACTTCGGACACCGCCGGGTGCAGGTCGCCATCGCCGACGCGTCGCACGAGATCGTCGCGTCAGGTGCCGAGCGTTACGAGGACGACGTCGCATGGCCAGTGCGGCTCCAGGTGGCCTTCGACCTCATCGACCGGATCAGTACCGAGTCCGGGGTCCACTACGGCGCCCTGCAGGGCATCGGGATCGGGGTGCCGGGACCGTATGCCAGCGCCTCGGGCGTGCGAGATGTCCCGACCCACGGAACGACGTCGATCGACGCCTTCCATCGGGCGTCGGTGGACGCCGCGTTCGCCGCGCGCTTCGGCGCCGCGGTCATCGTCGACAACAACACGCGGCTGGCCGCGCTGGCAGAGGCACTGTTCGGCGACACCGCGGTCGAGAACGTGCTCTATGTTCGGCTGTCCGACGGGGTCGGGGGCGGTCTGGTCGTGGGCGGACGTCTGGTGCCCGGCGCCAACGGTCTCGCTGGTGAGCTGGGACACGTCACGGTCCGCCCGCAGGGCCTGCCGTGCCGGTGCGGCAAGACCGGCTGTCTGGAGACGGTGGCCTCGGTGCCGGCCATCTTGGCCACCCTCAAGGACCGGGGACTCGCCATCGCGACGTTGGAGGAACTCGCCTCTGCGGTCACGCGCTTCCACCCGGTCGTCGACCGTGTCCTGCGCGAGGTCGCAACCGACCTCGGACGAGTGCTGGCCGCGGTGGCCATGGCCCTCAACCCGTCGGAGGTGGTCGTCGGCGGCGAGATCACCCGGGTGGCGCCTGTCCTCGTGGAGCAGGTCAGGTCGACCCTGGCCTACGAGCTCTTCCCCGGTGCCGGTCCCCCGACCGTGCGTGCCGCCCACCTGTCCGACGACGACGGTGCCCTCGGCGCCCTCGCCGCCCTGTTCCACAGCTCGCCCCTGCTGGCGGGCTACCCCGAGGCGCCGGCGCCAGCCGGCCCGGGCCTTCGGGTACACGACCGTCCGCGGACGACCGCAACACAAGGAGTGGCCGATGGCCGTCATCAGTGACCGCACAGCCGGGAGCGCCCGGCGCAACCGCACAGCCCAGGAATCGCGTGCCCGGGCGCCCCGGGCATCGCTCGTCCTCAACCTGGCGTCCGTCGCGTTCGGCATCGCGCTCTGGTGGGTGCTGGCTGTCGCCGGGCTCAAGCTGCCGACCCCACCGGAAGTCGT
>Ga0308175_100000680_pt1 | contig 22616 bp, 12 predicted proteins | sample PhyCR1_3_FD_203893 | JGI IMG/M metagenome (GOLD analysis project Ga0308175, IMG submission 203893) | Soil microbial communities from UC Gill Tract Community Farm, Albany, California, United States - DLSLS.C.R1 | ecosystem: Environmental > Terrestrial > Soil > Agricultural land | place: USA...
GCAGGACGGTGCGGCGGCCGGCGCGGGGGGGGGGGCGGTCGCGGGCGGCCGGGGCCCGGGGCGGGGGGGCCGGGGGCGGGGGCGTGCCGCTGGAGTAGGCGAATGCGTAGTTGTACGAGTAGTAGCCGGTCAGGGCGGGGTTCGGCGTGGTGGTGGGGAACAGGTTGTTGATCGCCAGCGGCTTGTCCACCTGGATCGTCTCACCCGGCGCGACGGTGAGGTTGTCGAGCGTGCAGATGCCGAGTTGGGTGCGGAGGAGCAGATTGTTGAGGGGGTGGGGGCCGTGGTTGGTGATCGTGCCCTTGATCCGCGCGCTGGTGGGCGGCGGTGTGGGCGGGGGCGGCCAGGCGGGCACCGGCGCGGCGGGCGGGGACGGCGGCGCGGGCGATTTCCTTTTGCGGGCGGTTTTCCTGGCGCCGGGGGGTGCGGGCGCGGGTTTGCCTTTTTCAATCGTCAGGTCCGCTTGAATTGGGGCGGGGCCGGATTCGATCGACTGGCCTTCGAGGAAGCGGAGGTTCCAGATGTTGACGGTGAGGCTGTCCGGCCGCGTCCCGCGCAGGTCCTGGCGGCAATCGATGTCCGACCGCGCGCCGCGCGAGCCGCCGAAGTAATTCACGGCGGTCGGCGTGGACCACCATGAATCCCTGGGGAATGAGAGGTCGTATCGGGCGGTGCGGGGCGAATAGATGCCGATCAGGCTGGAGGTGGCGACGACAGAATCGTCGGCCTGATCAATCAGGTGCAACGATCGGTAGTAGAGGTCGCCGCTCTTGGCGCGCTGGCCGATGAGAATGGCGGAGAGCGTGATGAGCAGGATCCAGCCGGAGGTGGTGAACCAGGTCCAGGGCTGCCGGCGGAGGCGCTTCAGGATGATCCAGTCGAGCGGGCCGACGATGGCGGCCATGGCGAGCAGGAGCCAGGCGATGTAGGAGAAGCCGAAGCGTCCGACGCCGGGGACGTCGCCGAGCACGTCCTGGTTGTGAGCGATGGCGTTGGCCTTGTACTGCCAGCCGTTGGTGGTGGCGCGGGTGCCGGTGGCGGGGAGGGGGTTGGGGACGTCGTACACGCCGGCGAGGAGCGGCCGCCAGAGGTCGGCGGCGCCGGCGGCGGCGTCGAACGTGAGGGAGGAGACGTCGAAGGGAACGACGACGATCTGCCCGGTGCCCGTCCGCCGGCAGAATGCGCTCGCGCCGGGGGTGTTGCTCAGCAGGGGGATGTGGTCGGGCGGGCGGCCGAGCGAATCGGGCAGGGGGGTTAGTTCACGCGCCGTGAGTTGCGCCAGGCGATTGGGCAGCGAGTTTCCCGAGAGGGTCTGGCCGGACAGGGACAGCACCGTGTTGTCCCCGATCGCGCAAGGCAAGGCGCGCGCCAGCGGCGAATCGCGCGGGATCGGGTCCGTGCCCGGCCAGAGGATGAGCTGCCCGCCGGCCCGCACCCAGTCGAGCAGGGCCTGCTGCTGTTCGATGGGAAACTGGCGGAAATCGGGTTTGTCGAGCACGAGCGCCGAGACGCCGTCGTAGGGCACGGGGTTCTCCGGCAGGCGGTAACGCGGCAGGTAGCCGCTGCGGATCGAAATCTCTTCGAGCTGCGACTTGACCTGGTGCAGGTTGGTCTTGTCGCCGGAGACGCCGATGAAGACGTCGGTGTAATTGAGGAGCTGGTTGAAATTCAGCGTCTTTCCGGCCCAGTTGAGGAAGTGCTCGGCCATGAAGCGCCCGGTCGCGGCGTCGCGGAGGGTCACGACGGTGTTGTTGAGGCTGTAATAGCTGAGGGGCGCGTAGATCGTATAGGTGGCGGGCGTCGGGCCGGCGACGACCGGGACGGCGATCCGCATCGGGTCGGAGTTGTAGTTCGAGACCAGGACTTCCAGGAAGGCCTGGCGGTTAGGCCCGGGGCAGGTGATCGTGACGAACAGGGGGTTCCAGCGGGATTCGCGGAAGGACCCTTCCCAGCCGATGTCAACGGTGATCTTCGGTTCGTCGGATGTGGACTGGGCGCGGAGCTGGGGCGGTGGAATGAACAGGGGCGACAGGGTGAGGGCGACGGCGAGGATGTATGAGTGGCGGATCGGCATGGGCCCCGTGAACGGGCGGTGTGGATCCGTGGGCGTAGGGGTACGGGGGCATTGTAGCAGGGGGAGTGGCATGAAAAAGGTGTGGGCGCCTGCGGGTGGATAGACGATCTGAAGAGCGGGAAGTTTCATGCGACGTGACGGTTTACCGGACGAAACAAAACGCCCGGTGGGACGTAAGACTGGTTGGCGGGGGTGGCGAGGCGCGCCGGGTGGCTTGACCTGTGGCCCCTGCGGCGCATACTGGACGGCAATGCGGAAGACGCGCAAGGTGTTGGCGGTGGCGTTGGTTGCGACGGCGTTGTGCGCCGATCGCATCGCCGTCGCCTCGCCGCAGCAGGCGCAAGAGGGGACGCTGACGCAAGTTGCGCGTCGGGTGGTGGTGCGCCTGAGCGTGAGCTTCCGCCGGGTGGTGCCGGGGGTGAGGATTCATCAGGCGCGGCAGGAGGGGGAATCGGCCGGGTGGCGCGTCGTGGCCGAGCCGGTCAAGCCGTTGGTGCACCTGGTGCAGGGGCTGCCGTTCCAGTTCAGGCTGCCGCCGCCGGCGATGGCCTAATCCTTTGGTCCGTGCCCGCCGCGTCGGCGGCGGGAATCTCCTTTTCCAATTCAGCTTGATTGCAGGGTCGCGCGCCGCGGGGCGGCGTCGGCTCAATGATTTGAAGGTGGCACATGGCCGTTAGCGTTCAGAAGGTGTTGGTGAAGATTTTCGGGAGCCGCAACGAGAGGCTGCTGAAGCGTTACCGCCGGATCGTGGAGCAGATCAACGCGCTGGAGCCGAAGGTGATGGCGCTCAGCGACGAGCAGTTGCGGGCGCGCACGCAGGAGATGCGGGCGGAGATCATGGCGGGGAAGATCAAGACGAGCGAGGTGCAGGCCGAGGCGCTGGCGATCATGCGGGAGTCGATGGACCGGCACATCGGCGTGCGGGCGATCTTCAACCCGGAGGAGCACTTCGACCCGGACACGCTCGACGACGAGATGCTGGAGGCGTACGACTCGGTGCAGCGGCGGATGATTCAGACGGGGGAGACCTGGATGCAGGTGCCGATCCCGCCGCAACTTTACCTTGCGGTGCGCAAGCAGTACCCGGAGAGCCGCCCGCCGTACCGGGCGAGGCCGTTCGACGTCCAGCTCATCGGGGGGCTGGTGCTGTACGAGGGGAAGATCGCGGAGATGGCCACCGGCGAGGGCAAGACGTTCGTGGCGCCGCTGGCGTGCTTCCTGCGCGCGTTGGAAGGGATGCACAGCCACGTGGTGACGGTGAACGACTACCTGGTTCGCCGTGACGCGTTGTGGGTGACGCCGGCGTTTACGGCGCTGGGGATGACCGTCGGCTTCATCCAGGCGGACATGGAGCCCGGGGGCGAGCAGCGCCGCAAGATGTACGAGTGCGACGTCACCTACGGGATGAACAGTGAGTTCGGGTTCGACTACCTGCGCGACAACATGAAGGAGCGGGTGGACCTGCAGGTGCAGGGGAAGCTGGATTTCGCGATCGTGGACGAGGTGGACTCGATCCTGATCGACGAGGCGCGCACGCCGCTGATCATCTCCGGCGCGGCGCACGACGATGCCGCCAAGTACCGCGCCGCCGACGCGGTAGCGCGCAAGGTGATCGAGCTGAACAAGCCGTGGGACGCGGCGGAAAAGGCGGCGGATGCGGCCAAGCGCGCGATTAAGGCGGCGCTGGGGGACGAGGACCGGTTTAAGGGGGACAAGGCGCAGGTGGAAGCCGCCCGCGCGCGGCGGATGACGGCCGAGCGGGCGCTGGAGGAGGCGGAGGAGCGCAAAAAGGGGCTGACGCAGTACTACGAAGTTGAGTACGACCGCAAGAGCGTGCACCTGACGCACGAAGGGATCGCCGCGGCGCAGGAATTCGCCGGCGTCGGCAGCTTCTTCGTCGGGAACAACATGGAGTGGCCGCACCTCATGGAGCAGGCGATGCGCGCGCACGTGGTGTACGAGCGCGACAAGGACTACGTGGTGGAGCGCGGGCGCGAGGGGCAGATGGAGGTGGTGATCGTTGATGAGTACACCGGCCGCAAGATGGTCGGAAGGCAGTGGAGCGACGGGCTGCACCAGGCGATCGAGGCCAAGGAGCGCGTGACGATCAAGCAGGAGACGCAGACGCTGGCGACGATTACGCTCCAGAACTTCTTCCGCATGTACAAGGGGCTTGCGGGGATGACCGGCACCGCGCAGACGGAGGCCGAAGAGTTCGGGAAGATCTACAACCTGGACGTGGTGACGATCCCGACCAACCGCCCGATGATCCGCGTGGACAACGAGGACCGGGTGTACCGTACCGAGCGGGAAAAGTGGGAGTCGATCATCGACGAGGTGAAGCAGGTGAGCGACGCCGGGCGGCCGGTGCTGGTCGGGACGACCAGCGTGGACAAGAGCGAGATGCTCTCGACCATGCTGACGCGAAAATATGGCATTCAGCACGAGGTGCTCAACGCCAAGCAGCACGAGCGCGAGGCGATGATCGTCGCCAAGGCGGGGCAGCAGCACGTCAACCACCACGGCGAGACCGTGGGCAACGTGACGATCGCGACGAACATGGCCGGCCGCGGGACGGACATCAAGCTGGCGACGCCGGTGGTGTGGGATGTGAAATCCGCGGCGGCGGACGGGGACGGGCACCGTTACACGGTCACCCAGCGCTCCACGGGAAAGACGCTGGAGGTCGGGCCGGAAGACCCGCTGATGGAGGTCTTCCAGCTCAAGCCGAACGCGAAAATGGTCGGCGGGCTGCACGTGATCGGGACCGAGCGGCACACGGCGCGGCGCATCGACAACCAGCTGCGCGGCCGCGCGGGGCGGCAGGGCGACCCGGGCAGCAGCCGGTTCTACGTCTCGCTGCAGGACGAGCTGATGCGCATGTTCGCCGGCGAGTGGACCATCAAGGTCCTCGGCTGGCTCGGGATGGAAGAGGGAATGGCGATCGAGGACAAGCGCATCAGCAAGGGGATCCTGCGGGCACAGAAGAAAGTGGAAGAGCGGAACTTCCTGGCGCGCAAGAACCTGCTGGAGTACGACGAGGTGATGGAGCACCAGCGGCGGACGTTTTACGGGATGCGGCAGAAGGTGCTGGAGGGGCGCGACGTGGACACGGTCATCTGGGGCATGATCGGCGACGCCATCTCCGATGCGGTGGACAAGTACGTCACCCAGGACTACATCGCGGCGGTCATCAGCGAGTGGGCAAAGATCAACTTCGAGGTGGCGATCGACGCGTACGACCTGCGCGGCATGCGGCACATCGAGGACCTGGAGCGGTACCTCAAGGACCAGGCGCGCGCCGAGGCCGAGACCAACATCACGGCCACGCTCGGCGAGTTCATGGGAGAAGACCCCACCGACGCCGCCGGATGGGACGTGAAAGGCCTCAGCTCCTGGGCGATGAGCCGCTTCCAGGTGAACCTGTCGCAGTCGCAGATCAAGAAAATGAACTCCGACGAGCTGGAGGACAGGCTGCGGACGGCGGCGGTCGAGCAGATCAACAAGCGCGACGTCTCCCCGCTCCAGAAGTACCTCGAGCCGCTTTACCCCGAGCGGGAGCTGGCGAGCTGGGCGAAGGAAAAGTTCTTCATCGACCTCAAGCCCGAGGAGTTCCTGATCGACGCCAAGTCCGGCGTGAACAAGCCCGCCGGCGAACTGGCGGCGCTGATCGAGGAACGCGCCCGCGAGGCGTACGCGCGGCGGGAGGTCGAGTACCCGGTCGAGCACGTGCTCTCGTACGTGTTCGGCGGCGACGACGCCGCGACCGACAATCCCTACGCGTCGGAGTACATGAAGGGGTGGGTCAAGGCCAAGTACGGGTTGGAGCTGCCGCTGGAGCACATCCGCGGCCGTTCGCTCCGCAAGCTCCGGGACGAGCTGGTCGGGTACCAGGAGCAGTGGCTCAACGGGGGCAAGCTCGAAGAGGAGGTGGACCGGCTGGTGCGCGAGAACGCCGAGCCGGCCGCGCTGGCCAGGGCAGCCGGCGAGCGATTCCAGACGCCGGTGACGGCCAAGGACCTGGAAACAGCCCCCGGCGAAGAAGACGGCGAAGGGGCCCGCGGCGTCCGCGACGTCGTCCTGGCGTACGGGCGCGCCTTCATGCGGCGCGAGCTGACCATCCTTGAACAGTTCGTCCTCATCCAGATCCTGGATACGAGCTGGAAGGACCACCTGTACGCGATGGACCTCCTGAAGAACGGCATCGGGCTCCAGGCCTTTGCCGAGCAGGACCCGCGCGTGCTCTACAAGAAGGAAGGGTACGAGTACTTCGAGCAGATGATGTCCGGGGTGCGGGACAAGGTCACGGACCTGATCTTCCGCGCACGCGTGGAAGGGGCGGCGCAGACGCGAAGCGCCTACCACGTGACCGCGGCGACGCACGAGGACGCCGGCGGGTACGGTGTGGCGGAGAACCTGGCCGCCACCGCCGACGCGGTGAAGGGCGGCGCCGCCGCGGCCGGCGGTTCGGAGATGGCCGACGCCGCCGCCCAGGGGCAGGGGGAAGCCTCGAAAGTCAAGACGATCGTGCGCGAGGCGCCCAGGGTCGGCCGCAACGACGCCTGCCCGTGCGGCAGCGGCAAGAAGTACAAGAAGTGCTGCGGGAAAAACGCGGCGTAAGGGCGAAAACCCGAAATCCGAAACCCGAAGCCGGCATCAAACCCGAAACCCGAATGACGAAGGGAAGCTCAACGCCTCCCCTTTCGTCATTCGGGTTTCGTCGTTGGGATTGATTCGGATATTGGGGTTTCTCGGCTCGTGTGCACGAAGCGGCAGACGTGATCGGCGGCGGCGGGAGCGTGACGGATTATTGCCTTGCGGACGGAGCGCGGGATTTCGATAATCCCCCGCGGCGGGCACGGGTGATATCCGCCGATCCGCACTTCCGGCATCAACCTACCACAGGAAGGACACGCCATGTGGACCAAGTCCCGGCCGCGAATCAACGTTCGTCCGTCTCCCCGCGCCGACAAGGCCGGCCGGCCGCCCGAATGTGAGCCGATGGAGCCGCGCACGCTCCTGTCGGTCTCGCTGGTGACCGTCACCACCGCCGGCAACGTCGCGGCCGGCGGCGGGGGGATCAATTTGTCGGGCGCGCCGACGTCCGACTTCAGCCCCGACGGCCGGTTCGTCCTGTTCACCGATAACACGCCCAACCTCGTCGCCGGCGTCACGGACACCAACAACGCCGACGACGTGTTCGTGCGCGACCTCCAGACCGGCACCACTTCGATGGTCAGCGTCGACGCCGCCGGCAATGCGTTGGGCGGCTCCGGCAACAACCTGCGAAACTTCGTGTTCAGCCCCGACTCGCACTTCCTCGTCTTCCAGACCCAGTCGCCGAATATGGTCGCCGGCGTCGCCGACACGAACAACGCCCGGGACGTGTTCGTCCGCGACCTGTTGAGCGGCGTGACGTCGGTCGTCTCGATCAACGCCGCGGGTACGTCCACGGGCAATTCGACCAGCGACTCGAACAACCCGCCGGTGTTCAGCCCCGACGGAAAGTTTTTGGCCTTCTACAGCATCGCCGGCGATCTGGTCAGCGGCGTTACCGACACCGGCGGCCGCGACCTTTTCCTGCGGAACATGCAGACCGGCGCGACCTCCGTCGTCAGCATTAACGCCGGCGGGACCGCCGCAGTCGGTAACGTTGACGACGAGCCGATCCTCTTCACGGCGGACAGCCGCTACATCGTGTTCAGTACCGAATCGGCCGGCCTCGACCCGACCGTCACCGACTCGCCCAATGCCAACGATGACCTGTTCGCCCGCGACCTCCAGACGGGGACCACGTCGCTCGTCAGCCGGTCGTTTGATAACCAGGCAGTCGGGTTCGTCGCGAACACCCCAAAGATCTCCCCCGACGGCAAGTTAATGCTGTACTACACGGGCGCCACCAACGTGGTCGCCGGCGTCACCGACGCGAACGGCAGCGCCGACCTGTTCATCTGGAATTTCGCCGCCCACGCCAACAGCCTCGTCACCGCCACGCCCGACGGCACCGCCACCGGCACAAGCGCCACCTCCATCGGCTCCATCGCCACCGGCTTCAGCCCGGACAGCCGCTACGTCGCCTTCGGCAGCGCCAGCACCAACCTCACGCCGCAGTCCGCCGTCGGCTCCGACTCCAAGGCCGACCTCTACGTCCGCGACCTGCTGACCAACACCACGCGCTACGTCGCCACCAACGACTCCTCTAGCGTCGCCTTCGACATCACCCGCTTCAGCCCGGACGGCGTCCACCTGCTCTTCCAGCAGGAGACGACCGACCCGGTTGGCGGCACGACCGATACGAACAACGAGCCCGACCTTTTCCTCTACGACCTCCAGACGAGTGCGATTACGCTCGTTACGGTCAACACCGCCGGCACCGGCACCGGCAACAAGGGCGTGGAGGACGGGAGCACGTTCGGGCCGGAGGACCTGGCCTTCAGCCCCGACGGCCGGTACCTCACCTTCGTCAGCGAAGCCAGCAACCTCGCCCCCGGCACGCCCAACAACTTCACGGCGAACCTGTTCGTCCGCGACCTCCAGGCCGGTGTCACCTCCCTAGCCGCCTTCGACATCAATGGGATGGCCGCCGGGTACGACCGCGGCGGCACCCACGACGCCGTCTTCGACCCGTCCGGCCGCTACCTGCTCTACATGAACAGCGGCCTGATCGACGTTCCGGTCAACCATGACGTCCTCAACTTCACCTTCGCGCGGAACCTCTACGCTTACGACGTGGTCACCAAGGCGAACTCCTTGCTCTCGATCAACTCCGCAGGCACGGCCGACGCGAACGGCGACGTCGAGCCGTTCACGCTCGTTGTCAATCCGGCGGGCGGATCGGTGCTTTTCGCCAGCGCGGCATCGAACATGATCGCGGGCGTTACCGACCTTCCGCCGAATTCGCCGGCGGCGGCAGCGCTGGACGTGTTCATCGCGACGCTGCCCAACGCCACCGGCAACCCCGGCGGGCCCGGCGCGGGCTCCCCCGCCGCCGCCGTCAGCGGCAACGGCGCCGCCATTGCCGACAACGATCCCACGCCGGATTCCGGCGACGGCACGGATTTCGGCTCTACCAGCGTCGGCGCGCCGGTCACGCGCACCTTCACCGTCGCCAACTCCGGCACCGCCGCCCTGACCACCTCGGGCCTGACGCTGCCCGCGGGGTTCTCGGTCGCCGAGCCGCTGGACGCGTCGATCGCGGCGGGTTCGAGCGACACGTTCACCGTCCAGTTCGACGCCGCCACCGCCGGCGCCGCCGGCGGAAACGTCACCTTTGCGACCAACGACCCCGCCGCCAACCCCTTCGCCTTCGCCGTCACCGCGACGGCGTTCGCGGCGCCGACGAACGGCCCGGACCTGGTCATTGAAGGCGGCGTCACCGGCGTCAAGGCCGGCAATTTCATCGGCGGGTCCAAGGGCGGCGCGGCGTCGGTCAACGTCGTCAACCGCGGCAACGCCGCCGCCGCCGGAAATGTCCAGGTGACCTTCTACGCCTCGACCGATATGACCCTCGACGCCAACGACACGCCGATCGTCACCGCGAGCAAGGCCGCCAACCTCAAGGTCGGCAAGGGCGCAAAGATTTCCGCGAAATTCAACTACCCCGCGAGCGTGGCCGACGGGCAGTACTTCATCCTCGCCAAGGCCGACCCGGCCAACGCGATCGTCGAAACCGACGAGACGAACAACGTCGCCTCGTCGCCGCTGGCGGTGGGCATCGCGGCGCCGTTCGTCGATCTCAGCGGCACGGCACTGGTCCCCAAGGGCGCGTTCAAGTCGGGCAAGACGGGATCGGCGTCGCTCTCGCTGCATAACGCCGGCAATACCACCGCGGCGGGCGTCGCCACGATCCAGCTCATCGCGTCAACCGACGCGGTCCTGGGAAACGGCGACGACGTCCTCCTCGGGAGCATTCCGACGAAAGTCTCGCTCAAGCCGGGGGCGACAAAGGCGGTCACGCTCAAAGGCAGCCTGGCCGGTCTCGCGCCGGCCAGCTACACGTTGATCGCCGTCATCGACTCCGGCAATGCGATCGCCGAGTCCGACGAGGCAAACAACACGGTTTTCAGCACCGTCCAGATTTCAGTCACCTGAGCTGCTGGACGCCGGCGCGGCCGGGCCCCCCTGCCACTCGATGCGCGGGGCGTCGCCCCAGAGCGCGTCGAGGTCGTAGTAGAGCCGCGCGTCCTGCGAGAAGACGTGGACGACGACGTCGATGAAGTCGGTGAGGATCCACGCGTCGCCTTCGTACCCCGCCTGGTGGAACGGCTTGTACCCGCGCGGCTCCCCCAGCTCGGCGACCTCGTCGCACACCGTGCGCATCTGCCGCGGGCTCGTGCCGGTCGCGACGACGAAGTAATCGGCCACCGGCGAGATCGAGGCGACTTCCATTACGACCACATTGTGGCAGTGCGTCTGCGAGGCGAGCCGGGCCGCGTCGATCGCGAACTGGCGCGCCACCGCCAATCGCTCCGAGTTTCGCGGCGCGGCCGCCGCCGCGGCGGCGTTGGCTTCGGCGGCGTTGGCTTCGGTCGCGGGCGTCACGGCGTCGGTAGCGATAATCCACCTCCGTTGAGGGACCGATCTGGTTGCATAGTGTATGCACGCGCCGTGCCACCGTCAGCCCAAAGAAAAGGCCCGGGACCGCCGGGTCCCGGGCCTTTGAGAATCACGTTTGGAGACGCCGGTTACTTGGCCACGGGCGTGCCGGCGAGGGTCGGCTCCGCCGCCTCGGCCTCGGCCTCCGCGCGCGTCGGCCGCTTCGACTGGTACACCGCCCACACGATCAACACGAGCGTGACCAGGACGGCGATGACGCGCGTCGCGTCGGTTCCGACATACACCAGCGGCTTGGCCAGCTCGAAATTGGCGTCCCGTGCGGCAACGTTCACCGTGTCCACCACGCCCTTGTCGTAGGCGAGCATCAGCGGCACGCCGAGCACCGCCACCATGTTCATGACCTTCAGCAGCGGGTTGATCGCGGGGCCGGCCGTGTCCTTCAGCGGGTCGCCGACGGTGTCGCCGGTCACCGACGCCTTGTGCTTCTCCGAGCCCTTGCCCAGGTTGCGGGCGGGGTCGCGCGGCTCGTCCTCGACCATCTTCTTGGCGTTGTCCCAGGCGCCGCCGGCGTTGCACATGAAGCTCGCGAGCAACTGCCCGGCGACGATCGACCCGCCGAGGAACCCGGCCAGGCCGATCGGCCCGAAGAAGTAGCCGACGAGGATGGGCGTGAAGATGCCCAGGATGGCCGGGCCGATCAGCTCCTTCTGCGCGGCACCCGTGCAGATCGAGACGACCGAACCGTAGTCCGGCTTCTTGGTGCCGGCCCAGATTTCCTTGTCGCGGAACTGCTTGCGGCACTCGTTGACGATGAGGTACGCCGCCCGGCCGACCGCGCGGATCAACATGGAGGAGAACAGGAACGGCACCGACCCGCCGATGAGCATGCCGATCAGCAGCTTCGGCGAGGAGACCGTCAGCAGCCCGGCGACCTTGTCGAATACCGACAGCGGCAGCGGCTTTTCCTCCCCGCCGCCGCCGGACCCGATCACGGTGATGAAGCTGGCGAACAGCGAGACGGCCGCGATGACGGCCGACCCGATCGCCACGCCCTTGGTCACGGCCTTGGTCGTATTGCCGACGGCGTCCAGGTCCGCCAGGATCTGGCGCGACTCCTTCATCTTCGCTTCGTCCTTGATCAGGTTCCCGTCGATCTCAAAACCCATCTCGGCGATGCCGTTGGCGTTGTCGGCGATGGGGCCGAACACGTCCATCGAGACGGTGTTGCCGGTGAGCGTGAGCATCCCGATGCCGCACATTGCGACGCCGAAGGCGATGAAGATCGGGTTCACCGCGGTCATCGTCGAGGTGTAGATGAGGACCGAGGCGTAGATCGCGGCACAGAGGATCACCGCCGTCCACACGGCCGACTCGTAACCGACGGCGAAGCCCTCGATGATCGTCGTGCCGTGGCCGGTCTCGGTGTTGCGCTTGATGCCCTTCACGGGGTTGTACTCGGTGCCGGTGAAGTACTCGGTCGTGCGGTTGAGCGCGATGCAGAGGATGATGCCGACGAAGCACGTCCAGGCCGGCCGCATGTCCAGCCCCTGCCAGCCGAAGTTGGCCCACCACGGGAGGTGGGCGACGTCCGCCAGCACGTTGGCCGACGCGTTGCTGGCGTCGAAGTGCAGGTAGAACAGCCCCAGCACGATGAACCCGAGCACCGAGATGGCCGAGCCGATGAGGAAGCCCTTGTTGATCTGCTTCATGGCCTCGGCGACGTTGCCCTTGTCGCCGGCGCGGACGGTGTAGGTCGAGATGATCGACCCGATCACGCCGATGGCGCGGACCAGGATGGGGAAGATGACGCCCTTGTGGCCGAACGACGCCCAGCCCAGGATCATGGCGGCGACGATGGTGACCTCGTAGCTTTCGAAGATGTCGGCGGCCATGCCGGCGCAGTCGCCGACGTTGTCGCCGACGTTGTCGGCGATGGTGGCGGCGTTGCGCGGGTCGTCCTCGGGGATGTCGGCCTCGATCTTGCCGACGAGGTCGGCGCCGACGTCGGCGGCCTTGGTGTAGATGCCGCCGCCGACGCGCATGAACAGCGCCAGCAGGGTCCCGCCGAAGCCGAAGCCCAGCAGGGCTTCGTAGGCGTGCTCGCCGTACATCATGAAGATGATGGTCCCGCCGAGCAGGCCCAGGCCGTCGGTCATCATTCCCGTGATGGTGCCGGAGCGGTAGCCGAGCATCAGCGCCTTGCCGAATCCCACCGGCGCCGCCGCGGCGACGCGCAGGTTGCCGGTGGTCGCCATGCGCATGCCGACGAAGCCCACCAGGGCCGAGAAGATCGCTCCCATGAGGAACGCCCACGCCCGGCCGATCGCGTACGTCGTGATCAGCGACTTCTGGGCGGCGTTCTGCTCGGCGGTCATCCTTGGGTTTTCCTGGTAGCCCAAGTACTTGCTGAGGAACAGCACGAAGACCAGTACGATGATCAGCACGGCCACGACCGAGAGCTGCCGCTTGAGGTACGCGTTGGCGCCCTCGCGGACGGCGTCGGCGATGTCCTGCATCTTCTTGGTGCCCTTGTCCGCGTTGACCACCTGCCCCACCAGCATGAACGCGTACGCCAGCGCCATCAGGGCCACGAGCAGCGAGACGAACAGCGCCACCCGCTCGCCGTTGGTGAACGTGTTGCTGGTCAGGAAGCTGAAGTACTGGAAGCCGTGCTCTTCCGGCGCCGCGGCGCCGGCCGCGCCCGCGGCGGAGTGGCCGGTCATCTGCGTGGTCAGGCTCGGGGCCGATGTGGCCTGCCCCCGGCCGAGGCGGGGGCCGAGAAAGTAAGCCCCGGCGAAGGCGACGCACAGCAAAAGCAGATAAGCGGTCTTGATCTTCCCCTGGTGGCGCCTCTTCCATTGGCGCACGGCTGGCGGGAGCGCGAAAGTCATAACGTGGTTCCTGAAATAAAGAGACTGAATCGACCTCTTTGCACCGGCGAGGCGTACAAGCCGGCCGACGACCCTTCAGATTCCCCCGTGCCCCGTCCCAAGAGGCTTAAGCACAGGGGCTTGCATGAGAACTGACCCAGCAATACCGCCACGCCCGGGCTATGCAGCCGCTTCCGTCCTGTCGCGCTGGACCACCGGGCGTGAGGCATCGGCGGAGATTATGAGGCGGCGGAGTCCGTTTTGCAATCGAGAGCACCCCCCGTTGCTTCGGGAGCCGTAAGTGCAGACGTGCTGATGGTTTATTGAAATCTTACCGCTTGTTCGGCTGGGTAGCCGGTACCGTTGCCGCCGGCATCGTGACGCCCAATTGCTTGAGCCGCATCGTCGCCCGCTCCACGTACCGTTCGTATTCCTGCCGGTCGTCGGAATGGGTGTCGATCATGCCGCTGGACACGATGAGCTGCTTCATCGCGTCGTAGAGCGCCGCGATCTGGGCCGGGCTCAGCGCGTCCAGCTTCTCCTTGGTGTACCCCTGCCCGTACACCTTGGCGACCAGATCATCATCCGAATAGTGCTTGAGCATCACGCGCAGGAACTTGGTGATGCTCGTCTGATACCCGTCGCGGGCCTTTGTCTTCCAATAATCCGCTTGATTGACTGCGGTTGGGATCGGGACCGCTGCCACTACGCTCGGCATTGCCTTGAGGTACGCCAAGTCCGCCGAGACGAAGCCCGCCACCGCGTCGATGTGGTCCAGGTGGGACAGGTACGTGTAATAATTAGTCGTGAAGGTCTTGAGGTGCCGCTCGTACTCGCCGCGCGCGTCGGTGCAGAGCTGGACCGCCCGCTCGTAGTCGAAAATGACGGCGGGCAGGGGCGACGGATCGGCGGGCTTCGCGTCCAACGGGAGGTCGCCGGTCGGCGTCTCCATGTCCAGCCGCTCCTCCGGGACGGGCTTGCCGAAGGCCTTCAACTCCTCGCGGCGGCCGCGCTCCCATTCTTCCTCGCCCCAGAACCGCAGCGCCAGGGCCGGCCGGCTGTCGATCACCAGTGAGCTGAGCTGGATGTGCTTCTGCTTCCCCACCGTCTGGAGCACCTGCGCCCGCTTGTAATAGTTGTACCCCAGCGCGTACGGCGACAGGCCGTACGGGAACGGCTGGTACTGCTTGAGGTATTGAAGCTCCGACCCGTCATTCCCCAGCGCCCCGGTCTCCGGGTCCACCCGCCGCGCGTGCTTCGGCTGGAGGTACTCGGGCAGGATGTACCCCCGGTCATCCAGCATCACGTCCATTTCCAGCCGGCGCCACGCCGGGTCACCCTTGGGCACGCGCTGGGCGAGCTTGTGCGGGAGCGTCTCCCGCCGGACGCGCTCGCGGTAGTAAGTTTTTTCGGTGCTCCCGGCCAGTTTGTCGAAATACACCTGCCCGATCGCGTACAGGATGTTGATGTCCCCCGGCCGCTCTCGGTCCACGCTTTGGCCGTAGTCGAGGGCGTCGAGGATCGTCGTGTACTTGTTGGCCAGGCTCGCCATCTTCACCGAGATGTTGTACGCCTTGTTCCAGATCTGAAAGATGTGGACGGTGTCAAACTCGGGCTGGAGCAGGCGGATCCACTCGACCTTGGTGTCGAAGTCCTCGAGCTGGTTCTCGTTCTTCTGGTTCTCGCTGCTGGTCCAGAGGATCATGACCAGCGGCCCGCGCAAGCCGCCCAGCAGCAGCGCCAGGGCGAAGCTGTTCATGCCGCTGAGGGAGGTGCGGGAAGATGCCGCCGCCTCGCGCCCGCCGTAGATCGCGATGTTCCGCCGCGTCTGCGCGAGCTGGCGGGTAAGCCCGGTGGCGATGATCGACGCGATCAGCACCACGGCGACAACCGCCCGGCCCCTCCCGTGCACGCGCGTGGTCTGCGGCGTCCGCTGCCCCGGCTCCACGTCCCCGCGCGACGTCAGCGCCGGGCCGCCGTACGGCACGGGCTGCGGCGCCTTGGTACTTTCGGCGGCGACGCTCACGGCGCCACCTCCTTCTTCTTAAGGAACACGTAAGCCAATAGGGTCATCGGGAGCCCGTAACCGAACAGCACGGCCGCGGCGTCCAGCAGCTTGGCGCCGGGGATCGTGATCCCGCGCTCGATGTCCTCAGTCGCCGCGAACCGCGAGATGTCCGGCAGGAACGCGCTGATAAATTTCAGCACGCGCGCCAGCAGGTCAACCGTTTCGCTGAGGGTCCTCATTCCAGCCGGCTCGAGGCCCGGGAAGAAGTCGCGTGCCACGCGCCGCCCCAGCCCGGCGGACAGGTCCTCGCCGAGCAACTGCACGCCCCACTGCCCCAGCAGGATCACGATCGTCAGCACGACGGCGACCGGCCAGGAGAGGAACGTCGAGGAGAATATCGATATCACCACCACCAGCGTCGCCATGCACCACAGGATGAGCAGGCTCTTGAACAGGTTGAACGCGAAGCTCTCCTGCGAGCTGACCAGCGCCAGCGACGTCGGCATCAGGCCGACGAAATGGTCCGGCGTCAGGCACCGGGTGATCACGTCGAAGGACCCGCCCTGCACCGCCTCCAGCGGCACGGAGAAGTACGCCGTCCGCTGCGTATCGGGGTGCAGGACCATCGGCCCGACTACCTTGCCGGTCTTGTGGTTGCGGACCCGCACCTCCAGGTCCGTCAGCTCGTCCATGTCCGAGTTGCCCCCGCCCGGCCGCTCGATCCCCACGCGCAGTTCGAAGGGCACCTGCCCGCCGGGCGTCTGGCCGATCTCGGCGTTGTTGAAGGTGTACACGCCCAGCGGCGTTTCCCCGGTCCCGCCCTTGAGCTGCTGGCCGTACTTCCCGAACCGCGCCCGGAAGATCGGCGGCGACGGCTGCCCGTCCGGGCCGGGCGCCGGCGCGATCACCTTCAGCGTGGGTTCGCCGTTCGGACCCTTCGCCGGCACCCCGATGCGGACCGGGAGGTTGTCGGCAGAGAGTTGCACCCCCGCCGTCATACCCGTCACGTGGACGTAAAACCGTCCCGCGCCCGCCTCGCCCGGCCGCGTGTCCCGCAGGATCAGGCCCACCGCGTCCGGCGGGACGAATGCCGGCACCTCCGCGTTGCTACCCTTCGGCGGCAGATCCACCGCCTTGCCGCCGTTGATCGACGTGTACGGGACGATCGTGTTCTCGAAACGGTCCAGGATGTTCACCTGCACCTGCGGGACCGGCAGCGGCTTGGGCTCCTCGGGCTTCTTCCCCGCCAGCTTCTCCGGAAGTTCCGGCCCCAGCGGCTGTGCCGTGTTGCTCGGCCGCGCCGGCAGGTCGCGCGACTCCTGGCTCGTCGGGACACGCTGGTCGTAATCGAGGTGGAGCAGGATCAGCATGCCCGGGTTCTGCTGCGGGTCGGTGACCCCCGGCGGCAGCAGGTCGGCCGCCGACTTGATCTCGAACGGCACGAGCATCGCGCCTTCGGTGTTCCCGAAGAACCAGTGCCGCGTGTCGCCCGGCTGCGGCAGCCGCGCGTAAATCTCCAAATCCGCCGGCCGCGAGAGCGTCTTGGCGTTCAACAGGCCTGCCGTCTTATAGTGCTCCAGCGTCGGGCGGGTCGCATCGTCCACGGTGCCCGACTCCAACTGCTGGGCGATGTACCGCTCCATGAGGTACGCCCGCACGTAGAGGTAGCCCCACGTGAGCACGCCCATGATCAGCAGGATCCCCGCCGACACGCGGGCGAAGCCCAGCACCTTGCCGACGACGATTTCCAGCCGGGTCGTCGGCTTGGTGACCACCGTGTAAATGACGCGGTTGTCGATCTCCCGCGGCAGGTTCGTGCACGCAAGGATGATGATCGTGATCGTGACCACCAGCCCGGTGGCGAACAGGCAGAATTTGGTCGTCTGGCGGATCGCGTCCTGCTCGTCGAACGGCTTCTGGAGCTGGCAGACGATGAGCACGCCGACGAACGCGACGATCGGCAGCAGCCAGACCCATCGCCGCAGCGACTCGGTAAAGGCCACGCTGGAAATCGCCCACGCCCGGCGGATGCTGAACCGCGAGACGTCGTTGAGCCCGATCGCCAGCCCCACGACGATGATCGCCACCGCCAGCAGCCAGCCCAGGCCGAAGACCGTCCCCTCGGCCAGCGGGAGGTGCGAATTCATAAGCGTTGAGATCGGCATGACGCTTCTCCGTTCTCCGCGCCGAGAGGAAAGTGTTTTGGACCTACGCCTGCTTCGTCCCCTGCCCGTTCCCCGTCCCGGCCGTCCCGGGCAGCGCGTCCGACGACACGTACGACCCCGGCGAGTTCTCCCGCACCACGCGAACGAACAGGTCCTCCAGCGTCGTGGTCGGGTGGACGATGCTCGCGTTGGCGGCGCCGATCTGGCTCAGGAACTGCCGCGTCTCCTCGATCTGCTGCGGCGTCAGGCCGGTGGCCTGAATCTGCGTCACGTCCTTCACCTGGAGCAAGTCCCGCACGTACCCCAACTCCATCATCCGCCCGCGGAACAGAATCGTGATCCGGTCGCACACGTCCTGCACGTCGGCCAGCAGGTGCGAGCAGAGCAGCACGGTTTTGCCCTGGTTCTTGAGCGAGACGATCAGGTCCTTCATCTCCCGCGTGCCGATCGGGTCCAGGCCGGTCGTCGGCTCGTCGAGCAGGATGAGGTCGGGGTTGTTGATCATCGCCTGCGCCAGGCCGATGCGCCGCGCCATTCCCTTGGAATACTCCCGCAGCTTGCGCTTGCGCGCCTTCTCGTCGAGCCCCACGATGTCCAGCAGCTCCGGGACGCGGCGTTTGAGCGTCTTGCGGGGGATCTTGAACAGGCGGCCGTAGAAGTAGAGCGTCTCCTCGCCGTTGAGGAAGCGGTAGAGGTACGACTCTTCGGGGAGGAAGCCGATCTTCTCGTTGATGGCGCTGCTGCCGGCCGGGTGCCCCAGGACCCAGGCCTGGCCGCGGGTGGCGAAGATCAGGCCGAGCAGGAGCTTGATGGTGGTGGACTTGCCCGAGCCGTTGGGGCCGAGCAGGCCGAAGACTTCGCCGCGCTCGACGGTGAGGTTCAGGTCGTCGAGGGCGCGGACCTTGTCGCGGCCCCAGAAGTCCTTGTAGATCTTGGTCAGGTGCTCGGTGTGGATGGCCGCGTCGCGGCGGGGGTCGCCGGCCGGGGCGGGGTTGACGAACGGATTGGTTTGGGCGCTCGGGTCCTGTGGCGCGGGAGTTGCGACAGCCACGTCATTCGTTGAGGTCATGGTCGCAGCCAGCTTGGAAAGGTGAAGGGGACACAACCGGCGGCCGGGGCCGCCCCGTCCACAGCAGTCTAACCGCTTTGCCGTCTCCTTCCCACGTCCGCAAGCCCGTGGCGACAGCAAAACCCGCCACCCGCCTTCCCACTGCCAGCAGCCTTTGGCGCCACAGCGAGCCGGGCCCGTCCCCGGGCCGGTCTTGTCCTTCGCCTCCGCCTAGCGCCGCCCGCCGCCGCCCACCATCCGCGGGCCACCGCCCTTGCGGGTGCGCCGGCGGCGCTTCTCGCTGGGCTTCTCGTAATAGGCCACCCGCTTGATGTCCTTGGTCAGCCCCTCCTTCTCGCACATCTTCTTGAACCGCCGCAGCATCTGCTCAGCCGTCTCATTGCCGCGGGACTTCACTTTGATCATAGGCGCACGGTCCTTTCAATCGCGTCGGCGCTGGAATCGTAACGTTCGGGTCGTTCTTTTCGGCCTCGCCCGCGGGTAAGGTGCCCGCCGGTGGGAAAGAGCGTAAGTTTAGCCGCCGCCGCGAAATGTTCAAGCATCGCCCGGCGAAGCCCGGGCGGTCCGGCCGATGGAGTAACGCGCGGCGGTCGCGTTTTGTTTCAGCCAATCGGTTATGGGAACTGGTTCTGTCATGCAGCACACGATCACGATCCGCGTGCGGTACCCGGAGGTGGATGCGATGGGGTTCCTGCACCACAGCCGGTACCTCCAGTATTTTGAGATGGGCCGGGTGGAGCTGCTCCGGACGCTGGGGGTGAGCTACGCCGACCTGGTGCGGCAGGGGGTGCTGTTCGTCGTGGTCAAGGTCGAGGTCCGCTACAAGGCCCCGGCACGGTACGACGAAGAGCTGCAACTGACCACGCGTGTGGTGAAGCAGACGCACGTGCGGATCGATCACGCCTATGAGCTGCGGCGGGGGGAGACGCTACTGGCCGAGGGGACGACGACCATCGCGTGCGTGGACCGGGCGGGGGAGCTGCGGGAGATTCCCGAATTCATCAGGTCGTGAGGAGCCGGCCTACTCGTACCGCAGGGCGTCGATGGGGTCGAGTCTTGAGGCTTTCCAGGCGGGGTAGAAGCCGAAGAGGATGCCGACGGTTGCCGAGACGGTGAGGGCTGCGGCCATGGCGAGGGGGGAGGTGAGGGTGGGCCAGCGGAGCGTGGTGTTGACGACGATGGAGGCGAGGCGGCCGAGGCCGATGCCCATGGCGCCGCCGACGAGGCAGAGGATGACGGCCTCGGTGAGGAACTGCCAGAGGATGTCGCGGGAGCGGGCGCCGACGGCCATGCGGAGGCCGATCTCGCGGGTGCGCTCGGTGACGGAGACGAGCATGATGTTCATGATGCCGACGCCGCCAACGACCAGGGAGATCATGGCGACGATGAGGAGGAGGTTGGTGATGAGGCTTTCGGTGGAGGCGACGGTCTGGGAGATTTCGGTGAGGTCGCGGATGCGGAAGTCGTCGGGCTCGCCGTCGGCGAGGTGGTGGCGTTCGCGGAGGAGGACGGTGACCTGCTTGAGGACGTCGGGGACTTCCTGGCGGGTGTTGGCCGAGACGTAGATGTCGTTGATGTCGGCGAAGCGGCGCATCTGTGGCCAGTCGGCGGCCTGGGCGGCGGACTGCGTGACGTAGAGCTGTGGCTGCTGGCTGGGGTAGAGGTCGCTGAGGGAGTTGACCTGATTGGCGGCGGCGACGGCGTTGTTGGCGGCGTTGGCGGAGGCGGTGGTGTTGCGGACGCCGGAGAGGCGGAACTTGACGGTGGTCCAGGGGCAGATGAGCTGGTCGTCGTAGTCGCTGCCGAAGGGGCTGGCGCCCTTGCTGGTGAGCAGGCCGATGATCTTGATGCGGACGTTCTTGACGCGGACTTCCTTGCCGACGGGGTCTTCCTTGCCGAAGAGGCCCTTGGCGGTGCTCTTGCCGATGAGGCCGACGGGTGCGCAGCGGATGACGTCCAGGTCGGTGAAGAGGGCGCCGGTTTCGACGGGCCAGTCGCGGATGCTGAAGTAGTCGGGGGTGGTGCCGAGGACCTTGTAGGGGGACCAGTTCTTGTTGCCGTAGATGATCTGGGTGCGGGAATCGACGGCGGGGGCGGCCCAACGGACGGCGGGGCACTCGCGGCGGATGGCGTCGCAGTCTTCGGGGGTGAGGTTGGCGCGGCCGCCGGAGCCGGTGCTGACGCCGCCGTGCATGGAGTCGGCGGGGTCGATCTGGACGACGTTGGCGCCGAGGCGGGCGATGGTCTGCTGGATGCGCTGGGAGGAGCCTTGGCCGATCTCGGCGATGGAGATGACCGAGGCGATGCCGATGACGATGCCGAGGCAGGTGAGCAGGGAGCGGCCGACGTTGCGCCGGAGGGCGCGGACGGCGGTCTTGAGTGTGTTGATGACGATCTTCACGGGCGATCCCCTCTCGGAAGACTCACCGCGGAGGCGCAGAGGACGCAGAGAAATTCAAGCTCATGTTTAATACCGGGTTCAGGCCTTTCTGTTGACCAGGGCGGTTTGGGTGCGGGCGGCGAAGTCGTCGATTTCTTCGCCCTTTTCGAAGCCGACGATCATCATGTCCACGGATTTGAGGCCGAGGACGAAGCGGATGGCCTGGTCGCGCTTGGCGGGGTCGTTGCGGTAGCGGCCTTCGCCGACGAGCTTCATGCCGATGACGCCTTTGCCGGCGTCGTGGATCTGCTTGAGGACGCCGGCGACGATTTGGGGGTCGCTGATTTTTTTCTCGGGGTCGGTGATGTCCATGGAGTCGCCGAAGGGGTTGATGCGGGCGTGGACGGAATCGACCCAGGGGCTTTCGGCGGCGGCCTTGAGGGCGGCGAGGGAGTGGCAGGAGACGCCGTGGGCGCGGATGACGCCTTTGGCCTTGAGGTTTTCGAGGATGTCCATCTGGCGCTTCTGCTGGTCGCACCATTGGGGATCGACCATGCAGTGGAGCAGGACCAGGTCAATGTAGTCGGTGTTGAGCTCCTTGCGGAAGCGGTCGACGCAGACGTCGGCGTCGGGGCGCTCGGCCTCGGGGATGCCCTTGGGGCGGACCCAGATCTTGGAGCCGATGACGTACTGGTCGCGCGGCTTGTCGCGGAAGGCGGCGGCGAGGTAGCGGTGGGAGCCGTACAGGTCGGCGCAGTCGAAGAAGCGGATGCCCTTGTCGAAGGCGTAGTGGAGGAGGGCCTCGAATTTTTCGGGGCCGAGGCGGGTCTGGTTGGACTGGCGCATGCCGCCTTTCATGCCGGTGCCGATGCCGATGAGGGAGACTTTGATGCCGGTGCGGCCGAGGGGGACGAGCTGGAAGGGGTCGAGGGGGTTGGTGGGCGCGGGGGCGTCGGGGGCGGCGAGGAGTTGGCCGGTGAGGGCGGCGCCGGCGGCGGCTCCGGCGGCGCCGGCGAGGGTGGTCGTCAGGAACTGGCGGCGGTTCATGGGCATGGGAGTCCTTTCGGAAGGGTGAGCTTAGTGTAATGAGGTGTGGTTGGGCGGGGAAGGGGGAGAGGGGTCAGGGGACAGGGGACAGGGGTCAGGAAAGAGAATCGGTGGGTTCGATTTTTCCGGCGCGGGGTGGGTCGGGCAAAGTCGGGCAAAATCGGGCAAAGTCGGGCGTTTTGGGACGCGCGGGATGCGGAAAACGCGAAGGACGCCGAGGCGCGAAGCACGCGGACGCGGTGGGTTCGATTTTTCCCGGAGTGTGGGGGCGGGCAAATCCGGGCAAATCCGGGCATATTCGGACATCGCCGGGCGGAGCCGGGCATTTCCGGGCGTGGGGGTGGGGCGGGTGGGGGTGTGAAGATGGGGGAGGGGAAATGGTGATCTCGGATGCGTGTGGATGCTGTTGGATGCATCGGATCGACGGCGGTGGTTGGGGTGGGGCGT
>Ga0308175_100000681_pt1 | contig 22565 bp, 21 predicted proteins | sample PhyCR1_3_FD_203893 | JGI IMG/M metagenome (GOLD analysis project Ga0308175, IMG submission 203893) | Soil microbial communities from UC Gill Tract Community Farm, Albany, California, United States - DLSLS.C.R1 | ecosystem: Environmental > Terrestrial > Soil > Agricultural land | place: USA...
GGTGCTCACCTCCAACCGAACCCGCGAGCTGCACGACGCGCTGAAGCGCCGCTGCCTCTACCACTGGGTCAACCATCCCGACCTCGAGCGCGAGGTGGAGATCATCCGCCGGCACGAGCCCGAGGTGGCCGACCGGCTGGCCCGTCAGGTCGCGGCCGGGGTCGCGGCGATGCGGGCCGCCGGTCTGGTCAAGCCGCCGGGGATCGCCGAGGCGATCGACTGGGCGACCGCGCTGCGGCTGCTCGGGGCGACCGAGCTCAGTCCGCCCGCGGTGCGGGCGACGCTCGGGGCGCTGCTGAAATACCGCGAGGACCAGGTGACGGCCGAGCGCGACGTGCTGCCGGGGTTGCTGGCCCGGCTCCCGTGAGGGCGAGCCGGTGAACGCCGATCCGGTCGCCGAGCTGACCGCGTTCGCGCGGTCGCTGCGGGAGCGCGGGGTGGCCGCGGACGCGTCCCGGGTCGTCGCCGCGGCCGGTGCGCTCGATCTTGTCCACGTGCTCGACCAGCACCAGGTCTACTGGACCACCCGGCTGACGCTCTGCTCCGAGCCGGACGACCTGCCCCGCTTCGACGCCGCGTTCGCCGAGTGGTTCGGAGACAGGCCGCCGCCAGCCGCCGCCGAGAGCACGGCGCAGATCCCCGGCGGCGCCGGGACGAGCGGCGACGGTGCGGCGGGCCGGGTCGAGCGGATCGGCGCGACCGCGCTGGAGACCCTGCGCACCCGCGACGTCGCCGCGCTCACCGACGCCGAACGGGCCGAGGTACGCCGGCTGATCGCCCTGCTCGCGCCGTCGGTCGGCACCCGCCGCTCGATGCGGCGGCGTCCCGGTGGACGGGCCGGCGTCGACCCGGTCCGGACCATGCGGACGATGCTGCGGGCCGGCGGCGAGCCGATCGTGCTGGCGCGCTGGCGGCGGCGGGAGAAGCCGCGCCGGCTGGTGCTGCTGGTCGACGTGAGCGGGTCGATGGCGCCGTACGCGGACTGGCTGCTGCTGTTCGCGCACGCCGCGGTCCGGGTCCGGCCGTTCGCGACCGAGGTGTTCACCGTCGGCACCCGGCTGACGAGGGTGACCCGGGTGCTGCGACTGCGTGATCCGGACGCGGCGCTGCAGGCGGCCGCGCAGACCGTGCCGGACTGGAGCGGCGGCACCAGGCTCGGCGAGTCGCTGCAGGCGTTCCTGGACCGGTGGGGTCAGCGGGGGGCGGCCCGCGGCGCTGTCGTGGTGATCTTCTCCGACGGCTGGGAGCGCGGCGGCGCCGAGCTGCTCGGCCAGCAGGCGGCCCGGCTGCGCCGGCTCGCTCACGCGGTGGTCTGGGTCAACCCGCACAAGGGCAAGGAGGGCTTCACCCCGGAGACGGCCGGCATGCTCGCCGCCCTGCCCTACGTGGACGCCCTCCTCGCCGGCCACACGGTCGCCACGCTGGCCGATCTCGCCGGCGTCATGAGGACCATCTGAAGGGTTCAGAATCGCTTGCCCAGCTCGCGGCTGTCGGCGTGTGCTTGCGCACGGATGGTCGCCGAGTCTCCGGTCAGCATCGGGTGGAAGCGGATCTCGGTTACGTCGTCGATGCCGGTCCAGTGCAGCCAGTCGGTGAAGTACGTGGACTGGAAGTCCCGGCCGAACTCGGGACCGAGCTGGGGACCCCAGACGGCGCTGGTGTAGACGACCACGGACTTCTTGCCCCGGCCGGACAGCAGAGGCGTGTAGCCGGTGTCCGGATCCACCGCGAACACCGCCCCGGGCTGCGAGATGACATCGACGAACTGCTTGAGGACGTAGGGGATGCCCCCGTTCCACATCGGCACGCTGAACAGCAACCGGTCGGCGCGATCGAAGCGGTCGAAGGTGTCGAGCGCGGCCTGCCAGGCGGTCGCCTGGACTCCGGGTGGGACGCCGCCGCCGAAGACGGTCATCTTCGCCGCGGCGGCGGCCGGACCGAACTCAGGCAGGCTGCCGTCCCACAGGTCCCAGGACTCCACGTCGGCATCGGGATGCGCTTCGCGATAGCTCTCGATGAACACGCGGGCGATCTGCAGCGACTCCGACGCCTCCCCGCGCGGGCTGGCGGAGATGTGCAGCAGGGTGGTCATCACGACTCCTTCGATTCTATCCGGACCGCGGTCCGGTTCTTCTCCCCGGTAAGCTAGCCGGACTACGGTCCGGATGCAAGGGGGTGTTTCATGACCGCCTCGCGGCGCAGGGCCGCGGTCGGGTTACCGGTGTTGCCGGAACCGCCGCCCGCTCTGCGGGCTGACGCTGCGCGCAACCGCGCGAAGCTGTTGCTCGCGGCGGCGGATCTGTTCGGCGCCCGCGGTGTCGAGGCCGTGTCCCTCGACGACGTCGTCAGCGCCGCCGGCGTCGGCAAGGGAACCCTGTACCGGATATTCGGCGACAAGAGCGGGCTGGCGGCAGCTCTGCTCGACGAGCAGGAGCGGGACCTGCAAGAGCGCATGCTGTCCGGGCCGCCACCCCTCGGCCCGGGCGCCGGCGGGCGGGCGCGGCTGAACGCCTTCATCGACGACTACGTCGCCTACGTGGCAGCCAACCTCGACCTCGTCCGCATGAGCCAGACCGCCCGCCCGGGCGCGCGATTCGAGATCGGCTCCCACCACTTCTGGCGGACCCACCTGACCTACCTGCTGACCGAAGCCGGCGCACCCATCCCCGGTACGGCCGCTGACGTGCTGCTCGCCGCCATGACGGCCGAACAGATCGACCACTGGGTACGGCGGGAGAACCGGGACCACCGTCAGGTCGCCGCCGACCTCAGGCAACTCGCCGGGCGGTGGTGCGGTCCGGCCCCGCCCCGAGGTCGGTGACCCGGGGCCGGTGGGATCAGGCGGGCACTCCCGCGGCGATGAGGGCGCGCCTGGTGAGGACCCGGGCGAGGTGGCGGCGGTAGGGGGCGTCGGCGTGCATGTCCTCGACGGGGTCGGACTCCTCGGCGGCGAGCCGGGCGGCTTCGGTGGCGGTCGCGCCGGCGGCGACGGCCTGCTCGGTGGAGCGGGCACGTACCGGGGCCGGGCCCATGTTGGCCAGGGCGACCCGCCCAGCCACGGTCGCGACCCCGACGATCGCCCAGTCGTTGGCGCGCCGGGTGAACTTCTGGTAGCCCCACGGCTGGTCCGGCCGCACCGGCATCCGTACCTCGACGATGATCTCGTCCGGGGCCAGCGCGGTCTCGAAGTAGCCCTGGAAGAACTCGTCCGCGCCGATCTCGCGCTGCCCGGACGGGCCGAGCACGACCAGCCGACCGTCCACAGCGGACAGTGCCATGGGCAGGTCGGCGGCCGGGTCGGCGTGCGCCAGCGAACCGCCGATCGTGCCGCGGTGGCGCACCTGCGGGTCGCCCACGAGGCCGGCCGACCGGGCCAGCAGCGGCGCCTGGGCGCGGACGACCGGCGACGTCGACACGACCTGGTGCGTGGTCGCCGCCCCGATGGCGAGCTGCCCGTCCTCGACCCGGACGTAGGACAGCGCGGGGATGGCGCCGATGTCGATGAGCGCGGACGGCGCGGCCAGCCGCACCTTCATCATCGGCAGCAGCGAGTGCCCGCCGGCCAGCAGCTTGGCGTCGTCGCCGTGCTGCCGGAGCAGGTCGACCGCCTCCGCCGCCGATCCGGCGGCCACGTACTCGAACCGCGAGGGGATCACCGCTCACCCGCCGCGGACAGCTCACCTGCGGCGGACAGCTCACCCGCGGCGGACAGCTCGCGCGGGGCGGCCACCGCATCGGGCGACTCGCCCGGCGCGGACAGCCGACCCGCGGCGGACAGCACCGCGCGGACGATGTTGTGGTAGCCGGTGCACCGGCAGAGGTTGCCTTCCAGGCCCTCGCGGACCTCCTGCTCGGTCGGGTCCGGGTTCTCCGCGAGGAAGCCGACCGTCGCCATCACCATGCCGGGAGTGCAGAAGCCGCACTGCAACCCGTGCTCCTGCCGGAACGCCTGCTGCACCGGATGCAGCTGTCCGTCCACACCGGACAGTCCCTCGGCCGTGGTCACCGAGCGCCCGTTCGCCTGTACGGCCAGCACCGTGCACGACTTCACCGAGACGCCGTCGAGCAGCACCGTGCAGGCGCCGCAGGACGTCGTGTCGCAGCCGACGTTCGCCGCCCGCAGCCCGCAGACCTCCCGCAGGTAGTGCACGAGCAGCAGCCGTGGCTCCACGTCGTCCGAACGGCTCGAGCCGTTGACGGTGATCTCGACCCTCACCCGCGGTTCCCTTCCTCCGAGATGGCCCGCCAGACCGTCCGCGGCGAGGTGGGCATGTCGATGTGCCGGACGCCCAGGTGGGCGACCGCGTCGATCACCGCGTTCTGCACGGCCGGGGTGGCGCCGATGCTGCCGGCCTCGCCGATCCCCTTGACTCCCAGCGGGTTGTACGTCGTCGGCGTCGCCATGTCGACCAGCTCGAAGCTCGGCACCTCGGTCGCCGACAGGAACGGGTAGTCGGCGAAGCTCGCCGTCAGGGGATTGCCCTCGGCGTCGTAGACGACTTCCTCCAGCAGCGCCTGCGCGGCGCCCTGGGCGATGCCGCCGTGCCGCTGGCCCTCGGCCAGCAGCGGGTTGAGGACGGTGCCGGCGTCGTCGACCGCGACCAGCCGGCGCAGCACGGCCTGGCCGGTCTCGGTGTCCACTTCGGCCACCGCAACGTGCGCGCCGAACGGGAACGTCGCGCCCGGCGCGGTGAAGACGGTGTGCACGAACAGGCGCTCGGTCGATGCCAGCGACGCGAGCGACACCGCGGCCTGCGCGACGCCGGCCACCGTGAACGCGGACCGGGACACGTCGAAGCGCAGGTCGGCCGCGTCGGCCTCGAGCGCGTCGGCGGCCCGCTCGCGGGCCAGGTCGAGCAGCTCCTGGGACGCCTGCCGCACCGCGGCCCCGCCCTGCTGCAGGCTGCGCGAGCCGCCGGTGCCGCCGCCGCGCGGGACCAGGTCGGTGTCGCCCCACTTCAGCGTGATCTTCTCGACCGGGATGCCGAGCGCCTCGCTGGCCAGCATCGCGAACGCGGTCTGGTGGCCTTGCCCATGTGGGGAGGCGCCGGTGAGGATCGTGGCCGAGCCGTCCGGATGCACCTCGATCGTGGCGTTCTCGTTCGGCGGTCCGGACTCGCCCCCGCCGCCGGTGATCTCGACGTAGCTGGCGATCCCGATGCCGAGCTGGACCACGTCGCCGCGGGCCCGGCGTTCGGCCTGCTCCTTGCGCAGCTTGTCGTAGCCGGCCGCCTCCAGTGCCTTCTCCAGCGCGGCGGGGAAGTCGCCGCTGTCGTACAGGGCGCCGAAGCCGTTGCGGTGCGGTTCGGCGAACGGGGCGAGCAGGTTGCACCGGCGCACCTCGGCCGGGTCCATCCCGATCTCGGCCGCGAACAGGTCCATCGCCCGCTCGACCGCGGCGGTCGCCTCCGGCCGGCCCGCGCCCCGGTATGCGCCGATCGGCGTCGTGTTGGTCACCACCGAGCGGGCCACCGACTCGACCTTCGCGAAGTCGTACGTGCCCGGGGTCATCAGCCGGGTCAGCGACGGCAGGAACGCGCCCAGCCGCGGGTAGGCGCCGGCGTCCTGCAGCACCTCGAGCCGGTACGCGAGGACCCGGCCGTCGCGACTGCCGCCGATCGTCACGGTCTGCACCTGGGCCCGACCGTGGGTCATCCCGAGCAGGTTCTCGTACCGGGTCTCGCTCCAGCGCGCCGGCCCGCCGATGGCCCGGGCGACCCAGGCGACGAGCGCGTGCTCGGGGTCGGCGCCGAACTTCGCCCCGAAGGCGCCGCCGACGTCAGGGGTGATCACCCGCACCCGGTCCCGCTCGAGGCCGAGCATCTTCGCCAGCGTGGCCTTGCTGCCCTGGGCGCCCTGGTTGGGGATCCAGGCGGTCAGCCGGCCGTCCTCGCCCCACACCGCCGCGGCCGCCCGGCCCTCCATCGGCGCCGGCGCCACCCGCTGGTTGTGGATCGTGCGGGTGACCACGACGTCGCAGTCGTCGAAGAGATGCTCGTCGAGCTCCCCGCCGTAGTTGATCACGGTGTTGGTGCCGGCCGCAGGGAAGATCAGCGTCTCGTCCCGGGCCGCCTCCCGCGGGTCGACCACCGCCGGCAGCGGGTCGTAGTCGACGCCGACCAGCTCCAGCACGTCCTCGCCCTGGTACGGGTCCTCGACGACGACCATCGCGACCGGCTCGCCCACGTACCGGACCGTGTCCGAGGCGAGCAGGGTCTGGGTCATGCCGGCGGTGTAGCCGGGCAGCGGCGAGATCGGGTCGACGTCGGTCAGGTCGGCCGCGGTGAACACGGCGACCACGCCGGGAGTGGCCCGGGCCGCGTGGAGGTCGATGCCGGTGATCCGCGCGTGCGCCACCGGGGAGCGGACGAAGAAGACGTGCGCCGCGCCGGCGAGCCGGTCGTCCACCAGGTCCTCGGTGTACTCGCCGCCGGTGGTGAGGAACTTCGGATCTTCGGTCCGGAGCACGCGGGTCCCGAGGATGCTCACAAGTTCCTCCCACCGATGTCGGCAGTGCGGCACCCCGGAGGCACCTCCGGTTATCACTATGCCATCCCGGGCGGCCGGGGAGCGGACGGGGACCGGCCGGGGATCGCCGGTCGGCAGGGTCGATACCCCAACCCGACCGAGGAGGAACCATGCGCCGCAGGTACCTGGGCCGCGGCATTGCCGCCCTCGCCGCGCTCGCCCTGACCGGAACCGTCGTCGCCGCCGCCCCGGCGGCCGCGTCCGGCGGCGGACACGACTCCAACCGGCACTGCGCCGCCGCCTTCCACGCCGCGGTGGTCGAGGACAACGAGGCCTACAACGCCAAGGACGCCGCCCGCTACGAGGCGATCCTCAACCCGCGGATGATCTTCTGGCAGGACGGCGTCACCACCTACGGCCGCGACGCGATCATGGCCAACGCCCGCGCCGCCTTCGCGACCCCCAACTGGTCGTGGATCTACCAGATCGAGTCGGAGACCGTGCACGGGTGCCAGTCGGGCATCGCGGTCGCCTCGGCCCGGTTCGTCCGGCCGTCGACGAACACCGACGCGCACTTCGTCTTCACCATGTACCTCGTCCGCGAGCACGGGAAGTGGACGGTCGCGGCCGACAACGTGCACCTGGCTTCGGTCTAGCGCACCCCGACCGGTCCGGCGACCGCGACCGCGACGGGGGCGGTCGCCGGGCACAGGTCGCACCACCGGCCGGCCGGGTCGGCCAGGTGCCGGCTGACCAGGTCGGCCTGGGCGACGCCGAGGTCGGTGAAGATCGCCAGCGCCTCCCGCCAGTATCCGAGCTCGCCGGTGGCGTGGGCCAGCCCGTCCAGCGCGAGCGCCTCGTGCATCGGGTAGCGCGCCTCCCGGGCCAGCCGCAGCGCCTGCCGGAAGTCGTCCTCGGCCGGGCGGCCGATCCGCAGCGACGTCTCGCCCAGGCCCAGCAGCACGGTACGGACCGCAGACGGGCTTGGTAGCCGCCGGGCGATCGCCAGCGCGCGCCGGTGGTGTTGCAACGCCGCCTCCGCCCGCCCCTGCCGGCCCTCGGTCAGCGCGAGGTTGTTCCAGCCGAACGCCTTCGTCCGGTCGTTGGGGTGGTCGATCGCCAGCGCCCGGCGCAGGTAGCCGGACGCCTCCGCGTCCCGGTGCAGCAGGTGCGCGAGCATGCCGAGGCTGGTCAGCGTCGTCGCCTCCAGCTGCGGGTCGCCGGTGCCCAGCACGTGCCGCAGGTGCGCCATCCCGTCGGCGAGCCGGCCGGTCCACATGCACAACCCACCCAGGTTGAACCGGACCAGCGCCTGCCCGTACGGGTCGGTGGTGGGCAGCAACCGCTCGTGCGTGGTCCGCCAGTCGGCGAAGTGCCCCTGCAGCTCGAAGTAGGTCCGCAGCACGCAGGCCAGCTGCCAGTCGTCGGTCGTCTCGGTCACCTCGACCAGCGTCCGGTGCTCGGTCTCCAGCCAGGCCAGCGCCCCGTCCAGCCCGACCAGCTCGGGCAGGCACGCCGGCGGGCGGAGCAGCCGGGGCTCGAACCGGCGCACCTCGCGGCTGATCACGTCGGTGGCCCGGACCGCCGCGGCCAGGTAGTAGTCGTGCAGCCGCTGCCGCGGCGCGCTGGTCGCGGGGGCTAGGCCGCGGGCGTACTCCCGGATCAGGTCGTGGAACGTGTAGCGGCCCGGCGCCGCGGAGCGCAGCAGGTGCGCGTCGACCAGCGCCTCCAGCACATCCTCGGCCGCCCGCCGGGTGCAGCCGGCCAGCGCCGCCGCCGACCAGGCGTCGAAGTCGGCGCCCGGGTGCACGCCGAGCAGCCGGAACATCCGCTGCTCGGCCGGCGCCAGCTGCGCGTACGAGAGCGCGAACGCGGGCCCGACGCCGCGGTCGGCCAGGGTCAGCTCGTCCAGCCGGTCGGTGCGCTCGCGCAGCCGGTCGGCCAGCGCGGCGACCGTCCAGCCGGGGCGGTGGGCCAGCCGGCTGCCGGCGATCCGCAGCGCCAGCGGCAGCCGGCCGCACAGCCGGACCACCTCGGCCGCGGCCGCCGGCTCGGCCGCCACCCGCGCCGGTCCGGCCACCGCGCCGAACAGCTCCAGCGCCTCGGCCCGGGGCAGCACGTCCAGCGACAGCACGGTCGCGCCGTCGAGCACGCCCAGCCGGCGCCGGCTGGTGACCAGCACCAGCGCGTGCAGCGAGCCGGGCAGCAACGGCCGGACCTGCGCCGCGGAGACGGCGTTGTCGAGCACCACCAGCACCCGGCGGCCGGCCAGCTCGGCCCGCCACCGGGCCTCCCGTTCGTCCAACTCGGGCGGGATCGTCTCCGGCGGCACTCCGATCATCCGCAGCAGCCGCTCCAGCGCCTGGGCCGGTTCCAGCGGCCGCGCGCCGGGGGTGTGCGAGTGCAGGTCGCAGAACAGCTGGCCGTCGGGATACCGGTCGGTCAGCCGGTATGCGGCGTGCACGGCCAGCGCAGTCTTGCCGATCCCGGCCATCCCGTCGATCGCGGTGATCACCACGGCCGGCCCGGCGTGCAGCAGCCGGTCGAGGTCGTCGCCGCGGCCGGCGAAGTCGGGCAGGTCGTACGGGAGGGTGCACGGCGGCCGCGGCCGGTCCGGCTCTAGCGCCGGGTCGGCTCGCAGGATCTGCTGGTGCAGCCGGACCAGTTCCGGGCCGGGGTCGAGGCCGAGCTCCTCGGCCAGCAGCGCGCGGGTCTCGGCGTACACGCCGAGCGCCTCGGCCTGCCGGCCGCAGCGGTAGAGCGCGGTCATCAGCTGGCGGCGCAGGCTCTCCCGCAGCGGGTGCTCGGCGACCAGCGGCGGCAGCTCGGTGGAGACCGCGTCGGCCTGCCCGGCGGCCAGCCGCAGGTCGGTCAGCCGCTCCAGCACCGCGAGCCGTCGGTCGTCCAGCGCGGCCGCGGCGGTACGCAGCGCCCGGCTGTCCACGCCGGCCAGCGCGCGGCCGCGCCAGAGCGCGAGCGCCGCCGTCAGGGCGGGGATCTCGGCGCGGCCGGCCAGCTCCTCGAACCGGTCCACGTCGAGCGCGCCGGCCCCGGGCCGGATCCGGTAGCCGCGGCCGTCGGTGTCGATCGCGCCGGGGATGCGCTGGCGCAGCCCGCCGATGAGCTTGTGCACCTGGTGCACCGCGGTCGGCGGCGGCTCGGCGTCCCAGAGCGCGTCGACCAGCGCGTCGAGGCCGACGACCCGGCCGCCGGCCAGCAGCAGCGCGGCCAGCGCCTTCTCGGCCTGCGGACCGCCGACCGGGACACGCTGGCCGCCGCAGCGGACCTCGACCGGGCCGAGGAGGAGGAACTCCACGCACGTTAGCGAAGCACTCCATCGGGACACGGTCGGCCGATCGATACCGAACCGACAACTGATCGTGACGTTGCCGCGCGGGGAGACTGTCTGCATGCGGGAGCTGAGCGAGGACGAGGCGGCGATCGTCGCGCTGGTGCGGGAGTTCGTCGACCGGGACGTGAAGCCGGCGGTGCGGGAGCTGGAGCACGCGGACACGTACCCCGAGGAGCTCATCGAACGGATGAAACAGCTCGGCGTCTTCGGGCTCGCTATCCCTTCACCGTGGGGTGATGCGGCCGTCTCCACGCCTTGCTACGCCGGGGTGACCGAGGAGCTCGCGCGCGGCTGGATGTCGCTGGCGGGCGCGATGGGCGGGCACACCGTGGTCGCGAAGCTGCTGCTCGCGTACGGGACCGACGAGCAGAAGGACCGCTGGCTGCCGCGGATGGCGACCGGCGAGGTGCGGGCGACGATGGCGCTGACCGAGCCCGGCGGCGGCTCCGACCTCCAGGCCATGCACACCACCGCGCGGCGCGACGGCGACGGGTACGTGGTGACCGGCTCGAAGACATGGATCACCAACGCACGCCGGTCGCAGCTCGTCGCGCTGCTGTGCAAGACCGACCCGGCCGCCGATCCGCCACACCGCGGGATCAGCATCCTGCTCGCCGAGCACGGCCCTGGCTTCACCGTCTCCCGCGACCTGCCGAAGCTCGGCTACAAGGGCGTGGAGAGCTGCGAGCTCGCCTTCGACGACTTCCGCCTGCCGGCGTCCGCGCTGCTCGGGGGCGTCGAGGGCAAGGGGTTCGGCCAGATGATGCGCGGGCTGGAGATCGGCCGGATCCAGGTCGCGGCCCGGGCGGTGGGGGTCGGGCAGGCCGCGCTGGAGGACTCGCTGCGGTACGCCCAGGAACGGGAGAGCTTCGGCCGGCCGATCTGGGAGCACCAGTCGGTCGGGAACCTGCTCGCGGACATGGCGACCGGTCTGGCGGCAGCCCGGCAGCTCGTCCTGCACGCCGCCCGGGTGTACGACTCCGGATCGCGGGCCGACCTGGAGGCCGGCATGGCGAAGCTGTTCGCGTCGGAGACCGCGATGAAGATCGCGCTGGACGCGGTGCGGGTGCACGGTGGGTACGGGTACAGCACCGAGTTCGACGTCGAGCGGTACTTCCGGGACGCGCCGCTGATGATCGTCGGCGAGGGGACGAACGAGATCCAGCGCGGAGTGATCGCCCGCCAGCTCGTCGCACGCCACCCGGTGACCAGCCGGTGACCAGCGGCGGAGCCGGCGCACGGTCCTGCGGTGACGCTCGTTCCGTAGGCGGGCAGGGGTGAACTGTGGCGCGTGGCGAGCATCCGGAGCGGACGCCGGTCTACGGCGGTGCGCTCATGGTCGGGGCCATGGTCGTGGCGACCGTGGTGACCGCGGTGGGCGTGCCGACCGGGGTCAAGGTCGCGGTCTACCTCGTCTCGCTGGTGGCGGCGCTCGCCGGGTTCGTGCTGACCTTTCGTGACTACGGCTAGTGGGCTGGGTCCGCCGGGCCGAACGTGGTCATGAACTGGTTGCGGAAGGTGTCCATCCGGGCGACCGGCGCGGTCGGGGCCGGGCGCAGGCCCGGCGTCCAGTTCCAGGACGAGATCCGGTCGAGCACCTTCGGGTCCTTGGCCACGATCGTGATCGGCACGTCCCGGCTCGCGCCCTGCCCGGTCACGATCGGCGCCGGCTGGTGGTCGCCGAGGAAGACCAGCACCAGGTTCGGGTCGCCGTAGTTCTCCACGTACGACACCAGCGCGTCGAGCGAGTACTGGATCGAGCGGATGTACGAGGCCCGCAGCTTGTCCGCGTTGCCGAGGATCGACCCGGGCGGCCCGCCCTCCTGGTTGGCCGGGTTGTCGAAGATCGACCCGTCGCCGACCTGGTCCCAGCCGACCATCTTCGGGATCGGCGTCCACGGGCTGTGGCTGGAGACGGTGGTGATCTCCGCGAACACCGGCGCATGCCCGGGCGCCAGCTCTTTCCGGTGGAGCACGGAGTAGAGGTATTGGTCCGGCATCGTCGCGTACGAGAACCGGGAGCCCTGGTAGCCCAGGTTGCGCGCGTCGTAGTCCTGCTCGTACCCGAAGAACCTGCCCTCGGGCCAGGCCCCGGTGATCGCCGGCTCGACGCTGACCGTCTTCCAGCCTGCCTTCTTGAACGCGCCGGTGAGGGTGAGCCGGTTGCTCGCGACCAGCGAGCGGTAGCGCTGCTGGCCGTCGATGTAGAGCCCGGACAGCAGCGTCGAGTGCGCCAGCCAGCTGGCGCCGCCGACCGTCGACGAGCTGAGGAACGCGCTGCGCGAGCCGTAGCCGAGCGCGTCCAGCCGCTTGGTCGCCGCGTCGAGCTGAGCGTCCACCGGCGGGGCGAACCTCGGGTCCTCGACCGCGTAGCGTCCATAGCTCTCGACAAACGTGAGCAGGACGTCCTTTCCGCGCAGACCGTTGAGTAGCTGGTTGCCCGGGGTGGTCTTGAACGGGTCGACCCTGGCCTGGGCCTCGAAGTCCGCCTGGTCGTGCAGGCTGTTGCGGATCGAGCCGAAGCGGTTGGCGACGAGCGAGGCGTCGGCCCGGGAAGCGAGCACCCCGGTGTCGGCCACCTGGACGCCGAACGTGGCGAGGGCGATCCAGACGACGGCGAGCACCGAGACCGTGCGAAGCGTCGCGGTCTGGCGGGCGGCGACCAACCGGGTCACCCGCAGCACGGCCAGCGTCATCAGCACGAGGATCGCGATCACCAGCAGGCAGGCACCGATCACGACGAGGACGGCGCCGAGCGTGCCGATCGAGTCCTGCACGACGCCGGTGGCGTCGCCGAGCAGGATCCAGTCGAGGACGAGGTTGAAGTGCCGGGCCAGGATCGCGGTGAAGCCGAGGTCGACGATCTTGAGGATCGTCAGCAGGCCGAGGGCGACGCCGAGCACGGCGGCGAGGATCAAGCGCGGGCGCCGTGGGAGCACGACGAGCACCGCGACGCCGATGAGGGCTTCCAGCGGGATCCGTACGAACGATGCTGCGTGCAGGGCGCCGTAGTCGTCCGGCACGACGAGCCCGAACAGTACGAGCGCGACAGCGAGCACGGTGAACACAGCCCCCACCGCCACCCGCACCCGCGTCCTCGTCCTCCCCGACCCACCACCCACCGCCCCGCCGCCGCCCTCATCGGCATCCGCATCCGGCCCGCTCCCGCCAGCCGCCGCGCCACCGGCGGTGTGGTCGGCGGTGTGGTCAGCGGTGTGGTCGGCCGCCCGGCCGGCCTTGCTTCGGTGGGCAGCGACTGCAGCCGCGTCGGCCGCGCCGGCCGCGTCGGCCGCGTCGGCCGCGCCGGCCGTCGAGTGGCGCGCGTCGGCCGCGTCGGCCGCCGAGTGGCGCTCGTCGGTCGGGTTGTCGACGTGGGGTCGGGGTCCGGTGGGGTGGTCGACGGCGGCGCGGGTCGGGCCGGGGTCGGCGGAGTCAGGGCTGGGGTGGTCCGCCGGGTCCGCGGGGCTGGTCTCCGCGGCGGACCGGCGGAGGCGGGTGATGAGGGACAACGGGGTGACCTTCCTAGCGGACCGGCGGGCGGGAGAGAGTCGAAAGCGCCGGCAGGCGCGGCCCGGAACCGCCCGCCGGCGGGCGCAGCCGGCGGATCAGCAGCACCGCCGCCCCGGGCAGGCTCGCCACCAGCACCAGCGCCCCGTACAGCAACGCCGTCGTGACGCCGAGACCCGCGGTGAGGCCGGCCGCCCCGAACGCCCACGCGGCCACACCCTCCCGCGGTCCGAACCCGCCCACGTTGAGCGGCACGGTCATCACGACCAGCGCCAGCAGCGCGAGCGGAACCAGGACGGATGGCCCGGCATGCACCCCGGCGGCGTGCGCGGCGATGAAGAACGTGAGCACGTGCCCGGCCACCGCCACCACCGAGGCGACCACCACCCGCGGGCAGACGCCACGGGCGAGCAGGCCGGCCGAGACGTCGGACCGCGCGGTCCGCAGGGTGCGGGACCACCGTGACTCCCCACCGCGCGGCAGCACCACGGTCAGCAGCGCCAGCACGGCCAGCAGCCCGAGCAGGACCCCAGCGACGACCGGCATCGCCGACCGCACCGGCGAGGCGAAGGTGAGCAGCACGACGAGGGCGAGCACCGACTGGACGATCTGCCCGGCGGTCCGTTCCCAGAACACCGCCCGCACCCCGCGGCCGACGTCGCCCACCTCGCGGCCGTGGTTGACCGCCCGGTGCACGTCGCCGAGCACGCCGCCGGGAAGCGTCGCGTTGAGGAAGATCGACCGGTAGCAGTCGGCGATCGCCGTAGGCAGCGGGAGCCGGAGCCGCAGACCGCCCGCGATCACGCTCCACCGCCAGGCCGACGCGCTCGTCGTCACCATGCCGATCACGACGGCGAGAACGAGAGCGCGGGCATCGATCTGGTGCACGGCGTCGCGGAACGGACCGGTGCCGACCCGCCACACCAGGAAGGCGAGGATCGCGACACCGCCGAGCGGTCGGACCCAGGCCCAGACCGCCCGCGAACCGCGGGGTCGATCGTGCTCCCGCGACGGCGGCGAAGGCGGCGCCTGAGGCGGCAGCACCGGCGCGGATGTCATCGGTCTCCCCTCGGACGGCACTTACGGGGGAGAGCACGGTGCGACCGGAGGCGGGGTTCAGCGGTCCCGGGCGCATACAGGTCCCGATGCCCGACACACACCGTCAACCGGCCGGCCCGCAACTGCCGCACCCGGCTGGGGACGTAACCGTTGAGCTGCGCGGACAGGTCCGGCTCCTGCTCGAGCGCGGCGCCGAGCCAGCCGTCGAACCAGGCCAGCGCGAGTGGCTCCGGACCCAGCCGCCAGGGCGTCTCGCGGACCTCTACCGCGATCCCGCGATTACGGAACGCAGTCACAGCGATGTCGGCGGCGTCCGGGCCGGCCAGCGTCCGCCCGCCGACCGTCCGGCGCTGGTGGGCGTCGAACGCGGCCGCCACCGTCGCGTCCAGCGGGTCCGGCGGATCGAGTCTGACCGCGCCGACCACGGTCAGCGTGAGCAGCGTGGGCCGGCCGGCGCAGGCGGAGACCAGCGCCTCGATCTCGGTCGCGGTGAGCATGTCGAGCAGCGCGGAGCAGGTGACCAGCGAGGCGTCGGCCAGGTCGGCGGCGGTGAGCCTGGTCAGGTCGCCGAGCCTGGTCTCGACGCGGACGCCCGGCGGCAGTCGCCGGGCGGCCAGCGCCAGCAGCTCGGCGTCCCGGTCATGCAGCACCCACCGCTGCGGCGCCGGCAGCCGGGGCGCCAGCCAGCGGGCCATCGAGCCGGTGCCGCTGCCCAGGTCGTGGATCAGCAGCGGCGGTCGCAGCGCAAGCCGGTCGACCAGCTCGGCCGAGCGCGCGGCCGCGTCCGCAGGCTCGCGCAGCGCCAGCCAGTCGGCGAACCTCGTCATGCCGCCGCCAGCACGCCGGACACGATCCGGGCGGTGACGTCCCAGCCGGTCAGCGTCTCCCGCCGGTCCCGGGCCGAGCGCCGCAGTCGCTCCCGCAGCGGCGCGTCGGTCAGCCACCGGCGGACCGCACCGGTGAGCTCGTCCGCCTCGACCAGCAGGCCGGGCACGCTGCGATCGGCGGCGTGGCCGAGTGCGACCGGCAGTCCGCCGACTCGGACCGCCAGCACCGGGATCCCGCGGGCAAGCGCCTCGGTCGCGACCATCCCGTACGTCTCGCCGCGGGACGCCGAGACCAGCAGGTCGGTGCCGGCGTAGGCGGCGGCTAGCTGGGGTCCGGCGAGCGTGCCGGCCAGCCGGATCCGGTCGTCCAGTCGGGTCCGCAGGGCCGCGACGAAGTCCGGCTCCCGGGTCAGCGAGCCGACGTACGTGCAGGTGAACGGCTCGGGTACGGCGGCGAGCGCATCGGCGAGCCGGTCCTGGCCCTTGTGCGCGGCGACCGCGCCGACGCAGAGCAGCCGGTCGCCGGCCGGCGACGGCGTGGCCAGCGGGGCCGGGTCGACCCCCGGCGTGGCCACGCGCACCGGGACCGGCAGCCGGGTGCACGGGCTTGTGGTGACCACCGCACGGGCCGCCGCCAGCACCGCCGCCTCGCCGGGAGTGTCCAGCGGCAGGTGGACGAGCAGCACCAATCGCAGCCGCGCCGCCGCCGGCACCATGACCCCGGCGGCGGCCGATCCGACCAGCCCGTCGACCAGCACGATCCCGCCGTCCGGCACCGACGCCAGCGCCGCGGCCAGCCCGCTCAGGTCGTCGTCGGAGGGGGTCGGCCACGCTCCCGGCACCGCGATCTCCCGTACCGACCAACCCAGTGCGGCCAGCCCGGTCAGCAGCCGCCGGTCGTACCGGTTTCCTCCGCTCGGGCTCGCCGGATCGTCGATGTCGTTGGGCAGGACCGCGTAGATCGCGCTCACAGGTCCCGCTCGTAGCTGGCCCAGGCGACGTGCGACTCGTGCAGCGTGACCGTGATACCGGTCAACCCGCGCGCGGACTCGCCGAGCCCGCCGCCCCGCACCCGCTCGGCCAGCCGGTCGGCGACCACCCGCGCCAGCAGCTCGGTCGAGGTGTTCCGGCCGGCGAACGCCGGCTCCTCGTCGAGGTTGCGGTAGTTCAGCTCGCCCAGCACCGCCCCGAGCTCGGCGGTCGCCGCGCCGATGTCGACCACAAGGTCGTCCGCGTCGAGCTCGGGTCGCCGGAACGTCGCGTCGACCACGTACGTCGCGCCGTGCAGTCGTTGGGCCGGTCCGAAGACCGCACCGCGGAAGCTGTGGGCGATCATCACGTGGTCACGGACCGTCACGCTGAACACAGGGGTCACTCTCCGTAGGTCACGAGGTGGCAGAGGGCGGGGATCTCGCCGGACGCCAGCCCGGCCAGCACCGACGGCAGCTCGGCGAACGGCGACCGCCCGGTGACGAGGGCGTCGAACCGCGGGTCGCGCAGCAGGTCGAGGGCGAGCGCGAGCCGCTGCCGGTAGCTCCGGTCCGGCCGGCCCACCGTGCCGACCTGGCTGCTGCGGATGGTCAGCCGACTCGAATGGAAGGCACCGCCCAGGGCAAGCTTGATCGCGTGATCCCCGTACCAGCTGAGCTCGAGCACGGTGCCCTCCGGCGCCAGCAGCTCCAGCGACCGCTGCAGCCCGGGGCCGGTGGCGCTGGCGTGCACGACCAGGTCGCGGCCGGCCGCCGCGTCGGCCGGCGCGGCGAACGGGACGCCGAGCGCCGCCGCCACCGCCTGCCTGCCTGGATCGGCGTCGACCAGTTCCAGGTCCACGCCGGGGAACCGGGCCAGCAGCGCGGCCACGCAGCAGCCGACCATCCCGGCCCCGACCACGGTGACCAGGTCGCCGATCCGCGGCCGGGCGTCCCAGAGCGCGTTCACCGCGGTCTCGACCGTGCCGGCCAGCACGGCCCGCTCGGCCGGCACCCCGTCCGGCACCGGCACGACCGCGTCGGCCGGCACCACGTACGCGGTCTGGTGCGGGTAGAGGCAGAACACCGTCCGCCCGAGCAGCTCGGCCGGACCCGCGGTCACCGTGCCGACATTGAGATAGCCATACTTCACAGGCGCCGGGAACTCGCCCTCCTGGAACGGCGCGCGCATCGTCGCGTGCTGGTCCGGCGGCACCTCGCCACGGAAGACGAGGGTCTCGGTGCCCCGGCTCACCGCTGAGAACAAGGTCCTGACCCGCACCTCGCCGGGACCTGGCGCGGGCAGCGGCGCCGTCCGGATCTCGCCGGCCCCGGGCTCGCGCAGCCAGAACGCACCGGCCTCGCTCGCCATCGATCCCCTTTCCGCCCGAACCGAACGGTAGTCGGTCTCGTAGTGACCGGCGCGGGCACCACCCAACGTGACGGAGGCGGAGTGCCGACGGTTCGTACGGAAGCCGTGGTCGGGTTCGGCGTCCAACTGGCGGTGCTGGCGGTCCTCGCGGGCACCGCGGGCCTCGGGTGGGCCGGCTCGCTGGCCGGGATCGGGTACGGGCTGGTGGTGCTGGCGCTGCTGCGGCGATGCCGGCTCGGTCCGGCCGACCGGGTGACGCTCGCGCGGGCGACCCTGATCGGCTGCGTCACCGCGCTGGTCGCCGAGTCGGTGCTGCGGCCGGAGCCGGTCGCGCTGCTGGTCCCGCTGGCCGCGGTGGCACTCGTGCTGGACGCCGTCGACGGCTGGGTCGCCCGCCGCACCGGCACGGTCTCCGAGCTCGGGGCGCGCTTCGACATGGAGGCCGACGCGTTCCTCATCCTCGTGCTCAGCGGCTACGTCGCCGGCTCGTTCGGCGGGTGGGTGCTCGCCCTCGGCCTGATGCGGTACGCGTTCGTCGCGGCTGGCTGGGTACTGCCCTGGATGCGGACCGAGCTCCCGCCGCGATACTGGCGCAAGGTCGTTGCGGCGACCCAGGGCGTCGTGCTCGTGGTCACGGCGTCCGGCCTGCTGCCGCGGCCCGTCGCCGTCGCCCTGGTGGTGCTCGCGCTGGCGCTGCTGGTCGAGTCCTTCGGCCACGACGTGGGCTGGCTGTGGCGCCACCGTGAGCAGCGCGCAGTGAGGGGGCCGGTGCATGGGTCGGTTCGAGGCGGTCCTGTTCGACGCGGGGGACACGCTGATCCGGCTGACCGGCAGCGGCACGGAGTTGCTGCACGAAGCGGCGGCCACGCTGGGCTCGTCGCTGGACCCCGAGGCGGCCGACCGGGTCTGGCAGCGGGTGCTGGACCGCGGTAGCACCGCGGAGGAGCTGGCCAAGGGTCGGGACCTGTCCACCGAGCGGCACCGCGAGGTGTGGACCGAGCTCTACACGGCGGCCGGCTGCGAACAGCTGGCCACCGGCCTCAGCGACCGGCTGTACGAGCGGACCGTCGCGGCCGAGTCGTGGGAGGCGTTCCCGGACGCGCTGCCCACGCTGGAAGCCGTACGGTCGCGCGGCGTGCGGGTCGCCGTGGTCAGCGACACCGGGTTCGACCTTCGGCCGGCGCTGGAGCGGGTGGGTCTCATGGCGCATCTCGACGCGGTGCTCATGTCGTACGAGCAGGGCGTGTGCAAGCCGGCCGCGTCGGTCTTCCGCGCCGCGTGCGAACTGCTCGGCGTGCGACCGGAGCGGGCGCTCATGGTCGGCGACAACCCGCTCACCGACTCCGGCGCCGTGACCGCGGGGCTGTACGCGTTCCTGCTGCCCGCGCCGGCGCCGACCGGACCGCGCGGGCTTGAGCACGTGCTGTCGCTGCTCTGAGTTGGCAGACTGGCGGCATGCAGGAAGAGGATCCGGCCTGCGCGGTCGCGCACAGCGAGGTCCCGTCGACCGACGCGATCGCGCACGGCGACGCGCCGGCCCCGGTCGACGGGCGCACGGTGGTCGCGGTGTTCTCCTCGCCGGTCGCGCGCAGCCTCATGCGCTTCGCCCGGGAGACCGGCTTCCGGACCGTGCTCTACGAGCCGGCGCCGGACAAGGTGACCGACGCCGACCGGCAGCTGGCCGACCTGGTGGTCAGCGACGCCGACCCGGCCGTGCTGGATACGGACACCGACGTCGTCGTCACCGACCACCACCGGGACGAGCTCGGGCCGGTGCTGCGGGACTTGCTGGTCGGCAAGCCCCGCTGGATCGGCGTGATGGGCAACCCGCGGCACCAGGGCCCGCACGTCGAGGCGCTGGCCGCGCTCGGCGTGCCCGCCGCCGACGTCGCCCGGGTGCACCGGCCGATCGGCCTGAACATCGGCTCCCGCACGCCGCCGGAGATCGCCCTGTCCGCGCTGGCCGGCCTGCTCGCCGACCGCAACGACCGGCCCGGCGGCTTCCACTTCTCGACCCCGGCCTGAACCGAGCAGCAGCCGATCCTTCGTGCACCCGGGTGACCCGGTCGTCGCCTGCCGGCCGGAGTGGGAGCGTGACGCGCGCCTCCTTTGGGTACCAGCGGGACGTGAGCATCACGAAGCCGGCGGGCGAGCGAACGGTCTGGCAGGAGCTGGGTACGGCCGGGAAGCGGTTCGTGCCCTGGTGGTTCGCGGTGGGGGTGGTCGTGGTCCTCACCGGGCTGCTGATCACGAAGGTCCTGGAGAACACCGGGTTCGCCGACGCGGACGCCGGCCTGGACCGGTGGCTGGAGAAGCAGCGCACGCCGACCGGCGAGACGCTTACGCAAATCGGGACGTGGTTCGGCGAGACGCCGACGATCATCGGGTTGACGGCGATCACCGTGGTCGCCTTCCGGCTGGCGTTCCACCGCTGGCGGGAGTCGGTGATCCTGGCGATCTGCGTCACGGGTCAGGCGGTGATCTTCCTGGTCACCACGATCCTCATCGACCGCGAGCGGCCGCCGGTGCGCCACCTCGACGACTCGCCGCCGACGTCCAGCTTCCCGTCCGGGCACACCGCCGCTGCCACCGCCTACTACCTGGGCACGGCGCTGATCATCGCCTGGCACACCCGGCAGGTCTGGCTGCGCTGGCTGATCGTCGTCGTGGGCGTGCTGATCCCGATCATGGTGGCGAGCTGCCGGATGTACCGCGGCATGCACTACCCGACCGACACCGCCACCAGCTTCCTGCTCGGCATCGCGCTGCTGGCGATCGCCTTCCACGCGCTGCCGCTGTCCGGCGGGCGGCCGGGGTCGGGCGAGGACCGGGAGCGTGGCCGCCGCCGGAACCAGGTCGGAGCCGGGTCGTCGACGGCAGACCTCGCCCACTCGTAGCGAAGCTCGGCCGGGCCGTGGCCCGGTCGGTGAGCTCGGGCCGACCTCCCCGCAGCCGATCCGACCGCCCCCGGACTCACCACGCGCTCGCCCGGCCGGCCGGATCCGGGCCGGGCAGCCCGGGTCCGGACGCGACGACGCCGTCGGCCTCCAGGCGCACGCGGTAGACCGCCGGCATCGGCATCCGGCGCAAGAACTCGAAGTCGATCCCGGCCACCCCGAGCCCGACCAGTGCCCGCGCGGCGAACGTGCCGTGACTCCCCACGACCACGGTCCCGGCCCCGGTCCCGGACAGCTCGGCGAGCGCGGCCACCGCCCGGGCGGAGACGTCGGTGAGGCTCTCCGCGCCGGGGCGGGCGTGGTCCGGATCGGCCCAGCTCTCCGCGAACAGGCGGGCGAAGTCCGGCCGCGGACCGACGCCCGAGTCCCACTCCCGCAGGTCGTCGCCGGTTTCGACGGCCAACCCGAGCACGTCGGCCAGCGGTCGCACCGTCTCGACTGCCCGCAGGTACGGGCTGGACAGCACCCGTACCGGCGCCAACTCGGCGAGGCGCTCGGCGAGGGCGGCCGCCTCGGCGTGGCCGCGAGCGGTCAGGCCGCGGTGAAAGTCGTCGGGTCCGCGAAGGGTCGGAAGATACGGGCTGGCGTGGCGGACGAGGATGAGCACCGGGTCAGTCCAGGAACGCGGTGAGCATCGGGATGACCAGGTCGGGCCGGCGGGTGATGGTCATGTGGGTCGTGCCGGGCAGCACCGCCAGCTGCGAGCCGGGGATGAGCCGGAGCATCAGCGCGCCGTGCTCGACCGTGGTGAAGTCGTTGTCGCCGATCATCAGCAGGGTCGGCGCGGTCACGCCGGCGAGCTGCTCGTCCGTCCAGCCCTCGAGCTGCGACGCGACCCCGGACAGCATGGCCACGAAGTCGTCGAAGTGCTCCGGGTGCGGCGAGAGTCGCTTGTACGCCTCGGTCATGTCCGCGAAGTCCTGCGGCGTCGGCATCCGGGTCGAGTTGGCGTGCTTGCTGGGGTCGGTGATCTCCTCGTGCGTTCCGTCCGGCCGCACGCTGATCGACATCGGCACGATCGAGCGCACCCGGTCCGGGTGGCTGACCGCGAGCTCCAGCGCAACCCCACCACCGAGGCTGTGGCCGAGCACGTGCGGGCGGTCGATGCCCAGGTGGTCGAGCAGGCCGACCACGTCCGAGGCCAGCGCGGCCGGGGTGATCGCCCGGCCGGTGTCCGCGGTCCGGCCGTGCCCCTGCATCTCCACCGCGACGACCGTGTGCCGGGCCACCAGCTCAGGCAGCAGCGCGGCGAAGTCGAGCTCGATCGTCATCACCCCGCCGTGCAGCAGCACCAGCGGCGAGCCCTCGCCGTACACCTCGTAGTACATGTGCACGCCGTTGACGTCGACGTAGCCGCCGGTCCGGGGCTCGATCGTCATGGCTCCTCCAAGCAGGGTCGCCGGCCGGCGCCGCGCCAGCCTCTCACGCTGGCTACGAACGGCGCCGGCCCGGATCGACACCCGGGCGGAGGTCAGGACGGGCAGGCGGGTGCGACGAACCCGGCGTGCGCGCCGGGGGTCTGGTCGGTGAACTTGCACCCGAACGTCGGCGAGGCCACCACGCGTGCGTCCGTCACCCGGTCGCCGGCCGGCCGGTGCCCGGTGCGCACCCAGGTGACCAGGTCGGCGAAGCCGCTCTGCATCTCGGCCTGGGTGAAGTCGCAGTGCCCGACGCCGCGGATCGCCCGGCTGACGAACAGCCGGCTCTGCCCGTGGGCTGCCACCCGCTGCGCGTAAATCTGCTCCATCTTGAACGGCACGAACAGGTCACCGATGTCGTGCATCGACAGCACCGGGATGCGCGGGTCGCCGAAGACCTTCGGGATCCCGGTCAGCCCGGCCGAGGGCGGCGTCGTCGCCTTGACCCGCAGCACCGACCGGTTCAGCTCCCGCTCGGCGGCGGTCAGCGGGCCGCGGTTGTCGCCGATGCGGTAGAGCGTGAACCGGTTGTCCACCACGTTGCCGTCCGCGATCCCGATCGTGCCGCCGGTCAGCCCCGGGTAGACCCCGAACAGGAACGGGACGTTGCTCAGCGGCGCGAAGCCGGCGCTCGCCC
>Ga0308175_100000682_pt1 | contig 22561 bp, 22 predicted proteins | sample PhyCR1_3_FD_203893 | JGI IMG/M metagenome (GOLD analysis project Ga0308175, IMG submission 203893) | Soil microbial communities from UC Gill Tract Community Farm, Albany, California, United States - DLSLS.C.R1 | ecosystem: Environmental > Terrestrial > Soil > Agricultural land | place: USA...
CGCCCACAGCGCGTCGTCCACCCGCCAGATCGTCGGCAGCGGCTCCGCCGCCTTCTTCCTTCGTGCCATCCGTGGCTCCTTTCGTAGCCGGTATTTACGCTACGACGGGAGACTTGAGATGGTTTCTTACTCCGCCATGGCGGCGTCAACGGCCCTGGCGAGCAAGTCCTCGCTGCCAGGACCGAAGCCGATGAAGACCTTTTTCACCTTGCCGTCCTTGCCGACTACGACGGTCTGCGGGATACCGCTCACCTTGTACTTCTCGCCGGCGTCGCCTTTGACGTCGAGCAGGACGGGGATCGTGAGCTTCTTGGAGGTGACGAACTCCTGGACCTTTGCCTTCTCCTCCTCCTGGTTCAAGGCGAACACCTTGAGCCCCTTGTCCTTGCGATCCTGGTAGAGCTTGTCCAGGTGGGGGAGGCTCTGGACGCAGGGGCCGCACCAGGTAGCCCAGAAGTCGAGCACGACCACGCTGCCCTTGAGGTCCTTGAGGTCCACGTCCTTGCCTTCCAGGGCGGGGAGCACGAACTCCGGGGCGGGCTTGCCCTGGAGCGCCATGGCCGGCTCGTCGCCACCGGCGTCTGCGGCGGCGTTTTTCACGTCCTTGGCGCCTTCGGGCGGGGCCCAGGCGAACTGTTCGGGCTTGACGGCCGCCTCCGTCGCGTGCTGCGGGTAATCGAAGGTCAGAGTGGCGACTTTGATGGCCGGCGCCCCGCGCTTTACCAGCTCGCGCTTCAGATCCATTTCCACCTGCCGGACGAGGTGGGTCTTGGGGTCCACCAGCACCTTCCAGTCGCGCTCGTCCTTGACGAGCTTGAGGACCGAGTAGGTCTGGTCGCCGATCTTGGCGTCCTGGCCCTTCGTCACTTCCGTCGCCCCGGCGGCGAGTTCCTTGCCGGCGTCGTCCGAGAGGGCCAGGAGCAATACGGGGTTCTGTTCTTCCAGCAGGTCCGGCACCGGCGACGGCCAGTCCTTGCCAGCCGCGCGCGCCTTCTCGCTGCCCTTGGGCACGTCCTCCATCACGTAAACCTTCTTGGCAGGCTGGTAGGCATAGGCCTTGGTGCCGGTGGACCCGCAAATCACGTCCACGTCCTCGTCGGCGGGTTTGTCGCCGCGCTTGGCGGCCGGGTCCTTAGCGGCGTCCTTGGGTTGTTCCTCGACGTCGCGCATCTGGTGGCGGAACTTGTTGGGGGCCTGAAAGCTGGAGGAAAACTCGCCGGAGGGGGCGCCCTTCTCGCCGGCCACGTCGAAGTTGCCTTTGAGGCTGCCCTTGAGCTCCAGTGACGAGAGCTTGGCGTAGGCGTCCTTGATCTGCGAGAGCTCTTCCTTGGCGGCGGGGTCGATCTTGGCCATCTCGGGGCCTTCGGCCGCGACGGCGGACTTCTTGTCGCCGTTGGGCTGATCCTTTTCGCCCTTCGCCTTGAGCATCTCGGCTTCCTTGGCGGCTTCGGCGCTGGCGCCCTTATCGCCGCGCTTTTCCTCCTTTTGGCCGGGAAGGGGCGTGTCGGCACGGACGGCCGGGCCGCTCGCTCCCACCCATACGCCGCCCGCCAGCACCAATGCCGCCATCGTACGCCAATGTTTCATAAGGTCTCCGATTGGGTTCGTTTCCTCAGTTTTCGATTCCGATTATTGGGCCGCCCCGGGGGTTCCGTCCATCGCACTCCATGACCCCCGATCTACAACGCCCGGCGGCCTCAAAAGTTGCACGATCCCGATCCGGAGGCGCCCTGAGGTGAACCGGCGAGGCGTTGGGTTTGTTCCGCACTGGCGCGGCGGATTGGGGGGCGGATTGGGTTCGTTTCGCAAAAAGACGCACGGTCGGTGTACCTGCCGGCCGCTGGCGTAAGTGGTCAATCGCGGTCATATACCCCCCGGTCCTCCACAGGTACGGTATTACGAACATTCCGCGGTGGAGTTCGGTCGAAATGCGCGGTTTTGAGAAGGGACTTTTAACCTTCAGCCGAAATGGTCGCCATCCGATTTTCCGGCGGGAAGGCTGCCGATGCCGGGGGTTCGGCGCTGCCAAGCGCTTCGCTGCCAGTTGTCTGCCGAGGGTTCGGCGGCAATCATCGGCGGGAGGGGGAGCATGAGGTGGTCCGCCAGTGCCGCGAGAAATGGCTCGTACATGCCCCGCAGCTCATTCAGCCGCGCGTCGGCCTCGGGTGATTCGTTGGCCTTGACGCCGGCGATGCGGAGGGCCTCGTGCAGCAGCGAACGGGGCGCGGGCGGCAGTCGCTCGCCGGCGGGGGCGCGCGGCGGGACGGCGAAGATGAGGCACATGTCCACGGCGGCGTGGCGGGCCATCGCGAAGGTGAGCTGCGCCTGGTAGGAATCGCCGGCGGGAAACGACGTGAGCAGCAGGGCGCAGGTGTCGAGCATGGTCGCCAGCGCCGTCAGCCATGACTGGTTGCCATGCTGCGAGCGGTAGTAAGCCAGCACGGGAAACGAAATGTGGGATTCGAGCAACTCGGCACACCACTGTTCCCATTGGCGCAGCATCGACTCGCCGGCATCCATCCGCCCGGCGCGGGCCAGTCGCACGAGCAGCTCGCCGGCCGCGGGCGGCGAGCCGGCGCGGGCGTCCATTAGGGAGATCGTCACTTCGCGCCGCGAGAACGCCTGGTAGAGGACGGGGAGGTAGCTGATGATGACGGCGAGGAAGCCGAATCCCAACCCCGATTCGGCGACGGTGAGCACGCGCGGGAGTCGGCCGAGGGGGCTGACGTCGCCGAGGCCCAGGGTGAAGAAGGTGGTGCCGCTGAAATAGAGGTAGGCGGGGAAACCGCCGGGAGCACCGGCGTGGCCGCTGCCGGACAGGCGCGTTGCGATGGACCAATGCAGCGCAGCGAAGCCGAGGACGAGGCTGGCGATCCAGGAGAGGAACAGGCCGAGCATTGAGAGCGGCCCGAAGGTGCCGAGCGTGGCCTCGCGCCAGCGGCCTTGGGGCACCGCGGTGGCAAGGCGGCGCCACAGGAGCCAGACGCCTCGGTCATAGTAGCGTGAATAGCGGAAGCGGTGGTTGACGCGGCGTGGGAGGAGGATGGTCTCGAACGCGTCGAGGAGGGTGACGAGGATCAGCAGGAGGGCGGCGATGACGGCGGGGGTGCGCACGAGTGTTCCTGGCCCGTTATGGCGTCAGCCCGAACGCGCGGCCGGCCATACGCCTGAGCCGCCGGCACGTGGACACTGCCGCACGTGCGTCGCCGGAAGCCGCAGTGGTCCCGCGGTATCGCGGCAATATGGCTCAGTAGGTGAGCGCTATCAGCTCCCGCGACACTTTCGCCCATCCGGGCTCGACCGCCAATGCCAGGTTCAAGAGCAGGGTCAGGTCGTGAGTCTTGGGGAACTCAATTCCCGCCTCCGTCAGCCGAGCTTTCATGTACTTTTCAACGCATTGGCGCTGCGGCTTAAAATGGTGGGCGACTCGCTCGGCGAAGTGGATGATCTCGTCGGCGTCGGCCATAACACCACTATAGCAGGATATCCCGCGACGCCGCTTCCGGCGTGGCTTTTCCAGCGATGAGGCGTCGATCTGGCGACGAGGGAAAGTTAGAGTGCCTCCTCCCCGAACCGCTTCATCACCGGCGAAGGCTCATACCCGGGCAGGCGGTTGCCGTCGGGCCTCATCCGCCGGAACAGGCCGTCGCGCACCTTGCCGCGGCGTCCCGCGGCGCCGCGGAAGTCCCCCTTGCGGCAGGCGAAGACGAAATCCCGCGCCAAGTCGGGCAAGCCGTGGCCTTGGCGCTGGAGCAGCAGGCCGAGTTCCTTGTCGGACAGGTGGCGCACGCCCTCGGCCGCCTCGGTCACTTCCGCGACCAGTTGTTCGAACCGCGCCTCCAGCAACGCGCGGATCGCGTCGAAATCGCCCCACATCTCCTCCGGCAGGCCGCGCCGCATCTCCGCCAGGTCGTCGCCGGCCATCATCGACTCCCAAATCGCCAGCGGCCCGCAGCGGCTGATCAGCCGGTGCACGCGCAGGTATTCCGCGCCCTTGACCTTCATGCGGAAGCCGTCGGCGAAGCGCACGACGAAGCCCTCGCGGTCGCGGCCGAGCGAGCGGGCGGCGGCGGCCAGCTCGTCCAGCGAATTGCACGCGTGCGGCTCGACCATCCGCATCCCGGCGGCGCCGGCGGCGGCGGTCAACTGCGGCCGGTCGAGCTCGTGGCCCTTCTCGTCGTACGCGCCGAGAAGCACCAGCCCGTCGAAGCCGTATCGCACGACCACCCGGCTGCCGGGGTAAACGATCTCGCACAGGTAGGTGACCCCCGGCCTCAGCCCCGCCGTGGAGCATTGGCGGTTGAGATAATCACCCGCCCAGACCGCCTGTTCCGATGCCAGCGCTCCCTTGGTCGCCACGCGCCACGCGCCGGCGTGGTGGAACACGATCCCCAGCGAGCCGTCCACCTTCTCCGTCACCTCAAAGGGCATGCCTTCCGGGACCGCGCCGGTCGCGGCGACCTCCGCGTAATTGAAGAACTTCGGGAACGGCGTCGCCACCACGCGCCGGGCGAGGCGGTCCACGACCAGACCCCGTGCGATCAGGCTGAAAAGGTTCCAGTTTCCGTCATAAACGCACTGGTTGGTGTAAACGAAGACCTCCAGGCCTGAACCCTTTTCCGCCGAGCGAGCGACGTTTACCGCCGCCACTTCGCGCTCGAGGCCGGCGTACAGCTCGTCGAACTCCATGCGCCTGGCAGGGTGGCGGCCGTACACGCTGCGAAGAATGACGGGATTGATCTCGGCCATGGCCTCCCCCGCGCTTGCTCCCCTTACTTCTCCAGCACCCTCACCACGCCCGCCAGTACGCCGGCGGCGAAGCCCATGCCCACGAGGATCCACACGAAAATGACTAAAGCCTCGCGCGGGACCTGCCGCATCGTGCGGCACTTGATCGACTTGTAAACGACCGAGACGGCCAGGCACAGGGGCAGGAGCAGGAGGTACCAGTACTTCCAGCCGACCTCGAGCGGGCGGACGAAGAGGGGGGCCTTTTCCGGGGTCGAGGCGTCGGCCTGGCCGAGGATGCGCGGGAGCAACTGGGTCAGGAGCTTCACGTCGCCTCCGTACGAGCGGGGGCGTCGGCGTCGTCGCGCGGCTCCCCGTGCTGGCCCTGGGCGGCGCGGTAGGAGCAGTCGATGATGGCCAGCAGGTTGAGCATGCCGGCGACGGCGGTGTAGAGGGTGGGGATCTCGGCAGCGCGGGCGTGGGGGACGACGTCGGCGTAGCGACGGTCGGCGGCGAGGTTGGAGGCGATCCAGGCGGAGCCCAGGCCGAGCGGGCCGGTGAGGGCCTGGCCGATGAACCAAGGCTTGGTGAGGAGCTTGGGGAGCGGGTTCCAGCCCTCGCCGGCGAAGCTGGGAGCGTCCACGATGCGGATGCCGCCGATGAGGATGCCGCAGAGGAACAGGAGGATGATGGTGACGCCGATGACGGTGCCGCGGAGGCGCTGGCCGATGAGCCAGTAGCCGGCGCCGGGGAGCGCCCAAGCGGCGAGGGCGACCAGCGGCGGCGGCATCGGCGACGGGCTGGGGAGGTGTTCCTGTGGGTCGGACATCAGGGGGGTACTCTAACGGTGTGGAGGACCGATGCAAACACGGCGGTAAAACCCGAAATCCGAAACCCGAATGACGAATCAAATTCGAATGACGAATGACGAAACAAGAGGCGGCCTCAGGCTCCGCTTAGCCATTCGGGTTTCCGGGCGCGGCCTGGTCGTTCGGGTTGATTCGCCGCGCCTCGGTGACCTGGCCCATGAGGAAGCTGACGGCCAGGTCGTCGCCGGGCCTGGGAACGCCGGGCAGGGCGTGCTGGGGGACGCGGATGGCGAGCAGTTCCTGGGAGGGGCGGTCGAGGCGGGTGACGTGCAGCTCGAAGTACATGTCGCCGTGGATCGCGAAGGGCCTGGCGGCGTGGACCTTCACCTGCCAGGTGCCGATCATGGGTGGCTGCATACGACATCTTAGGCAGGAGGCGACGGTTTACCTCCCGAAGATGTGTCGATCGACAGCTGCCGCCGCATTTTCAAATCGCCGTGTCCAGTCGCTGCCGTCGATCATCACGCAGGGGGCGCCGTGTTCACGCACGGCGGTAAGAAGCTCCTGTTGCATCCTGGCCCGCAATTCCGGCGAGCCGAGGTCGCGTGAAGTGTCCGGTATCCACGGGACATCAATCGTGGTGAACAGGTACAGGTCGTTCTGGTTTTCGCGGTGGTGGATCAGTTCCTCGACACGGCGGGGGCACCTCCCGTAGTAGTGGTTGCTGAAGGCACGGGTGGTCAGCGCATCGGTGTCAACGAAGAGGACCTTGTTCGCCCGTCGCTTAAATTCCTGCCGCTGTTGGAAATGGCCTTCGGCGATCGGCTCCATGTCGTCGTATACGCAGTGCCGCTCGCCGAGGTAATCGCGGGCGAATTCGGGCTGCCAGACCGTGTGGTAATGGCGGGCGAGTTGCACGCAGAGGGTCGTCTTGCCGGTGGATTCGGGGCCGTAAACACAGACCGTTTTCACGAAGTAGGCGCGGACGGTTGGATCCAGGTAGTCCCAGCAGGCAAAAGGGTCGGCGCGGATCCTGGTGGCGCTGATCGGGACGGCCAGCCGGGCGGCGTCAACGACGACGTGCGTGGCGCGGAGGTATCCGGTGACGAATGGGTCGTAGGACGGCTCGCTGGTGAAGCACGCGTCGGGGCGATCGCCGCAGACGCCCACGATGACTTTCTCCCAGGTGCGGTAGAACTCGTCGGGCGTCGGGCACTCCTCGGGCGTGTAGGGGAGGCTGTTGTCGAGAGTGACGACCTTCGCATTGGGGTAAAGCTCGGCTATCCAATTGTGGCGGACCTGCACGGGAATCGTCTCCGCGGGGCGGTGCGAGACGAGGACCGTCACCTTTGCGCAGCGGGCCAGCGCGGTCTCGATCAGGTACTGGTGGCCGCGCGTTAGCGGGTAGAACTTGCCAAAGATGACACCGGTTCGAAATTCCTTGCCATGCGCTTTCGCCATTCGAGCAATCCCATGACGCACAAGGCGGTGAAGCACAGGTAGGTGCCGAACGTCACCCACTCGGCCAGCGCCGCCAGGACGAGCAGCGAGATCAAATCCGCCACAAAATATACGGCCCAGGCTTCAAAAAATTTCAGGCAGAGCATGTACTCGGCGACGAGGGACATGGCGGTGATGACGCCATCCCAGAAGGGGGCGGGGTCGCCGGTGCGGCGGAAAACCGGGTAGAGCGCCGCGACGCCGGCCGCACCGATCGCCGCGAGGACCAGGAGCGTCTGTGTCTTGGTACGGCCGATGTGGATGACCTTGAGCCCCGTCGTGGCGTCCGTCCGGGTCCACATCCACCAGCCGTAGGTGCATTCCAGGACGTAGAACGCCTGAAGGCCGGCCTGGGCAAAGAGCTTTTGCCGCCAGAATACCACGAGCAGGGCAAGGGAGTTCAGCAGGCCGATCGGCCAGTTGATGTCTTTTTCGCGGACGATCAGATAGACGCAGACGACGCCGGTCACGAAGCCGATCCAGTCGATCACGCCCATTCAAAGCTCTTGGGGGTTACGGTTCAGATTCTGGCGAAAGTCTCGTCGAATGACCTGACTCCCGCCGACGCGCCCAAGGCGGTGCAGCAGTCGGCGGCGGCGCGGTTGGCGAGTCGGCCGGCCTGGTCGAGGGGCATGCCGCGCCGCAGCGCCGTGAGCAGGCCGGCGTACCAGGTGTCGCCGGCGCCGGTCGTGTCCACGACCTGGACCTCATAGGCGGGGACGAAGACGGCGCGGTTGCCGTCATCGAGGTAGCAGCCGTCGGCATCGAGCTTGATGCCGATCAGCGAGCGCGGGGGCATGTGGCGGCGGAAGCGCTCGACCATCCTTTCCGGCGACGCCTCGCCGGTGAGGGCGGCGGCTTCGGGTCGGCTGGGGGCCAAGACGTCCAGGTGCGGCAGGATCGGTTCGAACAGGTCCCAGTCGGCGGGCGGGTTGCAGGTGTCCAGGGCGACCTTTGTCCCGGGCGAGGCGGCCTTGAGTTCGTCCAGCAGCGTCGGCAATTGCGGCGTCAGCGCTGGCAGGAGGCCGAAGTAGCCGACCTGGACGAAGGCGCACTGTTTGAACACGGGCAAGCAGCGGCGGAACACGTCCGCGTCGAGCAGCGCCGTGGCGCCGGGCGTGTGGAAGAAGGAGCGTTCACCTTCGGGGGCCACGGCGACCACGGTGGCGCTGGTCTGGGCGGCATCGGTGCGGAAGACCGCCGAGGAGTCAACGCCTTGCGATTTAAGTTTTTCCAGAATGGCGTTGCCGAGGATGTCATTTCCGATCAACCCGGCGGCGGCGGTCCGCATGCCGAGCCTGGTCATGGCGATGGCGGTGTTGCAGGCGTTGCCGCCGCTGTGGAGTGTGAGGGAATGGAGGATCGCCAGCCCGCCGGGCGCCGGCGGACGCCGAAGGTCCATCGGCGACGCCAGCACGTCCGCAACGATCAGCCCGAGAATCGCGGCATCCATCGTAGGGGCGAACCTTGTGTTCGCCCTCTCCAAATGCGGGGCGAACACGAGGTTCGCCCCTACGTCACACCGGCAAGTCCGATTCGTTCTTTTTTTCCGTCGTGCCCGCCGCCCCTTCGCCGGCGGTGGACTCGACCTCGACGTCGCTGTAGTCGTCGAGGATGAGCGTGGTCAGCTCGCCGTCGTCCTTGCGGATGACCAGGCGGTCGAGCCACAGCTTATCGTCCTTGGAATGGGCGAACCAGCTGCCGGTCTGCTTCTGCTGGTAGGCGACGACGATGCCGCGCACGTCGCTGGTCCAGGTGTAGTCGCGGGCGGCGATCTGCTGGGTCACGCGCACGCGCGCGCCGGGCTTGAGCCGCCGGCGGAGGTCGTCGCGGGCGGCCTTGGCGTCGGCGTCGGCCTTGTTCTGCGGCGCGTTGGCGCCCGTGTCGTTTGCCATCGGGCGGATTCTACGCCCGCCGGCGACGCGGCAAAAGGCCCGTTCTAGATTGGCCGCGCCGCGGCGATAACATGGCCTTGTCCTATGGTCCCGCCGTCCGAATTCGAACGCCCATGAGCCAACGCGCGCGAACCGCCCTCATCCTCGCCCCGGCCGTGGCGCTGTTCACGTTCGCCGTCCTCCGCAGCGCCTGGGTGACCGAAGACGCGTACATCGCCTTTCGGACGGTGGACAACTTCGTCCGCGGGTATGGCTTGCGATGGAACCTCGACGAGCGCGTGCAGACCTACACCTGCCCGCTCTGGGTGCTCCTGTACAGCCTGTTCTACTTCGTCACGCGCGAGCCGTTTTACACCGCGATCGCGCTGTGCGTCGCGTGCTCGGTCGCAGCCGTGGTGCTGGTGGCGTGGCTCGGCCGCCGTACGCCGGCCATGGCGGCGCTGGCCGTCGTTGTCCTCGCCTGCTCGAAGGCGTTCGTCGATTACTCGACGTCGGGGTTGGAGAACCCGCTCACCCACCTGCTGCTGGCGGGCTTTGCCGTGGTCTATTTCGGGGACCGGCCCGTTGCGCCGCCGCGCCGGCTGTTCGTCCTGTGTGTTTTGGCGGCTTTGGTCGCGGTAAACCGGATGGACGCGATCCTGCTCGTCCTGCCGGCGCTGGCGTACGCGTGGTGGACGCGGCCAGACCGCCGCCGCGCCCTGCTGCCCGCCGCCGCCGGTTTTTTCCCCTTGATTGCATGGCTGCTATTCGCGTTCTGGTATTACGGTTTCCCGTTTCCCAACACGGCCTACGCGAAGCTCAAAACCGGGGTCGGGGCGATCGAGCTCATTCGCTGTGGGGTCCACTACTTTCGCAATTCCCGCCGCACAGACCCCGTCACGCTGGCGGTGATCGGGGGGACGCTGCTCCTGACCGCCGCCGCGTGGTTGTACGGCGCGAGGTCCCGCTGGCGTGCTTCGGCGCGAATGTGGAATCATGCCGCCGCCCTGGCGGCGGTTGCCGGCGGAATTGTGCTGTACTTCGCCTACACGCTGAAGATCGGGGGGGATTACATGAGCGGCCGGTTCTTCGCGGCGCCGCTGCTGCTGGCGGCGATCATTCTGGCGGCGTTCGGGCGCGGCACCGCCGGGCCGCGGCGGGTGATCGCGTGGGTGGCGCCGTCTCTCGCCGCGGGCGCGGTCCTGTGCGTCGCGCTGGCGCGGGCGAACAGTCCGCTGCGGGCGGGGCGGTATTACGAGGTTCACACGCCCGTCGAAGCGCTGATGGACGAGTACCGGATTTCCGACGAGCGCGGGGTTTATTTCGCGGACCTCGGGCTGTTTCACGCCCCGACGCTGCCCCCCGGCCGCGGGTGGGGGCAGCTCCTGCGTCACAACGGCGAGGCGCAGCGGTCGGAGCGCCCGGCGGGCAACGTCGCGCTCATTGCGCAGGCGGGCGTGTGGTGTTACTACGGCCCGCGCGACCTGCATTACCTTGACGTTTTCGCGCTCTGCGACCCGCTGCTCGCCCACCTCCCGCCGCCGTACGACCCCGGGTGGCGCGTCGGCCACCTCCGCCGCTCGCTGCCCCTGGGTTATTTTGAGACGCTCGTCTCGGGCAGGAACCAGGTCGCGGACCCGAACCTGGCCGTCTATTACGATAAGATCCGCCTCGTGTCGCGCGGGCCGCTGTTTTCCCTCGCACGCCTGCGCGAGGCGGTCAAGCTCAACCTCGGCCGCTACGAATCGCTGATCGACTACGACTACTACCGCCACCCGGACTTCCTCCCCGAGAGCTCGCCGGGGTGGTCGCCGGAGAAGGGGTGGCCGGGGATCGTGCTTCCGCCGCCGCGCTTTCGCAGCCCGCCGAGCCCGCCTACTTCATCCCCCGGATCACGTCCGTGACGCCGCTGCGGATGAAGTTCACGGCGATGGCGGCCAGCAGGACCATGACCAGCTTGGAAAAGGCACGCAGCGTGTTGACGCCGAGCACGCGGGCAATTCGCGTCGCGGCGAGCAGGACGAAGAGCAGGATGAGGAAATTCAGGGACAGGCTCAGGGCCGTCCAGCGATAGCCGTTGCGGCTGGCGAGCACGAGCGTGGTCGTGAGCGTCGCCGGGCCGGCGATCAGGGGCATCGCCAGGGGCACGATGCCGACGATCTCCGGCTCGTGGACGGCGGGCTTGCCGGTAATGAGCAGGTCGAGGACCGCCAGGACCAGCAGGATGACGCCGCCGGCGATCTTAAAATCGGCGGCGGTAATGCCGAGAAAGTCGAAGAGCCATCGGCCGGCGAACATGAACGCCAGCGCGATCGCGGTCGCCGCCACGACCGCTTCGAAGCTCACCTGCCGCCGGCGGTCGTCGCTCAGCCCTTCCGTGACGGCAAGGAAGATCGGCACCATGCCGAAGGGGTCGATGGCCACGAACATCGGGATGAAGACTGAGGGGAACTGGTCGAGCATGGGATTATTCAGTCAGGAATGCCCAGCTCGGCCTTGACGCGCACCAACTCCGCGTAGAGTTGAGACATCGCCTCCGGCACGATCCTCACCTCGCCGACGACGCTCATGAAGTTCACGTCGCCGGCCCAGCGGGGGACGACGTGCTGGTGGATGTGGCCGGGGACGCCGGCCCCGGCGCAGCGCCCGAGGTTGATGCCGATGTTGAACCCCTGGGCCGATACCGCACGCTTGAGCAGTTGCACGGCCTTCACCGACTCGGCCGCGAGATCGTTCCGCTCGTCGGCTGTCAGTTCCTCCAGGTCGGCCTTGTGCGCCCTGGGCGCGATCAGGAGGTGGCCATTGGTGTACGGATACCGGTTGATCATCACGACGCAATGCTCGCTGGCCCAAAGGACCAGCCGCTCGCGCCGTTCCTGTTCGCCGGCGGCCGCCGCGCCCTGGCAGATGAAGCACGGTTCCTCGGCCTTGCCCTTGTCCCCAGGCGCCTTGCTCAACCCCTTGATGTATTCCATCCGCCACGGTGCGTAGAGGATCCCGTTGGACATACCCGCATCGTAGCGAAAAGTGGCGGCCGCCGCCTCCGTCGGGTACCAGAGGGCGCATGACTTTCGACCGCCGCCGTCTCCTCCCCATCCTCATCGCCGCCGCTTGCGGCTTCGCGGGATTTACCAGCGCCGACGAAGATCCACCCCTTCAAATCAGTGGCCGCTACCCCCGCCTGGCGATGTTCAACCACCAGGGCGAGTGCGGCATCGGCGCGGTCGTCCCCTGGGCCGATCGCCTCTGGGTCATCACCTACGCCCCCCACATGCCCAACGGCAGCGACGACAAGCTGTACGAGATCGAACCGTCCCTCCACCGCATCACGCGCCCGGAAAGCGTCGGCGGCACGCCGGCCGGGCGGATGATCCACAGAGAATCCAACCAGCTCGTCATCGGACCCTACTTTATCGACGCGCGGCGCAACGTCCGCGTCGTCCCGCCGGCAAAAATGCCCATCCGCATCACCGCCATCGCCCGCCACCTGACCGATCCGGCCAACCGCGTGTACGCCTTCGACATGGAAAACGCGCTGTACGAGGTGGACGTGCACAGCCTCGCCGCGACAAAACTCTTCGACCGCTGCGCCCCCGGTGCGCACGGCAAAGGCGCCTACACCGGCCAAGGCCGCTTCATCATCGCCAACAACGGCGACAAGGGCCCAAACAACAAGCCGCCGGCCGCCGAGGATCCGGCGCCCAAGGACCCGCGGTCCACCGGCGCCTTGGCCGAGTGGGACGGCCACGCCTGGCGCGTGGTCGAGCGCCGCGCGTTCCTGGACGTCACCGGTCCGGCCGGCATCTCCCCGTCCGACACCAACGACCCCGCCCCGCTCTGGGCGATCGGCTGGGACAAGCGGTCCGTCCTGCTCAACGCCCGCGACGGCGGACAATGGCACACCTTCCGGCTGCCGATCGCCGACTGGTCCTACACCGCTCGCCACGGCTGGTACACCGAGTGGCCGCGCATCCGCGAGGTCACCGGCGGCAAGTTCCTCATGAACATGCACGGCGGATGGTTCGACTTCCCCAAGACCTTCTCCTCCGCCAACGCCGCCGACCTCCGTCCCATCGCCACGCACCTGAAGATCACCGCCGATTTCTGCGGCTGGAACGACCGCATCGTCTTCGGCTGCGACGACGCCTCGGTCATGGAAAACCCCCTGCTCGGCCAGTCGCAGTCCAACCTGTGGTTCACCACCTGGGACGAGCTGCGAAACTGCGGCCGCCAGGCAGGCGAAGGCGGCGTGTGGGTCAACGACGACGTGAAAGCGAACGAGGCGTCCGAGCCGTACCTCTTCGCCGGATACGGCCAGCGGGCCCTCCACCTCTCCCACGGCTCGGACCAGCCGGTCACCTTCACCATCGAAGCGGACGCCGATGGCCACGGGAATTGGTCGGCGTACCAGTCGATCACGGTTCCCGCGCGCGGCTACGCGTGGCATGTATTTCCGGAAAACGCTTCCGGCGAGTGGGTGCGCGTCAAAGCCGAACGCGACTGCCCGAAGACGACGGCCTACTTCCATTACGGGCCGGGCGGCGGCGCCGCCACCGCCGAGGCGATGCGAGCCGTTCCGATGGAATCCAACGGCGGCACGCTGCGCCCGCTCGGCGGCGACCGCGGCACGCTCCTGTATCAGCCGCCCAGTGGTAACGCCCGGGAAATCACCGCAGGCCTGCAGGCGCGTCCGTACACGGGTAAACCCATCGAGGAACCGCCGTCGAAAGGCGCCGCCAAGGATTTCGCCGTCTCCTCCGACGAATCGTCCGTGATCCTCACGTACGGAAAGTCCCGCTACCGCTTACCCCGCTCGGCCGAGTTTGATCCGAAAGCCCGCGACATTCGGGAAGTCGCGACCGAGCGCTTCCTGCTCAACGCCGCCGGCTCCTTTTATCTCCTGCCGCGTCCCAGCGCCGGCGGGCCGATGCACATGAAGCCCGTCTGCACGCACGACACGCCGATCACCGACTTCTGCTCCTGGCGCGGCCTGCTGGTGCTGGCCGACAAGACCGCCGGGCTGAAATTCGGCGACATCGACGACCTCTGGAAGCTCGGCAAACCCCGCGGCCGGGGCGGGCCATGGCTCAACACTCCCGTTCAACCACGCCGCCCTTCCGACGCGTACCTGCTCTACGGCTACGACCGCAAGTCGCTCGACCTCTCCCACGACGCCGCAACGACAGTTCACATGACCGTCGAAGTCGACTACCTCGGCGACGGCTCGTGGCACCCATTCCAGACCATCGATGTGCCGTCCCGTCAGACGGCGAAGTACGAATTCCCCGGGGGCTACTCCGCCCACTGGGTCCGCTTCCGCTGCGACGCCGCCTGTCGGGCGACTGCGGCGCTCGCGTACGATTGAGCCGCCCGCCCCGCTAATCGGCCACTTCACCCGCCAGGCGAGCCGGCCCGTCCCGGGCCGGTTTCCCCGCCCTGCTCACAACCCACTTGATCAAAGTCATCCCCCCCGCCGCGATCGAAAGCCCCCCGACGTCCGCCAGCCAGTCGCGCAACTCGCACGAGCGGTGAACGAACGGAATCGCCTGCGTCCACTCGTCCACCGCCCCGTACGCCGCCCCGATCGCCAGCACCAGCCAGCCGATGTTCCGCCGCGGCGGCCGCCGCGCCCAGAGGTTCAGGTAAATCAGGCCGCCAAGCATCCCGTACGCGAGGAAGTGCTCCACCTTGTCGTTGACGTGGGTGTCGGGCATGTCCTGCCCGGGGATGTGCGTCGCCGTGAACAGGAGGACCCAGTACAGCCCCAGCGCCCACCCGACAGCCCGTCTCAAGAAATGCATGAATACTCCCCCTACGCCACTTCCGCCGCCGACTTCTCGGTTGCTTTCGCCGCCGCCAGGTGCTGCGGGTCGATGTTCGGATTCACGCTCACCGTCACCGGCGCCTGCGCTTGGGCTACGGGCGGCGCCACCCCCGCCGCCGGCATCGCGTCAATCTCCTTCGCCAATGCCCGGTAATCCGCCGCCCCGTTGCTGGCCTTGTCGTACGCCAGGATCGTCTGCCCGAAGCTCGGGCTCTCCGCCAGCTTGATGTTCCGCCGGATCCGGCTCTTGAAGATGACCGTCCCCGACCACGGCACCGGCCTCCCCTTGGCCATCTCGATGAACTTGTTCAGCTCCGCCACCACCTCGTTGGTCAGCTTCGTCTGGCTGTCGAACATCGTCAGCACGATCCCGCTCACCCGCAGCTTCGGGTTCATCCGCCGGCCCACCAGCTGCACCGTCTCCAGCAGCTTCGCCACGCCTTGCAGCGCCAGAAAGTGCGGCTGCATCGGGATGATCACCTCGCTCGCCGCCGCCAGCGCGTTGATCGTCAGCAGCCCCAGCGACGGCGGGCAGTCCAGCAGGATGTAGTCGAACGCCTGCGCCGCCCCCGACTGGGCCGCCTCGATTTTCTTTTTCAGGATCATCTCGCGTCCCAGCACGCTGACCAGCTCCACCTCCGCCGCGGCCAGGTCGATGCTGCTGGGCACCAGCGCCACGTTGTCGTCGATGGTGTGGATCGCCTCCAGGAAGCTCTTGTCCTCCACCAGCACGTTGTACAGCGACGTCACGTCCGGCGAAGGCTCGACGCCGTAGTTGATCGTCAGGTGCGCCTGCGGGTCGAGGTCGATCAGGCAGACCTTGCGGCCCATCTCGGCCAACGCGGCGCCGAGGTTGACGGTGGTGGTCGTCTTGCCGACGCCGCCCTTCTGGTTCATGAACGCGATGATCCGCATGGTCTGCCGCCTCCGTGGGCTTCGTGGGAATGCCCGTCCGTGAGAGTGATTTCCCGCGATTATCACAGGGAATAACCCGAAAACAAGCCAGCGCCGCTCGCGGCTTCGCAGGACTTTTCCGTCAATTCGGCGCAAAAAAGAAACCCTTCCGCCGTGGCCGGGAAGGGTTCCTGGTGTTTTGTGGCCTACTTTTTGGAGCCGAGGCCCAAAACGAAATGGGGTGACCGAACGGGTAAGACCTTGAGACGGCCGGGCAATTGTTCGGAGCCACGAGCCCGGCTCAGGGAGAAGAACCGGGCGGTTACTTCTTCGTCGTCTTCTTGGTCGTCTTCTTGGTGGCCTTCTTGCCACCCTTCTTAGCAGCCTTCTTCATAGCCATGGCGCTTGTCACCTCCTTTCTCTAACGTGCAAATTTAAGGGTGCAAAAATCAAAGGTCAACGTTTTTTTGTCCCACGCCGCGATTTTTTGTCACGCGACCGATCGACGGACGTCTCACCGCCGAGGCGCAGAGGACGCAGAGATGAAGCTAAGTGGGCGCCGCGCGGACCTACTTTCATCCCTTCCTTTCCTTTCACAGCGCTCTCTGCGCCTCGGCGGTGAATCCTTGTGAGGCGTGGCGGCGCGCGTAAGATCACCCGCTTCGATTTCGTAGACTTCACCGAAAGGACTCGCCGTGCCCCGCGTTACCAAGCGTCCCCTCGTGCTCATCATCCGCGACGGCTGGGGGAAGAACCCTTACCCGCAGTGGAACAAGGCCAACGCCGTCTTCCTCGCCAAGCACCCCGTCGCCGACCGCCTCATGGCCGAGTACCCCAACGTCCTCATTCACACCAGCGGGTTCGAAGTCGGCCTCCCCGAAGGCACCATGGGCAACAGCGAGGTCGGCCACCAGAACATCGGCGCCGGCCGCATCGTTGACCAGGAATCCGTCCGCATCACCAAGCAGGTCCGCAACGGCGAGTTCTTCGACAACCCCGAGCTCAACGCCGCCGTCACGAATGCCCTCGACAAGGGCACCAACCTTCACCTCTTCGGCATCGTCTCCGACGCCGGCGTGCACGGCCTGCTCGAACACCTCTACGCCTGCCTCGCCCTGGCCAAACGCCGCGGCCTTAGCCGCGTCTTCCTCCACGCCTTCACCGACGGTCGCGACACCCCGCCCAATTCCGGCCTCGGCTATATCCAGCAGATCGAAGCCAAAATGCGCGAAATCGGCGTCGGACGCGTCGCCACCGTCTCCGGCCGCTACTGGGCCATGGACCGCGACAACCGCTGGGACCGCGTCCAGAAGGCCTACAACGCCATCGCCCTCGGCCAAGGCCCCCGCTTCCGCACCGCCGCCGAGGCAATCAAGTCCTACTACGAGCACCCCACCGAGCCCAACATGTCCGGCGACGAGTTCGTCACCCCCTCGGTCATCACCGGCGACGTCGCCGACGGACCCATCGCCGAAGTGAAGTCCGGCGACTCGGTCATCTTCTACAACTACCGCGGCGACCGCCCCCGCGAAATCACCAAAGCCTTCACCCTCCCCACCTTCCCCTACGAGGCCGGCGGCGCGATGCAGGGCTTCGCCCGCGGCCCCCGCCTGGACCTGGTCTTCGTCACCATGACCGCCTACGAGACCGGCCTGCCCGTCCGCGTCGCCTACCCCAAGCCGCCGAAGATGGCCAACATCCTCGGCGAACTCCTCTCCAAGCTCGATCTGAAACAGTTCCGCTGCGCCGAGACCGAGAAGTACCCCCACGTCACCTTCTTCTTCAACGACTACCGCGACCAGCCCTTCCCCGGCGAGGACCGCCAGATCATCCCCTCGCCAAAGGACGTCGCCACCTACGACCAGAAGCCCGAGATGAGCGCCTACGGCGTCTGCGACGAGGTCGTCCGCCGCGTCAATTCCGGCCAGTACGACATGATCGTCGTCAACTTCGCCAACGGCGACATGGTCGGCCACACCGGCGTGCTCAACGCGGCGATCAAAGCCGTCGAGCACGTGGACATCTGCGTCGGCCGAATCCTCGACGCCGTCCAGCGCCAGGGCGGCACCGCCATCGTCACCGCCGACCACGGCAACTGCGAACAAATGATCGACCCCGAAACCGGCGGCCCCCACACCGCCCACACCACCTACGACGTGGAATTGATCGTCGTGGACGACCGGTTCAAGGGCAAAAAGCTTCACGAAGGCGGCCGCCTCGCCGACGTGGCGCCCACGTCGCTGCACATGCTCGGTCTCGAAAAACCCGCGGAGATGACGGGCAAATCCCTGATCGCCGGTTGACGCCCCAACCGTAGCACGGGTTTTCAACCCGTGCCCTAGCCACCTGGCCGGCACGGCAACCCAATGGTCTTCACCTCCCTCCCGTTCCTCTTCTTCTTCCCGATCGTCACGGCCCTCTATTTCGCGCTCCCCCACCGCTTCCGCTGGGCCCACCTCCTCCTGGCGAGCTGCGTCTTCTACATGGCCCTGATCCCCGTCTACCTGCTGATCCTCCTCTTCACCATCCTGATCGACTACGCCGCCGGCATCTGGATCGAAAACGCGACCGGCCGCCGCCGCCGCCTCTTCCTGATCGCCAGCATCATCGCCAACGTCGGCGTCCTCGTCGCCTTCAAGTACTTCAACTTCTTCAACGCCAACCTCCGCGCCGTCGCCCAGCTCATCCACTGGAACTACCCCGTCCTGGCGCTGTCCGTCTTCCTACCCGTCGGCCTCTCCTTTCACACGTTCCAGTCGATGAGCTACACGATCGAGGTGTACCGCGGCCGCCAGCGGGCGGAGCGGCACCTCGGCATCTACGCGCTGTACGTAATGTTCTACCCGCAGCTCGTGGCCGGCCCGATCGAGCGCCCGCAGAACCTGCTGCCGCAGTTCCGCCAGCCTCACGCATTCGACCACGACCGCGTCGTCGCCGGGCTGCGGCGAATGCTTTGGGGCTTTTTTAAGAAAATGGTCGTCGCCGACCGAATCGCCGTGATCGTGGACGTCGTGTACGCCCACCCCCGCGGCTACGCCGCCCACTCCCTGCTCCTGGCCACCTACCTCTTCGCTTACCAGATTTACTGCGATTTTTCCGGCTACACCGACATTGCCCTGGGCGCGGCGCAGGTGATGGGCTTTCGCCTGATGGAAAACTTCGACCGGCCGTACGCAGCCGCGTCGGTCGCGGAGTTCTGGCGACGCTGGCACATCTCGCTTTCGACGTGGTTCCGCGACTACGTCTATATCCCCCTCGGCGGCAGCCGCGTCCCGCTGCCCCGGTGGTGCTTCAACCTGATGGTGGTGTTTCTGATCAGCGGCCTGTGGCACGGTGCGGATTGGACCTTCGTCATCTGGGGCGCGCTCCACGGCGGCTACCTGGTCGCGGCAATCCTCACCGCCGGCGCGCGCCGCTCGACCGGCCGCCGTATCGCCGTCGACCGCCACCCGGTCCTCACCCGCGCCGCCTCCATCTTCTTCACCTTCAACCTCGTTTGCCTCACCTGGGTCTTCTTCCGCGCCGCCAGCCTCTCCGATGCCGCCGCCATCATTGGCACGCTCGCCTCCCCCGCCGCCTGGTCGCTGCGGCACTGGAACGCAATGATCCCGCCGTTCTCCGACTCGGCCCTTCAGCTCCCCGCGGTCCTCATCCTCGTCGTCGAGCTGGTGCAACTGGCCCAGGCGGCGCGGGGCAACCGCCCCGTCGCCGAGCTCCTCCAAGACCGCCCCTTCTGGCTCCGCTGGTCGGCCGACTACGGCCTGATCTTCACGATCCTGCTCTTCGGCGTCCTCGGCTCCCGCACGTTCATCTACTTCCAATTCTGACCGCGACCATGGCCCGCGTCTCGATCGAACAACCTCCTCCGCCGGTCCGAACCGACCGCCCCGCGCGCGCGGCATCCGCCCTCCTGACGCCCAAGCTCTTCCGCTCGGACCCCCCGCCGCAGCGGTTCTTCAAAAACCTGGCCTGCTTCCTCGCCGGCCTCGTCATCATCGCCCTGGTGATCGACGCCCAAATCGCCCAGCGCACGCGCAAGTCCAACGGCAAGCGCCTCGTCGGCGGCGGAGACGTCTACCCCGTCGTCCACGCCGCCCGCCACCACGACGACCGCGTGCGCACGATTTTCATCGGCGACAGCGTCGCCCGCCAACTCTTCACCCCCGGCACCGAGCCGGACCCCCAGACCCGCTACTTCCCCTCCAACCAGGCAATCACCGTCGCCGGTCAGTACTATCTGCTGCGCGACGCGCTGGACAGCTTCCGCGCCGCGCGCAGGGTGTACTTCATTTACTGCCCCACCAGCTGGGCCAACGACCTCAGCCAGGTGTGGACCCACGACTACTTCTGCGGCTACTTCCACTCGCCCGCGGAGGTCGCCGAAACCTTCCGCGTGACCGGCGACGTCGAGCTCCTCGCCGCCCACGCCGCGCGTTGCGCCATCCCCAACATCCTGGCCTTCAATAGCACGTCCAACGCACCCCCCCCCGCCCAGCAGGCCCCCCCAACCCCCCCGCCCGCCGCAAACTCCACCAGCCCCCAGTTCGCGCCCCACCCCAGACTTCTTGCCCCCCGCCGGCGGCAAAGGAGCCTGCGCTTCATCGGCCCAGACAGCCAACACCCCCGGGCCCTGGTCATCTCCCACGCGTCCGAGTACTACCTCGCCCGAATGAAGCAGTTGTGCGCCTCCCGCGGCGTGCGGCTGACGGTCCTGCCCTGCCCCTGCCCGCGCGACCAGTGGGGCGCCTTCGCCGGCGAGCGAGAGGTGTACGACGGCGCCCCCATCCTCTATTACGACCGCGCTCTCTTCCGCCCCGACGGCGTTCACTTCCTCGAGCCAAACGTACCACAGGCCCGCCGCGACTTTATCCTGACCTACCACCTGGACGCGCCTTGATGTCCCGTGATGTCCCGTGAATATTGCCGCCGCCGCGCCATACCCTATAATCGGGCGGCAGTTACGGACGCGGGAGTAACGTCCCGCCGACCGCACGAGCGACTTCCCAAAGGAGCATTTGTATGAGTCACTTCATTGCCCAGCCCTGCATCGGCACCAAGGACACCGCCTGCGTCGCGGTCTGCCCGGTGGATTGCATCCACCCCACCAAGGACGACGCCGATTTCGCCGCCGAAGAAATGCTCTACATCGATCCCGACACCTGCATCGACTGCGGCCTGTGCGTGGACGAGTGCCCGGTCCAGGCCATCTTCCCCCAGGAAGACCTCCCCGCCGAATGGGCCTCCTTCATCGAGAGGAACACGGCCTACTATAAGAATAAGAAGTAGCGCCCCGCGGAATAATCCGCCCCGCCGCTCCGTTTGCCATGCGCGGCCGCGGAACGGCCGCGAGACGTTTCAGTTTTCAACCGAAAGCGAGCCAACCATGAAGTCGATGATCTACGCCGCCGTCGCCGCCCTGGCCCTTGGCGGTGCCGTCCTCGTCGCCGCCGACACCAAGGACGCCAAGAAGTCCGACGAAAAGCCCACCACACAACCGACGGCCCAGCCCGTCAATAAGTACTGCGCCGTCGAGCAGGACCACAAGATCGATCCCAAGGGCAAGACCTACCTCTACAAGGGCAAGGTCATCGGCTTCTGCTGCGAAGACTGCATCGACGAGTTCAAGAAGGACCCGGAGAAGTACATGGCGAAGCTGAAGTAACGACGTCGCCGCCCAGCATTCCGAAGGCCCGGCCCCGTGGTCGGGCCTTCTGCTTTGTGGCACGGGCTGCCAGCCCGTGTTTTTCGTTTCTGCCTAAAATCATCTGTAATGACTCGCACGGCCCCAGAGCGATTTGCGACGGACGCCGCCCTCGACGTCACCGGCATGGACTGCGCCAGTTGCGTCGCCCACGTCGAAAAGGCCATCCGCACCGTCCCCGGCGTCGAGGCCTGCCAGGTCAACCTCGCCCGCGGCCGCGCCACCGTCACCTTCGACCCGGCGCGCACCACTCCCGGGCAGATCGCCGCCGCCGTGACCGATTCCGGCTACCCCGCGGCCCCCCAAAGCCCTGAAATCGCCGCCGCCCAGGCCGAGGAACACCGCCTCCACCACCAGGCCGCCCACGCCCGCGCGTGGCTGCGGCGCGCCGTCGTCGGCCTGGCCTTATGGCTCCCCCTGGAACTGCTCCACTGGATCATCACCGCGACACAACACCACGCCGCCCCGCACCTCTGGATGCACTGGCTCACCTTCGCCACGTCCACCGTCTCCATCCTCTACGTCGGCCATGCCTTCTACGCCAGCGCCTGGAAGGCCCTGCTCCGTCGCACGAGCAACATGGACACGCTCATCGCCATGGGCGCCACCGTCGCCTACGGCTACAGCATCATTGCCTTCTTTGGCTACCTCCTCGGCCTCTGGTCCACGCTCCCCAACCTCTACTTCATGGAAGCCACCGGCCTGCTCGGCCTGATCAGCCTCGGCCACTGGCTCGAAGCCCGCGCCCGTGACAAGGCCGGCTCGGCCATCCGCGAGCTGCTCAACCTCGCCCCCGCCGTCGCCCTCCGGCTCGACGAGCAGGACCAGCCGCACGAAACCCCCGTCCACGACCTGCAGGTCCGCGACCGCGTGCTCGTTCGCCCCGGCGACCGAATCCCGGTGGACGGCGTCGTCACCGATGGGCACTCCTCCGTGGACGAATCCATGATCAGCGGCGAGCCTCTGCCAGTCACGCGCACGCCCGGCGACCCGGTCATCGCCGGCACCGTCAACCAGGACGGCCGCCTCGTCGTCCGCGCCACCAAGGTCGGCAGCGAAACGGCGCTGGCCCAGATCGTGAAGCTCGTCGAGCATGCCCAGTCCGCCAAGCCGCCGGTCCAGCAGCTCGCCGACCGCATCGCCGCCGTCTTCGTCCCCGTGGTCCTCGCGATCGCCTTGATGACCGCCGTCGGCTGGTATGTGTGGGGGACGGCCCACCACTGGCCCTCCG
>Ga0308175_100000683_pt1 | contig 22558 bp, 14 predicted proteins | sample PhyCR1_3_FD_203893 | JGI IMG/M metagenome (GOLD analysis project Ga0308175, IMG submission 203893) | Soil microbial communities from UC Gill Tract Community Farm, Albany, California, United States - DLSLS.C.R1 | ecosystem: Environmental > Terrestrial > Soil > Agricultural land | place: USA...
GTCCCGTCCGCCGTGAAACTCTCCGACCCCGACCGGCCGGGCGCCGGCGTCACCGCCGGCGGCTTCAGGTCCAGCAGCGACGTCAGCCGCTCCCCCCCCGCCGTGATTTCGTACACGTCCTTGCCCGCAACATTCACCGTCCCGCCGCCCTCCTTCCCGACGATCAGCTCCCCCTTCCCGGCGCGCAGCGAGTCGGCCATCAGCACGGTCCCGTCGGCGGTGCGGACGACGTACCGCCCGTGCGGCACGTCCGCGTCGTGCAGCACGACCGCCGCCACGTCCTTCGCCTCAAAGCGCCGCAGGCCGAACAGCACGGAGCTGAGCCTGACCTTCCCGTCGTCCAGACCCTTGAACTCGCCTTCGAAGAACTCGCCGCGCGTCAGCAGCACGCCGCCGCGCCCGCGCCCGAGCTTTCCCCGCAGGTCCGGCGTCAGCGTCCGCAGCACGATCCTCGCCACTTCCTTGGCCGCGACCGTGCCGTCCGGCTTGCCCGGCTGCGCGAAGCGCACGGCCGATTCGTCCGCCGACCGCACCACCGCCCCGCCCAGCGCCGTCCCGTTCCTCAGCACGATCCCCTGACCGTAGAACGAAAGGTCCGCCGGCCGCGACTGCGTCACCGGCGCCGCGCGCGACACCAGCGTGATGTTGTCGAACTGCCCCGCGACCACCTGCGCCTTGTTGCAGCTTGTAACGAACAGCCCGATGTACGCGTCGTCGGCCATCTCGAACGTCGCCGGCTCGCCCAACTGCCCCCAGCTCGACCCGTCGAACGAAACCGACGCCGTGAACGTGTTCTCCCGCCGCGACAGCCGCAGCCAGCACTGCCGCAGCTTGATCCGCGGCATGCGCGCCGCTTCCGCCGCGCCGCCCGCGGCGGTCCGCGTGACGAACTCCGCGACCCCCTCCGCATCGTGCCCGAAGCACGCCGCCGCCGACGGAGAGTCGCCGCCCAGGCCCTGCCGGATCATCACCCCCGCGCGCGCCATCGGGAAGTTCCCCAACCCGACCACCCGCGCCGTGATCTCCCCGTCCCCCTTCAGCGGCTGGTACATGAACCCGAACCCGTCCTGGACCTTCGCGGCGCCGACACCCACGCCGCCGGCCGTCACCACGAAATGATTCCCGTTGGTCCCGATCTTCATCCCGGCCGCAACCTCCCCCACGTCCCGCCTCAGCCACTGCCCCTGCCCGACGGGCAACAGCGCCGGCCCCCCCGCACGCGGGAACGTCGCCTGCAGCACGTCCCGCGCATCCACCCTCACCGCCGGCCCCGCCGCCGGCGTCACGAGCAGCGACCCGTTCTCGCCACCCGTCGCCTCGAACCTCACCTCCCCCTCGTAAGTCTTCCCGTCCAGCGTCCGCACGACCGCCCCAAACGCCGAAGCGGCGCACAGCCCCCAGACCAATCCCAGAACACGCAAAACGCTCATCGATTCGATCCCCGCTTCGTGCCTTCGTGCCTTCGTGGCCAATTCAACTTTCACCTTTGATACAACGGAATGTAATGATACGGCATCGCCAGGATCAGCGTGTAGACCGCCGTCGCGTACACCGTCCCCGTGCCGCCGCGCCCCCCGTCCACCGGGTCCCAGTACGCCATCTCCCCCGCCTGTCTCACGCGCGGCAGCAGGATCCCCTTCATCAAGGCGTACCACCGTTTCCACGTGTCCCCGCCGATCATGTACTGCGCCGGCGCGGCGTAAAAGTTCCCGTACGTGAACCACTCGCGGTCGGCGCTGCGGTCGAACAGGAACTTCGACCCGCTCAGCACCGTGCGGTCGTCGTACAGCCCGCACACCTGCAGCGAGTAGATCGCCGCCGCCGTCCGCGCGAACCCCGGCTGGCGGTTGTGCGGCTGGTAGGTGAATCCCCCCGTCGGCGGGTCGTAGCAGCTCTTCACGTACGCCACCGCGCTGTCGATCGTCCGCTGCGGCACGTCGATCCCCGCGTTCTTCGCCGCCCGCAGCGCCACCACCTGCAGCACCGTCACCGAAATGTCCGCGTCGCTCGGCCGCGGCGCGTAACGCCACCCCCCCTGCGAATTCTGCGCCGACACGATCAGCTTGATCGCCCGTTCCAGCTTCGGCCGCATCATCGGGTCGCGCGTCTGCCCGTACAGCTCCCCCAGCGCGATCGACGCGATCCCGTGCCCGTACATGTTCGCCTCGCCGGTCGGCGCGGAGATGTACCCGTCCGGCCGCACGCACTCCAGGAGGAACTGCGCCCCCCGCGCGACGTTGCCCCCGAACTCCCCTTCGTTGGGCAGGTTCCCGCAGGCCATGTACCCCATGAGGACGTACGCCGTAAACGCCGCCTGGTGCGCGTGCCCCGTCTCGGACCAGGCGCCGCTGGGCTGCTGCTTCGACGACAGCCACTTGAGCGACCCGTGCAGCACGGCCTCGGTCTTCTCATCCACGATGACGGCGTCCGCGCCCGGCTCCTCGCCGCGCACGCCCGGCGCCGGCGGCGCCAGGACCAGCACGCCCGCCAGCACGCCCACCAACGCCCGCGCCCACGTCCGCCTGGTGCCTCGCTCCGTCACTTCGGGTTCTTCCCCCCCTGGCTCCCCTGCTCGGCCAGGTTCTTGGTGTACTGCTCGACCATCCCGCCGAACTCCTCCGGGTATTTCTCCCCCTGCGACTGCTGAAGCGCCGCGCGGTCGCGCTGCGGCAGCCCGACGAACGCGCTCGCCCCCCGCGCGTCCTTCGCACCGCCGCTCGCCCCCGCGTTCCCCTGGAACCCCTGCCCCTGCCCCGCGCCCTGCCCCTGCGGCAGTGCGCTCGCCTGCCCCTGGTCCTGACTCTGCCCCTGTCCCTGCCCCTGTCCCTTCCCCTTGCCCTGGCCTTGCTGGCCCTGGCCTTTGGCCGACGCCTGCTGGCCGGATCCCTGGCCCTGCTCGCCCTGCGCCTCTTCGGCGCCGCTTTGCAACCCGTTCTGCGCCATCGCCACGGCCGCCGCCGCCTGCGACAGCGCCTGCTGCGCCTGCGCCGCGTTGGCCTGCGCCTTGGCCGATTGACCCGCCGACGCTTGCGCCGACGCCTGCCCCGCGGCCGAACGCGCCTTGCGCATCGCCCCCGACCCCGACTTCGACAAGGCGCCCTGGTCGGCGGCCTGCGCCTGGGCGGCGAGGCTGGCCGCCTTCTCCAGCGCCTCCGCCGCGCCGTCCTGCGGCTCCCCGCCTTTGGCCATCGCGACCGCTTTCTCTAAGACCTCCGCCTGCTGCTGGTCCAGCTCCGGCAATTCCGGCTGGCCGGCCGGCTTCTGCTCCGCCTGCCCTTTTTGCCCCGCCTGCCCCGGGGGAGCCTGGGCGGGCTGCGCGCCCTTGTTCTTCCCGCCCTTGGCCCCCGTCTTCTGCGCCGCGCTCATCGCCTGTTGCACCTGCTGCATCGAGGCGATCGCCTTCGACAGGTCGTTCTTTTCCAACTGCTCCGCCGCCTGCTGCGCCTCCTGCTGCGCCTGCTGGAGCGGCTGCTGCGCCGCCTCCGGCTGCTCCTGCTGGCCGACCTGCGCAAGGCCCGCCGCGATCTCCCGCTGCTGCCGCTCGAGGCTTTCCACCGCCCCCGCTTCGGGGAGCTGGTTCTGCGCCGCCGCCACCTCTTCCTGCGCCTGTTCGATCGCCTTGGCCATCTCCTCCAGCTTGGCGGCTTTGTCGTCGGATTTGCCGAGCTGCTGCTTCAACTTCTCGATCTTCTCGTCCAGCGCGCCCTTGGCCTTGTCCAGGTGCGCCAGCGCGTCCTGCTGCTTCGGCTGGGCGGCGGCCGTGTCCGGCTTGTGCAGGTCGCCGTCGGCCTTCTCCATGCTCTGCTTCGCGTCGCCGAGCGGCTCGGCCGCCTCCTGCGCATCCGCCGGCAGCATCTGCCGCGTGTCTTCCGCCTGCTTGACCAGCTCCCCCTGCCGCTGCTCCAGCTCCTTCGGCGATTCGCCCGCCGCCGGCCGCGTGGCGGGCTTCTTCGCCTCCTTGCGCGCCGCGTCCCTGGCCGTCGCGGTTTCAACCTTCTGCTGCTCCTGGATCATTTCCCCCACCTTCTCCCGCGCCTGCTCCAGCGCCGCCAGGTCCTTGCCCGCCTCGTCCAGCTTCGCCACCTCCTGCCCGAGCTGCTGTTCCGCCTTCTTCAGCGATTCCAGCGCCGCCTTCTGGTTCTCCGTCGGCGCCGTCGGCTGGTTCTTCTTCGCCAGCGCCTCCTGCGCCTTGTCCATCTGCCGCGCGGCTTCCTCCAGCGACTTGGCGGCTTCCGGCGAGTGGTCCAGCGCGCCCGCCTGGATGTCGCGCGCCTTCTGCTCGGCCGCTTCCTGTTTCGGCGCCTGATCGTGCAACGTCCTGGGCCTGGCCTTGGCGGCCTCCGTGTCCTTGTTGATCTGCTCCTGCTCCCGGATCAGCTCCCGCGTCTGCTTCTGAAGCTCCTTCACCGCCGCGACCGGGTCCGCCATCGCGGCCTTGCTCTCCTCGATCCTGTCCAATTCCTTTTCCAGCGACCCCCGCGCCTGCTCCAGTTTCGCCACCGCCTCCTCCCCCTTCTTCTTCACCTGATTGGTCTGCTTTTCTTTAAGCGCCTGGCGGGTTTCCTGCTGGGAGTCCTCCGCCTTGACGAGCTGGTCCGCCGCCGACGGCGAAGCCGTCTCCAGGTCTTTGCGCGTCTGGTCGGCCCGGTCCACCAGGTCCGCCTGGCGCTCTTCCAGTTCCTTGAACTTCGCCTTGGCCTCCTGCGCCTTGCTCTTTTGCACCTGCTGCGATTGGTCCACCACCTGCTTCTGATCCCGAATCTGCTGTTCCAGCTTGCGAATCGCCTCGCGGATCTGTGCTTCCTTGTCCTTCGGCGGTGCCACCAGCCTGGCCAGGTCGCGCAACTCGTCCCTGGCCGTCTTCTCGCTGGTGGCGGCCGCGTACAGGCTGCCCTGCGACAACTGGTCCGCCGCCGAAGACGCCGCTTCCACCAGGCCCCCCTCCTTGGCCGCGTCCGCCGCTTTTGCCAGGCGGTCCTTTTCCTCCCCGTCGGCGGCGTCGGTCACCTTCTTCAGGTTCCCCAGCGCGATCCCCACCTCGTCGCGGAGCGACCCCTGCTCGGCCTTCTGCACGTCCAGGCTGTCCCTCTGGGCCGGGTCCAGCCGCTCGATGCTCTTGCCCTCGCCCTCTTCCGCCAGGCTTACGCCGGCCTTCATGTTCGCGTTCTGCCGATCGGCAAGCTGCTCGAGCTTCAGCGACAACTCGTAAAGCTGCTGCTGCCGCTGGTACTCGGCCAGCAGCGCCTGCAGTTGGGCGATGATCTGCTTTTGCCCGGCGAAGGCGCGCGTGAGGTCGCGGCCGGCCACCGCCGGATCGCCCAGCGCGCGGGCCGCCTGGAGCAACTGGATCACCTTGCCCATGTCCTTCTCGGAGAGCGAACCGAGCACCCCGCGAATGGCCTTGAGCGTCTTGACGTCCTCCCCGCCCCCGAGCCCGTTCCGGTCGAACTCCCCGATGATCGCCCCAATCTGGTCGGCCACCTTCTGCGCCTGCGTCTTGATCTGCGTCTGGCGGACCTCGTGCTCCCGCACCCTCTCACCGGTGACTTGCGCGGCAACGCGGCCCGCCGGGACCAGCCAGCCCGTCAGACCAATGACCACCGCCACGGCGCAAGTTCGTCGCATCCAGATCTCCTGATCCCCCCCAACATATTACCTCAATTCCCGCCCTTTTTTATCCGCGTTCATCCGCGTCGATCTGCGGCTAATACTATTTCTTCTCCAGAATCATCGTCCCCAGCTTGCGGTTCAGCTCCTGTTCGCTGTTGGACACCTCGTTCATTTCCTCCCAGGACGCGCCCAGCTGCTGGAACAGGTCCGCCCGCTTCTCCGCTTCTGAGACGACCCTGGCCTGGTAATGTTCGCTGTCCGCCCGGCCGGGGCCGGTCTGGTCGTTCGTGTCTTCCACCTCCACCCACCACTCGATCGTGCTCTTCTCCGGGATGTTCAACTTCGAGATGTCCCACCGGTGATACCCCCGCAGGCTCCGGGGGTTGCCTTCGAACGCCAGCGCCACCGATTTCTCGGCCCCGTTGTCCTGCGTGTCCACCTTGTACTTCAGCGTCGCCTTGCCCAGCGCGAAGTCGTCCGCCGCGTCGAACCCCACAATGATCGTGGCGATCTGCGTCACCAGCTCCTCCTTCCGCTCCGGGAAAGTCACGCGCACGCTCGGCGGCTTGTCCGGGAGCAGGTCGATCCGGTACACCACCGGGTCCTTCGACCAGATCCCGTGCCCGTCCACCAGGTGCACCGAAAAGCCGCTGGTCCCCGCCGGCAACGCAACGCCAAGCCCCTTGGCGTCCCCTTCCATCGCCAGCAGCCGATCGCCGTCCGCCGCCAGCGGAAAATCCACGTTGCTCCCGACGAGGTGGACGTGGTTGCCGTCGCCCGGCCGCGTCGCCGGCGACAGTTTTACCGCCTTCGTCGGCGTCACGTGCAGCACCAGGCGGCTGCCGGCCAGCAGCGACAGGTCCCCCGGCGCCCGCCGGACCGTCGCCAGCCGCGGGTCCGTGCGCGTGATGTACGGCGGATAGACCTGCTGGCATTCCAACGCCGCCACGCCCGGCCGCGGCACCGCCTCCACGCGGTATTCCCGGCTGTGGCCGTCGTTCAACTGCACCGTGTACGTGAACGAATCCTGCACGTTCTCAATGCTCGCCGCGAAACCGCCCACCAGCTTCGGGTCCGGTCCCATGGCGAAGGTCATCGCGTGGTCCGCCCCGTCGTATTGCACGCGCAGCGTGCCCCCGCGCGGCACGATCCCCTTCGCCACCGCCGCCAGCCGCACCGCATCGCCCCTGGCGATCAGCCGATTGCCGTCGAGCACCTCCACCCGCGTCTTGCGCGGCACGTCCACGCCCGGCACAAGCATCGCACGCTTCAGCAGGTCCGACCCCACCGGCCCGGCGTAACTTAACGCCGACAGGGCCAGCACCACGATCACCGCCGTGATCGCCGAAACGCGCAGCAACCGGTCGGTCTTCACCACACGCCCGAAATCCAGCGGCGACGCCATTTCCTCGGTTTCGCGGACCAGTGCCGCCACCAGCCCCGCACTCGCGCCCACCGCCACGCCCCCGGGACGTGAAAGCTGCACCGACGAAATGAGCCGGCTCCGCAGGTCCGGCTCCTCGTGCTCCACCCACAGCGCGATCGTCTCGTCGTCCGGCCCGTACACGATCGGCCACAGGACGTGCCGCAGTACCACGTACACGACGCCCGTCAACACCACCGCGACCACGCCCGTCCGCACCGCCGCCGGCAATTCCACCAGCCAATCGACGATCATCTCCGCCGCCAGCGCCAGCACCACCGCCCCGACCAGCGCGGCCAGCGCGGTCGCCACCACGACGGCGGTATGTTTCCGCCGCACGCCCCCGATCTTCGCGCTCAGCACCGGTGTAGACATAAAAAGAGCCCCTCACCTACTTCATCTGCGACATCTTCCGCAGAATCCACTCCGCCGTGACGACCCCCAGCATCGCCAGGAAATACAGCGGCGACGACCACAACTCCACCTCCAGCCCCGACCGCACGCGCTCACTCCGCTGCCGCACCACCTCCGGCAGCTCGTGCAGGTCTTCCTCCCTGAAAAACCTCCCCCCGCTGACCTTCGCCATCTCCTTCAGCAGCCCCTCGTTCATCGCCGTCTCGCCGAGCTCCATCTTCGGTTCGGTCACCGCAAAATCGAGCTGCGTCCTCGGGTCGCGCTCCACCCAGAACTTGTACGCGCCGGCCGAGGGGGCGACGAACTCCGCCCGGTACATGCCCCGCTGCTCCGGCAGCGCCCGCAGCAATACCTCGGCCTCCCGCCCGCCGGCGACCGCGTAATACCCCTTCACCGTCGGGTCGCCGACCGGCTCGAAGCTCTCGTTGTACAGCCGCGCGTACACCGTCACGCGGTCGCCGGTCGTGTAAGTGCGCCGGTCCGCCGTGAGCTGCGTCCGCCGCGACCCGCCGAGCAGGTGCGGCAGGCTCAAGCGCTGAACGATTTGCCCCCACAGCGCGGTGTAATACTCGTCGCCGTTGTTCTTGCGCCACCGCCAGGTGTTGTCGGTCCCCACGAACATCACCTGCCCCAGCCCGTACTGCTGGATCGCCATCACCGGCATCTTCCCGAAACGGGACGCCTTGGCCGGGTCGGCATCCGCCACCAGCACCTCGGCCACCGGTTTGGCGCGCGTGACCCGCGCGTCCCAGTAGATCGGCGGCAGCCCCTGCCACCGCGCCGCGCTCTCCTGTTCCTTGTCCGACAGCCGCAGCGCCGCGCTCCGCTTGCCCGCCGCCGTCAGCTCGATCTTCAGCGGCTTGTCCGCCGGCTCCTCCTGCGTCACCCGCCGCCCCGCCGCCGGCGCCGCCGGCCCCTCCTCAAATTCCACCGGCAGCATCCCCTCGATCTTCGTCCCCCGGTACGACCACGGCGCGTTCTTCCGCCCCGCGATCATCAGCAGACCCCCGCCGAACTGCGAAACGAAGTTCTGCACGTTCTCGATCTGCCCCCCGGTAAACGAGCGCGAATCCACGTCCCCCAGGATCACCATGTCGAACTTCTCCGGCAGGTCCCGAGGGCTGGCGGGAAACGCCGGCAGGTACGGCGACTTCTCACCCGCCGCAATCCCCGGATCCCCGTCCAGCAGCACGCACTTGACGTCCACGCGCCGGTCCCTCAGCAGCATCGCCTGCAAATACCGGAACTCCCACCGCGGCGACTGCTCCACCAGCAGCACCTTCAGCTTCCCGTCGATCACGCGCAGGTGCTGCGACATCTCATTGTTGTCCTTCACCGCCTCGTCCGGGCGCGGCGGGATGCTCGCCTTCAGTTCGTACTCGCCGGCCTTTTGCGGGGTGAAGTGCACCGAAACCACCTGCTCGCCGTCGGCCTCGAAGGTCACGGCCTTGTGGTCCATTTCCTCCTCCCCGAGCTTCAGGACCAGCTCGGCGCTCTGGCCGGCCATCCCCTGCGACCGCACCCGCACCGTCGCGCTCACCTCGTCCCGTGCGAACGCCACGTCCTGCGCGAAGATGTTGGCCACCACGATGTCGCGCGGCGACGAAATCCCCACCCCGTACAGGTACAGCGGCACGCCCTCCCCCTTGGCCACCTCCGCCGCCGCCCGCGGGTCCGAGCCGCTGTTGATCGCCCCGTCCGTGGCCACCAGGATCCCCGCCAGCGGCTGGCCGCGCGTCCGGCCGATGACCTCCCGGATCGCGTCCCCGCCGGCCGTCACCGGGCTCTTCGCCTCCAGCTTCCCGATCCAGCCAAACTCCTCCGCGATCGATTTCCCCTTCGACCGCCCGGCCGCGCCCGCCCCCTCCGCCCGCGCCGGCGTCAGGTCCACCAACTGCTGCCCGAACGAATACGCCCGCAGGTCGTAGTCCTTCGACAGCCGCCGCAGCAGGTCCAGTTTCTCATTGCTCAACGCCGCCTTCAGCACGTCCACGCGCGCCGAATGCGCGACGCCCGCCACCTTCGTCCCGTCCACCGCCTGCCCCAGCCCCTTGTTCGGATCGATCTGCCCGTACGCCATCGCCACGCGCTTCAAATCCGCGTCTTCGGTCCGCAGGTCCCCGATCTTCATGCTGCTGCTGCCGTCCATCAGTAGCACCAGCGTCCGCCGCACGTTGCCCTCGATCGTCAACGCCAGCACCGGCCGCAGGAGCAACAACAGCACGAGCACCAGGAACACCGTCCGCAGCACCGCCAGCACGTACTTCCGCACCGGCGACACGTCGGCGTCCGACCGGTGGTACAGCCAGAACGCCAAAGCCCCCAGCCCCATCATGGCGACGAAAATCCACCCGATCCCCACCGCGCCATGAAACGCCACGCCCGCGTCCACCACGCGCGCCGCCCCCTCCACCCGCACGCCCAGAAGCTTCAGCAGCACGTTCAGCATGACAACTCCCCCCCGCGCGGAATGTACCACCCCGCCCACTAGGTGGCGAGCCGCGCAAGCTCACGCTGAACCGTAAACCCCCGAATCCTGCTATGCCGCCGCCCGCTCCCCCGATCGCAACTCAAACCCCATCCCGATCCTCGCCAGGAACTTGGTCGCGTTGTCGTGGTAAATCTTCTGCAACACGTCGTCCGGGAGCGCCAGCCCCCGCATGATCGGCTGCTGATCCTCCGGCAGGTCCGGATCGAGAATCGGCGACGGCCCGACGTACGCCGTCTCCCACAGCTTCCGGTGCGCCCAGAACCGGCTGGCCAGGAAATCAAACCCCCGGTCGTCCCCGCTCACCTGGTCCGACCCGAAGATGATCCGGTCGGCGTTGCGGATGAAAAACTCCCTCGCCTCCTCCCGCCGCGCGCTCACTTCCCTCACCATCCAGCGCGTGGCCGAGCAGTCCAGCATCAGGTTCGGATAGCGGTCCAGCAGCCCCTGGAGCCGCTCGAAGTTTTCCGGGTTCCCCCCGAGATGCGCCCCCACCCACGGCACCTCCGGGTACCGCCGCATGACCCCCTCCCACATCTGGTAATGCTCCTCGCGCGTGCCAAACCTCGCGGCGTCGGCGTACTTCCCGCGGTACCACGTCTCCGGGTCTCCGAGGTGCGTCATGATCGCCATCCCGCGGCCCACCACCTCATTGATCACCGGTTCCAGCGCCGGCGAATCCAGCCGCCACTGCCGCCGATCCATCGTCCCCGGCGCCATGTGGAACTTGGCCATCCGGCTGCCGAGGTTGTAAAACGCCTCGATCCGCCGCCGCCAGTCGTCGATGAAGCCCGGTCCGGTCTCCTGCCACTGCGGGACCGCGATGAACTGAATCCGGCTGCCGTAATCCCGCTGCAGGGACACGACCTCTTCCAACTGCGTCATCGTGACGAACGCGTCAATGCCGTAGTGGTCCGCCGCCGCGAACCAGTCCTCCGCGTGCCGCCGCGCCAGCAGGTGGCAATGAAAATCGATCACCCGCCCCTTCACCTTCGGCCGCGGCATCGGCTTGCGGAAATCCACCCCCGTCCGGTTGTGCTCCGGCAACTTAGGCGCCCCCACCGGCCGCACTTCCGACAACTCCGCCTTCCGCCCGTCCGCCGCTTGCTCCCCCGTCGAATTTTCCGCGTCTCGCAAATCCATGGTGGCCTCCCCCAACATTATCGGTCCCATGCCGACGTTTCCATCACGCCGCGTGCCTGTTTTCAAGTCCGTATCGAACAAGATTTTCTGGCCTCGCTCACAACTTTTTGATAGAAACGCGCCAGGAGTACTCCATGAAACAGACCCTCACCCTCGCCGCACTGATGCTCGCGCCGATGCTCCTGAGCCCAGCCGCCGGAGCCGACCCCCGCACCCAATGTGAAGGCATCGCCCGCTTCACCCCACCCCCCGGCTGGACGCGTCGCGTCGAGAACGGCATCACTTCCTTCACCTCCCCCGACGCCACCGGCGCCTTCACCGTCAACCCGTCCAAAATCTGCGGCTCGTTGGACAACACCGCCGAGGAGATGCTCGCACAGGTCAAGGCCCTGCCGGACTTCCGCCTCGAAGCCAACCGCACCGGCGGTAAGCACATCGCCTCCGGCGGGCAGTGGGTCTCCTTCACCTACAGCTTCTCCGACCCCAGCCGCCCCGGCCAATTCAACTACGCCTGGAACACCCTCGTCGCCGCCGGCGGCCGCAGCGTCGCCATCACCGGTGCCTTCAAAGACTCCGCCGCCTTCAACCGCCACATCCCCACCCTCGGCCGGATGGTCGATTCCATGCAGCTCACCAGCGCAATGGTCGTCGAACCCGGCAACCCCCCGCTCACCCGCTTCGTCATCGACGCCACCGACGACTTCCTCGAATGGCTCATGCAGGTCCAGCTCACCGACGGCCAGAAGGACACCGTCGAATCCGAGCTCCGCGCCTCCTGGCAGAAAAACGACCGAGCCGCCATCGACGGCATGACCAAGCTCCTGGCCGGCCGAGAACAGCTCGCCGCCCTGCCCGCCGACAAGCGCGAATTCGTGCGCCAATCCGTCCTCGACCAGTCCATCGTCCAATGGCGCAACGACCCCTGCCGCGCGGCGCGGATGCTCGTCGAAATCTACGACTGCTCCCACAAGCCCATCGCCAACGGCGCCACCCCCCTGACCCGCCAGAGCATTGACGCCTTCGCCGAGTACCTCTGCTTCGCCGCCGGCCAGGTCGCCGGCGTCGAATGTCCCGCCTCGGCCGAGCTCAAATCCAAACTCGCCGACGCCGTCTCCCAGAATTACTCAACGCTGCCCGCCGACCAGCAGCAGCGCATCGCCACCATGCCCCTGGCCCGGGCCGCCCTCCGCGTCGCCTGGCCCGGGTATACCAATGCCGAAAAGCAGCACTATCTCGACGCGTGGAAGCGCGACGACGCGATCCTGAAACTGGCCGAGGCCCTGAAGCCCACCCCCGCCCCCGCCTCCCCAACGCCCACCCCCAGCGACCCCAACTCCCTCGCCGCCGGCATGCAGGAACTCCAGCGAAAGCAATTCGCCTATCAGGTGATGTCCAACTGCATGATGATGCAGCACCAAACCACGCAAGCCATCATCGCCAACATGGGCGGCGGCTACCACTACGAGTACCGCTGGCGCTAGCCCCTGCTACCGACTACTGGCTACTGACTACCCCCAGAATTCACGGCAACGTCGGGTCCGCCCGCCGCTTGTCGAACGCCTCCCGCGTCGTCAGTTTCTCCACGTGCCCGTCCGCGCACGCCACGTGCCCGCCGGCCCGCGTCTCCTGCCCCGGAAACTTCACCTCGTCCCCCCGGTTCCCGTGCCGCGTCGTCAGGTAATCGCTCTTCCCCGTCGGCACCGCCTGCCCGGCGTTGATCAGCGTCGGCGCCCAGTACGGGTCGTTGGGCGCGATTTCCTCGGCCAGCAGCACCTTGTACGCCGGGTTCTTCACGTGCGTCGTCGCGATCCACTTGACGCTGGCCGCGTTCACCGTCCCGATCCGGTTGTTGAAGCTGTAGCTGTAAAGGTACGGCCCGGCCCAGTTGTAAGGCGCGGCCTTGGGCTTGTGCGCCTCGATGATGTCCAGCGGGCACCGCAGGACCGCCCTCAGCGCCCCGTCCCTCACGCCGATGTACTTCGCGATCGACGAGTCGTTGATGTTCCGCGCCGGCGCCGGCAGCGTCTGCCACGCGATCCAGTCCGACGACATCCGGTAGTCCTTCGCCGCCGACGGCGCCGGCGCGATCGTCGGCCACTTCCCCTTGTTGCTCCCGTCCGTCGCGTACATCACCAGCGCCTGCCCGATCTGCCGCATGTTGCTCATGCACTGCACCGCGTACGCCCCCTGCCGCGCCTTGTTCAGCGTCGGCAGCAGGATCGAGACCAGCAGCGCAATGATCCCAATCACCACCAGCAGTTCGACCAGGGTAAACCCCCGGCCACCGACCACCCGACGCCGCCGGACCCGTTGCATGGCGCCTCCGATCCTGTTGACGCTCGAAACCTGCCGAACGCATGGAAATGCAATGCCGGCAGCCTACGGGCCGACGCCGGCTCGCTCATCGGGGAACTTCAGGCACTTCAGCTAGGTCTTTCTCGTAAGACGCCGGTAAACGCCAGGCTCGGCCGCGGGGTACTACCTCCATGACCACGACAAGGATCGTCGGCGTCCTTTGCACGGCGTTCGCCCTCGCCGCCTCCGCCGCCCCCCAGGTTTCCAACCGCCCCGCCGCCCCCGACGAATGGGGTTACCGCCCCGCCGACCACGCCACCGTACACCTCAACCCGCCCTCGCTGATCTGGCTGCACGAGCCCCCCGCCAGGACGTACTGCGTCCAGTGGTCCGCCGCCGCCGACTTCTCCAGCGCAACGACCATCGACAAGCTCCCCTTCAACACCTACACCCACACCGCCCCCCTGCCGCCCGGAACGTATTTCTGGCATTACCGCTTCACCGACAAGACCGGCCAAGCCTCCAACTGGAGCACCACCCGCTCCTTCACGATCGCGAAAGACGCCACCGAATTCCCCATGCCCAACCGCGCCCAGCAGGCCCAGCGCCTGCCGAAGGACCACCCGCGCCTGTTCATGCGCCCCGAAGACCTCCCGCGCCTGCGCCAGCTCGCCGCCGGAGAGGAGAAGGACCGCTTCGACCAGCTCCGCCGCACCGCCGAGCGGCTCCTCAAAACCCCACCGACGCCCGAGCCCACCACCCGCGCCTCCGCCCGCGACGACGCCACCCGCCAGTGGTGGTGGCCCAACCGCGAGACCGCCATCAAGGCCTGCGACGAGGCCGGCGTCCTCGCCTTCGTTTACCTCATCACCCAGGACCAAAAGTACGGCCAAGGCGCCCGCGACCGCATCCTCCGCCTCGCCGCCTGGGACCCCGATGGCCCCACCAACTTCGCCCTCAACGACGAAGCCGCCTTCCCCATGCTCTACCGCCTCCCCCGCGCCTACGACTGGGCCTACGACGCCCTCACCCCCGCCGACCGCGAAAAGGTGCAAAAGGTCATGACCCGCCGCGGCGACGACGTCTGGAAATCCTCCCAGGTCGGCTTCGGCGTCGGACACCTCACCAAGCCCTACGCCTCCCACGCCAACCGCGCCTGGCACAAGCTCGCCGAGTGCGCCATCGCCTTCTACGACACCATCCCCGCCGCCCCCGACTGGCTCGACTTCGCCGTCAACAACTTCTACGCCGCCTACCCCGTCTGGTCCGACGACGACGGCGGCTGGCACGAAGGCCTCGCCTACGAAAACGGCTACATGTCCAAAGTCACCTGGTGGCTCCAGGTCTCCAAGACCGCCCTCGACATCGACGGCTTCAAAAAGCCCTTCTTCTCCCAGGTCGGCGACTTCGCCCTCTACCTCGCCCCGCCCCACACCCCCAACATGGGCTTCGGCGATCTCTCCTACAACACCCCCTCCGGCTGGGGCGGCACCTGGGAATACTTCATCCGAGGCGTGCACGCCTCGCACGCGCACCCCCCCACGCCGGGTGCCGACCGAAGCGAAGCCCCGGATCCATCAGACCACTCCCCCTACTGGCTCTGGTGGAAAGACCAGTACCACATGCCCGGCGAAACCGGCGTCCTCGGCTTCCTCTACCACGCCCACCTCGGGGGGCGGGGCCCCGCCGCGCCCCCAAACCCCCCACCGACCTCCCCCAATCCAAAATCTTCCACGGCATCGGCGTCGCCTCCCTCCACACCTCCCTCCTCGACTCGCGCAACGACGTCCACCTCCTTTTTAAATCCGACCCCATGGGCACCCAGTCCCACGGCCACAACGCCGAAAATTCCATCGCCCTCAACGCCTTCGGCGACTCGCTCATATTCGCCAACACCTACCGCGACTATCACGGCAGCCCCTTCCACTACAAGTACGTCCACACCACCGCCGCCCAGAACTCCGTCCTGGTCGATCACCAAGGCCAGGTCCTCCACACCGCCAGCCCCGTCGCCCGCATCATCGCCGAAAAACTCACCCCCCAATTCGACTACGTCGCCGGCGACGCAACCGCCGCCTACCAGGGCAAGCTCACCCGCTTCGTCCGCCACATCGCCTTCGCCAAGCCCGACGTAATCGTGATCTACGACGACCTGGCCGCCCCAAAGCCCGCGACGTTCCAGCTCATGTTCCACGCCCTATCCCCCTTCGCCATCGACGAGCCATCGAACACCGCCCGCCTCACCCGCCCCGCCGCCGACCTGTCGATCCACTACCTTTCCCCCGCCCCCCTCGCCTTCCACCAGACTGACGGCTTCACCCCGCAACCCACCCGCCAATTCCCCAACCTCTATCACCTGGAGGCCGGCACGCGCGACCCCGCCGCCCAGGTCGGCCTCCTCACCGTCCTCCTCCCCTCCAAACACGGCGATGCCGTTGACGCGAAGACCACCCGCCTCGAATCCGAAACCGCCCTCGGCGTCCGCATCGACCGCGCCGGCCAATCCACCCTCATCGCCTTCCGCAAACCCAGCCTCACCGGCCCCGCCACCCTCGAAGGTCTCTCGTTCACCGAGCCCGCCGCTATGAAGTGACCCGATCCTTCGACATCGCCCCGTCGATCATCCGCCAGATCCCCAGCGGATTCTCATCCCTCAATTCCTCCGGCAGGGCGTTTTGTGGCCAGTTCTGGTAACACAATGGGCGCGCCCACCGCAAAATCGCCGCCGTCCCCACCGACGTGAAATGCGAATCCGTCGTCGCCGGGTACGGCCCCCCGTGCTGCGTCGCATGCCCCACCTCCACCCCCGTCGGCCAACCGTTAAACAACAACCGCCCCACCTTCCGCTCCAAAATCTCAATCAGCTCCCCAAACGCCGCCACATCCTCCGCCGTCCCATGCACCGTCGCCGTCAGGTGCCCCTCCAGCGATCGCGCCACGTCCTCCAACTCCTCCGCGCTCGACCCCGTCACCAGCAGCGTCGCCGGCCCGAACACCTCCTCCGCCAGCACCTTGTTTTTGAGCAGGTTCTCAACCGTCGTCTTCATCACCAACGCCCGCCCCCGCACCTTCCCTTCCTCGCCCGCGGCCCCCTCCCCCACCACCTCCACCCCTCCCACCTCGCGCACCCGCCGCACCCCCTCCTCATACGCCCGGCAGATCCCCCCGTGCAGCATCGTCCCCGCCGCCGCCGAGCCGATCAGCTCCCCCACCTTCTTCGCAAACCGCCGCGTCTCCTCCCCATCGATCCCAATCACCAACCCCGGCTTCGTACAGAACTGCCCCACCCCCAAGGTGGCCGACGCCTTCAACCCTTCTGCGATCTTCTCCCCCCGCTCGCGCATCGCCCCCGGCAGCACGAACACGGGATTGGTTGACCCCATCTCCGCGTACACCGGGATCGGGTCCGGCCGCCCCACCGCCGCATCGAACAGCGCCCGCCCCGCTTTCAATGACCCCGTAAACCCCACCGCCTTCGTCGCCGGATGCCGCACCAGCGCCAAACTCAACTCCGGCGTCCTCCCCTGCAGCAGCGACACCACCCCCGCCGGCACACCCGCCGCATCGATGGCCCGCAGCACCGCCCGCACCACCAGCTCGCTCGTCCCCGGATGCGCCGGATGCCCCTTCAATACGACCGGACACCCCGCCGCCAGCGCCGAAGCCGTATCCCCCCCCGCCGCCGAAAACGCCAGCGGAAAATTACTCGCCCCGAACACCACCACCGGCCCCAGCGGCACCAGCATCCGCCGCAGCTCCGGCTTCGCCGCCGGCTGCCGATTCGGATCCCCCCGGTCGATCCGCGCATCCACCCACGACCCCTCCCGGATCACCTTCGCGAACAGCCGCAACTGGTTCGTCGTCCGCCCACGCTCCCCGCGCAGCCGCTCCAGCCCCAGCCCCGTCTCGTTGTTCGCCCGCTCGACCAGCTCCTCCCCAATTCCCTCGATCTCCTCGGCGATCTTGTCGAGGAACGCCGCCCGCCTCTCCGCCGCCATCTTCCGATACGCCGGAAACACCGCCTCCGCCGCCCCCATCGCCTTCTCGACGTCCGCGCCGCTCGCCTCGGTAAACGCCGGCTCCAGCTCCTCGCCGCTCGCCGGATTCACCGCGCGAAACCGCTCCCCCGCGCCGTCCGCGCTGACCATCCGCCCCGCGATAAACTGCTGCCCGAATATCCGCGTCCACTGCGGCGCGTCCGAAGTCAATTTCATCGTCATGAGTATTCCAGCCTGGCCCTACGCGACGCCGTTCACCAGCGTCCCGATCGGCTCAATGGTAATCCGCACCTCGTCCCCGCCGTGCAACGTGAAATCGTCCGGCGGCACCACCCCCGTCCCCGTCAGCAGGTAACACCCGTTCGGAAAGCTGCTCTCCCGAAACAGCCACCCCACCAGCTCCTCCGGCGTCCGCTTCATCCGCGCCAGCGTCGTCCCGCCGCCAAACACCTGCTCCCCCTTCCGCCGCACCTCCATCCGAATCTCCGTCTCCTTCCCCAACGCCCCCTCCGCCACCAACACCCCCGGCCCCAGCCCGCACGAGCCGTCGTACACCTTCGCCTGCGGCAAATACAGCGGGTTCTCCCCCTCGATGTCCCGCGACGACATGTCGTTCCCGATCGTGTACCCCACGATCTTCCCCCCGCTGCTCACCAGCAGCGCCAATTCCGGCTCCGGCACGTTCCACTTCGAATCCTTCCGAATCCTCACCCCAGCCCCCGGCCCCGCCACCCGGTGCGCCGTCGCCTTGAAAAAAAGCTCCGGCCGCTCCGCGCCGTACACCCGGTCATAAAAACTCCCGCCCCCCGCATCCTTCGACTCCTCCATCCGCGCCTCCCGGCTGCGCACGTACGTCACACCGGCCGCCCAAACCTCCTGCGACCCGATCGGCGCCAGCAGCGCGTCGTCGTTCACGCCCGACTCCAGCTTCCTCGCCATGCGCAACTGCGTACGCAGGAACGAGAGAAGATCCGACCGATTCGCCATCGCATCCCACCCCGCCCCCGGCAGGTCGTACCACACCCCCTCCTCCTCCACCGCCACGCCACGCCGAGTCTTGTACAGCCTCATGGCCGGGAGCTTACCCGCCCCAGCAGCGCCTCGGCTACCGCCTCCGCATCATACACGCACCCCCCCCACGTCCCCCCGCTGGCGGATTGCAGCGCCGCCCACAGCCGCGTGTCCGCAGGCAGCGCCGGATCCGGCGCGAGATCCGGCCGCGGCTGACGGCCCGCCAGAATGCGGCTCCCCTCCGCCACGTCCGCAACATTTCCATCCTCTCCGACAAGGTCCAGCGTCCCCGTGAGCTGATTCCGATCGATCACGATCCGCACCATGTCCCCATCCACCACCTTCCCGATCGGCCCCCCCGCCAGCGCCTCCGGCCCCACGTGCCCAATGCACGCCCCCGTCGAAACCCCCGAAAACCGCGCATCCGTCACCACCGCCACCTGCTTCCCAAACTCCAGGTGCTTCAGCGCGCTGGTGATCTGATAAATCTCCTCCATCCCCGCCCCCATCGGCCCCCGGCAGATCAGCACGACCACGTCCCCCGGCCTGATCGCCCCCGACTTGATCGCCCCGATCGCCGCCTTCTCCGTCGTGAACACCCGCGCCGGCCCCGTCTTGCGATACACCCCGTCGCCGTCCACCACCGAAGGATCAATCGCCGTGCTCTTGATGACCGACCCCTGAGGCGCCAGGTTGCCGCGGGGGAAGGTCACGGTGCTGGTCAGCCCGCGCGCCTTCGCCGCCGATGGCGACATGATCACGTCCTCCGGATTGATCCCATCCCGCTCCGAAAGAACACCCCGCAGCCGCACCCGCCGCTCCGACCCCTCCCACCAGTCCAGCATCTTCCCCAGCGGCTCCCCCGAAACGGTAAGACACCCCTCATCAATCAACCCCATCTCCCTCAGGTGCAGCATCACCTCCGGCACCCCACCCGCCAGAAACACCCGCACCGTCGGATGCCCCACCGGCCCGTTCGGCAGCGCATCCACCAGCCGCGGCACCTTCCGATTCACCTCGATCCACTCCCCCACCCCCGGCCGCCGCAGCCCCGCCGCATGCGCGACCGCCGGCACGTGCAGCAGCAAATTCGTGGACCCCCCGAACGCCGCGTGCACCACCATCGCGTTCCGCACCGCCGCATCGCTCAAAATGTCCCTCACGCCGATGCCGCGCGCCTCCAGCCGCAACATCGCCCGCGCCGACCGCCGCGCCATATCCAGCCAGATCGCCTGCCCCGACGGCGCCAAGGCCGAATGCGTCAGCGACAACCCCAGCGCCTCCCCCACCACCTGCGACGTAGCCGCCGTCCCCAGAAACTGGCACCCCCCGCCCGGGCTCCCGCACGCCCGGCACCCCGCCTCCGCCGCCTCCTCCAGCGTGATCTTCCCGTGCGTAAACCGCACCCCGATCGTCTGCACCTTCCCCGCGTCCTCGCCGTTCGTCGGCGGCAGCGTCACGCCCCCCGGCACCAACACGCACGGCAAATTCAGCTCCGCCATCCCCGCCAGCGCCATCATCATCGCCGGCAGCCCCTTGTCGCACGTCGCCACCCCGATCACCCCCCGCCGCGTCGGCAGCGACCGGATCAGCCGCCGCAGCACGATCGCCGCGTCGTTGCGGTACGCCAGCGAATCCATCATCCCCGTCGTCCCCTGCGTCCGCCCGTCGCAAGGGTCCGTGCAGTACCCCGCGAACGGCACGAACCCGCGCGCCTTCAGCTCCCGCGCCGCCTCCCGCATCAGCAGGCCCACCTCCCAGTGCCCCGTGTGATACCCCAGCGCCACCGGCGTCCCGTCGTCCGCCCGGATTCCCCCGGAGGTCGAGAGGATCAGGAATTCCTTCCGCCCCAGCGCCTTCACGTCCCACCCCATCCCCGCGTCCTGCGTCAGCCCGAAAATGTCCCCGCTCGCCCAGTTCCGCAGCATCTCCTCCGTCAGCGGCAGCTTCCCCGCCGGCCCCGCGCCGCTGGTGTGAATGTCGTAAATGCCGTCGGAACCCCCGCCCTCCCCGCTCACCTCTTCGAAAGACACGTTCGCACTCAGACTCGAAAGGTCCAGCGACGCCATCCCGTTCCCTTCGTTGATTCGACCCGACGTCCCCTCGTCCTGTATCAGCAATCGAACGTAGCTCACAAACGGGAGCCCAGCGGCTTTGCCGCGGGTCTACAGAGCGACAGAGCACGAGTGACAGAGTTCTACCGCCCCGACCGGACCGGCGCCTGCACCACGCCAGTCTGCCCCGAAAGAATGTTGCCGTACTGGCCGTACGCCAGGTCCACGTCCCATTTCGCCCGCGTGACCGCGTCCTGCGCCGCCCGCACCTGCTTGTCGGCCGCCGAAACCTGCGGCGTCAGCCCGTCCAGCTCCTTCTGGAGCTTGGCAATCTGCTCCCCGGCCTTGCGCGCGTCTTCGTTCGAATTCTTGATCGTCTTCTCGTCCTCCGCCTGGCGCTTCTGCGCCGACGCCAGTTCCTTCTCCGCCGCGCCGGCCGCCGCCGCCGCCGCATCATACGCCTTCTGCCCGGCGGCGACCTTCGCCAGCGCCGCCGCCACGTCCGCCCGCCCCGGCAACTCCTTCTCGAACTTGCCCCTCAACTCCGCCAGCGCCTCCTCCGCCGCCGCCAATTCCTCCTTCGCCCGCGCGATCCCCGCGTCCTTCACCAGCGCCTGCCTCCGGGCCGATTCCACCTTTCCCTTCGACTCGATCCACGTCTGACTGGCCGCCGCCAATTCCGTCCGGTTTACCGGCGACTGCTCCCGCAGCATCCGCACCGTCCGCTCGCTCGCCTCCATGCCCAGCTTCTCCGCCTTGAACGACGGCTCCCCCTCCAGCGCCGCCACGCAACTCGCCGTCGCCGCCTCGAGCTTCGCCCGCGCCGCCGCGACCGCCTTATTCGCCGCCCGGAACTCCGCCCCCGCCTCAAACGCCGCCGTCGCAGACGCCTTCGCCCGCTCGGCTTCCGATTTCGCCCCGTCGAGCCGTTTGCGCGCCTCCCCCGCGGGCTTGCGCGCCTCATTCACCTTCCCCTGCGCGCGCCCGACGTCGTCCTTGGCCTTGGGCAGGTCCGCCTGCGCCTGCGCGATCATCGTCTGAAGGTTCTGCTGCAGCCGCTTCGCGTCATCGATCCTGCCGGGCAGCCGCTGCGCCTGCTGCTTCAGGTCGCCCTGCTCGCGCTGTGCGTCGCTCAGCTTCTCCTGCGCCTCCGCCAGCCGGTCCTGCGCGGCATTGATCATCTCCATCCCCAGCCGCGTCTCCACGTCCAGCGGCGCTGCCGAACAAGGCCGCAGCACAAGACAACTCACCGCCATCGCGGCAACCGACGCGCACGCAATCCACCGTCGCATGGCCGTCCTCCACGGGTTATCGGAAGTCGGGCAATCGGCCAGTTTTCCCCCTCCCATTGTACCCCCTACACGCGATACAGACGACCGCCTGTCGCCGGCGGCGGCGATCTTTTTCCCCCGCCCGGCTTGCCGTTATTTTGGCATGAGTCATGCTGAAACACGCACACCGCCGGCGGCATCAGTCGTGTCGATGCCCCCGCGTAACGTGGTTGTCGAGGGAGACGTACCGATGGACGCCGTTGTTGTCGAAAGCCGCAAGCGCCGTTTGTTCCACCTGTTTACCGGACTGATCGTCGTGACCGCAACGCCCATGGCGTTGGTGTTTGGCCTGGCCTATTTGCTCGGCTGAGCACGCCCGCAATTCGGTCCAATCACTTCAACCCCAGCACGTCCGCCACCGTGTACCGGCCCGGCTTCTGCCCCGCCAGCCACTTGGCCGCGCGCAGCGCCCCGTGCACGAACGTGTCCCGGTTCGTCGCCACGTGCGTCAATTCCAGCCGCTCCCCCAGCGCCGCAAAGTACGCCGTGTGCCGCCCCACTTCATCCCCCACCCGCAGCGAATGCATCCCGATTTCCCCGGCCTTGCGCACCGCCTCTTCCCCATGCCGCCCGTACGCGAGCGAATCGCGCGTCTTGCCCGTCGCCCCCAGGATCGCATCCGCCAACCCCAGCGCCGTCCCCGAAGGCGCATCCTTCTTAAACCGGTGATGCGCCTCGACGACCTCGATGTCGTACTCATCCCCCAGCCGCCGCGCCACTTCGGCCGCAATCTTGAACAGCAGATTCACCCCCAGGCTCATGTTCGGCGACTGCAAAATCGGAATGTCCGC
>Ga0308175_100000684_pt1 | contig 22531 bp, 23 predicted proteins | sample PhyCR1_3_FD_203893 | JGI IMG/M metagenome (GOLD analysis project Ga0308175, IMG submission 203893) | Soil microbial communities from UC Gill Tract Community Farm, Albany, California, United States - DLSLS.C.R1 | ecosystem: Environmental > Terrestrial > Soil > Agricultural land | place: USA...
TCGGCCTGGTGCTGTCGATGGAGGCCTGGCAGGCGCTGGCCGAACGGCTGCGCGCGGCCGGTACGCGCTTCGTGGTCGAGCCGCACATCCGCTTTCACGGCCAGCCCGGCGAGCAGGCCACGATGTTCCTGCTCGACCCGTGCGGCAACGCGCTGGAGTTCAAGGCGTTTGCGGATCCGTCGCGGCTGTTCGCCAAGTAGCGGTCCGTTCGGCGGCGACCGCGTTGAAGCGCGCGGCGATGTAGTCGTCGGTGAAACTGGTCATGTCCGCACCACGAATGAAGCCGCAGTGGCCTCCGTATTGGGCAATGTCCAGCTCGACGCTGGACGGCAACGCGAGCTGCTCGAAGGCGCCCACCGGAATCACCGGATCGTCGCGCGCCGTGAGGATGGTGCTCGGCACCGCCAGCGCGGCCAGCACATCGCCGGCCACCGAATAGCCGTCCAGATAGGCTTCCAGCGAACCGAAATCGGTGTGCCGCAACACCAGCGCCTCGGTCAGGCCGCGAAGGCTCTGCTTGAGTTCGGTCAGCTCGAAGTAATGCCGCTGCGGAAACGCCTTCTGCTTGAGCTTCAGCGAATGGCGCCACTTGTGCATGAAGTAGGCCTGGTAGAACCACGGCGCGGCCTGCTCCAGCGAGAACAGGCCTTCGCTGGCATCGATGATCGGGCATACCGCCAGCGCGTAGTCCAGCGCGATGCCGGCCGCCGGTGCGCGCAGTGCCGCGCGCAGGGCGAAGTTGCCGCCCAGCGAGAAGCCGGCCAGCGCCAGCGCCGGCCGCGGCCAGCGCCGCGCGACATCGCGCAACGCATGCACCACCTCGTCGATGCGGCACGAGTGGAACAACGCCTCGTTGAGATGGTGGCTCTCGCCGTGGTCGCGGAAGTTCAGCCGGAACACGTCCCAGCCGTCGCGCAACAGGCGGCTGCCGGTCTGCAGCACGTAGGTCGAATCGACGCTGCCTTCCCAACCGTGGAACAGCACCGCCAGGCCGCGCGATTCACCACCGGTGCGCTGCGCGGTGAAGGCGCCGGTCAGGCGCACGCCATCGCCACCGTCGACCACCATCGGCTCGGCGCCCTCGAGCACGTCGCGCGCGCTGTGCGGCAGCAGCAGCCGGCGCACGCCGCTGGAGGACAGCATGGTCTGCACGTGGCCGTTGGTGAGCGGCCACGGAGGACGGAAATCCTTTCCGCGCGGCAGCTCGCTCATGCGTGGGTATCGTCCAGGGCAACGCCGATGCGTTCGCGCGACAGCTCGGCCATGCGTCGGCGCGCGTCAGGCATCGCCGGCACCGGCGCGAGGAAGTGCACCTCGGCGTCCAGCGGCGCCTGACCGAGCAGGCGCACGATGTTGCCCATGAAAGTCTCGTGCTCGCGGAAGCCGGCGTCGATCACCCGCCGACCGTTGCGGGCAAAACGCAGCGCCACCGGCTGCACCGGTACCTGGGCGTCCAGTGCGGCCTGGAAAATGCGCGCGTGGAACACCTTCAGCACGCCGTTGTAACCGGTGCCACCCTCGGGGAACACCGCCACCGAACGGCCACTGCGCAGCCGCTCGACCATGACCTGCATGACCGCCGCCAGCGAGTGGTTGCTGCCGCGGCGGTGGAAGATGGTGCCGCCGGTCGCCGCCATCCAGCCGACCAGCGGCCAGCGCGCGATCTCGGCCTTGGCCACGAAACAGGCCATGCGCTGGCTGTGCAGCAGTTCGATGTCGATCCATGAGGTGTGGTTGGCCACGAACAGCACCGGATCGGGCAGCGGCGTGCCCACGCGAACCGAGCGCAGGCCGAAGATGCGCATCAATGCGCTCGACCACCAGCGGGTCATCCGGTGTGCAAACGGCTCGTGCCCGTCGACCATCACCCGGTGCTTGTTCCAGCTGAGGATGCCTCCGCACAGCACCACGCCGAGCAGGATGTGCAGCAGCAGCAGCGGCACCCGCCATAGATAGCGCAGGGCGCTCAAGGGGTCGCGGGCAGGGGTCGTGGCGGTATCCATGAGTCGGTTAGTTTAGCGTTTTCATTCTTGCCGGCGTGCGCTCCGATCGCCCCGTCGGCCCTCCGGGCGCCTTTCCCCGAGGATCAGGAGATCGCCAGCCAGCAATCCGGGCCTTCCCCACAAGGCGGCCGGGGGACGCTTTCGCCTCAGACCTCCAGCTGCCCCAACGGCAACGAGGGCGAGCGCTTCACCGTACGCAGCACGAAACTCGAATTGGCATCGGCGACGCCGGCGTCGTTGAGCAGCCGGTCGAGCAGGAAGCGCGAAAAGTGCGGCAGGTCAGCCACGTACACATGCAGCAGGTAATCCATGTCGCCGGTCAGCGCGTGGCAGGCGACCACCTCCTCCCAGTCTTCGACCTTTTCCACGAAGCGCTCGATCGCGCCCGCCTCATGCCGCGCCAGCTGCACGCGCACGAACGCCTGCAGTCCCAGCCCCACCGCCTGCGGATCGATCTGCGCCGCATAGCCGGTGATGATCCGCTCCGCCTCCAGCCGCTGCAGCCGGCGCAGGCAGGCCGAGGAGGACAGGCTGACCCGTTCGGCCAGTTCGGCGTTGGTGATGCGGCCCTCGCCCTGCAGCACGGCGAGCAGGCGCAGGTCGGTGCGATCGAGCTTGGGCATGGCAGATTGCTCCGCGATAAGGCTTATTGGCGCAAGATTACTGCGCCAGTTCACGCCAGTCTCACAACAAAAACAACCTTCGTGCGAAGCCGGCAGCGTATTCTGCAGGTTGCACGCGCGCGAGCGCGCCGACCCGCTACGGAGCCGCCATGGATACCGCCGCCACGCCCCGCAAGATCGAACACCAGCAGACCGATCGCGGCTATGTGCCGGTCTACGCCACCGGCGTGGTCGAGCAGCCCTGGGCGGACTACAGCCGCACCGACCACCAGGTATGGGACACGCTGTTCAAGCGCCAGTGCGAGATGCTGCCGGGCCGTGCCTGCCAGGAGTTCCTCGACGGCGTGGCCAAGTTCGGCCTGGGCAGCGGCGGCATTCCGAGGTTCGCCGACATCAACCGCGTGCTGACCCGCGCCACCGGCTGGGAACTGGTCGCGGTCGAGGGCCTGCTGCCGGACGAGGTGTTCTTCGACCACCTGGCCCACCGCCGCTTTCCGGTCAGCTGGTGGATCCGCAAGCCCGACCAGCTCGACTACCTGTCCGAGCCGGACCTGTTCCACGACCTGTTCGGCCACGTGCCGCTGCTGCTCAATCCGGTGTTCGCCGACTACATGCAGGCCTATGGCCGCGGCGGCATGAAGGCGCACGCGGTCGGCCCCGAGGCGCTGATGAACCTCACGCGGCTGTACTGGTACACGGTCGAGTTCGGCCTGATCCATACGCCGCAGGGCATGCGCATCTACGGCGCCGGCATCGTCAGCTCCAAGGGCGAGTCGACCTACAGCCTGGACTCGGACGCGCCCAACCGGATCGGCTTCGGTCTCGAGCGGGTGATGAACACGCGTTACCGGATCGACACCTACCAGCAGACCTACTTCGTGATCGACAGCTTCGAGCAGCTGTTCGAGGCGACCACGCCGGACTTCACGCCGATCTACGCGCGTCTGTGCGGGGCGACCGCGCACGCCGCCGCCGAGGTGCTGGACGATACCGACCGGGTCTACCACCACGGCAGCCACGAAGGCTTCGCCACCGACGCCGATACCTGATGCCCGTGTAGGAGCGCACCTCGTGCGCGACCGCCACCGCACGCTCGCGCGCAGGTGCTTCCTACAACAGACCCCGCTTCGTCAGCCAATCGCGCACCACGCCGGTCCACAAGGCATAGCCCTCGGCGTTGAGGTGCAGCCCGTCGACGTCGAACCAGCGCGGATCCGCTTCGCCGTCGGCGCCGAGCATCAGGCCATGGATGTCCAGAAAATCCACCCTGCGCTCGTCGGCGCAGGCGCGGATCAGCGCGTTGGCCTTACGGATCTGCTGCAGTTGCGTGCGGCGCGAGAGGTTGGGCTTGATCGACAGGTAGGCGAACGGCACCGCTCCGCCCCAGTGGCGTGCCCGGCTGACGAACGCGCCGAAGTCGTCGCGCACCTGCGCCGGCGACTTGCCGGCGGCCAGGTCGTTGCCGCCGGCGTACATGACGATCGCGGTGGGCCGGTACGGTCCGACCAGCTGCTCGGCGAAGTACACGCTGTCGGCAATCTCCGAGCCGCCAAAGCCGCGATTGATCGTCGGCAGCTCCGGGAAATCGGACGCCAGCGTATGCCACAGGCGGATCGAAGAGCTGCCCACGAACAGCACCGCGCCTGTCGGCGGCGGCGCGAGCTTGTCCACCGCTGAGAAGCCGGCGATCTCGCTTTGCCATTCGAGGAATTCGGCGGCCTCGCCGCCGGAGGGAGACCTGTGGGAATCGAGCATGCCATCTCCGCGCAAGAGGGATGCCCGACCCTAGGCCGCCGCCGATCAAAGCGGCGTGGGCGGACGGGTGCGCAGGCGCGGGGCTACGGGCGCTTGAGTTCGCTCACCTGCAACACCTGCGCGATGCGCACGCCGTCCCAGCGGTAGATGAAGTGCTGCGCCTGCACGCACGGTGCCACCACATCGGGATAGAACGCCGCCACGCACTCGCCGCCGGCGTGCCGCGCGCTGGAATAGACGATGCCGTTGGAGCCGGTCGCGCGCAGCGTGCGGGCCAGCGCCACGCTGGCGGCGTAGTCATGCGGGGCATGCGCCGCCGGCCAGCCGCCGCGCAAATCGTGCAGCGTGCAGTCGATGCGGGTGCAGTAGCAGCGCATCTCGATCTCGCAGGCCGGCTCGGCGGTGGCGGCGAGAAAGAGTTCGCGGTGGTAGACGGTTTCCTCCACCGCGGTGGCCACGCTGTGCGCGGCGTAGAAGACGCCCCAGCTGCCGTCGGAAAAGCGGCTGCCGTCGGGGTTGAGGTGGGTGAAGGCGGCCATCACCGGCGTGCTGCCCGGGCCGCTGATGCGGCGGCCGGGCGGTACCAGCTTCAGCGCGCCGGCTTCTTCGCGCAGGCGCGGGTTGGTCATCGCCTCGATGGCGAACACCGCCTCCAGGTCGTTCGGGTCGGCGATGCGGTCGAACACGCCCACCGGCGGAAAGCGGCTGGGCACGATGCGGTAGGCATGGTTCCAGCGGATGCGCTTGAGCGGTGGCAGGTCGGTGGGCATCGCAAGCTCCGGAGGGACTCCCTCTCCGCGTGCAGGGGGGAGGCAAGCATGCGGCGCGCGGGTGTCGCCGGCTGCGACGCGCGCCTCAGCCGCGCTGTGCGTCCAGGTACTGGCGCACCACGTACAGGTCGCCGACGTTGCCTGAAAGCATGCGCTCGAGCGCCGAATGGCCACCGAACAACGGCGCCTGGTTGGGCTTGTGCAGCCAGGCATCCGCCTGGGCCGGATCGGGGAACAGGATCTGCAGCGATTTCCAGATGCCCAGCAAGTAGCTGATCCGCTCGATCACGTCGCGGCCGGGGTTGCCTTCCTGGTCGCGCTTCCACTTGAAGAAGGTCGACTCGGCCGGATCGCCCAGCAGCCGGCGCTGTTCGGCGATGCGCAGCTTCCATTGCTCGGCCAGGCGGAAAAAGGAGCGCAGCGCGGGGCCGCCGAGGTCGCCGGCGGGTGCCTGTTCGTAACGCGGATGGGCCAGCATGACGAAACTCTCCTGGTGGAGTTCTATTTCAATTTACTCCAAATATGCAGTTGTGGCAAAAACACCCGCCGGCTTTTTGTAGGAGCCCGCTCGCGGGCGATGCTCTTTCCCACCACAGATTGAAAGCATCACCCGCAAGCGCGCACCTACCGCGTGCGGCGCACGTCAGTGCGTGGCGCAATCGCAGCCGTAATCCGGCTCCGGCCCGCCGTCGGCAATGAAGCGGCCGATGCGCTTTTCCAGCACCGGCAACGGCACCGAGCCCAGCTGCAACACGGTGTCGTGAAAATGGCGCCGGTCGAACGTGTCGCCCAGCGCCTTTTCGGCCTTGCTGCGCAATTCGCGGATTTTCAGATAGCCCAGCTCATAGGACAGCGCCTGCCCCGGCCAACTGATGTAGCGATCCACTTCGTTGGCAATCTCGCGCGTCGACAGTGCAGTGTTGTCGGTGAGGTAGTCGATCGCCTGCTGCCGGCTCCAGCCCAGGTGGTGGATGCCGGTGTCGACCACCAGCCGGCAGGCGCGCCACATCTGGTAGGTGAGGTAGCCGAAGCGCTGGTAGGGCGTGGTGTAGATGCCCATCTCGTTGCCGAGGTATTCCGAATACAGGCCCCAGCCTTCGCCGAAAGCGGAGATGTAGCCCTGTCGGCGGAATTCCGGCTGGCCGTGCTGCTCGGCAGCCAGCTCCAATTGCAATGCGTGGCCGGGATAGGACTCGTGCAGGGTCAGCGCCGGCATGTTGAACAGCGGCCGCGACGGCAAGTCGTAGGTGTTGACCAGGTAGGCATCGGCGCCGCCGCGGCCGGAGGTGTAGTACGGCGCGATGTCCGCCGGCACCGGCACGATGGCGAAGCGTGCGCGCGGCAGGTGGCCGAAGAAGCGCGCCAATTGGCCATCCACCTGCTTGGCCACCCAGGCGGTGCGCATCAGCAGTTCGTCGGGGCTCTTGGCGTAGAACTGCGGGTCGCTGCGCAGGAACTGCAGGAACGCCGTGAAATCACCCTTGAAGCCGGTCTGCTTCATGGTCTGGAGCATCTGCGCGTGGATCTGCGCAACCTGCTCCAGGCCGATCGCGTGGATGGCGTCCGGGTCCAGGTCCAGCGTGGTGTATTCGCGGATCTGCTGGCGGTAGAACGCCTTGCCGTCGGGCAGCGCCTCGGCCGCCAGCGTGGTGCGCGCGTGCGGCACGTAGACCTGGCGGAAGAAGGTCAGCAGCTTGGCGTAGGCCGGAATCACCTCGTCGCGGATACGCCGCAGCGCCTCGCCCTGCAGCGCCTGTGCCTGGTCGGCCGGAATGGCGGCGGGCAACGTCTTGAACGGTTGGTAGAAGCTGCTGGCGGTCGGGTCCTTGAGACCGGCGACGGCGGCGATCGACACGTCGCGTCCATCCAGCACCGCGCGCGGCACGCTGAAGCCACGCTTCAGGCCCAGCCGCATGTTGGCGATCTGCTGGTCGAAGTAGGCGGGAACCTGCGCCAGGTGGTCGAGGTAATGGCGGTAGTCCGCTGCCGTGCGCAGGTGGTCGCCATCGAGCTCGTAGCCCAGGTCGCTCCAGAACGCCGAGTCGCTGTTGAAGGGCATCTGCCAGGTCTTGAAGCGCTGGTCGGCCAGCAGGTTCTCGATCTGCGCGCGGTACACGGCGTAGTTGACCTGTTCGCCCGGCGACAGCTGGGCTATGTCGAGCGCATCGAGCTGCGCCAGTACCTGCTGCCACTGCGCCAGTCGACGCTGCTGGCTGGCCGCGTCGACGTTGTCCAGCCGGCCGGTGTCCGCCTGCGCTTCGCCCGAGGCACTGATGTCGCCCTGGCCGGTGCGCCAGGCCCATTCGTGGGAGTAGATCGCGCGGAAGCGGTCGTCGACGTCGTTGGCATGCGCGGCGGACGCGAACGTCAGGCCTGCGGCGAGCAGGCCGCCCAGCAGGTGTTTCATCGGAAGCTCCTTGCGAGGGGAAGCGCCGATCATCGCAAAGATGCGCGGCCCATACATGCAGGAGGCCGCTTGGGGACGATGGCGTTGGCAGCCGCTTGGAGAGCATCGCCCGCAAGCGGGCTCCTACAGGGAGCGGCGTTACACGCCGCCGTAGTAACCACGCATCGCGTCCAGGTAGGCATCCAGGTTGCGCCCGGCGCCGGTGGCGAAGCGCTCGCCGGTTTCGTCCAGTTGGTCGATGCGGTCGGGGCGGAAATTGCGGAACGAGCTGCGCAGGCGGCACCAGCTGCCGAGTGTCCACTTGCCGCCCCAGAAGGCCAGGCACAGCGGTTCGACGTCGCGCCTGCTGGCTTGTCCGGCTTCGTCGCGATAGACCAGCCGCAACACGTGCTGCGCTTCGATCGCCGCGTGCAGGCGATCGATCCGCTCGGCGAAGGCGCGTTTGAATTCGTCACGGTAGACCGGCGCGTAGATGCGCGTGCGTCCGGCGCGCTCGCGCAGGTCGGGCGGCAACACCGCCTCGATCTTCATCAGCGCCGCCTGCGCCCCCTCGGCCAGCCGTTCGCCGGCAAAGGCGCGCACGAAGCGCGTGCCGACCACCAGCGACTCGAGTTCGTCGGCGGTGAACATCAGCGGCGGGATGTCGGCGCCCTTGCGCAACACGTAGCCGACGCCGGCCTCGCCTTCGATCGGCACGCCGGACAGCTGCAAGTCGGCCACATCGCGGTAGACCGTGCGCAGCGACACGCCCAGCGTCTCGGCCAGCGCGCGCGCCTGCAGCGCGGTGCGGCGACCGCGCAGGGCGTGGATGATGAGGAACAGGCGATCGGCGCGGCGCATCCGTGCATGATCGCCGAGCCGCGCCGTGTCGGCCAGCGCCCACTCCCTTGGCCCTCGCCCGGATTCCGCCGGGCGAGCGGGAGCGGCAGCAATCAGCCCTGCCTGGCGAGAAACTCGGCATCCTTCGCTTCCGCCCGCTGCATCGCCGGTCGCGCGCGCAGGCGATCGATGTAGTCGCGCACCGGGGGTACTTCCGGCACCAGCTTGAACATCGTGGTCCAGTGCAACGCGGTGCCCCACAGCACGTCGGCGGCGGTGAAGCGCTCACCCAGCAGCCAGGGCCCGGGCGTGAGCTGGGCGACGATCGCATCCAGCACTTCCTGCCAGGTGCCATAGGGCGAGGTCGCGTGCGGCGCCGGCTCGCGCTGCATCGAATGATCGACCAGCGCCGGCTCGAAGCAGGAGCCGTAGAACACCATCCAGCGCAGGTAGGGCCCGCGCAACGGGTCGTCGATCGCCGGCGCCAGCCCGCGATCGGCGTACAGGTCGGCCAGGTACATCATCACCGCCGGTTGCTCGGTGACCATCGCACCGTCGTGGCGGATCGCCGGCACCTTGCCCAGCGGATTGAGCGCCAGATAGTCGGGGTCGCGCTGGGTGCCGGCCTTGAGATCGAGCAGGTGCAGGTCGTAGTCCACGCCCAGCTCCTCGAGCAGCGCCAGCGTGCCGCGCGAGCGCGATTGTGGCGCGTGGAACAAAGTGATGTTCGATGGACTCACGGTCGGCTCCTCACAGATGTCGCGTTTCGGCGGGCGGGTTCATCCAGTTGTCGTGGCGACCGTCCGCATAGCGAATCGGCGCCCGGATCAGCTCATCGGCGGTGACGTCGTCCAGGCAGGCCAGCTGGATCGACACATAGTCACCGCCGATCGCCTCGACGTAGCCGCGGCCGAACGTGCGCACGCCGCAGTGCCGGCAGAACAGGTGATGCGCGCTGCGGGTGCCGAACTGGTAGTCGGCCAGGGCGTCCTCGCCGGCGAGCAGGCGGAACGCCTGCGGCTTGACGATGACCGACCAGTTGCGCGTCTTGGTGCAGATCGAGCAGTTGCAGCGGCCGGTGCCGGCGGCCAGGTCGATGTCGGCTTCAAAGCGCACTGCGCCGCAATGGCAGCTGCCGTGGTAGGTCGTGGTCATGCGTGCTCCATGGTCGCGGCCGGGGTGGCGCCGGAAGGAATACCACGCAACATCGAGCGCGGCGTGGGTGTCAGGCGCAGGGTTTCGGGCAGCGCGTCGAGCCGGTGGATCCAGGCCTCGACCCGCGGGTCGGTGGCGCAGGCGGCTTGATACGTCGCGTGCGCCGCCGCATCGGCGAAGCAGGCGAACCACACGAACACGCACTCGCCCTCGCGCACCGGCAGCCGCGGGAAGGTGTTGCGCGCCGGTTCGGTGACGAAGCTGGCCAGCATCGCCGCCCCATGGCGCTGCAGCCGCGGTCGCAGCTGCGCCTCGAAGTCGTGCGCCAACACCTTGGCCCCGACCGGCGTCAGCGGACAGATCGTCGCCATGACCAGGCCGGCCGGCACCCGTTCATCGGGCCCGGGACGGATCGTTCGCTCCAGCGCGAAGCCCTGCACTGGCCGCAACAGCAGCACATCATCGGAATCGAGCATGGTCGCGTTGGCCGTTTCACGATGCGCACGCCAGACCGGTCCGTCGTAGAACGACGCCAGCGCCGCCGCACGTGCCGGCATGTCCGGAAAACTGCGCAGCCAGACGAAGCGGTCCGGGTCGTCGAGGTCGCGGAACTGCCCCGGCAAGGCCATGCCGAGCGCTTCCTGCGATTCGATGAACTCGCGCTCGAACACTTCGACCAGCCGCTCGCGCTGGCCCGGGCGCAGCGTGTACTGGCGCAGTTCGAACACCGTGTGGGAGGGCGCCATCACGGCCGCCTCCCGCGCCATCCGGCGACCAGGACGAACACTGCCAGGCGCTGTGGCAGCGCCGGTTGCGCCGCTGCCAGGACATGCACGCCCTCGACCAGCCGGTTGCGCCCGGCCAGCGGGCGATAGGCGTCAATCACGCGATGCAGGATCGGATGCATGGTCGGCCGCCTCACGCCGCCGCCGCTGTGCCGACGCACCACGGCGGCAGCTGCGCGTGCTTGAACAGGCCGAACCAGTGTTCGCGGTCGCCCGCGTTGTACAGGTCCAGCGTGCGGATCACCTCGCGCGCGAACTCCACGCTGCCCAGATGGCTGGCGGTGATGGTGCCGCCGTCGCTGACCGCCAGCACCGAGGCGTCGTACTGCGCGCTGCCGGCGTAGCCGGGCACCTGGCCGTCGATATGGCCGGCCCAGTTGCCGGTGTGGCGGCAGCCGTCGAGCAGGCCGGCGCGGGCCAACGGAAGCACGCCGCTGTCAATCCCGGCGACCACCGCGCCGGCGCCATGCAGCTGGCGCAGGGCGGCCACCGCGGCGGCGCCTTCGCCGCGCTGCCACAGGTGCCCGCCGGGCACGATCGCCAGCGCCGCGCGGGCGAAGTCGAGCTCGGCCAGGCTTGCCGCGGGCTGCACCGTGAGGCCGCCCATCGAGTGCACCGGCGCGTGGGTGAAGCCCACCGTGACCACCTGCCAGTCGCCCGGCCGGCGCACCTCGCACAGCGCCAGGGCCGCCTGCCAGTCCGCGAAACCGTCGAACACCAGGAAATAGATCGTGTCGCGCATCGCCATCGCCTCCTTTGCAAGGTCGGCAGGATGGACCCGGGCTGCTGCCAGCGTGATGTCAGCAGGAAGGCAAAAGGCAGAACTGTTGGCGTGAGCGAAGGGCTGAGGGCGAACGGAGGCCTGGTGGGGCACCGGCTGCCGGGCCACCATTCACGCGCACCCCGTAGAATGCCCGTTTCTTCCTGCCACGGACCCGACATGAAGCCTGTCTCGCTGATCCAGTTCCTGATCGAGGAACGCCGCGCCGGCCACATCAACGCCGAACTTTCGCTGTTGATCGAGGTGGTCACGCGCGCCTGCAAGCGCATCGCGGTGGCGACCAACAAGGGTGCGCTCGGCGGTGTGCTGGGCAATGCCGGTAGCGAGAACATCCAGGGCGAGGCGCAGAAGAAGCTGGACGTGATCTCGAACGAGATCCTGCTCGAAGCCAACGCCTGGGGCGGTCATTTGGCCGCGTGCGCGTCGGAGGAAATGGAAGATCCGCAGCCGATCCCCGACATGTACCCCAAGGGCAACCACCTGTTGCTGTTCGATCCGCTGGATGGCTCGTCCAATATCGACGTCAACATTTCCGTCGGCACCATCTTCTCGGTGCTGCGCTGCCCGGAGGACGTGGTCGAGCCGGCGGTCGAGGACTTCCTGCAGCCGGGTACCCGGCAGCTGGCCGCCGGCTACGTGGTGTACGGCCCGGCCACGGTGCTGGTGCTGACCTTCGGCCACGGCACGCACGAGTTCACGCTGGAGCGCGAGGTGGGCAGCTTCATGCTCAGCCGGCGCGACATCCGCATTCCCGAGCAGACCGGCGAGTTCGCCATCAACATGTCCAACCAGCGCCACTGGGAAGCGCCGATGCAGCGCTATGTGGGCGAGTTGCTGGCCGGCACGGAGGGTCCGCGCGGCAAGGATTTCAACATGCGCTGGGTCGCCTCGATGGTCGCCGACGTGCACCGCATCGTGACCCGCGGCGGGGTGTTCTTTTATCCGCTGGACGCCAAGATCAAGGCCAAGGGCGGCAAGCTGCGGCTGATGTACGAGGCCAACCCGATGGCTTTCATCGTCGAGCAGGCCGGCGGCGCGGCCACCACCGGGCGCGAGCGCATCCTCGAACTGCAGCCGACCGGCCTGCACCAGCGCGTGCCGGTGTTCCTCGGCTCCAGCGGCGAGGTCGAGGTGGCCACGCGCTACCACCGCGAGGCCGACGTCGCCTACGCCTGAGCGCCCGCGCGGCAGGCGCCCGAGTGCCTGCCGCGCATCGCCCCGGTTTCGCCATCGTCCTGCCGCACGCTCGCATCCCTTCCCACGACCCATCGACGATGGCCCGACGCCTGCGCCCCCTGTTGCTGCTCACCCTGGCCCTGGCCGGCTGCACGCCGTGGCGCAAGCCGCCGCCGGTCGCCCCGCCGCCACCGCCGCGCAAGCTGGTGATCGGGCTGGCGTTGGGTGGCGGCGCGGCGAAAGGGTTTGCGCACATCGGCGTGATCAAGATGCTGGAGGCCGGCGGCATCCATCCGGACGTGGTCTCCGGCACCAGCGCCGGCAGCGTGGTTGGCGCGCTCTACGCCAGCGGTATGGACGCCTTCGCCATGCAGCAGGCGGCGATCTCGCTGGACGAGGCGTCGATCCGCGACGTGCGGCTGTTCAGCGGTGGTCTTGTGCAGGGCCAGAAGCTGCAGGACTACGTCGACGGCGAGGTACGCCAGCGCCCGATCGAACGGCTGCGACTGCCCTTCGCGGCGGTCGCCACCGAACTGGAAACCGGTGCGCGCACCGTGTTCACTCGCGGCGACACCGGCCAGGCGGTGCGCGCCTCGTGCAGCATCCCCGGCGTGTTCGAGCCGGCGGCGATCGGCGGCCGCCACTACGTCGACGGCGGCGTGGTCAGCCCGGTGCCGGTGGATGCGGCGCGCCAGCTCGGCGCCGACTTCGTCATCGCGGTGGACATCTCCGCGCGCTCCGACGGCTCGCTGCCGACCGACCTGCTGGGCATCGTCGGCCGTTCGGTGGTGATCATGGGCCAGCGGCTGGGCGCGCAGGAACTGGCGCGCGCCGACGTGGTGATCCGGCCGCAGGTCAACGCGATCGGCGCGACCGATTTTGCGCAGAAGGATCGAGCCATCATGGAAGGCGAGAAGGCGGCGCTGGCGGCGATCCCGCTGATCCGTGCGCGGCTGGCCGCCGCGCAGCAGGCGCCGGCGGCCGTCGCTACACATTGATCCCCCCTTTGTAGGAACGCACCTGGGCGCGAGCGCGGCCCCCACGGTCGCCGAGGTATGCCAGGCATCGCGGTCGCGCCCAGGTGCGCTCCTACAAAAGTTCGTGGTCTGTGACCACCCGCACTGGAGGGGCTTCTAGTGCGCTGCTAGCGTGGGCCTTTTCCACCCACAGGCCTGTCCGATGCCCACTTCCCTCCGCCTGCTCCCGCTGCTCGCGCTTGCCTTCGCGCCGCTGGCCTTCGCCGCACCTAGGGCAGTGGACCCGCGCATCGACGACCTGCTCGACCAGCTCGACAAAGTGCGCAGCATCGACGCGGTGAAGCTGTCGCCGGATGGCCGACAACTGGCCTGGGTGGTGCACACCGAAGGCAAGCCGGCGATCGAGGTCGCCCACGCCGACGGTAGTGGCGCGCACCAACTGACGATGGACGCCAAGCCGGGCAGCTGCCGGCAGGAGGAGATCGCCTGGGCACCGGATTCGCGCCAGCTGGCCTTTCTCTCCGACTGCGGCGGGAAGGCTGGTCAACTGGACGTCTATACGGCCGACGTCAGCAATGGTAAGACGCGCCGCCTGGCCGACCTGCACGGCTATGCGCACGACCTGAGCTGGTCGATGGACGGCCGCACGCTGGCGTTCCTGTACGTCGAAGGCGCCACCCGTCGTGCCAGCGCGGTCGCCGCCGCCAAGCCGGCATCGGGCGAGGTCGGCGTGGAAGGGCTGGAGATCCAGCGCGTGGCCACCGTGCCGGCCGCCGGCGGTGTGCCGGAACTGCTTACCCCGGTGCAGACCTACGTGTACGAGTTCAGCTGGTCGCCCGATGCGCGCCGCATCGCCTACGTCGGCGCGCCCGCGCCCGGCGACAACAACTGGTGGATCGCCAGGCTCTACGCGCAGGATGCCCGCGCTGGTGCGGCGCCCCGCGTGCTGGTCGACCCGGCAACCGAACGCGGCTCGCTGCACGGCCTGCAACTGGCGTTGCCGCGTTGGTCGCCGGACGGCTCGCGGCTTGCCTTCATCGGCGGCCTGATGAGCGATCAGGGCGCCACGGGCGGCGACCTCTATGCGGTGCCGGCGGCCGGCGGCACGACGATCAACCTGACGCCGGGCATCCACGTCACGCCGGCGTGGTTCGCCTGGACCTCGCCGACCACGCTGCTGGTCAGCCAGGTCAGTAACGGCCAGAGCCAGCTGGCCGATTACACGGTCGGCGCCAACCGCGCGAGCCAGCAGCGCGTGCATTTCACCGTGCCGGCCAGCATCGGCGACGGCAGCGCGTCGATGGCGGTGTCGCTGTCGGCCGACCACGCGCGCATTGCCTTCGCCCAGAGCTCTTACGCCGGCGCACCGGAGGTGCACGCCGGAACGCTCGGCGAGGGCGCACCGCCGGCAGTCACCACCATCAACGCCAAGCTCCAGCCGAGCTGGGGCAAGGCCGAATCGGTCGAGTGGACGCATGACGGCCGACAAGTGCAGGGCTGGCTGCTGTACCCGGCGCATTACGACGCAGCGAAGCGCTACCCGATGATCGTCAGCGTGCACGGCGGCCCGGCCAGTGCCTTAATCCCGCGCTGGCCCGGCGTGGGCTATGGCAGCGTGCCTTTTTCGACGCTCGGCTACTTCGTCTTCATGCCCAACCCGCGCGGCAGCTTCGGCCAGGGCGAGGCGTACGTACAGGCCAACCGCAAGGACTTCGGACACGGCGACCTGGCCGACATCCTGGCCGGCGTCGACACGATCGAAAAGAAATTGCCGGTCGACGACAAGCGACTGGGCCTGACCGGCTGGAGCTACGGCGGCTTCATGAGCATGTTCGCGCCCACCCAGACCCGGCGCTTCCACGCGGTGGTCGCCGGCGCGGGCATTTCAAATTGGCAGAGCTACTACGGCGAGAACCTGATCGACCAGTGGATGATCCCGTTCTTCGGCGCCTCGGTGTACGACGACCCGGCGGTGTACGCGAAGAGCTCGGCGATCAACTTCATCAAACAGGTGAGAACGCCCACGCTGATCGTGGTGGGCGATCGTGACGCCGAGTGCCCTGCGCCGCAGTCGTTCGAGTATTGGCACGCGTTGCGCGCGCAAGATGTACCGACGTCGCTGGTGGTGTATCCGAACGAGGGCCACCACTTCGTCGACCCGGTGCACCAGCGCGACGTGCTGCAGCGCGCACTGGAATGGTTCGGAAAGTACCTGCCGGCGGGTTGATGAACATCCGTGGCCGGCTACTGCGGCGGGTCGCGCCGCTGGGTGTGCTTGACCGCGCCCAGGATGCCCAGGCCGAGCACCACGATCACGCCTGCGCCGATCCATTGCAGCGGCACGTGCATCAGCCAGGCGACATAGGCCAGCCCGCCGATCAGGACGATGATGCCGACCAGGTAGAGCGAGAACGAGGACATGGCCTGCCTCCGTTGCGATCCAAAGGCCAGCAGACCGGCTGCGCGATCACTGGGGCGTGAAGCGGGCAGGGTCGTGGCTGGGTGCAGCCCTTCGACTTTGGCCTTTGACCTACGCTCAGGGCGAACGGTTTGGGGCGCCGGTGAGGCTCTCTTTGACTTCGGCCTTTGGCCTACGCACAGCCCGAAAGGTCGGGTCGCCGGGTCGATATGCAGCGGCGTGTCTAGGTCTCCAGGCTTTCGCCAGCACCGGGAAAACACCGTTCGTGCTGAGCGCAGGCCGCAGGCCGGAGTCGAAGCACCCGCCCGATCCCCGCCCCGAACCTCTCCCCCGAGAAGGGCCGAAGCAGGTTCGCGGGGTGCCATCCCAGGCTCGCCAGCATCTCCCATAGGTCATGCTTGACGAGCACCAAGTGTATTGATGTACTGATACACATGGACGCATCACTGCTCGTCATCCAACCCACGTCGCCCGAACCGATCTACCGGCAGATTGTCGAGCAGCTGCGGCGGCTGATCGCCAGCGGGCAGCTGGCGGTAGGCGAGTTGCTGCCGTCGGTGCGCGAGGTGGCGGGCTTCCATGCGGTCAACCCGATGACCGTGTCGCGCGCCTACAGCCTGGCCGAAAGCGAGGGGTTGCTGGAACGGTTGCGCGGCAGGGGCATGGCGGTGGCGGCCGGACAGCGCACCGGCCACAGCCAGGGCCAGCGACTGGCCTTGCTGGAGCCGCAGCTGCTGGCACTGGCACGGCACGCGCAGGAACTCGAGCTACCCGCCGAACCGGTGTTGCGCCGGCTTGGCAAACTACTGGGGGAACACTGATGGACATGGCCCACTTGGCCAGCCTCGCGCTGGTCGCCTGGCTGCTGCTCGCCGAACCATGGCTCGGACGCCGCTCGCACCGACGGTTGCTGGCGGCACTGGACGCCGGCCGGCCGGACGCACGCCTGTGCTTCTACCGCAGCTGGACCTGGCAGGCCTGGCTGCTCGCCGCCGTCACCGCACTGGTCACGTGGGCGGCCGGATGGACGCCGGTGCAGCTGGGCCTGCGCCTGCCGACCGTGGGCGGCAGCCTAAGCGACGGATTCGTCGGCGGCATGGTCGGCGCGTTGATCGCCGGGCTGGTGCTCGGCCTCGGGCTGGCGCACCGCAGGCTCAAGGCGCAGGCCCACACGCCGACCGCGCCACGCGTGGCCGGCGGCGACAAGGTGCGGCGGATGCTGCCGTACAACAGCGCCGAGCGCTGGGGCTTCGCCGCGCTGGCGGTCACCGCCGGCGTGACCGAGGAATGGATCTGGCGCGGCTTCGGCGCCGCCGTGTTGCACGCCGCGTGGCCACAACTGCCGCTGGCACCCACCGTGATCGCGCTCGCGCTCGCCTTCGGCTGGGCGCACCTCTACCAGGGCTGGTCGGGTGTGCTCGCCACGGCTGTGCTCGGCGGCTTGTTTGCCTGGCTCTATCTGGCCACCGGCAGCCTGCTGCTGCCGATGCTGCTGCATGTGCTGGTCGACCTGCGCGCCATGCTGGTGCCGGCGGGGGCCGGCGCGACGGCTCACACCAAACCTTACGGAACGGACGTCCAGACGTCCATGCATGATCGGGGGAATCCATGAACGCCCAGCTTCGCGATATCGTCCAGGCCACTGCCGCGCCCTTGGCCGTGCACGACCTGGCCCACGGCTACGAAGGCAGCAACGTGCTGGCCGGGATCGACCTGGCGCTGGCACCCGGCAGCGTGCTCGGACTGATCGGCCGCAACGGCGCCGGCAAGTCGACCTTGATCCGCGCCATGCTCGGCCTGCTCAAACCGATGGCCGGCGAAGCGCGCGTGTTCGGCGAGCCGGCGATACGGCTGTCCGACGCGGCAAAGGCGCGACTGGCCTACGTGCCGCAGCAGCCGGAGGCGCTGGCCTGGCTGAGCGCCACGCAGATGCTCGACTACGTGGGACGCTTCTACCCACGCTGGGATGCGGCGTTCGCCAAGGCCACGCTGGCGCGCTGGGAGCTTCCGCCCAACAAGCTGCTGGCCAAGCTCTCGCCGGGCGAGCGCCAGCGCGTCGACCTGATCCGCGCACTGGCCTCGCGCCCGGAGTTGCTGGTGCTGGACGAACCGGCCGCCGCGCTCGATCCGGTCGCCCGCCGCGAGCTGCTGCGCGAGGTCGCGCTGCGCGCTGGCGAGGCCGGCACCACGGTGCTGTTTTCCACGCACATCGTGTCGGACCTGGAGCGGGTCGCCTCGGAGGTCGCCTTCCTGCACCAGGGCCGCTTGCTGATCCATTGCGGCGTGGATGAAACCAAGGAACGCTACGCGCGGCTGTGGCTGCCGGCGCGGCTCAGCGCCGCCGCGCCGACGCAGGCGCTGAGCCGTCGCCGGCACGAGGACGGCAGCGTGAGCCTGGTGGTCGAACGCGATGCCGGCGGCCGCTGGACCGAGGCGGCCGCCCTGCCCGGCGCGCGCCTTGACGCGCTGGGGCTGGAGGACCTGTTCGTGGAGATCGCCGAATGAACGCGGCCACGGCCCTGCTGGCGCCCTGGCGCGCCACGCCCCGCTGGACCCGGTGGTACGTCGGCCTCGTGCTGGTCGCGGTGACGGTTGCCGCGGTACTGGTCGGGATCTTCATGCACCGGGAGCGCTGGCCGATCGCGGTCGGCTCGGTGCTGGCGCTCGGCGAGTTCTTCGTCGGCATGTTCCTGCTGGCGCCCAGCCTGCTGTTGGCGATCGACGCGCGGCAGCTGTGCGTGCCCGGACTGCAGCGCGCCACCGTGCTCGGCGCCCTGCTGTCGGCGCTCGTCGCTATCGCATTGCCCAGCCTTTTGCTCGGACTGGCCGGCGCCGACCCACGGCAGCTCGCCTGCCTGCTGACGATGGCGCTGTGCGGGGGGCTGCTGATCGGGCTGGTGCCAAGCATGCTGTGCGCGGTGATCGGCCTGCTGCCGATGGCCTTCAACACGTTGCGGCTGCATCTGGATCTCCCCGGTCCGGGCCAGCCGGGCTTCCTGCTGCTGGGCACGGGTGCAGCCGCGGCGATGCTGGCGATCTGCGCACTGTGCTGGCGGCGCGAGCTGCGCGCCGCCGACCCATACCGGCCGGGCATGTCACGCCCGATGGTGACGCAGTTCCGCCGTGCCGGCCGCGGCAGCGGCTGGGCCGGCCTGTCCGGCGGGTTGCCCGACAGCGTGCAGCAGTTGCGCCAGCAACCGGACTGGCTGCGGCCATTGATCGCGCTGGGTCCGAGCGGTCCGCAGCGCCCGCGCTACAGCTTGCGCGTGGCGCTCGGCGGTCTCTTCGTGCCGATGACCCCAGCCGGCTACGCGCGCCAGCTGGCCTTTTGCCTGCTGCCCGGCGCGCTTGTGCTGGCGATGCTGCTGGCGCAGATGGCCGCTCGGCATGGCGGGTTCAGCTGGGGGCTGCTGTCGGGCTGGACCCGGCTGTTCGCCTGGGTCGGCGGCTTCGTCAGCCTGCTCCTGACACTGGTGTGCGTCATGCAGCTCAGCCAGCGCTGGCAGAAGGACAACGCGGAACTGCCGCTGCTGGCGCTGCTTCCGGGACTGGGCACGCCGGCGCAGGTGCGCCGTGACGTGCTCGGCGCAAGCCTGCTGCCCGGCCTGCTCATCCAGCTCGCCATACTGGGCGTGGTCCTGGCGCTGGTGCTGGTTGCCCGGCTCGGCTGGGTGGCCGATGCGGCGGTGCTGCTCAGCCAGCTGACCAGCATGTGCGTGCTCACGGCTTTCACCTTGATGATCATCGGTGGACGTCCCCTGCCCGCCTGGATCACCGGGGTCCTGTGCGCGGTGTGCTTCATCCAGATGAGCCTCAGCCTGACCTGGCTGTTGCTGGACGAGCGCGCCTTCGAGCGTGGCCACGGCGTGCCGGTGGCGCTGCTGGGTGCATCGTGGATGATCGTGCTGCTTGCGCTGGCCTGGCTGGGCCGGCGCGGCTGGCGCGCCGTACTGGAGCGACCGCATCCCTTTCTGTCCAACCGGAGCTGAGCGGCGGGTGTTCGTGGGCGCCGCACATCGGCAGCATGCAAGCCGCGGAAGTCGTCGCCGACGGCCTCCGACAGGCTTTGCTCCGCCGCGGCAGCCGCAAGCCTGACGCAGCCGGGCAGCGCGGACCCGTTGACGCCCCGTTGCCGCCATCCGCTCCACGCTGCGGGAAAGCGTTGGAGCCCTGAGGCGTGAACGAAGCCAGTCGTCTGTCCCGCTACGCCCGGATCGGCGCGTTCCTGCTGCGCTATCGCAAGGCCGGCTTGTTCAGCGGGCTGGAGCTGGACATCCAGGAAGCGGCACTGGCGGGCGAGACCGCGGCGGCCAAGCCAGGGCAACCGAAGCAGTTCGTCGATGACCTCGAAGCGCTCGGGCCCACTTTCATCAAGGTCGGCCAGGCGCTGTCGACGCGGCCGGACATGGTGCCGGCTGCGTACATCGCCGAGCTGGAGCGCATGCAGGACGACGTCGCGCCGGTGCCGGTGGCGCAGGTGCGCGAAACCATCGAGGCCGAACTGGGCGCCCGCATCGCCACGCTGTTCGCCTGTTTCGATGACACGCCGCTGGCTGCCGGCTCGGTGGCGCAGGTGCACGCAGCGACGTTGCGCGACGGCCGCGAAGTGGTGCTCAAGGTGCAGCGGCCGAACATCGCGCAAACGTTGCGCGAGGACTTGGCGATCCTGGAAAAATTGGCCGGCGCCGCCGACCGCGTCACCGACGTCGGCCGCCGCTACGGCTTCGCCGGGCTGGTCAACGAGCTGCGCCACAGTTTGGCCAACGAGATCAATTTCGAGCTGGAGGCGGAGAACCTGCGCCGCTTCGCCGAGAATCTGCGCGCCTACGACACGCTGTTCATCCCGCTGCCGCTGGCCGACCTGACCACCACCCGCGTGTTGACCATGCAGCGTGTGCGCGGCATCAAGGTCACCCACATTCCGCCGCTGCGGCGCATCGAGCATCCGCTGCAGGAGCAGGCGCGCGAACTGCTGCGCGCCTACCTCGACCAGGTGTTCGTGCATGGCCTGGTGCATGCCGATCCGCACCCGGGCAACGTGCTGCTGATGGAGGACCATCGGCTGGCACTGTTCGACCTGGGCATGGTGGCGCGACTGGTGCCGCGCACGCGCCAACGGCTGCTCAAGCTGATGCTCGGGGCGATTTCCGGCAATGGCGACCAGGTGGCCGAGATCAGCGAAACGATGGGTACCGCGCTGGAGGATTTCCGCCATGCGCTGTACAAGCGCCAGGTCGAGCAGCTGGTCGCCAGCTACGTCGGCCTGCACAACTCCAGCCGGCAGTTTTCCGAGGGCCGGCTGGTGCTCGAGCTGGCCCGCGTGGGGGCGTCCTGCGGACTGCGCCCGCCGGCGGAGCTGAGCATCCTGGGCAAGACGCTGCTCAACCTCGAAGCGGTCACCAGCGCGCTCGATCCGAGCATCGACACCCGCCGCGTGGTCGAGCAGCACCTGCAGCAGGTGTTGCGCCGGCAGGCGCTCGGCACGCTGTCTCCAGCCAACCTGGCCAGCGAGTGGCTGGATGTGCAGGAGCTGGCCCGGCACACCCCGCAGCACGTGGCGGCGATCCTGCGCACCCTGGCGCAGAACCGCCTGCGCGTGCGCGTGGACGGGCTGGAGGAGTCGCACATGATGGAGAGCCTGCAAAAGATCGCCAACCGGATCAGCACCGGGGTGATCGTCGCGGCGCTGGTGATCGGCGCGGCGCTGACCGCACGCATGCAGAACGGGCCGACGCTGTTCGGGCTGCCGATTCTCTCCATGCTGTTCATCATCGCGGCGGCGACCTTGGGGTTGAGCCTGGTCCTCAGCGCGCTGCGGCGCGACGGGAAGGTGGAGCGGGCGGCGAACCGCCCGCCGGATTGAATTCCATCACGGGCCTTGGGCGGCGGCGGTATGGCTAGAACAACGACCCCTGCGGCGAGGCCTCCCGCGGCGGCACGAAGCGCGCGGTATCGAGTTGAAGTTCGCGCGCGCGGCCGAAGCCGTGCTTGCGGCAGGCCACTTCGAAGCGTCGCTCGAGCAGTTGCGCGAACACGCCCTGCCCGTGCATGCGGGTGCGGAAGTCGCTGTCGTAATCGCGGCCGCCGTTCATCTGCTGGATCAGGCTCATCACGTGGGCAGCGCGCTGCGGCGCGTGCAGCGCCAGCCATTCGCGGAACAGCGTCTTCAACTCGTACGGCAGCCGCACCACGGTGTAGCCGGCACAGCGCGCGCCGGCGGCGTGGGCCTGTTCGAGCACCGCCTCCATGTCGCCATCGTTGAGCGCGGGAATGATCGGCGCGACCAGCACGCCCACCGGCACGCCGGCCTCGGCCAGCGCGCGGATCGCCTGAATGCGCCGGTGCGGAGCGCTGGCGCGCGGTTCGAGCTTGGCCGCCAGGTGATTGTCCAGCGAATTGACCGAGACGAACACCTGCACCAGATCCTCGCGCGCCATCGCGGCAAGCAGGTCGATGTCGCGTTCGACCAGCGCGTTCTTGGTGACGATCGTGCACGGGTGGTGGCACTGCGCCAGCAGTTCCAGCGCGGCGCGGGTCAGTCGCCAGCGCTTCTCCACCGGCTGGTAGGGATCAGTGTTGCTGCCGATGTTGATCGGGCTGGGTACGTAGCTGCGCTTGCCCAGCTCCACGCGCAGCACGTCGGCCAGGTTGGTCTTGGCACGCAGGCGGGTTTCGAAGTCGAGCCCGGGTGAGAGGTTGAGGTAACCGTGCGACGGGCGCGCGTAGCAATAGATGCAGCCGTGCTCGCACCCTCGATAAGGGTTGAGCGCCTGGTCGAAGCCGATGTCGGGCGAGTCATTGCGGCTGATGACGCTGCGCGCGCGTTCCTCGGTCACTTCCGTGCGCGGGCGCGGGGCGTCC
>Ga0308175_100000685_pt1 | contig 22530 bp, 25 predicted proteins | sample PhyCR1_3_FD_203893 | JGI IMG/M metagenome (GOLD analysis project Ga0308175, IMG submission 203893) | Soil microbial communities from UC Gill Tract Community Farm, Albany, California, United States - DLSLS.C.R1 | ecosystem: Environmental > Terrestrial > Soil > Agricultural land | place: USA...
GCCCCCGGTGGGCCGCTGCACCGAACGCTGCCGCGCCGGCCCCCGCCCGTCCTCGGCCGCCGGCGTGAACCGTCTCCTCCGCACGGACGAGGGAACCGGTACCCCCGGAGGTGGTGCACGGTCGCGCCCAGGCGGCAGTCTGACGCCGACGTAGCAGCGGGAAGGAGGGGACGTGGTCGTGGTTTCCGCGCGCGCCGGCCGTGCCGCCTCGGTCCAGCAGCTGATCGACGTCGCCGTCCCGGTTGTCCTCGCCGTCCTGTCGGTGACGCAGTTGGTGGCCGACCCGCCGCCGGGGAATCCCGCGCTGCTCACCGTGACCGCCCTGGCGTCGGTGTTGCCGCTGGCCGCCCGTCGCCGCGCGCCGCTCGCCGTGACCGCCGTCGTGGCGGCCGCGGTCCTGGGCCAGACGCTGGTGACCGGCGGGGAGCCGCCGACGTTCGCCTCCTTCCTCGCCGTGATGGTCTGCGTCTACACGTTGGCCCGGGAGGCCCGGCCGGCCGTGGCGGCGGCCGGGATCGCACTGATCGCGGCGATGGTGACGACGACGGCGCTGCTGCAGGCGCGCACGGCCCCGATCCACGCCTTCGACGCCGTCTATCCGCTGGTCTACTTCGGGATCGCGGGCGGCCTCGGCGCGTTCGTCCGGCAGCGGGCCCTGCGGCTGTCCGCGGTCGAGGACCGCGCCGCGGCGCTCGAGGGGGAGCTCGAACGCGAGGCGGAGCTCGCCGCGGCGGAGGAACGGGCCCGGATCGCCCGCGAGCTGCACGATGTGGTCGCGCACGGGCTGAGCCTGATGGTCGTCCAGGCCGAGGCCGCCGAGGAGATGCTGCTCCGGTCCCCCGAGACCGCGGCCCAGCCGCTGCACCGCGTGCAGGAGACCGGGCGACAGTCGCTGGCCGAGATGCGCCGCCTGCTGGGGGTCCTGCGGACCACCGACGCCGAGCCGCCGTCCACCCTCCCGCAACCGTCGCTGCGCCGGCTCCCGGAGCTGGTGCGCGAGGCCGCCGACGCCGGACTGACGGTCGACGTCGCCGTCGAGGGCGATCCCGTGGAGCTCCCCCCCGGACTCGGCCTGGCCGCCTTCCGGATCGTGCAGGAGGCGCTCACGAACGTCCGCCGGCACGCCCGGGCCACGCGCGCCTGCGTGCGGCTGAGCTACTCCCCCGCGCAGGTGCGCATCGAGGTGACCGACGACGGTCAGGGACGCACCGGCGAGCACGCCGGGCACGGACTGGTCGGCATGCGGGAACGCGCCGCGCTCTACGGCGGCAGTCTGGACGTCGGGCCGGCGGCCGGCGGCGGTTTCCGCGTCGTCGCCGTCCTCCCGCTCGGCGAGTCCGCCCCGTGACGATCCGGGTGCTGGTCGTCGACGACCAGGCGATGGTCCGCGAGGGGCTGCGGATGATCCTGGACCTCCAGGACGACATCGAGGTGGTGGCCGAGGCCGGGGACGGGCAGGCCGCGCTGCACGCGGTGGCCGAGCACCGGCCGGACGTCGTCCTGATGGACATCCGGATGCCCGGCATGGACGGCCTGCAGGCGACCGAGCGGCTGCTCCGCGGCGGCCGGCCGGGCCCCCGCGTCCTCGTGCTCACCACCTTCGGCGAGGACGAGTACCTCTACGCCGCCATGCGCGCCGGGGCCAGCGGCTTCCTGCTCAAGGACTCGCCGCGGGCGGCGCTGTTGCACGCCGTCCGGACCGTCGCCGACGGCTCCGCGCTGCTCGACCCCGCGCTCACCCGGCGGCTGCTCGAGGAGTGGGTGCGGAGGCCCCCGCCCGGGACCGGCGTGCCGGAACAGCTGCACAGACTCACCCCGCGCGAGCTCGACGTCTTCACCGCACTGGCCCGCGGCCGGTCCAACGCCGAGATCGCGGCGGAGCTGGTGCTCTCGGAGACGACGGTGAAGAGCCATGTCGCGCACGTGCTGGCCAAGCTCGACCTGCGTGACCGGGTACAGGCCGTCGTCCTCGGCTACGAATGCGGGCTGGTTCGTCCCGGCGGCTGACCGCGCCGGCGGAACAGCCGCCGCCGCGGTGCCGGCGCCGCGGGCGCGGGTGCGGGCTCCGGCGCGGGGTGGGTGAGCTCCCAGCCGGCCACCAGGGCATCGACGTCAGCCGGCCCCGGGACGGGCGACCAGCGGCTCTCCTGCGGACGACGCCAGAACGCCTCCACCCGCGCGTTGTAGTCCTCCGCCAGCGCGCGGACCGCGGCCGCCGACGGCAGCGACTCGGCCCGCCGCGGCAGGTCCTCGCGCTCCTTCTTCAGCGCCAGCCCGGGCGGCAGCATGCCGAAGACGTCCAGGTTCTCCTTGCGCGCCTTGGCCAGGACCCACTCGTAGCCGGTCTCGTCGAGGGCGGCCCGGGACAACGGCTTGCCGGCACCCGCCAGCCCGTCGAAGTCGCCGCGCGCCAGCCCCCGCGAGATCTGGCCGTCGACCCAGGTCTCGAAGGACATCCCCGGTGGCTTGCGCTCGGTCATCGCCGTCCATGGTGACACCGGTCGGCGTCGCTCGACCCGTGCGGACGGCGCCGAGGGCGCCTGGCAGACATACCCCCGGGGGTATACAGTCGCGACATGGACATCCCCTCCGACGAGCTCGCCGAGGTCGTCAAGCGCCTGAAGCGGATCGAGGGCCAGATCGGTGGCATCGTCCGGATGATCGAGGACGGTCGCGACTGCTCGGCCGTCGTCACCCAGCTTGCGGCTGCCTCACGGGCGCTGAGCAAGGCCGGCTTCGCGGTGATCTCCACCGGCATGCGCCACTGCAGCACGACCGGGGACGGCGAGACGCGCGAGGTCGACCTGCGCGAGCTCGAGCGCCTGTTCCTCACCCTCGCCTGACCGCCTCCGTCGAGGACATTCCGGTGCAGTCCCACCCATGGTCATCGATTCACCTTCAGATACCCCTGCCCGGTACGGCATAAGGAGCAGCCGCTCATGCAGATCGACATCATCGAGACGACCGGTCTCGGCGACCGCAGCTACCTGATCTCCAGCGAGGGCATCGGCATCGTCGTCGACCCCCAGCGCGACATCGACCGAGTCCTGAAGCTCGCCGCCGACCGCGGGGCGCAGGTGTCCACCGTCGTCGAGACGCACCTGCACAACGACTACGTCACCGGCGGACTGGAGCTCGCCCGCACCACGGGCGCCGACTACGTCGTTCCCGCGGGGGACTCCGTGCAGTACGAACGGGTCCCGGCGGCCGACGGCGACGTGATCCGCACCGGCCCGATGCGGCTGCGGGTGCTGCACACCCCCGGCCACACACACCACCACGTCAGCTACGTCCTCACCGACGCCGACGGGGTGGTCCAGGCCGTCTTCACCGGGGGCTCGATGCTCTACGGCGCCACGGGTCGCACCGACCTGCTCGGCCCCGAGCACACCGACTCCCTCACCCACGCCCAGTTCCACTCGGTGCGCCGGCTGGCCGCCGAGCTCCCCCCGGGCACCCCGGTCTTCCCGACGCACGGGTTCGGCAGCTTCTGCTCGGCCACGCCGACCACCGGCACGTCGTCCACGGTGGGCGAGCAGGCGAGGGCCAACCCGGCCCTGACCCAGGACGAGCGGTCCTTCGTCGACCAGCTGATCGCGGGTTTGAGCGCCTACCCCGCGTACTACGCGCACATGGGCCCGGCCAACGCGGCCGGGCCGCCACCGGTGGACCTGTCCCGGCCCCGCAGCGTGGACGGCGCCGAGCTGGCCCGACGGATCGGCGACGGCGAGTGGGTGGTCGATCTGCGCACCCGCACCGCGTTCGCGCACGGACACCTGCCGGGAACGCTCAACTTCGAGCAGTCCACGAACTTCCTCACCTACCTGGGCTGGCTCTACGACTGGGGAGCGCCGCTCACTCTGGTCGGCGGAACCGAGGAGGACGTGGCCGAGGCCCGGCGCGAGCTGGTGCGCATCGGCATCGACCGGCTGGCCGGCGCCGCCGTCGGCAGCCCTGAGGAGCTGGCCGCCGGCTCCCCCCTGGGCAGCTACGAGGTCAGGGACTTCGCCGGCCTGGCCGCCACCGTGGCGCACCGGCCGGTGCAGATCCTCGACGCCCGGCGGAACGACGAGCGCGCGTCCGGCGGGGTGCGCGGCTCCCAGCACATCCGCATCCACGAGCTGCCCGCGCGGATCGACGAGGTGCCCGACGGCGAGGTCTGGGTCTACTGCGGCTCGGGCTACCGGGCCGCCATCGCCGCCTCGATGCTGGCCCGCGCCGGCCGCACGCCGGTGCTCGTCGACGGCAGCTACGACGACCCCGAGCACGGCGCCGCCGCCGCCGGACTGCACGACCCCGCCTGACCCGCCACCGACGAGAAGAGGAATTCGACGATGTGCCGAGCAGTGGCCTGCCGTACCTGCGGCAAGACGACCTGGGCCGGGTGCGGCCAGCACGTGGACCAGGTGATGCGCGGCGTGCCGAGCGCCCAGCGGTGCCCCGGACACGACGACGCGCCCGCCGGACCGGGCCTCCTGACGCGGCTGTTCTCCCGGCGGTGATCGTCGGCGCCGCCATCGGCCTGGCCATCGGCGTTCTCGTCGGGCTGCTGGGCGGAGGCGGCTCGATCCTGGCCGTCCCGGCACTGGTGTACCTGGCGGGCCTGCCGCTGGCCCACGCGCTGCCGGCCTCCCTGCTGGTCGTCGGCCTCACCGCGGTGGTGGGCCTGCTGCCCCGCCTGCCGGCCCGGCAGGTCCAGTGGCGCATCGCGCTGGTCTTCGGCGGCGCGGGGGTGCTGACCGCCGTCGCCGGGGCGGCGGTCAACCGGCTGCTGCCCGACGACGTCGTGCTGGTGTTGTTCGCCGCGCTGATGGTCGCCGCCGGCCTGCGGATGCTCCAGCGGAAACCCGCCACCGGCACCGCCTGCTCGACAAGGGGCGGCCGGGTCGACTGGCGACGCTGCCTGCCCCGGGCGATCGGCGGGGGCCTCGCCGTCGGCTTCCTGACCGGCCTGCTGGGCGTCGGGGGCGGCTTCCTGATCGTGCCGGCCCTGGTCATCGGACTGGGCGTGGAGACCGGCGTGGCCATCGGGACCTCGCTGCTCATCGTCGCGGTGAACTCCGCCGCCGGCTTCCTCGCCTACGCCGGGCACGCCGCACTGGACGTGCCGCTCCTGCTCGCCGTCACGATCGCCGCAACCGTGGCCGCGGCGATCGCCGGCCGGCTGGGCGCCCGCCTGCCCACCGACCGGCTACGGCGCGGCTTCGGCGTCCTCGTGCTCGTGGTGGCCGGCGGTGTCCTTGCCGAGGTGGGGCGCGGTCTGCTCACCGGCTGATCCGCCCAGAACGGCCGCTCGCCCGACCACGTCGTGTCACGACCGGCGCTCGATCGGGTGTGACCTGCCCCCTCGGCCGTGCATCGGTGCCGGTCAGCGGCGAGGCTGTCCCGGTGCCACTCTCCGTCCCCGGCCTCCCGGGCCTGCCGCCCGAGCTCGCCGGGCCGGTCGCGGTGCAGCTTGCCAAGCCGGTGCGGACGATCCCGGCGGCGCACGCCCTGATCGGCGGTTGCCTGTACGAGCCCAAGTGGGACGGCTACCGGCTGGTCGTCGTCCGCAGCTCCGCCTCGACCCGGGTCTGGTCCAAGCAGGGCCGTGACCTGACCGACCGCTTCCCGGACGTCGTCGCCGCCGCGCGGGCCCAGGTTCCCGCCGGGACCGTGCTCGACGGCGAGGTCGTCATCTGGAACGGCTCGCGGCTGGACTTCGGGATGCTCCAGGAACGAATGGTCTCCTCGGCGGCGCGGATCGCGGCACTGGTGGCGGCGCACCCGGCGTCCTACGTCGCCTTCGACCTGCTCGCCGCCGGCGGCACCGACCTCCGCGACCAGCGGCTGACCCGCCGCCGCGCCGCGCTGGAGGAGCTGGCCGGGCACTGGAAGCCCCCGCTGCAGCTCTCCCCGGCCACCACCGATCCGGCGGAGGCGCGGCGCTGGTTCGACGACTTCCGCCCCGCCGGGGTGGAGGGCCTCGTCGCCAAGGGCGCGGGCACCCGGTACGCCCCCGGCCGGCGGGAGTGGCTCAAGGTCAAGTCGTGGGAGACCACCGAGGTCCTGGCCGGCGGCGTCATCGGTCCGATCGGGGCGCCCAGCCAGCTCGTCGCCGCCCGCTACCGCGACGGTGAGCTCGTCGTCGTCGGCCGGACCAGCCCGCTGTCCCCCCGCCAGTCGGCCGAGCTGGCCGCCGTCCTGACCCCGGCGGACGCCGACCATCCCTGGCCGGACCGGATCGGCACCGGCCGCTTCGGCGGCGGCCGGCTGTCCGTGCCGCTCACCCGCGTGGATCCCCGTGTCGTCGTGGAGGTCAGTGCCGACGCCGCGCTGCAGGCCGGCGTCTTCCGGCACCCGCTGCGGTTCGTCCGCGTGCGGCCGGACCTCGAGCCCGGGGACCTCCCGCCGATCTCCTGACCGACGTCAGGGTTCCCGGGGTACGTGGCCGCGGGCGACCAGGAGCCTGCGGAGCAGGTCGGCCAACTGGTCGCGCTCGGAGGGGGACAGCCCGTCGAGCAGCCCCCGCTCGGTCTCGAGGTGGTCGGGCAGGGCGGCGTCGAGAGCCTTGCGTCCGGCGTCGGTCAGCGTCACCACGACCGCCCGGCCGTCGGCCTCGCTCCGCTCGCGGGTGATCAGGCCCTTCTCCTCCAGGCGGTCCAGCCGCTGGGTGATCGCGCCCGAGGTGACCAGGGCCGTGCGCATGAGCGCGGTCGGCGTGAGCTGGTAGGGCTTGCCCGCCCGCCGCAGCGCCGCGAGGACGTCGAAGGACGGCGCATCCAGCCCGTACCGGGAGAAAGTGGCCCGTTGGGCGAGGAAGACCTCGCGCTGCATCTGGGTGATGCGCCCGATGATCCCCATCGGCGAGCAGTCCAGATCGGGCCGCTCGCGTTCCCACTGGCCGAGGATCTGGTCGACGGCGTCCTCCACGTCGCTCACGGTAGTTCTCCGCTGGCACCGGGGAGTTCCTGTTCCCCCAGGTGGGTGGCCAGAGTCCGCGGCAGACGACCCAGCAGCCCCTCCAGCACCCGGGGGCTGCCGGTGAAGCCGTACGACCGGTAGTGGTCGAACATCAGCCGGCTGCAGCGGGCGGCGTAGTCGGCCGGCACCGGCCCCGCAGGGACGGCGTCGACGGCACGCACGTCCCGGCCCAGCCACTCGCCGAGCAGTTCCGCGATGCGGGGGGCGGTCAGAGGCTCCGGTCCGACCGCCTCGAAGGTCCCGCCGTCCAGCCCGTCCTCCGTCAGGAGAACGGCGGCGGCCTCGGCGACGTCGCGAAGATCCACCAGCGACTGCGCCTGAGCCAGCCCCCACGGGCTGCGGAAGGTGCCGGTCGCGGCGATGTCGGCGAACTGGCCGTGCAGGTTGTCCGCATAGGCGCAGGGCTGCAGCACCCGCCAGGTCAGGCCGCTCGTGTCCAGCGCCTCCTCGACCCGGTCCTTAGCGGCGTGGTGCGGCATCGACCGGGCCTGCGGGCGCAGCACCGAGTGGTAGACGACCCGGCGGACACCCGCCCGGCGCGCCGCGCCCAGCAGGGCGACCGCGCCAGTTGCCTCACCGGGGTCGAAGTTGGGCCAGATCAGGTACAGCGCGTCCGCCCCGGCGAGCAGGGGCTCGACCGCCGCGGGGTCGGTCAGGTCGGTGGCGACGACGTCCGCGCTCAGCGCGGTCAGCTCGGGCCGGGGCGCCGAGCTGCCGACCAGGGCGCGGACCCGCTCACCGCGCGACCACAGCGCACGGACGACGGCCGCACCGGTGCTGCCGCCCGCCGCCGTCACTACGATCACGCCGGTACCTCAGCAGTGAGAGATCGACGGCGTCAAGGAACTCGCCGTGTCAGCGCAGTCGCGTGCTCAGCCGGACCGACAGACCGGTGTCCGACGGCAGGACGTCGACGTGGTCCCAGAGCTTGCGGGCCAGCCAGAGACCCATGCCGCCCTTGGACAGGTCCAGGCCGCGCGCCGGCGTGAATCCGCTGAGCGGATCGGTGTACGAGGTGCCCTGGTCGCTGATGACGCAGATGACGCGGTCGCCGTCGGCCCACACCCGCGCGGACACCGGCCGGACGCCGTGCCGGAAGGCGTTCGCGGCGATCTCGCTCACGGCCAGATGCATGTCCTCCTGCTGGTCGCGGTCGTTGACCAGCAGGGCCAGCACGGCGTCCAGCTGGTGCCGGAGGCCGGCCAGGGTGGGGGCGTTCTCGATCGCGAAGACCGGGTCGCCGTCCTCGATCGGGGTGCGGGGGAGCGGGAGCGAGGGCACGTAGACGCCCGGGTCCTGGAACTGCGGGCTGGCCGACCAGCTGTCTCCGCTGACCAGCTGCGGGTGCGTCGCCGCGGCGCTGGCGACAACTGCGGCGGGCAGCCTGCGGCGGTCGTACAGGCACACGCAGGACACCGGAGAACCGCCGACGATCCGGTTGAAGACGGACTCGAAACGCTGACCCTCCCGCCAGTCGGCGGGGTCGGTTCCGAAGTCCACGTCGGCGAGCACCCGCAGCCGTCCCGATCCCCCGGAGGCGCCTGCCTCGATGGCCCGTTCCAGGTATCTCCGGCAGGTGATGAGGGCGTCGGGCGCGCGGGAGCCGAGCAGGCTCATCCGGGGCTCGAACTCGACGGCGGTCGACCGCTCACCCAGCTCGCGGGCGAGCAGGTCCACGGTCTCCGGCGGACAGGCGAGCGCGATCAGGTCACCGGCTCGCAGGCCGGCGTCGAGGAAGGGCAGGGCGGCAGCGAGCAGTTCCCTCTCGTCGCTGACGACAGCAGCACCGTGGCTCACCACGGTTTGTTCACCGGCTGCTCGGACGGACCGGCATGGGCCGGGCGTCGGACAGTCCGCCGTTGCTCCGTCCACCAGCCCCTCATCGCGTTTCCCGGCCGGTTGGCTCCAGCCGATCGAGCCATTCTGAGACATGTTCGTCAGGAACCCGACACCGGGCCCCGTGTGTCAGCGCAGCGACCGCTCGCCGAGCCGGCCGGCGCAGGAGGCCGAGCCGAGCCACGTGTGCGGCGCACCCTGGTAGCACCAGCCGAGACGCGGCCGGCGGTCACTGACCCACAGGGCGGGGACGCGCTTGTCACCGGCTCGCGAGCCCAGCAGCGAGAAGCAGTTCCGGCCGCGCAGCACGCCGGGGTCGGAGACCAGGACGGCGAGCCCTTCGGCGATCGTGAGCGGGGAACGGCCGGCGGCCTGCAGCCGGGGCAGCACGTCGGCGGGCGGCACGTTCAGGGTGTCGGCGCCCGGGTCGACGTCCACCAGCAGATACGGGCCGGTCGGCACCTCCAGCTCCGGCAGCGGCCGGAATCTCGCGAGGTCGTCGTCGTCCATCGTGGTGAAACCCGATCCGCCCACCGTGTGCACGGCCTCGAGCACCGGGACGACCGGAAGGTGCGGGACCACCACCACGAACGGGATGGTCGTGCCGTCCGGCTCGACGTCCGGAAGCAGGTCGCGCAGCGGATCCACGGCCGCCCGGAAGCACTCCACGGACAGGTCGAGAGCCTCGGGCAGGCCGGCCATGACCAGCGCGTCGACCTGGCGGTCGAACTCGAGCTCGGCCTCGGTCGGGCAGGCAGCGATGGGGAGTGCGCTCATGAGGTCCCTCTCGTGCGAGGCACGCCCGTGGTGCAGCGGCGGGCCGGGCGACGATCGGCGACCGCTCAGGATCCCCCAGGCCGCCGGCCCGACAGCTTAGCCAGCACGGCGGCGTCCGGTCCTCCCGCGGCCAGGACCTCGGCCTCGTCGACGGCGCCGCAGTCCAGACCGCGCAGGATGACCGAGGCGAGCGCCCGGGCGGTGGCCGGTTCGTCGAGCACGCCGGAGGCGGTCCGGTCGAGGTAGGCGGCCAGCCGCTCGCCGGCGGGCGGGACCGCGGCACGGAAGAAGGCATAGGTGGCGACGTACCGGGTGACGAGCTGCGCCGGGTGCAGGTCCCAGCCCTGGTAGAAGCCGCGGTGCAGGGCCCGTCGCACCAGCCGCGAGTGCAGCTGCCACGCGGCGTGCACCTGCTCCCGCGAGCCGACGGGCAGCACGTTGGTCGAGCCGTCGACGGCGTGGGCACCGGTACCGGCCACCGCCACCTGCATGAGCTGCTTGGCGAAGTCGGCGGCCGGGTGGTCGGACGCCTGGTAGCCCGCCGCGATGCCCAGGGCGGCGCTGTAGTCGTAGGTGCCGTAGTGCAGGCCGATCAGCCGGGGACCCGCGACGTGCACCATGCGGGCGAGGGTCGCGCTGCCGTCCGGCCCGAGGACGGCCTGCGGGGTCTCGATCTGCAGCTCCAGGTCGAGGGTCACCTGGTGGGCGCCCTGCAGCGCTTCGAGGACCGGCAGGAACGCCGCCACCTGTTCGACGTCGGTGACCTTCGGCAGCGTGACGACGGCGCGGCTGCCCCGGAGCACGCCCAGGAAGAGGTCCAGCGACCGGACGCCGCGGTGACGCGTGTGCGGCTCGAGAGACTTGCCGCGGATCCCGATCGACGGGGGCGCGGCGCCGGCGGCGAGATCGGCGGCCACGGCGGCGGCCGCAGCGAGCACGTCGTCGTCCTCGTGCTCCGCCCCGCCGCGGTAGCCGTCCTCGGCATCGACCCGCAGGTCCTCCACCGGCTCGGAAGCGAGCTTGAAACGGACTCGCGGCAGCACCTCCTCCACCAGCGCCGGATCGAGCCCGAGATCGGGGAGACCGTGCTCGTCCAGCGCCTCCAGGGCGGCTTTCCCCCACGCGGCGGCGAGCCCCGGTTCGACCGCGTCGGCGGGGACGTAGCAGGTGTGCACCGGCTGCCGTTCCGGCCACTCCCCGGGATACCGGGCCAGCCGGAGCGCGTCACCCGGCGTCAGCCGCCGGTCGAGTTCGGCGTAGAGCTCCTCGGGGAGGGTCAAAGCGGGATTCCGATCGTCATGGCCCCCGAGCAGGGGCCCGCTGCGAGCGCGCGAGTGGCGGGTGGCACGGGGGTCCTTATCTAGTCCACCAGTTCGTAGGCCGGAAGGGTCAGGAAGTCGGGGAAGTCCTCGGCGAGCGCCACCTGCTCGAACAGTCGCCGGGCGTCGTCCAGCCGTTCCAGGTCACCGGTCTCCGCCAGGATGCTTGCCACCTCCTCCTCGATCACCCGGCGGACCAGGTCCTCGGTGACCGTCTCACCGGTGTCCAGGACGACGCCGGCGTTGATCCACTGCCACACCTGCGAGCGGCTGATCTCCGCGGTCGCCGCGTCCTCCATCAGGCCGTGGATGCCGACCGCGCCGTTGCCGGCCAGCCAGGCCGCCAGGTAGCGGAGCGCCACCTCGACGTTGGCCCGCAGCCCGGCCATCGTCCGCTCCCCCGGCACGCCGGGCACGTCCAGCAGCTGCACGGCGGTGACGTGCACCTCGGGCCGCAGCCGGTCCAGCTGGTTGGGCCGGTCGCCCAGGACGCCGTCGAACACCTCGCGGCAGGTGTCGACCAGGTCGGGGTGGGCCACCCAGGAGCCGTCGAAGCCGTCGCCGGCCTCGCGGGTCTTGTCCTCACGGACCTTGGTCAGCGCGCGCTCGTTCGCCTCGGCGTCCCGGCGACTGGGGATCGCGGCGGCCATCCCGCCGATGGCCAGTGCTCCCCGGCGGTGACAGACCGCGACCAGCTGCTCGGTGTAGGCGCGCATCATCGGCGCGGTCATCGTCACCGCACCGCGGTCGGGGAACACGAACTCCGGGCCGGCGTCGCGGAACACCTTGATGACGCTGAACAGGTAGTCCCAGCGGCCGGCGTTGAGCGCGGCGGCGTGGCTGCCCAGCTCGTAGAGCATCTCCTCCATCTCGAACGCGGCCGGGATGGTCTCGATCAGCATCGTGGCGCGGATCGACCCGGCCGGGAGCCCGAGCCCCAGCTCGGCGTGGTCGAACACCAGCGCCCAGAGCCGTGCCTCGAGGTGGCCCTCCATCTTGGGCAGGTACAAGTACGGTCCACTGCCGCGCTCGAGCTGCTCGCGGGCGTTGTGGAAGAGGTAGAGCCCGGCGTCGACGAGCCCGCCGACGGTCGGCTGCCCGTCCACCAGCAGGTGACGCTCCGGCAGGTGCCAGCCGCGGGGGCGCGGCACGATCGTCGGCAGCTCGCCGTCCTCGCGCAGGCGGTACTCCTTGCCGTCCGGACTGGTGAACGACAGCGTCCGGCGGACGGCGTCCTTCAGCACGACCTGGCCGCCGACGACGTTGCGCCAGTGCGGGGTGTTGGCGTCCTCTAGATCGGCCAGCCAGACGTTCGCGCCGCAGTTCAACGCGTTGATCGCCATCTTCGGTTCGGTCGGGCCGGTGATCTCGACGCGCCGGTCGACCAGGCCCGGCGGGGGCGGCGGCACCTCCCAGGCGCCCTCGCGGACCGCGGCGGTGTCGGCCCGGAAATCGATCGTGCGGGCGACGGCGATCTCGGCCCGGCGGGTCGCCCGCGCGGCCAGCAGGGCGTCGCGGTGCGCACCGAACCGGGTCTGCAGATCGGCGACGAAGGCGAGCGCCTCCGGCGTCAGGATCTCCTCACCCCGCTCGACGGCCGGGCCTTCCACACGCACATCCGCCACGGCGACGCCCTCCCCATTCCGGCTGGGCTGGCATCCTCTCACCGTGCCCCGCCTCGACGACTTCAACGACGAGCCGGGCGATCGCGTCGCCGCGGCACTGCACGCCTGCAACGCCGCCCCGCGCTTCGCCGCCGAGGTGCTGGCCGGCCGGCCCTACCCGGACGTCGACACGCTGGTCGCGCGCGCCGAGGAGGTGGCCCGGTCCCTGTCGTGGGACGAGGTGTCGGTCGCGCTCGCCGCCCATCCGCGGATCGGTGACCGCGCGGAGGGCTCGTCGGCGGAGGCGCAGGCCTCGCGCCGGGAGCAGAGCTCGATGACCGACGCCGATGCCGTGACGCGGACCGCCCTGGTCGAGGGGAACCGCGCGTACGAGGACCGCTTCGGCCACGTGTTCCTGATCCGCGCGGCGGGCCGGTCGCCGGCGGAGATGCTGGCCGAGCTGCGGCGGCGGATGGTGAACGACGCCGAGGCCGAGCGGGCCGAGGCGATCGAACAGCTGGCGCAGATCACGGGTCTGCGCGTGAGGGGGCTCGTCTCGGACGCGATGGCGACGGGCGAGCGAGCAACGCTCCAGGCTGGGGGCACCTCCCGCTCGCGGGGGACAGCGACCGAGGAGCGGAACGAGTCCGGAGCGGAGCCGATGTCATGAGTGTGTCGACGCACGTGCTGGACGCCGTGGCCGGGCGGCCGGCCGCGGGGATCGCCGTCCGGCTGTTCGCCGGCGAGGACCTGCTCGCCGAGGACGTCACCGACCGGGATGGCCGCTGCCGGTTGACCGAGGACGCGACCGCCGTCGGCACCCACCGGCTGGTGTTCAGCACCGGCATCTGGTTCACCGAGCAGGGGCGGGAGACCTTCTATCCCGAGGTGGTGCTGACCTTCGCCGTCCAGGAGCCCGCCGAGCACCATCACGTGCCTCTGCTGCTCAGCCCGTTCGCCTACTCGACCTACCGCGGGAATTGAAGGACCCCCTCCTCCCCACCCCTCGCAAGCTCGGGGCGGTGCCCGGGAGGGGGCCGACGTGCAAAAGTGCGGCATGGCGATCGTGCTCGGGCCCAACCAGTACGGGAAGGCGGAGGTCCGCGTCGTCGCGGTCGACCGCAGCTCCCCGCGGCACACGCTCGTCGACCTGAACGTCAGTTCGAGCCTGCGTGGCGACTTCACCGCCGCGCACACCGCCGGCGACAACGCGCACGTCCTCACCACCGACGCCCAGAAGAACACGGTGTTCGCGTTCGCCCGCGACGGCGTCGGGACCCCGGAGGAGTTCGGGCTGCGGCTGGCCCGGCACTTCGCCGGCTCCTACGACTGGATCACCGGCGCCCGGGTAGCCGTCGAGTCCTACGGCTGGGACCGGATCGCCGTCGGCGGGCAGCCGCACGACCACGCGTTCACCCGCAACGGCGGCGAGGTGCGGACGGCGGTCGTGACCGTCGCCGGTGACGACGCGTACGTGCTCGCCGGGCTGACCGGCCTCGTCGTCCTCAAGACCACCGGCTCGGAGTTCTGGGGCTTCCCGCGGGACCGGTACACGACGCTCGCCGAGACCCGGGACCGGATCCTGGCCACTGCCGTCACCGCCCGCTGGCGGTACAGCGGCACTGACCTGGACTTCGACGCGTGTTACGCCGGCGTGCGGACGGCGCTGCTCGAGACGTTCGCGTCGACGCACTCCCTCGCCCTGCAGCAGTCGCTCTACGCGATGGGCGAGGCGGTGCTGGGGCAGAACACGTCCGTCGCCGAGATCCGGCTGTCCATGCCGAACAAGCACCACTTCCTGCAGGACCTGTCGGCGTTCGGCCTGGACAACCCCGACGTCGTCTACCACGCCGACGACCGCCCCTATGGGCTCATCGAGGGAACGGTCCTGAGGGACGACGCGCCACCCGCCGAGGTCGCCTGGCAGGGCACACCCGGCTTCTGCTGAACGGTCAGAGTTCCGCGGTCTCGATGCCGACGCCGCCCATGACCGCGCGGGCGCGCACCCGGAGGTCGGCCGTCGCGGGGTCGGTCACCCGCGCGACGCCGGCGTCGGCACCCACGCCGCCCATCGCCCCGCGGTACGACCACCACGTCCGCCATCCCTTCGGCACGCGGACCGCGACCCCGCCCATCAGCGCCCGCACGGTGACGTCGACGCCGCCGGGCGCCGGCGGGAGCGCCGTGAGGTCGAGCTGCGCACCGCCCATGACCGCGTCGACCCGGATCCGCGACAACCGCGGGTCGGTCGGCCGAAGCTCCTCACCGCCCATGACGTAGACCCGCCGGATGTCTGTCGACGTCTCGTCGCCCCGGGCCAGACGCCGAGCGATCAGCCGGCCCACGACGACCAGCGCCAGCTGGCCGAGGGTCCAGAGAGCCAGCGAGCGGACCCCTCGGCGGACGACGGGGTTCGACAACAACGTCGCGCTCATGGCCGAGCAGCCTGCCCGCTCGTGGGGCCCGTGCCCAGTGCGGCGAGCGCCCTGCGACCATCCGGAGCGTGAGCCACGAGCGCGAGACATTGACCTACGAGCTCTTCGGCACCGCCAGCCGCGAGCTGGCCGAGCAGGTGGCCGACGACGGGTACGAGCCGGACCTGATCCTGGCCATCGCGCGCGGGGGGCTCTTCCTCGCCGGTGCGCTGGGCTACGCGCTGGACGTCAAGAACCTGTTCACGATGAACGTCGAGTTCTACACCGGCGTCGACGAGCGGCTGGACCTGCCGGTCGTGCTGCCGCCCACGCTGGACCGCGTGGACATCACCGGCAGCAGGGTCCTGGTCGCCGACGACGTCGCCGACACGGGCAAGACCCTGGAGCTCGTCCGTGACTTCTGCTCCGGCTACGTCGCCGAGGTGCGGACGGCGGTCATCTACGAGAAGCCGCAGTCGGTCGTGGCGTGCGACTACGTGTGGCGCCGCACCGACCGGTGGATCAACTTCCCGTGGTCGACACTCCCGCCGGTACGGCAGCGCGCGGGCTCAGCCGGGCACTAGAAATGAAAGCGGCGGCGGTGGGAAGCCCCCCACCGCCGCCGTCTCTCAGGTCGCTCCGATAGCGCGTCAGTACCGGAATCTCGCGACCGAGCTGTGGAGCGAGGTCGCCATGCGCGCGACCTCGTCGATGGCGGCCTGCGCGTCGTTCATCGCGCTGGTCGTGGACGTGGTGGCCGCGGCGACCGCGTCGATGTTCTCCGCGATCTGGCTGGCCGACTCGGCGGCCTCCGCGACGTTGCGGTTCATCTCCGTCGTCGTCGCGGTCTGCTCCTCGACGGCCGCGGCGATGGTGCTCTGCGAGTCGTTGATCAGGCCGATGATCGAGGAGATCTCGCCGATGGCCCGCACCGCGCCCTCGGTGTCCTCCTGGATGGCCTGGACCCGCTGGGAGATGTCCTCGGTCGCCTTGGCCGTTTCCTGCGCGAGCTCCTTGACCTCGTTGGCCACGACCGCGAAACCCTTGCCGGCCTCCCCGGCCCGGGCGGCCTCGATGGTCGCGTTCAGGGCCAGCAGGTTCGTCTGCTCGGCGATGCTCGTGATCACCTTGACCACGCTGGCGATCTCCAGCGAGGACTCGCCCAGCTTGGCGACCGTCGCGGTCGTGGAGTCGGCCGCGGTGACCGCCTGTGCCGCCACTTTCGACACCTCGGCGGCGTTCTGCGCGATCTCGCGGATCGAGGAGCCCATCTGCTCGGAGCCGGCCGCGACGGTCTGCACGTTCGTCGACACCTGGCCGGCGGCGCTGGCGACGACGCCGCTCTGCACCGACGACTCGTCGGCCAGCCGGGCCATGTCCTGGGCCGACGCGGAGAGCTGCTCGGTGGCCGAGGCGAGGGTCGTGGAGCTGTCACCGATCGCCGTCATGACCGACCGGACGTTGGCCATGGAGACCTCGAGCGCGGCCGCCATCTTCCCGACCTCGTCGTTGCTCTCGACACCGGACGTGGCGCGCAGGTCGCCGTCGGCGAGCGCGGTCAGGACCGCGCCGACCCGGCGGAGTGGGCCGACGACCGAGCGGGTGACGACGAGCCCGAGCAGGGCGAGCACCAGGACGCCGGCCCCTGCCACGACGACCGCCTCGGTGATCGCCGTGCTGCGCTGGTCGGCGCTGGCCTGTGCCGCGGCGTTGGCCTCCGCCTCGACGGCGGCGCCGACGGTGGGCAGCTGCTTCTCGAGGGTGGAGAACACCTCGAGGAACGCGGGGTAGCCCGCCTGGGCCTTCGCCGGGTTCTTGCCCGCCAGGGAGATGATCTGGTCGGCCGAGGTCAGGTACTGGTCGACGAGGGGCGTCACCGACTCGACGGCGCCGTCGACCTTCGTGCCGAGGTGCGCGGCGGTGATGCCGGTGAGGATGTCGCGGAAGTTGGCCGAGTGCGCGGCCACGTCCTCGGTGGCCGACTGGTACAGCGGCCCGGTGGAGTTGACCAGCGCCTGCAGCACGTCGGCCCGGACGGCGTCGTGCATCATGTCGGCCTCTGCCGCCTTGGACGCGACCTGCCCCGTCGAGAGGATCTGGTCGGTCGTCGTGCCGGTGCCGTTCAGGGCCTGCACCGCGATCAGCGCGAAGGCGCCGAGGGACACCGCCCCAGCGGCGACGAGCGCGCCCAGCTTGACCCCGAGCGGACGGTCGGACCAGAGCGAGTGCGCCATTGAGGGGTCTCCACGGGAAGGGGGGCGTCCGGCGGAATCCCACCGTTGCCTCGTTCTTCGGTCGCTCGCTGGAGCGACTACAGCGGAAACTCTTGAAGCTCGAAACTTTTCGGCCGCGGACGTCCGCGGGGTCAGGCGACCGGCAGCTGGGCCACCAGATCCGCGAGCCCGTCACCCTCGACGATGACCTGCCAGGTTCCCGGGGCGTCCAGCTCCACGACGACCTCCCCGGTGGCGCCGGCCTCGACGTCCACCTCGCCGGCGACGCCCCCGTCCGGGTTCTTCACCTCGAGGACCCGCGGCCCGTCGGCACCGTTGGTCAGCGTGAACTCGATCCGCTCGCCGCTCGACGCGCCGCCGTCCAGGCCGGTGATCGTCTTTCCGTCGGTCGACAGCTCGATCTCCCGGTCGTATGCGCTCTGCTCGGAGGAGGAGGCTCCTTCGCCGCTTACCGTGATCGGCGTCCGGATCCCGTCCCCGCTCTGCCCGGGCTTGCACGCGACCTCGTACGAGCCGCCGGCCAGGTCGACGTCGAGATCCCGCGACGTGCCGGGCCCGATGTTCTCCACCTCGCCGATCACGCGGGTGTACCTGCCGTCGTCCTCGCCGTAGACGTAGACCTCGGTGGTCGACGAGCCCTTGTTGGTGACGTCGAGGGTGACCGCTCCGGCCTTCAGCTCGGTCCGCTCGACGTCGCAGCTGTCGTCACCGGCGGCCACCGCGACCGTGGTTCCGGACGCCGACCTGGCACCTGCGTCGTCGCCGCCACACGAGGCGAGCAGGGGGGAGAGCGCGCCGAGGAAGAGGACGGCGGCGTACGGGCGGGACAGCACGACAGGGCTCCGATCAGGACAAGCAGGATCAGGACGAGCAGGAAGGAGGGAAGGAGCCGAGCTCAGCGGTTCGTGGCGGGCGCCGCAGCGGGCACGACCGGCGCCTGCGCCACGGGGGTGCGCGTCGGCCGGAGGAAGAACACGAACACGGGCACGATGTAGACCAACCAGGCGATCGCCTGCAGCCACGTGGTGGCGGGCGTGAAGTTGACCGTCCCGCGCAGGAGCGTCCCGTACCAGCTGTCCGGGGGGACGGCGCCGGAGACGTCGAACGCGAGCGAGTTCAGGCCGGGCAGGACGCCGGCCTCCTGCAGGTCGTGGATGCCGTAGGACAGCACACCCGCGGCGACGACGATGAGGATCGCGCCGGTCCACAGGAAGAACTTCGCGAGGTTGATCTTGACCGCGCCCTTGTAGAACAGGTACCCGATGACGACGGCGGTCAGCAGGCCGAGGGCGGCGCCGAGCACCGGCTGGGTGTTCTGGCCGGTCGCCTGGATGGCTGACCAGATGAACAGCGAGGTCTCCAGGCCCTCCCGGCCGACGGCGATGAAGGCGGTCACGATCAGCGCTCCGGCACCCATCGCCAGGGCGGCGTCCATCCGCCCGCGCAGCTCCTTCGACAGGGAGCGGGCGGTGCGCCGCATCCAGAAGACCATCCAGGTGACGAACCCGACCGCGACGATCGACAGGGTGCCGCCGAACGCCTCCTGCGCCTGGAAGCTCATCTGGTTGGAGGTGAACGTCAGCAGCGCCCCGAAGAGCAGGCTCACCGCCACCGCGGCCAGCACGCCCACCCACACCGGTGCCAGCCGGTCGCGACGCCCCGTCTTGACCAGGTAGGCCACCAGGATACTGACGACGAGGGCGGCCTCCAGGCCCTCGCGGAGCCCGATGAGGTAGTTGGCGATCACGAACGGCTCCAGGGACGGCGACACACGATGCAGCGAGGTTAGCCTTACCTCAGATCAGCGTCCACACCAGGGGCCGCGCCGGTGCAGCTCAGCGCCGGGTGGAGACCGTCACGGTGAACTTCGGTGTCTGGGTGGCGACCGTGGTCGGCCCGACCAGCCGGGTCAGCGTGGGCTTGTAGCGCAGCGCGCTGTTGTAGACCGTCCACAGTTCGCCGCCCGGGCGCAGGACGCGGCCGGCCGCGGCGAAGAGGCGGTCGGCGGCGGTCGTGACGACGGCCGCGCCCACGTGGAACGGCGGATTGCAGACGACGAGGTCGAGACTGCCGTCGGGCACGGACGACGCGGCGTCGTCCCGGGCGACGCGGATCCGGTCGGCCAGACCGTTGGCCTCTGCGGTGGCGAGCGTCGAGGCGACGGCGGCCGCCGACTGGTCGACCGCGAGCACGCTCAGCTCCGGCCGGCTCTGGGCGAGCGCCGCGGCGAGGACGCCGGACCCCGCTCCCAGGTCGAGCGCCGTCGTCGCCGGCGCCATGCGGTCGAGACAGCCCAGCAGCGCCCGGGTGCCGATGTCGATCTTCGTGCCGGCGAACGCCGCGCCGTGTGCGCACACGGTGAGCCCGAGATCGGGATGGTGATGGCTGCGCGGGAAGGACGACGGTGCCGGCTTCGGACCGCGCGCGACGAGCACCCGCGACTTCTGCCGCGCCAGGCTCGCCGACACCTCGCCGAACGAGTCCCCGAGGACGTCGTTCATCGCGTGAGTCATGTGCTTGACCCGCCCGCCGACCAGCACGGTGACATCTGGGTCCGCCGACGCCGCCAGCACCTCGGCGATCTCCCGCAGTGCGTCGAGGGCCTTGGGTGCCTGGACGAGCACCACCCGGGCGCCGTCGGCGAGCACGGGCCCGAGCGGGACGGAACGGTACGTCCCGGCCAGGCCGGTGCGCTCCGCGTTGCGCGCCAGGGCCAACTCGTTGACCAGCAGGTCCTGGGCCACCCGGACGTCGCTCGCGCCGTGCAGGCCGATCGCACCAAGGGTCAGCGCGCCGTAGTTGTCGTCGACGACGGCCACCTCACCCGGGCCGCATCGGGCGATCAGCTCCGCGCCGAGGTCGAGCAGCAGCCGGTCGGTGGCGTCGACGGCGACGAGTTCCGGCGCGTCGACGTCCGGCTCCCGCCGCAGCAGATCGAGGACGTTCGCGGGCGCGGTCACCGGAGGGGGGTCGTGGCGACCAGGTCCGCGACGACCCGGGCCAGCTCCGGCCCGACGTCCTCCTGGAGGAAGTGCCCGCCGCCGTGCAGCGTCGTGTGCGGCAGCCCCTCTGCGCCCGGGACGAGCTTCTGGAACATCCGGTCGCCGCCCCCGGTGATCGGGTCCTGATCGGAGAACGCAGTGAGGAACGGCTTCCGCCAGCGGGCGAGCCCCTCCCAGGCCGCACGGTTGGCAGCGCTCGCAGGGTCGTCCGGCCCCGTGGGGACCAGACCAGGAAAGGCACGCGCCCCTGCCTTGTACGAGTCGTCCGGGAACGGCGCGTCGTAGGCGGCCACGACCTCGGGCGGTAGGTCGCCCACCGTGCCGTTGGAGACGATCCGGCCGACCTCGAACCGCGGCGCGGTCTGCGCGAACCGCTGCCAGGCGAGGAAAGCGTCGCTCATGGGCGAGTCACCGGTCGGCAGGCCGGTGTTGGCGACGACCACGCGAGCGAACCGGTCGGGGTGCTCGGCGACCAGCCGCAGTCCGATCAGGCCGCCCCAGTCCTGCCCGACGAGGGTGATGCCGGTCAGGCCGAGCTCGTCGAGCACCGCGGCGCGCATCCACTCGACGTGCCGCGCGTAGCTGTAGTCCGTCGCCGCGGCGGGCTTGTCCGAGCGGCCGAAGCCCACCAGATCGGGCGCCACCACACGTAGTCCGGCGTCGAGGAGCACCGGGATCATCCGGCGGTACAGGAACGACCACGAGGGCTCGCCGTGGAGCAGGAGCACCGGCTCCCCGTCGCGCGGCCCCTCGTCGACGCACGCGACGCGGAGCGCACCGCCGTCACCGTCGGCGACCTCGACGAACCGCGGCGTCCACGGGAAGTCGGGCAGGTCGGTGAACCGGTCGTCCGGCGTCCGCAGGGCCTCCATGCCCCCGAAGCTACGGGGTCGGACGCCCTACCGTTGCGGCGCCTTCCGGGCTCAGGCTTCTCTGCAGTATCCCGCCGCGAGCCCGCGTGGTGGGGGCAGAGACGTCCTTCTTCAGACGCCGGGGAGGCCGACGGGGCAGGAGACGCCCGTCGAGTGCACCGGGCAGTAGCCGTTCGGCACCTTGTAGAGGTACTGCTGGTGGTAGTCCTCGGCGTAGAAGAACTGGCCCAGCGGGGCGATCTCGGTGGTGATCTCGCCGTAGCCGGCCGCCGTCAGCCGCTCCTGGTAGGCGTCGCGGCTGGCCAGCGCGGCCTTCTCCTGCTCCGGCGACGCGTAGTAGATCGCCGAGCGGTACTGCGTGCCGACGTCGTTGCCCTGGCGCATGCCCTGGGTCGGGTCGTGGTCCTCCCAGAACACCTTCAGCACCTGCTCGTAGGAGATGACCGCCGGGTCGAAGACGACGAGCACGACCTCGGTGTGCCCCGTGCGCGCCGAGCAGACCTCCTCGTACGTCGGGTTCGGGGTGAACCCACCGGCGTAGCCCGCGGCGGTCGAGTAGATGCCGGGGGTCTCCCAGAAGACCTTCTCCACACCCCAGAAGCAGCCGGCGCCGAAGACCGCCGTCTGCATGCCCTCGGGGAACGGCGGCTGGATGCGGTGGCCGTTGACGGCGTGCACCTCGGGCACGTGCGGGAGCGGCTCGGAGCGACCGGGCAGCGCGTCCTCGGCGGTGACCGCCTGCGTCTTCAAGCGCGAGAACAACATGGTCCGAGCGTATGCCCGCGCCGCAACCACCTCGCGCGCCACCGACGCGGGCCGGGCAGGATCAGGACCGTGCCCGTGCAGACCCGTGAATGGCAGCTGGCGGCTCGTCCGCACGGCGAGCCGACCCCCGATGACTTCCGCCTGGTGGAACTGGAGCGGCCGGATCCGCAGGACGGGCAGATCGTCGTCCGGATGCTGGTCATGTCGGTCGACCCGTACATGCGCGGCCGCATGAACGCCGGGAAGTCCTACGCCGCGGCCTGGGAGGTGGGCGAGACGATGAAGGGCGGCGCGGTCGGCCGGGTGATCGACTCGAGGTCGCCCGCCGTCCCCGAGGGCGCGCTCGTGCTCGCCGACGCCGCCTGGCGCGACCTCGCCGTCCTCGACGCCGCGCACGTGCGCGTGCTGCCGGAGCTGCCCGGGATCCCGCCCAGCTACCACCTGGGCGTGCTCGGCATGCCGGGGCTGACCGCCTACGCCGGCCTCTTCCGGCTGGCGGCGTTCACCGAGGGCGACGCGGTCTTCGTCTCCGGCGCCGCGGGCGCTGTCGGCAGCCTGGTCGGGCAGTTCGCCCGGCTGAACGGCGCGTCCGCAGTCATCGGCAGCGCCGGTACGCCGGAGAAGGTGCGCTGGCTGACCGATGAGGTCGGTTTCACGGCGGCCTTCGACTACCACGACGGCCCGGTGGCGAGGCAGCTCGCGGCGGCGGCGCCCGACGGGATCGACGTCTTCTTCGACAACGTC
>Ga0308175_100000686_pt1 | contig 22524 bp, 22 predicted proteins | sample PhyCR1_3_FD_203893 | JGI IMG/M metagenome (GOLD analysis project Ga0308175, IMG submission 203893) | Soil microbial communities from UC Gill Tract Community Farm, Albany, California, United States - DLSLS.C.R1 | ecosystem: Environmental > Terrestrial > Soil > Agricultural land | place: USA...
GCCGATCGCCTGGATCAGGCTGTTCTCGCCACCCGCCGTTCCGCGTTTCCGCTGCGCGGGCTGCTGCCCTGAGCGTCGGGGGCACCCGCTGGGCCAACCGTGCGGTGTTCCCCCGTTCCGCCACCGCGCCGCCCTCCAGTGCGTCACCATCGCACCCGTGTTGACCGCCGATGGCCTCCGTGCGCATCTGCTGGCCGCTCGGCTGGCCGGTGAGATCGGGACCTCCCGTGAGGTCAGTCTCCGTCGGTACCGGCTGTTCGCGGCCCGGGATCCGCGGGTGCTGATCGGAATCGACCCGGAGTCGCCCTGGGGGCAGCGGGAGTTGCTCGCCCTGATGGCGGAGAGGTGCGGGGTTTCGGCCGATCCCCGGTACACCTCCGGCCCGGATGTGATCGATCCGGCGCGGACGCTGGCCGCGCTGGACGCGTTCGCGGAGCGGATCCGGAACGTGGCCCGGCGCGGTGCGCCCGTGCTGTTCGGTACCGGGCATCCGCATCGGCTGCTCGGGTTCTACGGCGGCTTGGCGGACGCGTTGTCGGCGGCGGGGTGTGAGGTGCTCACCCCCGCGCAGGGTCGCTGTGTCGACATATTGACCCGGTTCGGTCTACGCACGCACCGCGTCGACTACGCCCGTGGTGTTGCCCTGGTGCGGGAACCGGGGAGCGGGCGCCCCGGTCGTGAGCCGGGTGCGCACTGCCACTCACCGCTCCCGGTTCGGGTCGCCCTGGCCGCCGCGGCCGAGGCCGGCGGACCGCTGCCGGAGCTGGTGATCGGCGACCACGGGTGGGTCTGCGGTGCTGGTCAGCTGGGGTTCGAGGCGATCGGCCTGGCCGACACCGACGATCCGGCGCTGTTCGTGGGGGAGGCGGAGGGGGTCGTGTCCGTCGCCGTTCCGGTTGACGACGGCGTGCCGTCTGGTCACTATCTGCCGCTGGCCCGCTACGTACTCAATCGAGCGTGTCTGTCACAGTAGGCCGCCGATGGGTGCACCTCTTCCCCACTCGCATCACCCGCCCCTACATTGGGGAGTGAGCACGCAACGACGAAGAGTCACCGGAAGGGGAAGCCGGTGGCCGTCGAGTGCGGAAGGTTCAGGTGTGTCATGGCTGCAGCTGGCGAGAGGCCTCTGAACGAGGTTCAGTTCCTTACCGTGGCGGAGGTCGCCTCGGTGATGCGAGTGTCGAAGATGACCGTGTACCGGCTGGTGCACAGCGGTCATCTGCCCGCGATCCGGGTGGGGCGGTCCTTCCGCGTCCCGGAGCAAGCGGTACACGAGTACCTCCGCGAGAGTTATGTGGGGGTGGAGACGGTCTGACGGCGCTCGGGGAGACCCCGAGCAACCCCTCGATTACAGGCTCGGCGCTCGACCGGGTAGGCTGACCCCTCGTAGGTCGTGTGGGCCCATGGCGCCCAAACAACCGAGTGATGAGAAGTGAGCGAGGGTAGTCGTGGGCTCTGTTATCAAGAAGCGGCGCAAGCGGATGGCCAAGAAGAAGCACCGCAAGCTGCTCAAGCGCACGCGCGTTCAGCGTCGCAACAAGAAGTAAGCGACGCTGCTCCGTCAGCGTGGTCTGTGGCCCCCCACCGCATCCGGTGGGGGGCCACAGTCGTGTCCGGACCCGTGCGCGATCGGCGCTTCGGGGGCATCGGCATATTCCGACTGGGGAAATTCCGTCACTTCACGCATCGGGTGGTCATCACAGCGCAACATCCACCCGCTAAGTTTGCCGACACGGGGAACGCGGCAGGGACCAGGTCCCGTACGAGGTCGGGAAGGAAGGCGCTGATCTTGGGGAAGGTCGTGCTCGTCACCGGAGTGGCCCGGCAGCTGGGCGGCCGGTTCGTACGGCGGATCCAGCGGGACCCGGACGTGGACCGGGTGATCGCCGTGGACGCGGTGCCGCCGGCGCACCATCTGGGCGGAGCCGACTTCATCCAGGCCGACATCCGGCAGCCCGGCATCGCCCGGGTGCTCGCCGAGACGGGCGCCGACACGGTCGTCCACCTGGACGTGACCGGTACCGCGCTGGGCGGCGGCAGCCGGGTCACGGTCAAGGAGACCAACGTCATCGGCACCATGCAGTTGCTCGGCGCCTGCCAGAAGTCGCCGACCGTGCGGCGGCTGGTGGTGAAGTCCAGTACCAACGTCTACGGGTCCGCGCCGCGCGATCCCGCCGTGTTCACCGAGACGACCCCGGCCAAGTCGCTGCCCAGCGGCGGGTTCGCGAAGGACACGGTGGAGGTCGAGGGGTACGTCCGCGGGTTCGCGCGGCGGCGGCCGGACGTCGCCGTGTGCGTGCTGCGTTTCGCCAACATCCTCGGGCCGGCCGCCGAGACCCCGCTCGCCGAGTACTTCGCGCTGCCGGTGCTGCCGACCGTGTTCGGCTACGACCCGCGGCTGCAGTTCGTGCACGAGGACGACGTCATCGAGGTGCTGCGGCTGGCCTCCCACGAGCCGCGCCGGTCCACGCTGAACAGCGGCACCTTCAACATCGCCGGGGACGGCGTGCTGCTGCTCTCGCAGTGCTCGCGGCGGCTCGGGCGGCCCACCGTCCCATTGCTGCTGCCCGCCGTCACCTGGGCGGGTTCGCTGGTGCGTACGCTGGGAATGACGGACTTCTCGCCGGAACAGATCCGGTTGCTCACCCACGGCCGGGTGGTGGCCACGGACCAGATGCGCGAGACGCTGGGCTTCCAGCCCAAATACACGACGGCGGAGACGTTCGCGGACTTCGCCAGCGGCCAGGGCCCCGGCCTGCTGCCGCCGGAGGCCCTCGCGGGGGCCATGGACCGGGTCGCCGCGCTCGCCGCGAAGGGCAGCGGGCACCTCCCGACGCAGAGCGCCAACTGAGGAGCGCAGCAACGATGGCGGACGCCAAGGTCATTCCGTTCGACGACGACCGGTCCCGCGGGAGCGCCGCCCAGCGGCCGTCGCGGCGCCGCGGCGCGGGGAACCGGCGCGGGGCGGCCGGGGAGACCGGGCCGGTTCGCGAGGTCCAGCCCCTGCCCACCAGGGCGGCTGTACCGGATGATGTCCCGGTGACCGGGGAGGAAAGGCCGCCCGCCGAGCCGCACGACGACGGCGGTCTCGAGCGGCGCGTCGCGAGCGGCCTGTCGTTCCTGCGCCGCCGGCTCACCGGGGACTACGAGGTCGACGACTTCGGCTACGACGAGGACCTGACCGACCAGGTCCTGATGTCGCTGCTGCGGCCGGTGTACGAGAAGTACTTCCGGGTCGAGGTGAAGGGCATCGAGAACATCCCGGCCGAGGGCGGGGCGCTGATCGTCGCCAACCACTCCGGGACGCTGCCGCTGGACGGCCTGATGATGCAGGTCGCCGTGCACGACCAGCACCCGGCCGACCGGCATCTGCGGCTCCTCGCGGCCGACCTGGTCTTCGTGCTGCCGCTGGTCAACGAACTCGCCCGCAAGCTGGGCCACACCCTCGCCTGCGCGGAGGACGCCGAACGGCTCCTCGCGCAGGGCGAACTGGTCGGCGTCATGCCGGAGGGTTTCAAGGGCATCGGCAAGCCGTTCAGCGAGCGTTACAAGCTCCAGCGGTTCGGCCGCGGCGGTTTCGTCTCCACGGCCCTGCGGCAAGGGGTGCCGATCATCCCGTGCTCGGTCGTCGGCGCCGAGGAGATCTACCCGATGCTCGGCAACGCCAAGACCCTGGCGCGGCTGCTGGGCTTCCCGTACTTCCCGCTGACGCCGACCTTTCCGTGGCTCGGGCCGCTCGGGGCGATCCCGCTGCCCACCAAGTGGACCATCCAGTTCGGCGAGCCGATCCCCACGGACGGCTATCCGCCGGAGGCGGCCGACGACCCGATGCTGATGTTCAACCTGACCGACCAGGTCCGCGAACAGATCCAGCACACGCTGTACAAGCTTTTGGTGCAGCGGCGGTCGGTGTTCTTCTGACGGCTGTTCTTCTGACGGTTCGGTGGTACGGCAACGGGGGCGCCCCTGCTCGGAAAGGGGCGCCCCCGTCGCTGTCGTACCGCGCTAGCCCGCGTCCTGGCTGTCGATGCCCAGGCCGGGCAGCAGGCCCGGGAGGAGCGGCGGGAGGGTGACGTCCGGCGCGCTCGTCGGGGGCTTGCTGGTGGTCGGGGAACCACCGTCGCCGCCGATCTTCGGCGGGTCGAGCAGGCCGCCCGTGCTGCCTCCGATCAGGCCGTCGTCGCTGTCGCGGGTGGCCGAGCCGGTGGGGCTGCCGGAGCCGGTGTGCCGCCCTGCGGAGGGCGTGCCGCCGGTGCTGGGCGCCGTCGGACGGTGGCTGCCGGAGGAGCCGGTGGACGCGTCGCCGGAGCCCTGTCGCTTGCCGTCGCCCGTCGACGCGGGCGGCTGCGGCAGCAGGGACTGCAGCGGGGCGACCTCTTCGTCTATGGCGTCGAAGACCGACGACACCTGCTGTTTGACGTCGCCGAGCTGCATGGGCAGCTTGTCGCTCAGCGCGCTCCAGGCGTCCCGGTGGGACTGGGAGAAGCTGGAGAGCGCCTGGATGGGCCCGAGGGAGTCGGGATCCCGCTCGTAGGCCTCGTGCAGCAGGCGGTGGCCCTCGGTGACGTCGTGCCGCATCCCGGACAGGGTGCGGCGGATCTCGCCGATGGACTCGTGGTCGAGCTGTTGGCCGCCGCGGGCGCGCTCCATCAGCCGGCGGGCCTCGCTCAGCCGGGTGGAGGCCTGGTCGAGGTACGTCTGGCCACGCTGGTCCTCGCCGTCGCTCAGGTAGTTGAGCCTGAAGTCCTCGATGCCGCGCTTCAGGCCGTACAGCGAGTCACCGGGCAGCGCGTCGGAACTCGCGGCGGCGACTCCGCCGAAGGCCCCGGCGGCCACGCCGACGCTCAGCCCGCCGGCCGCGAGCCCCTTGGTCAGTCTGGAACGCGGCCGGAGCTTGCCCAGTGGGCTCGCCCGGTGCGCACCGCGCCCGCGGGAGCGCTGTTCGGGTACGGCTGTGTCCGCCGCCCCGCCCTCCTGGAGCATGGCCTCCATCGCGGCCACCAGCTGGGCGCGCTGGACGACCTTGACCTCGGGGTCGAGCTGCGGCCTGGGCAGCGCGCCGAGGTCCACCGCCAGGGCCAGGAGCTCGCCCCGCTCGGACTGTTCCTCGGTGGTCGGCGGCGATCCCGCCGCCGCTGCGGACTGCTCGGCCGCCGTGTCCCGGTCGGACTGCTCCTCCAGGGCCTGGGCGAAGGCGTTCGCCCGCCGGTGCGCCGATACGTTCGCGATCACTGGCGGCACCTCCTCTCGTCATCACGGTCGACTCCCCAGGGGGTCCTGAGGGTTGCACGCCCACGACCTCTTCCACCCGATCGAGCGATGGGTCGGCCAGGACGTGACCACAGGGAGCCTGTATCCCGCACAACGAGCGGTCCGGCACTTGGGTTACGGACGGCGGATGATCCGGTCGGAAAGTCAACGGGCCGCAACGCGGAGTGAGTTGGTGGTAGCTGAGCGTGGCAGGTGTCAGCGGACGTCGTCCGGCAGGAGCCGGGCGAGCGTCCGCACGGCGCGGTACTGGAGGGTCTTGATGGCACCTTCGTTCTTGCCCATCACCCGCGCGGTCTCGGCGACCGAGAGGCCCTGCAGGAAGCGCAGTGTCACGCACTCCTGCTGCTGGGGGTTGAGCCGGCGCACGGCGTCCAGCAGCGCGGCGTTGGAAAGGGACTCCAGGACGGAGTCCTCCGGTGAGCGCTCGACCTCGTTGGCGTCAAGCATCTCGCCGGTGGTGACCTCGAGCCGGAACCGGCTGGACTTGAAGTGGTCCGCCACCAGGTTCCGGGCGATCGTCACCAGCCAGGCGCCGAAGTCGCGGCCCTGCCAGGTGAAGGTGCCGATCCTGCGGAGCGCCCGCAGAAAGGTCTCGCTCGTCAGGTCCTCGGCGGTCGCCTTGCCGCCCACCCGGTAGTAGATGTACCGGTACACCGTGTCGCTGTACTGGTCGTAGAGGCGGCCGAAGGCCTCGGCCTCGCCGGCCTGGGCGCGCTCCACGAGATCCATCATCCGGGCGCTGTCGCTGTCCGCGGCCGGACGGCGGGCGGTGGCCGCGCCGGTCGCGCGGCCGCGTCTGCCGACCGTGGCGCTGCCCTCGGCCAGTGCGTAGCACGGGCCGAGGGGGGCGGCGGTGGCGAAGGCGGGGACGGCATACGCGGTGGGGACGACGCCGCGCAGCGTCTCTTTGACCGCCGCGACCGTCGCGCGCAGCGTAGCCAGGCCCGAGGCGTCAACCCCGACGTGTGGGTACACGGGACTCCCAGAGGCAGAGCTTCCATCACGTGCAGTGCGGAACCGTTCACCCGTCGTAGCGACGGAGGGGTACCGGATTGCGTCTGAGGAGAATAACGCTTCGTGCAGGCACTGCTACACCGAGTTGCTCAAATCACCGATTGCGTCGCTTCTGTTACCGATTGACGGTCTATCGAGCATCGCAACTTGATCGGTTGTTGATCGGAAAAGGGCGTGTTTCGGCGAAGTGCGGGGCGTGTTGGGGGTGGGACGGCATAATCCGGGGTTCTCCCCACCGTCCAGGCGTGTCGCCGCCGGCCGCAGGGCTGCCCGCGGCCGCTCCGGCCGCCACCGGCGACCGCCGGCCCTATCGCCGGCGCCGGCTCAGGGCGATGGCCGCCACGGTGCCGCCGGCGACCGCGCCGACGCCCGCCGCCGCCGGGATGCCGACCTTCGCGGCCTTGCGGCCGGTGCGGTAGTCCCGCAGCCGCCAGTCCTGCTCGCGGGCGTGCTTGCGCAGCTTGGCATCCGGGTTGATGGCATAGGGGTGGCCCACGAGCGACAGCATCGGGATGTCGTTGTGGCTGTCGCTGTAGGCGGCGCAGCGGTTCAGGTCCAGGCCCTCCGCCGCCGCCAGTGCCCGCACCGCCTCCGCCTTGGCCGGCCCGTGCAGGGGCTCGCCCACCAGCGCGCCGGTGTAGACGCCGCCGACCGATTCCGCGACCGTGCCCAGCGCGCCGGTCAGGCCGAGGCGGCGGGCGATGACCTGGGCGATCTCCACGGGGGCCGCGGTGACCAGCCACACCTTCTGGCCCGCGTCCAGGTGTGCCTGGGCCAGGGCCCGGGTGCCCGGCCAGATGCGGTCGGCCATGTACTCGTCGTAGATCTCCTCGCCGATGGTCTCCAGCTCGGCGACCCGGTGGCCCTTGACGATGGAGAGCGCCGAGTCGCGGGCCTCCTGCATGTGCTCGGGGTCCTCGACGCCGGCCAGCCGGAACCACGCCTGCTGCCAGGCGAACCTGGCCAGGTCGCGGGTCTCGAAGAACTTCCGCTTGTACAGGCCGCGCCCGAAGTGGAACAGCGCGGCGCCCTGCATCACGGTGTTGTCGAGATCGAAGAAGGCGGCAGCCTTGTCGTCGCCGAGGACCGGGAACTCCGGTTCCCGCTCGGCGGTCTGCGGAATTTCCCGCGAGGACTGGCGGGCGGCCTCCGCCGAGGCCTCGCCTGCCAACACGCTCCGCGCCGTGGCGGAGCGCCTACGGGGAGTGAGCCATCCTAGAGCGGCCATGGCGTGAGCATAGCCAGTCGGTTCGGTGGTTCCGGAGCCGCGAGGTTCGAAGGGTGTGAACTCTCCATGACGGTGCCGTCGAAGAGGCGGGAGAATGGCCGACATGAGTCCCCTCTTCCGGCGTAAGGCCGTCCCCCGGGAACGGTCGGTCACGCTCATCCGCAAGCCCGGCTGTCATCTGTGCGACGACGCGCAGGCCGTGATCGAGAAGGTCTGCGGGGAACTCGGTGTGTCCTGGGAGCAGAAGGACATCACCCAGGACCGGGAGTTGCACGACCAGTACTGGGAGCAGATCCCGGTGGTCCTCGTCGACGGCAGCCAGCACACCTTCTGGCGGGTGGACGAGGCCCGGCTGCGCAGCGAGCTCACCGGCGGCCGAGCCGGAAACTGACCGACCAGTACAACGAACCCGCGGAGGTCGCTTAGGATCGTTGGAGTTTTTGTCTCGGGGGCGGGATTCACGAGGAGTGTCGACGTTTTGCCCCCACGAATGACATGCGTGACCCCGGTCACGTTGGCCGGGCAAATCGGACACCATCTTTGTGCACGCGTTCACAAAGGCATAGCCTGCAGTGGACGGGGCGGTCTGGGGACGTATGACCGCCTGCAGCCCCGCTCTACCCGCAGGAGCACCGTGGCAACTGGCCGAACTCACCGACCGGCGACCCGCAGCCGAGGGATTCCCGAGGCCACCGTCGCCCGGCTTCCGCTGTACCTCCGCGCGCTGACCGCACTGTCGGAGCGCTCGGTCCCCACGGTCTCCTCCGAGGAGCTGGCCGCGGCGGCGGGCGTCAACTCCGCGAAGCTGCGCAAGGACTTCTCGTACCTGGGCTCCTACGGAACGCGTGGCGTCGGCTACGACGTGGAGTATCTCGTCTATCAGATCTCCCGTGAACTCGGCCTGACCCAGGACTGGCCGGTTGTGATCGTCGGTATCGGTAACCTCGGCGCCGCCCTCGCCAACTACGGCGGGTTCGCCTCCCGTGGTTTCCGGGTGGCCGCGCTGATCGACGCCGATCCGACGATGGCCGGGAAGCCGGTCGCCGGCATTCCGGTGCAGCACACCGACGAGCTCGAGAAGATCATCAAGGACAACGGCGTCTCGATCGGCGTGATCGCGACCCCCGCCGGTGCCGCCCAGCCGGTCTGCGACCGGCTCGTGGCCGCCGGTGTCACCTCGATCCTGAACTTCGCTCCGACCGTGCTGACCGTCCCGGACGGGGTCGACGTGCGCAAGGTCGACCTCTCCATCGAGCTGCAGATCCTCGCCTTCCACGAGCAGCGCAAGGCCGGCGAGGAGACCGCCGCCGGGGACGGCGCGCTGCCCGCGGCCACCACCCGTGACGCCTCCGGCGACCAGGGACCCGACGGGGACGTGCCCGCCGTGATGCCGGCATGAGTCTCCTCGTCGTCGGACTGAGCCACCGCAGTGCCCCGGTCAGCGTGCTGGAGCGGGCCGCGCTGAGCGCGGACGCCCAGGCCAAGCTGGTCCAGGACACGGTCGCCGCCGAACCGGCCACCGAGGCCGCGGTGCTCGCCACCTGCAACCGCATCGAGCTGTACGCCGACGTGGACAAGTTCCACGCCGGTGTGGCCGAGCTGTCCACGCTGCTCGCCCAGCACAGCGGTGTCGGCCTCGAGGAACTGACCCCGTACCTCTACGTGCACTACGAGGACCGGGCCGTCCACCACCTGTTCTCGGTGGCCTGCGGCCTCGACTCGATGGTCGTCGGCGAGGGGCAGATCCTCGGCCAGATCAAGGACTCCCTGGCCCGCGCCCAGGAGCTGCACACCGCCGGCAAGCTGCTGAACGACCTGTTCCAGCAGGCCCTGCGGGTCGGCAAGCGCGCCCACTCCGAGACCGGCATCGACCGGGCCGGCCAGTCGCTGGTCACCTTCGGCCTGGAGCAGCTGGCCGCGGGCGGTGCCGTCGAGGAATGGGCCGCGGGACGCAGGGCGCTGGTCATCGGCGCCGGGTCGATGTCCTCGCTGGCCGCCGCGACGCTCGCCCGCGCCGGGGTCGGCGAGATCGTCGTCGCCAACCGCACCTTCGAGCGCGCCGAGCGCCTCGCCCGGATACTCACCGAGGGCGACGACACCGCGGTGTCCGCGCGCGCGGTGCGGATGGACGCCGTGCCGGGCGAGCTGACACGTGCCGACGTCGTCGTCTCCTGCACCGGGGCGACGGGCCTGGTACTGACGGCGGACTCGGTCGCGCAGGCGGTCGCGGGCCGGGTCGGGAGCGGCGCCGTCGACCCCGTGGCCGACGCCGGCGCCCGTACGGCCGTGAGGACCGCGCCGGCGGCCACCGTCACCGGTACCGCCGCCGAGGAGAACTGCCCGCTGGACCTGGCGGCCGTGCAGGGCTCGACCGGGTTCTCCGTGCACGGCGAGGCCGCCGTGGCCGGCCTGGACGCGGCCACCCTCGAGCAGCACGGGGCCTGGGTCGCGGGCGGCACCATGGACCGCCGTGAGACCGCCCGGCGCAGCCCGGAGACGGACGCCGAGCTGATCACCGCGCTCGCCGCGACCGCCGCCGCCGTCGGCCGCATCTCCGAGCTCCGCAAGCCCGAACCGGTCGCCGTGATCCCGCGCCCGGCCCCGGCCCTGTTCCTCCTCGACCTCGCCATGCCCCGCGACATCGACGCGGCCGTGCACCGGCTGGCCGGGGTGCGCCTGGTGGACATCGAGTCCCTCGCCGAGGCCTCCGCCACGGTGTCCGGCCAGCTGACTCCGTCCGCGGGGCCGATGGCGGCCGATGTGGACCAGGTCCGGCGTATCGTCTCCGACGAGGTAGCGGCCTTCGGCGCGGCACAGCGGGCGGCGCACATCACGCCGACCGTGGTCGCGCTGCGCACCATGGCCGCGGACGTCGTCGCCGGTGAGATCGCACGGCTCGACGGCCGTCTGCCCGACCTGGACGAACGCCAGCGCGGTGAGATCCGGCAGGCCGTGCACCGGGTCGTCGACAAGCTGCTGCACGCGCCGACCGTACGGGTCAAGCAGCTCGCGGCCGAGCCCGGCGGCGCCGGGTACGCGGACGCGCTGCGCACCCTCTTCGACCTCGACCCCGAGACGGTTGCCGCCGTCTCCCGGGCCGGGGACAGCACAGACAAGAAGGACCGACCGGCATGACAGAGAAGGCACTGAGACTGGGGACGAGGCGGAGCAAGCTCGCCTTGGCCCAGTCCGGGCAGGTCGCGGACGCCGTCCGCCGGGTGACCGGGCGCCCCGTCGAGCTGGTCGAGATCACCACGCACGGCGACGTCTCCCGCGAGCACCTCACGCAGATCGGCGGCACCGGCGTGTTCGTCACGGCGCTGCGCGACGCGCTGGTCAGCGGCGAGGTGGACTTCGCGGTTCATTCGCTCAAGGACCTGCCGACCACGCAGCCCGAGGAACTGGTCCTGGCCGCCGTACCGGTGCGCGAGGACCCGCGCGACGTGATCGTCGCCCGGGACGCGCTGAAGTTCACGGACCTGCCGCGGGGTGCCCGCATCGGCACCGGGGCGCCGCGCCGCATGGCGCAGCTCAACGCGTACGCCCGCGCCCACGGACTGGACATAGAGACGGTCCCGATACGCGGCAACGTCGACACCCGGATCGGTTTCGTGCGGGACGGTGAGCTGGACGCGGTCGTCCTCGCCGCCGCCGGACTGAACCGCATCGGCCGGATCGACGAGGTCACCGACTTCCTGTCGGTCGACACGGTTCTGCCCGCCCCCGGCCAGGGGGCCCTGGCGATCGAGTGCACCGCGGCCGCCGCGGACCTCGTCGCCGCGCTCGGCGAACTCGACGACCCGTTCACCCGGGCCGCCGTGACCGCCGAACGGTCCCTGCTCGCCGCCCTGGAGGCCGGTTGCAGCGCACCTGTGGGTGCGTTGGCCGACCACCTGGCCGACGGGCAGATTGTCAAGGAAATGCGCCTGCGCGGCGTCGTCGGCACGACCGACGGCACCCGCACGGTGCAGCTGTCCACCACCGGTCCCGTGCCCCAGACGCACGACCAGGCGATGGCACTCGGGCGCGAACTCGCCACCGAGATGCTGGGCCAGGGCGCGGCCGGTCTGATGGGGGAGCGAGCACAGTGAGCCCCACCACTCTTCCCGCCGGCCTTGAACACGGGCACGTCACCTTCCTGGGTGCCGGACCCGGGGATCCGGGACTACTGACTCTGCGCGCCGTGGAGGCGCTGTCGAACGCGGATGTCCTGATCGCCGAGCACGAGGTGCTCGAGGTGATCCGGACGCACGCCCGGCAGGGCGTGTCCGTCGTGCCGATGGACGCGGACTCCTCCTCGGTGTCACCACCGGGCACGGGCGCGCCGCAGCTCACGGTCGTTGACGGTGCGTCAACAACCGCTGCGGTCCCGACTCCTGCCCGGGATGCGGCTCATCTTGTCATGGAGGCCACGCGGGGCGGCAGGCGGGTCGTCCGTGCGGTGTCCGGGGACCCGGGACTTGATACGTACGCGGCCGAGGAAATGCTCGCCTGCGCCGCCGCCGGTGTGCCCTTCGAGGTCGTACCGGGTGTGGCGGCCGCAGTCGGCGTACCCGCGTACGCCGGTGTGCCGCTGCGCGACCCGAACGGCGCGGACGTCCGGTTCGTGGACGCCCGTACCGCCTCCGACCGCTGCTGGACGGAGGTGGGGGCCTCCGACGGCACGGTGGTCGTCTCCACGACGCTGGACTCGGTGGCCGCGGCGGCCGGTGAACTGGTGTCCGCGGGCCGCAAGCCGGACACCCCGCTGACCGTCACCGTGGCCGGTACCACGACCCGGCAGCGCACCTGGACGGCGACGCTCGGCACCATCGCGCAGACGCTGAAGCAGGCGAAGGTCCTGCCGTCCCCGGACGGCGGCCGGCCCGTGATAGCCGTGGTCGGCGAGCGAAGCGCAGCCGCCCAGCGCGACCAGTTGTCGTGGTTCGAGTCCAAGCCGCTGTTCGGCTGGAAGGTGCTCGTGCCGCGTACGAAGGAGCAGGCGGCCTCGCTCTCCGACCAGTTGCGGTCCTACGGCGCGGTGCCGCACGAGGTCCCGACGATCGCGGTGGAGCCCCCGCGCACCCCGCAGCAGATGGAGCGCGCGGTCAAGGGCCTGGTCACCGGCCGGTACGAGTGGATCGCCTTCACGTCCGTCAACGCGGTCAAGGCGGTGCGCGAGAAGTTCGAGGAGTACGGCCTCGACGCCCGTGCCTTCGCGGGCATCAAGGTCGCCGCGGTGGGCGAGCAGACGGCGAAGGCGCTGATCGCCTTCGGCGTGAAGCCCGACCTGGTGCCGAGCGGCGAGCAGTCGGCGGCCGGCCTCCTGGAGGACTGGCCTCCGTACGACCCGGTCTTCGACCCGATCGACCGCGTCTTCCTGCCCCGGGCCGACATCGCCACCGAGACCCTGGTGGCCGGTCTGATCGAGCTGGGCTGGGAGGTCGACGACGTCACGGCCTACCGGACCGTGCGGGCCTCGCCGCCCCCGGCGGAGACCCGTGAGGCCATCAAGGGCGGTGGCTTCGACGCGGTGCTGTTCACGTCGTCCTCGACCGTCCGGAACCTGGTGGGCATCGCGGGCAAGCCGCACAACGTCACGGTGATCGCCTGCATCGGTCCGGCGACGGCCAAGACGGCCGAGGAACACGGTCTGCGCGTCGACGTGATGGCCCCCGAGCCCTCGGTCCACAAGCTGGCCGAGGCCCTGGCCGACTTCGGCATGAAGCGCCGGGCTGCCGCCCTGGAGTCCGGCGACCCGGTGACCCGCCCGAGCGAGCGCCGTCCGGGCGCACGGAGGCGTCGCTCGACGACGTGACCTTCCGCGGACACCGGATCAGGGGCGCCTCCTCTTTCGAGGGGCGCCCCTGAGCCGGTTCCGTCACTCACGCTCCTCGCCGGCCTGCGCCGCTCCGACGACCGCCTCACCCTGTCCCAGCGGCAGGTGCACCGGCTCGCTCCCGCCGTCGCCGCGTGGTTCGCGGGCGGTGCCACGGCCGCAGTGGTCCAGCAGGTCCTGACGGCCGACCTGCCCGTGGACATGCGTCACCCGGCCGGTGTCCTCGCCTACCGCCTCAGCGAGCTGCTGCCCGCCCCGCTTCCCGCGAGGCCACGGGCCACGATCGCGAGCGAGGAAGCCATCCGGCGGCACCCCGATCCGTTCCAGGACTGCGACGGCTGTGAACGTGCGTTCCGGGCACCGCACCCCGGCCGCTGCCGTGACTGCCGATCCGAGCCGACGGTGACCGCAGGCCTGTGGCGCGCCGCCTGAGCCGAGGCGGCCGCCGCGAGCACCCTTGCACCACCCATGCCCGGTGCGTTGTGTGCATGCCATGATCGGGCGCATGAGTGAGCACGCTGGACACGCGGAAATCGTCTACTGGCGGCGGAGTCTGTGGAACGGCGCGCGCTGTGTGCCCGTCGTCCTGAGCCTGCTTCCGGGCGAGCTGCGCGCTCAGGACCGGGAAGGGACGGTCGTCTTCCAGGGCGATCCCCGGAAGGTCGACGGCCGGCTGACCCGGCTCGGCACTCTGCTGATCAACGTCGAGGGGAAGCGGTACGCCCTGGTCGGACGGGGCAGTGACCTGTCGCCCGCGCCGACTGCCGAGCAGCACGCGGCCGTGAGCGGCTGCCGGCCTCCGTCGGACGGGTCCGGAGGCGCGTTCGACGAGATCCTGAACGGCGGCGCCATGGCGCGCATGCGCGCCTGGCACACCTGGCTCGGCGGGGCGGGCGCCCGCCTGCGCTGACCGGCGGCGTGAGGAGATTCTCCGCTCTCGGCATCCGCCGCATCCGACAGCGGCCGAACGGGCGAATCACTGATGGGTTCCCCGTTCTGTGACCTTCCCCGAGGCGGGACGGGGAGCCCGCCCGACGCCGTCGTCCACGAGGCACCCCCTCGTCAACAGGTGGATCAGCGCCGTGAATTGAGTGACGAGCCCCCCTGCTAGGGTGCGCCGATGCCATCGATCAAGCAGTTCCAGGTCACCTTCGACTGCGCGGAACCCGAGCGCGTCGCCCGCTTCTGGTGCGAGGTGCTGGGGTACGTCGTACCGCCGCCGCCCGAGGGGTTCGCCACCTGGGACGATTACGACCGCTCGCTGCCGCCCGAGGAGCGGGGCTCGTGGTTCGCGTGCGTCGATCCCTCAGGCGTGGGCCCGCGGCTGTACTTCCAGCGCGTCCCCGAGGGCAAGGTCGCCAAGAACCGGGTGCACCTCGACGTGCGGGTCGGCACCGGGCTCGTGGGGGAGGAGCGCCTGACGGCGCTCGAGGCCGAGTGCGCGCGGCTGGTCCCGCTCGGCGCGGTACGCGTGCGACTGCTGGCCGCCGATGACGACAACGAGTCGTGCATCGTGATGCAGGACGTCGAGGGCAACGAGTTCTGTCTCGACTGAGCGCCTTGGCCGCGGCCCGGGCGCCGACGGCCCGTCGGCAAAGGTGGCCCTGGGGCGGGCGTAGCGTAGACGGTATGACGAAGTACGGATCTTTTCCCGGTACCCGTCCCCGGCGGCTGCGGACCTCGCCCGTCATGCGGCGCATGGTCGCCGAGACGCGACTGCACCCCGCCGACTTCATCCTGCCGGCCTTCATCCGTGAGGGCGTCGGCGAGCCGGTGCCGATCTCGGCCATGCCCGGGGTCGTCCAGCACACCCGCGACAGCCTGAGGAAGGCCGCGCTGGAGGCGGTGGAGGCCGGGATCTCCGGGATCATGCTCTTCGGGGTGCCGGAGGAGGGCAAGAAGGACGCCCAGGGCACGGTCGGCACCGACCCGGACGGGATTCTCCAGGTCGCGCTGCGCGATGTGCGGGCCGAGGTGGGTGACGACCTGCTCGTCATGTCCGACCTGTGCCTGGACGAGTTCACCGATCACGGCCACTGCGGGGTGCTCGACGCCGAGGGGCGGGTCGACAACGACGCCACGCTCGAGCGGTACGCCGAGATGGCCCAGGTGCAGGCCGACGCGGGCGCCCACGTCGTCGGGCCCAGCGGGATGATGGACGGCCAGATCGGTGTCGTCCGGGACGCGCTCGACCAGATCGGCCGGGAGGACGTCGCGATCCTCGCCTACACCGCCAAGTACTCCTCCGCCTTCTACGGCCCCTTCCGCGAGGCCGTCGGCTCCTCGCTCCAGGGCGACCGCAAGACGTACCAGCAGGACCCCGCCAACTGGCGCGAGTCCCTTCGGGAGCTGGAGCTGGACCTCGCCGAGGGCGCCGACATGGTGATGGTCAAGCCGGCCGGACCGTACCTCGACATCGTCGCCCGGGTCGCCGACGCCGTGGACGTGCCCGTCGCCGCCTACCAGATCTCCGGCGAGTACTCGATGATCGAGGCCGCCGCGGAGAAGGGCTGGATCGACCGGGACCGCGCCATCCTGGAGACCCTGACCGGCATCAAGCGGGCCGGGGCGCGGACCATCCTCACCTATTGGGCGACCGAAGTGGCGCGAAAGCTGCGCTGACGGGACACGGTTGGAGATCGTTCCGGTACCGAAACGGCGGCGGCCCGGCTGCGGTGTGCTGTCGTTTCGGCAACGGAACGGGCTCGGTTCCGGAAACGTCCGGTGATGGTCCTGCGGACACTCCATGATCATGGGTGTTTCTGTCCTGAAAACGATGTTTGAAGACCGTCCGTCACACATCTCCGCTGTGTGTGACGCGCTCCTGCCAATCCCTTAATCTCTGCGCCTGGCCTGATCCATTCCGGGATGGGCTGAACGTCTATCCCTGGGGGGATGTCATGAGCTGGTTCATCGCCGCACTCAAGAAGTACGCCGTCTTCAGCGGCCGCGCGCGCCGCAAGGAGTTCTGGCTGTTCTCGCTGTTCGCGTACCTGATCTACATCGTGCTGGGGGGCATCGGCGCCGCGACCAAGACGCCGGCCCTGCTCGCCGTCGCCGGCATCGTCGTCCTCGCGCTCCTGCTGCCGGCCTGGGGTGTCACGGTGCGCCGCCTGCACGACACGGGCCGCTCCGGCTGGTGGATCCTCTTCGGCATCATCCCGCTCGCCGGCCCCATCACCCTGCTGGTCTTCTACTGCCTGGACAGCGAGGCCGGCGCCAACAAGTACGGCCCGAACCCGAAGGAAGCCCCGGCGCTCGTCTGACGCCCCGCCCGCGGCACCCGTGCCGCGCCTTCGGCACACGCCGTCCTGAGGCCGCCCGGCCAGCGTTGTCCGGGCGGCCTCGGGCATGTACGGGCAGTGCTCAACGATGAGTGGCGTCTGGGGTCAGTCCCACCAGAAGAACCAGCTCGGCTCGTCGACGAGGTTCTTGGCGTAGGCGCGCAGGCCGGCCGGGTCGCCCTGGGTGATGTTGTCCGGGCAGAAGGCGAAGTGTTCCGCCGCCAGGGCTTCGGCGTCGGCCAGGGTGCTCGGCGGGGCGGCCACCGACAGCACCAGGACGTCGAAGCCGAGGGCCACGACGCGTATGCCGAAGCGGTCCTCCCAGGAGCGCAGGACCGCGCACAGGCGTGCCACGTCGTTCTCGTGGTTGAGCGGGCCGGTCCAGCCGATGGCGGCCGGGATGTCGGCGGAGCGCCGCGACGGAACGAGGGCCAGACGCGTGTCCTTGAGCCACGTCCCCTCGGCCAGGGAGTCGGCCACCCGCGCGGCCCTCGTGCCCGGGTCGGCGGTCAGCACGCCGGCCGGAGCGAGGCCCGGCCACGCCGGTCCGAACGGCGCCAGCAGCTCGGCCGGTTCCTCGTCGAACCCGGCCTCCGGCTCGGCTTCGGGGTCGCCCTCCGCCCCCTCGTCGCCCCAGTACTCCGCGAGGACCTCCTCCGGGTCGTGGTCCCCGGGGTAGGACATGTCACCGGGCATCAGCTCCCAGTCGTCCGGTCCGCCCTGGGTGCCGCCCAGCTCCACGAGGACCGGCAGCAGTCCTGCCCGGGCGGCGGGCGCGCCCAGAGCGGCCCAGGTGCCGGGCGCGGCCTGCTTCTCCGCGTGCCACAGCAGGGGCTCGTGCCAGGGACCGTCGTCCGTCGTGTCGACCAGCCTGCCGGGCGGCAGCCGAAGACCGAGGGAACGTCCGCTGGGATCGGTCGCCAGAGAGGGCAGCGGGTTGGGAAGAGTCGCCATGACGGTGACTCTAGGAGCAGCCACTGACAACGCCGTTGACCAGCAGCGTCACTTGAGGGACGAGGTGAACGCGGCCCACGTCGCGGGGGAGAGGTGCAGCGTGGGCCTGTCGGCTGGGGGCTGCTGCTTGGAGTCGCGGATGTGGATGGCCTGGGGGGAGGCGGCCACTTCGAGGCAGGCGCCGCCTTCGCTACCGCTGTAGGACGACTTGAACCACTGAAGAGCTTCGGTGTTCATGTATCTCCTAGCAGGCGGTCAAGCAGGCTCATTGAGTCCTGAGTGTTCAAGGCCTGCGTTCGCAGCATCGCATACTTGCGCGCGAGCGTGGACACCTCATCAGGGTCGGAGACCCACTGGCTGCCGCGTTGGCCCTCGACGTAGGCCAGGTGCTGGTGATCCAGGGATTCCAGCAGGATGAAGGGGCCGTCGAGACCGGCATGATGTGGGCTGGTCAATGGCAGGAACTGCACGGTCGCGATCGCGAGTTCGGCCATCTCCATCAGGTGCCGGAGCTGTCCCCGCCGTACTTCTCGGCCGCCGATCTGCAAGTGCAGCACGGGCTCCCAGATGACGAAGCTCAGCGTCGGCGGGACCTCGCGGCGCAGGATCTCCTGGCGGTCCATTCGCGCCGCGAGTTTGGTCTCCCTCTCTGCCTCTCCGTACGCAGGGATGCGTTCCCGAAGTACGGCTCGGGCGTACGACTCCGTTTGCAGCAGACCAGGCAGCACGGCGTTGTCGTACCAGGACAACGCGATGGCCACCCGCTCCTGGTCCATGTACTCCTCGGCCCACAGCGGGAACTGGTCGATCTCGGGCAGGTTGGCCACGCCCGCGGCCAGCGTCCCCTTGGTGCCGAGGAAGTCGTCGAAGATCTCGGCGATGTCGGGCTTCAGCGTGCGCCGGCCCTGTTCGATCGACGCGATCGTCTCCTCGTTGATGTTCAGCGCGGCGCTCAGGCCCGACTGGCTCAGGCCCGCCGCCCGGCGTGCGGTGGCGAGTTGACGGCCCAGCATCCGCATGGCCGAGTGGTTCCTCCGTGTAGGCGTCATACCGCTGAACTCCCCAGGCCCGGCCGTACACGACCTCGCACGAACCCGTACAAACGCGTTGTACGGGATTACCCACTGATCGAGGCTAGTCACTCTGCGCGATCTTCGTCCCGTGAATGCACAGATCGAACTCCCTTACCAGCGCGATCAGTTCTACGGCCGGAGTCGCCGCTCGGTGCCCGCTGCCAGACGGTTCACCGAGTGGTCGCTGACCTACTGGGGGCTCGCCAAGTGGCGGCGGGCGGGAGACGTGACGCTCTGCGTGAGCGAGCTGGCCACGAACGCGCTGCTGCATGGGGTGCCGCCGGGGCGGCGCTTCCTGTTGCGGCTGCGGTACGACGGGGCGGTCGTACGGGCCGAGGTGCACGACAGCGGGGCCGGTGTCCCGCGCGTCGCGGAGGAGGCCGGGGGAGACGAGGAGGAAGGCGGACGGGGGCTGCTGCTCGTCTCCGTCCTCGCCGACAAGTGGGGCGTCGGGATGCGGGCTCCGGGAAAGCTTGTGTGGTGCGAGTTCGGCATTCCCTAGAGGTGTGCCGAGTGGCAGCCACGGAAAGCGAAATCGGATAACTCGTGTGGTGCGAGTTCCTGCTCTGCCGGGGCGTCTTGCTCGATAGCGTGTCTCCAGGAAGACGGGGGCGGACTTCTGGGGGACGAGATGGCCGACGAGCCGTTACTCGCGCGTGTGCACTTCGGGCGTGAGGACGCCGAGCGGGATGTGAAGGACGGGCTGCTCCTGCGGGGCGGCTTCCTGCCCAACGCGGCGTACCGGGCCGCCATCTCCGGGCGGAAGATGCTGATCATCGGCCGTAAGGGATCAGGGAAGAGCGCCATCTGCATGCAGCTCATGGCGGACGATGGTGATTACCCGGGGAAGGTGCTGGTCACCCCGGACGAGACCGCGGGCGAGGAGATCCGGCGGTTCGAGCTGGCGGGGTTGCCGGGCGACTCGGCCAAGGCGCTGATCTGGCGATACGTGTTCGCCGTGCACGCCGCACGGCACCTGGTGGCGCATGCCAAGGACGCGCACGGCCGCAAGCCGGAATCCGTGAGGACGCTCGCCAAGTTCCTGAAGCAGAACGGGGAACTGGAGGGCAATCGGCTGGCGCAGTGGGTGACGGGGCTGCGAACCTCCCTGTCTCTGGAGGCGTTCGGCGTCAAGGCGGGCCTGGACCTCGCGAAGACGACGTCGGAAGGGGCCCTGGCCGCCCGGCAGCTGGAGCTCGTCGAGCGGGGCGTGGCCCAGGCCTTCACCGACCTCGACTGCGCCACGGCGCACAAGCCGCTGCTTGTCATGGTCGACCAGCTGGAACGTGTGTGGTCGGCCGAACGGGACAGCAACTCGATGGTGATCGGGTTGCTGCTGGCGGCCACTCACGCGTCGAGTCTGTACGGACTGTCCGTACGACTCCTGCTGTTCCTGCGTGCGGACATCTACGACTCTCTGTCGTTCGGCGAGGGCGACAAGATCCACGGGGACGAGCTGCGGATCACCTGGACGCAGGCGGCGCTGCGGGATCTCGCGCTGGCACGCGCGCGGGCATCCGCCGGAGAGCGGCTGACCGACGAGCAGTTGTGGCGTGAGGTCTTCCCCCCGGCCGTGGGGAGCGAGGAAACGGGCGCCTACCTGTTCCGCCGCTGTCTGCCCCGGCCACGGGACGCCATCCAGTTCCTCAACCTCTGTCAGGAGACGGCCTGGCTGACCCACAGTCGCGACCGGATCACGCCGGAGGACGTCCGACAGGCGGAGTTGCAGTTCTCCGCCTGGAAGCTGAAGGACCTGTCCCTGGAGTACCTGGTCGGACATCCGTTCCTGAAGCATCTGTTCCCGCTTTTCCAGAACGCCGGGTACCTGGTTTCCCGCGCGGCGCTGCAGAGCCGTTTCGAGGCGACCGAGAGTTCCCTGCACCGGCTGTTCCCCGCGTATGCCGACGCGCTGACCCTGAGCGGCGTCATCGACGTCCTCTACGACGTGGGCTTCCTCGGTGTGCGGCGCGGCAACGACATCGTCTTCGCCGGGGGCAACGACCTTCCTGTACAGCCGCACGAGACCGAATTTCACATCCACCCCTGTTTCCGGGCGGCGCTGGGCGCGACGAGCGCGATCGATCTGCGCCGGTACGAGCCCGGCGTGGCGGGAGACCGCCTGGTGCAGGGCAACGTCTTCGGTTTCCAGTCGGTGGCGGTCAGCTTCCAGAACCGGGACACCCGGCTGCTCGGCGAGGTCGCCCGCTCCTGCCACTCGATCATCGCCCAGGCCGGGCGGGCCGTCGAGCTCACCCCGGACGCCCGGGACGAGATAGTCCGCGAGATCAACCGCGTCCTGGACGACGCCGACGGCGGCATCCGGGTCTCCGCCGGAAACCTCGACGCGGACGATCAACTGTTCTACACAGCACACTACTTCGCCTCACTCGCGGCCCAGCTGACGGCCACCGGCCTCACCGACGGCGCGAACGGCGCGGCGGAAGTCGTCCGCCGCCTGGAGGACGAGGCACGGCGGCTGCGCCGGCTGGCGGGCGGCTCGTACGGCACGTCCGGCGACGCCGAGCGCTGAAGGGGAGGAACGGGTGCGAGGCGTAGTACTCGACGAGCGCTTCCGGATCGGTGAACCGCTCGGCTCGGGTGCCGTGGGCGAGGTCTGGGCCGCGCAGGACGAGCGGATGCGGCGCGACGTGGCGGTGAAGCTGGTCCACGGGACGCTCGGGGCGCGGGAGGCCGAGACACAGGCCAGGTTCAGGCGCGAGGTGCAACTCGCGGCGCGGCTCTCCCATCCGAACATCGTCACCGTGCACGACGGAGGGGACGCGGCGGTCGGCGGCCGCCAGGTCTTCTATCTGGTGATGGAGCTCGTCCCGGGGCTGTCGCTGCACCGGCACCTGCGGGAGTCCCCAGGGCCGCCGTGGCAGACGGCGGTGGGATGGGCCGTGCAGATCGCGCAGGCGCTCGTGGCCGCGCACGGACACGGTGTCATCCACCGGGACATCAAGCCCGCGAACGTCCTGCTGACTCCTGAGGGCACCGCGAAGGTCCTCGACTTCGGAGTCGCCAAGTTCGTGGGTGAGACGCTGAGCGCGCAGTTCCTCACCGCGACCGGCACGCCCCTCGGCTCGCCGCCGTACATGTCGCCCGAACAGGCCGAGGGCGTGCGGGAGCTCGACCACCGCAGTGACCTGTACTCGCTCGGGTGCCTGCTGTACCACGCGGTGACGGGCCGGCCGCCGTTCGTCAGCGAAAGCCCGCTGGCCGTGCTCCGGATGCAACTGGACGAGGTTCCGGTTCCGCCGGGCACTCTCGTCGAGGGCCTGCCCGAGGCGTTGAACGATCTCATCGTCGGTCTGCTGGCGAAGAACCCCGACGATCGCCCCATGGACGCCGCCGCGGTCGCGGATGCCCTGGTCACCCTGCTCATCGACGGTCCGCTGCCGCCCGGCGGCGACATGCCGGACCTCACGGGGCTGGGCCCGGTCGGCTCCGCCGCCGGGCGGATGATCGACAAGGTGTGGGAGATGCGGATGCGGACGGAGGCGGACTGCGCGGCCATGCGCAAGGTGGCCCGCCAAGAGGCCGTCCGGGAGGCCGAACTGATCCGGTCCCGCGCGGAGAGCGACGCCGCGCTGATCCATGCCCAGGCTCAATTCGAGGCGCACCGGGTACGGGCGGACGCCCGTGGGGAGGCGGAGCGGATCCTGGCCGAGACGAGGGAGGAGGCAGTGCAGGGCAACGGCGCCGTACGCGAGCGACGGCCGGGTGAGCGTGTGCTGCCCCGCTTCGACGAAGAGCCGTACGGATACGAGCCCGCCGAGGTGGGGCAGCGTCTCAAGACCACGCTGGCGAAACTCGACTGGATGTGGGACCGCATGGCGGTCCTGGTGAAGCGCATCCGGGAGATCGCCGAGCTGCTCGACG
>Ga0308175_100000687_pt1 | contig 22520 bp, 15 predicted proteins | sample PhyCR1_3_FD_203893 | JGI IMG/M metagenome (GOLD analysis project Ga0308175, IMG submission 203893) | Soil microbial communities from UC Gill Tract Community Farm, Albany, California, United States - DLSLS.C.R1 | ecosystem: Environmental > Terrestrial > Soil > Agricultural land | place: USA...
CGCGCACCCCTCGCCGACCTCCAACCGCGCGCCGGGCGCGACCTCGACGACGACGCCGCGCCCGAACGCCGCACCGCGAGCGCCTGCGCGCCAGGCTCGCAGCCGCGCGAGCAGCCCGCTCGGCGGTGCCGCCGCAGGCGGCGGCACCGGCGGGACGTACGCCGGCGCCTGCGGCGCACCCCTCGCGGGCGGGACGATCGTCGGTTCGAGCGGCACGCGCACAGCGTAGGCCGGACTCAGGGGACTGTCCCCCCAGTCCGGTCCGCCGCTGCGGTCATCGCGCGCAGGCGGCGGGCGAGCTTCGGCGTCAGCGCGCCGGAGGGCATGCGCCAGGACCAGTTGCCGGTGGCGCGGCCTGGGGTGTTCATGCGCGCCTCGGAGCCCAGCTCGAGCAGGTCCTGGGCCTGGAGCATCACGAGCGGGGCGGGGGAGGTCATCCACCACTCGGTCAGGCCCCAGACGTCGCGGGCAGGCAGCAGCTCCGGATGGCGCATCGCCGCCAGCCAGCCGGCCAGCGTGTCGGTGTCGTGCGTGCCGGTGTAGGCCACGCGGTCGGTCGTGTGGTGCTCGAGGCGGTGGGGGCTCGATTCATCGTCGGGGTCGAAGGCGAACTGCAGGACGACCATGCCCGGCAGGCCGAGCTCCCGGCGCAGGCGGTCGACCGGCTCCGTGATCACCCCGAGGTCCTCGGCGATGAACGGCAACGCGCCGAGCCGCGCGCGGGCGGCGTCGAACAGCGCCCGGCCCGGCCCGCGGCGCCAGCGCCCCGACCGCGCGTCGCGCGCGCCCTCCGGCACCGTCCAGCCCGCCACGAACCCGCGGAAGTGGTCGATCCGCGCCACGTCGAACAGCTCGACCGCCCGTTGCATCCGCTCCAGCCACCAGCGATAGCCGCGCCGACGCAGCGCCGGCCAGTCGTACACCGGGTTGCCCCACAGCTGGCCGCGCTCGGCCAGCGCGTCGGGCGGCGCGCCCGCCACCAGGCCGTCGAGGAACAGCTCCGGGTGCGCCCGCACGTCATCGGAGCCGGGCGCGACGTAGATCGGGACGTCGCCGATGATCCGCACCCCGCGGTCCGCCGCGTGTGCGCGTAGAGCGCCCCACTCGCGCTCGAAGCGGACCTGGTCGGCGACGTCGCGCGCCGCGACCCACGGGTGACGCGCGGCGAACGCCTCGCGGTCGGCGCGTGAGACGGCCGCGCCCGGGTCGGCGAGGAACCCGCGCCATGCCACGAACGCCGAGCGCGACTTGTAGGGCGAGCGGTGGCGGTCGGGCGGCCCGAGCGGCAGCACCTGCCACCACGACTGCCCCGCGGCGGCCAGGAAGTCCACCCACGCGTACGCCTCCGGCCCCAGCCGGCCGCCCGGCAGCGAGGTGAGATGCAGCTGCACGCCGCTCGACCTTGTGAACAACTCCGTCAAAGAACGTTGACTTTCCACGCGGATCGGATAGGGAAGGAAGGACGTGCCCGTCCGCTCCAAGACACAACCCCCGCCCCGCATACTCGTGCAGCGGCCGGAACCCCTGGTGGATTGCGGCCGCCATCCGGCGAAGGCGTGCGTGGGCGACACCGTGACCGTCCGTGCCGAGATCTTCGCCGACGGCCACGAGGAGCTGCGCGCCGTCGTCAGATATCGCTGCGGCAGCGGCCGCTGGAAGGAGTCGCCCATGCGCCGGATCGACGCGCACGTCGATGGCGACACCTGGGAGGGCGGCTTCGGCGTCGACGCGTGCGGCGCCTGGCAGTACTCGATCGAGGCCTGGATCGACCCGCTGGCCTCCTGGCGCCACGAGGTGCACCGCAAGCTCGACGGCGGCCAGACCGACCTGACCGGTGAGCTCAGCGAGGGCGCGCTGCTGATCGCCGCCGCGGCCGAGCGGGCGAAGCGCTCCGACGCGCGGCTGCTCGCCGGCGCCGCGGCGCGCGCCGGCGACACGGGCATCGACCAGTCCGAGCGCCTCGACGCCGCGCTGGCGCCCGACGTGGCCGCGGCGGCCGAGCACTGCCCGGACCGCACCGGCGCCGGCACGCTGCCGGAGCCGGCGATCGTCAAGGTCGAGCGCGAGCGCGCGCGCTTCGGCTCTTGGTACGAGCTCTTCCCGCGCTCCTGGGGCGGCCTGGAGGGCGTGCGCAAGGTCGTGCCGCAGATCGCGGAGCTGGGCTTCGACGTCCTGTACTTCACCCCGATCCACCCGATCGGCGCCACGAACCGCAAGGGCAGGAACAACACCCTGACGGCGGGCCCCGGCGACCCCGGCAGCGTCTACGGCATCGGGTCCCAGGACGGCGGCCACGAGGCGATCGCGCCCGAGCTCGGGACGTTCGACGACTTCGAGGCGCTCGTCGCCACCTGCCAGGAGCACGGCATCGAGATCGCGCTGGACATCGCGCTGCAGTGCTCGCCCGACCACCCGTGGCTCACCGAGCACCCGGAGTGGTTCTTCCACCGCCCCGACGGCACGCTCAAGTACGCCGAGAACCCGCCCAAGAAGTACCAGGACATCTACAACGTCAACTTCCAGTCCGAGGACTGGCGCGGCCTGTGGGACGCGTGGCTGGAGATCTTCCGGCTCTGGGTCGGCCACGGCGTGAAGGCCTTCCGCGTCGACAACCCGCACACCAAGCCCGTCGCGTTCTGGGAGTGGCTGATCTCCGAGATCCACGCCACCGACCCCGACGTGATCTTCCTCAGCGAGGCGTTCACCCGCCGGGCGATGATGCGCGCGCTGGCGAAGGCCGGCTTCAGCCAGTCCTACACCTACTTCACGTGGAAGAACTCGAAGTGGGACCTGGAGGAGTACGTCTCAGAGCTCGTCCACGAGACCGCCGACTACTTCCGGCCCAACTTCTTCGCCAACACGCCCGACATCCTGCACGCCTACCTGCAACACGGCGGGCGCCCGGCGTTCGAGGCGCGCCTGGTGCTGGCGAGCACCCTGAGCCCGAGCTACGGGATCTACAGCGGCTTCGAGCACTGCGAGAACGTCGCCGTGCGCGAGGGCAGCGAGGAGTACCTCAACTCCGAGAAGTACGAGCCCAAGCAACGCGCCCTCGACGGCCCGCTGCTGCCGATGGCAAAGGCGCTGAACCTGGCCCGCCGCGCTCACCCGGCCCTGCAGCGGCTGCACGGCACGCGCTTCCTGGACACCCGCAACGACGGGCTGATCGCCTACGCCAAGCAGCACGAGGACGACATCGTGCTGAGCGTCGTGAACATCGATCCGCGCAACGCGCAGGAGGGGCTCGTGACCGTCCCGGCCGACCTCGGGCTGCCGCCGGTGTTCGGGGTGCGCGACGTGCTCGACGGCTCGGGCTACGACTGGCGCCTGGGCGGCAACTACGTCCGGCTGGAGCCGGGCCACCGCCAGGCGCACGTGCTCGAGGTCATCCGATGACGCTCGACACCGAGCGCCAGCAGCACGAGGTCTCCTCGCCCGGCCACTGGTTCGAGCGCGACCCGCTGTGGTTCAAGCGCGCGGTCTTCTACGAGATCCACCTGCGCGGCTTCTTCGACGGCAACGACGACGGCTCTGGTGACTTCATCGGCCTGACCGAGAAGCTCGACTACCTCGCATGGCTCGGCGTCGACTGCATCTGGCTGCTGCCGATGTACGCCTCGCCGCTGCGCGACGGCGGCTACGACATCGCCGACTTCTACGCGATCCACCCCGACTACGGGACCGTCGAGGACTTCGAGCGCTTCATCACCGCGGCGCACCAGCGCGGCATGCGCGTGATCGCCGACCTGGTGATGAACCACACCTCGTCGGACCACCCCTGGTTCCAGGAGGCGCGCTCCTCGAAGGACAACCCCAAGCGCGACTGGTACGTCTGGTCCGACAGCGACGAGCGCTACGGCGGCGCCCGGATCATCTTCGTCGACACCGAGCCGTCGAACTGGACGTTCGACCAGCAGACCGGCCAGTACTACTGGCACCGCTTCTTCAGCCACCAGCCGGACCTCAACTACGACAACCCGGAGGTCCAGGAGGCGATGCTCGAGGCGCTGCGCTTCTGGCTCGACCTCGGCCTCGACGGGTTCCGGCTCGACGCCGTGCCCTACCTCTACGAGCGCGACGACACCAACGGCGAGAACCTCCCCGAGACCCACTCCTACCTCAAACTCGTGCGCAAGACGATCGACGAGGAGTACCCCGACCGCGTGCTGCTCGCGGAGGCCAACCAGTGGCCCGAGGACGTCGTCCAGTACTTCGGTGACGGCGACGAGTGTCACATGGCGTTCCACTTCCCCGTGATGCCGCGCATGTTCATGGCGCTGCGCCGCGAGGACGCGACGCCGATCCTCGAGATCCTCGCCCGCACGCCGGAGATCCCGGACAACTGCCAGTGGGGGCTGTTCCTGCGCAACCACGACGAGCTGACGCTCGAGATGGTCACCGACGAGGAGCGCGACTACATGTACGCGGAGTACGCGAAGGACCCGCGCATGAAGCTGAACCTCGGGATCCGCCGCCGGCTGGCGCCGCTGCTCGACAACGGGCGCGACGAGATCGAGCTGCTGACCGCGATCATGTTCAGCCTGCCGGGGTCGCCGATCCTGTACTACGGCGACGAGATCGCGATGGGCGACAACGTCTACCTCGGCGACCGCGACGGCGTGCGCACGCCCATGCAGTGGACCGGCGACCGCAACGGCGGCTTCAGCCGCGCGGACTTCGCACAGCTCTACGCGCCGCCCCTGATGGACCCGGTGTACGGGTTCCAGGCGGTGAACGTCGAGGCGCAGCTGCGCACCCCGACGTCGCTGCTGCGCTGGCTGCGGCGCTTCATCGCGCTGCGCAAGGAGCACCCGGTCTTCGGGCTGGGCAGCTACGAGCCGCTGACCACGTCGAACTACAAGATCTTCGCCCACATCCGAAAGCACGCCGACGACGTCGTCCTGTGCGTGCACAACGTCGCGCGCAGCGCGCAGGCGGTCGAGCTCGATCTCAGCGCCTACGAGGGCCGCCACCCCGTCGAGATGTTCGGCCGCACGCGCTTCCCGCGGATCGGCGAGCTTCCGTACCTGCTGACGCTGGCGCCGCGGGGCTTCTACTGGTTCCTGCTGGAGGAGTCCACCGAGGACGAGGAGGAGCCCGATGCAGACGGCTGACCTGACCGAGCAGCGCTGGTTCGGCTCGAAGTCCCAGGACATCGCCGATACGCGGGTGCTGGAGACAGTGCCCGTCGACGGGTTCGAGCTCGCGATCCTCGAGGTCGCGTTCCACCCGGGGACGCACGAGCTGTACCAGCTGGTCCTGCGGGACGGCGAGGACGCGATCGGCGAGCCGGGCTTCGCGCGCGCGCTGACGGCGCTCATGGACGCGAACTCCGACGTCGAGACCGAGGCGGGCACCGTGGAGTTCCGCCACACCGGCGACCCGATCGGCGAGGTCCGCGAGGTGCGTGCGATGGGCGCCGAGCAGTCCAACTCGTCGCTCGTGCTGGACGACCGGGTCGCGCTGAAGGCCTACCGCCGGCTCGGCCCCGGGCCGAACCCGGAGCTCGAGGTGCTGCGCTTCCTGACCGAGCGGGGCTTCGAGAACGTCGCCTCGCTGCGCGGCTGGTACGCGCACACCGGCCGCCTGATCGACGCAACGCTCGGGATCGCGCAGGAGTTCGTCCCGGGGTCGACCGACGGGTGGCAGCTCGCACTGCAGGACCTGCGTGCGACGCCGTCGCGGTTCGTCGATCGCGCGCGCGAGCTGGGCGACGTCACCGGCCGCCTGCACACCGCGCTCGCATCGGATGCGACGGACCCGGCGTTCGCGCCGGAGGAGACGAGCGCCGAGTCGCTCGGGCTGCTCAATGCCACCGTCGACGAGGAGATCGAGCAGGTCTTCATGCAGCTGCCCGACGACGTGCCGGAGCTGGCGCCGATCCGCGGGCGTGGCCAGGAGGTGCGCGAGCGCCTCAGCCTGCTGACGACCGTCGGCAGCGCCGGGCGCGTCATCCGCCACCACGGCGACTACCACCTGGGCCAGGTGCTGCTGGGCGCCGACAGCCGCTGGGTGGTCCTGGACTTCGAGGGCGAGCCGGCGCGCACGCTGGTCGAGCGCCGCCGCAAGCGCTCGCCGCTGCGCGACGTCGCGGGCATGCTGCGCTCCTTCGCCTATGCCGCGAGCGCGTCGCGGATCCTGCACGACACGCCGGCGCCCGACGGCTGGGAGGACGAGGTCCGCGCCGCGTTCCTCGAGGGCTACCTCGCCGCCGCCGACCAGCGACTGCTGCCTCCCGGCCAGGCCGCGGTCGAGCGCCTGATCGCCGTCTTCGAGCTGGAGAAGGCCGTGTACGAGCTGCGCTACGAGCTCGACAACCGCCCCGACTGGGCGTCGATCCCGGTGGCCGGGATCTGCCGTCTGCTGGAGCTGGACTCCGAGGAGGTCGCATGACCGCCATCGATCCGAAGGCACTGGGCCCCCATCAGGAGAACGGGCACGTGGTGCTGCGCGCGTACCGGCCGGCGGCCGACCGCGTCGTCGCGCACATCCAATCCCGCCCGCCCGCGGACGTCGAGCTGAAGGCATCCGGCGACGGCCTCTTCGAGGGCGTCGTGAAGGACGCGAAGCTGCCGCTGCGCTACGAGCTCGAGGTCGCCTACCCCGACGGCAACACGTTCACGATGCGCGACCCGTACTCGTTCGAGCCGACGCTCGGCGAGCTCGACCTGCACCTGGTCGGCGAGGGGCGCCACGAGGAGCTCTACCAGCGCCTCGGCGCGCACGTGACGGAGATCGACGGCGCCACCGGCGTCGCGTTCGCGGTCTGGGCCCCGGCGGCGGCCTCCGTGTCGGTCGTGGGCGAGTTCAACACGTGGGACGGGCGGCTGCACCCGATGCGGTCGCTGGGCTCCAGCGGGATCTGGGAGCTGTTCGTGCCGGGCGTCGAGCCGGGCGCGCGCTACAAGTTCGAGATCCGCACGCCGGACGGCGAGCTGCGGATGAAGGCCGACCCGTTCGCGTTCCGCGCGGAGCACCCGCCGCGGACCGACTCCGTGGTGCACCGGCCCGAGCACCAGTGGCGCGACGCCGACTGGCTCGCCGAGCGCGAGTCGAAGGTCCCGCACCGCCAGCCGGTATCGATCTACGAGGTGCACCTGGGCTCCTGGCGGCGCAGCCCGGACGACCCCGACGTGCCGCTCTCCTACGGCGAGCTGGCGACGCAGCTGGCCGCCTACTGCACCGACATGGGCTTCACCCACGTGGAGCTGCTGCCGGTGATGGCGCACCCGTTCAGCGGCTCGTGGGGCTACCAGGTGTCGGGCTACTTCGCGCCCGACGCGCGCCACGGCACGCCCGACGAGTTCCGCGAGCTGATCGACACGCTGCACGAGGCGGGCCTCGGCGTGATCCTCGACTGGGTCCCGGCGCACTTCCCGCGCGACGACTGGGCGCTGGCGCGCTTCGACGGCACGGCGCTCTACGAGCACGCCGATCCGCGCCGCGGCGCGCACCCCGACTGGGGCACGCTGATCTTCAACTTCGGCCGCTTCGAGGTGCGCAACTTCCTGCTCGCGTCCGGCCTGTACTGGCTGCGCGAGATGCACGCCGACGGGCTGCGCGTCGACGCGGTCGCGTCGATGCTGTACCTCGACTACTCGCGCGAGGAGGGCCAGTGGGTGCCCAACGAACACGGCGGGCGCGAGGACCTCGACGCGATCCACTTCCTCAAGGAGCTCAACGAGGTCGCCCACGCGCGCGAGCCGGGCGTCATCTCCGCGGCGGAGGAGTCGACGGCGTGGCCGGGCGTCTCGCGCCCGACCTACCTCGGCGGGCTCGGCTTCGGCTTCAAGTGGAACATGGGCTGGATGCACGACACGCTGGGCTACTTCCAGCAGGACCCGGTGTACCGGCGCTTCCACCACCACGAGCTGACGTTCTCGCTCATGTACGCCTTCAGCGAGAACTTCATCCTGCCGCTGTCCCACGACGAGGTCGTGCACGGCAAGGGCTCGCTGCTGGCGAAGATGCCCGGCGACCGCTGGCAGCAGCTGGCGAACCTGCGCGCGCTGTACGCGTACATGTGGGCGCACCCCGGCAAGCAGCTGCTCTTCATGGGCCAGGAGTTCGGCCAGGACCGCGAGTGGTCGCACGAGCGCTCGCTGGACTGGCACCTGCTCGAGGATCACGGCCACGGCGGCGTGCAGAACCTCGTCCGCGACCTCAACCGCGTCTACCGCGAGCACCCGGCCATGTGGGAGCGCGACGACGATCACGAGGCGTTCGGCTGGCTGGAGGCCAACGACGCCGATGCCAACGTCGTCGCGTTCGTTCGCTGGGGCGACGGGGACTCCAAGCCGGTCGTCTGCATCTGCAACCTGTCGCCGGTCCCGCACGAGGGCTACCGCGTCGGCCTGCCGCGCTCCGGCTCCTGGGACGAGGTGCTGAACACCGACGCCGATCTCTACGGCGGCTCGAACACCGGCAACATGGGCGGCGTCGAGGCCGATCCGCAGCCCTGGCACAACCAGCCGTTCTCGGCCGCGGTGACGCTGCCGCCGCTCGGCGTGGTGTGGCTTGTGCCGGCGTCTTGAGCAGGTTTGACGAAGTGGCACACGCGGGGTCCCTGACGCTCTAGTATCCGGCCGTACGAGGACGGGCCAAGGGGGGCTTTGCCATGTCAAGAAGGTCTAGGAGTACCGCTGCCATCAGCGCAGGGATTGCCGGCGCAGTGCTGCTAGCGCTGCCCACGATGTCGATGGGCGGGCTTGCGGGCCTGCCAGTGCCGGAGGTCGTCACGAAGGTCGTGACGACGATCGTGCCGCCGCCGGAGAAGGCCGCGCCCGCGCCCGCCCCGGCGGCCGCGCCGCGCGCCGCCGACCCGGCGACGACGCCGCCGGCCCATGGAACCAACCCGCACGGCCAGGGGTCGGTCGCGGTGGTGGACACCAACCCGGATCCCAAGCGCCCGTATTCGGGCGACACGACCGGAAAGACCGACAACGAGGACATCGTGGTCGGCCGCTCGCGCGGCGAGCAGGGCGACGACGGCTCCTACCACGGGCACGTCACCGTGGCGGCGCTGTTCGGCAACGAGATCGTCGGGGTCGACAGCAAGCCGGGCGAGAGCAAGAAAGGCCCGCTCGACGCGCTGCAGACCTCGCTGCTCGACGCGTTGTGCGGCGGCTCGGGCAACCAGCTCTGCCTGAGCGTCTTCCCGATCGACTCGACGACATCGTCGAACGGCTCGTCGAACCACTTCGGCGTGGCGCACGCGAAGGTCGGCGGCGACCAGGGCATCGAGGCCGGTGCGGCGGAGTCCAACGGCAACATCTCCGGCGACGGCGCCTGCCAGACCTCGCACGGCGACAGCTCGGTCGCCGACGTGAAGGCCGGTGGCCAGGCGGTGGCTTCGGTGGCGCAGTCGTCCACCGACTCGCAGGCGTGCGCGGGCCAGGCGCCCACGCAGAAGAACGCGTCGAGCGTGATCTCGCTTGGCGGCACCGGCGTGCCGCTGCCGGCGCCGGGCTGCGCGGACGGGACCGCGGACACCGTCACCGGCGTGCCGACGATCCTGCCGCTGGTCTGCAACGGCGACGACGCGAACGCAGGCCAGGCCGGCGACCCGTATGGCGTGCGCGAGGCGCTGGCCGCGTTCGTGCTGGCGACCGGTGACACCGCCGCGGCGAAGCTGACGACCTCCGGGGCGGAGTCGTCCGCGAAGGCGCCGGTGGTCCCGGCGGAGACCAAGCCGCAGTGCTCCGACGGCGCGGACAACGACGGCGACGGCCTGATCGACGCTGCCGACCCCGGCTGCCACACGGACGGCAACGCGGGCAACCCGGCGACCTACACGCCGGCCGACGACGACGAGAGCAACGCGCTGAGCGGCAGCTCCGTCACGCCGGCCAAGCAGAACAGCGCCGGCGCCCACAAGAACGCGGGCGCCAACGGCACGGCGGGCGCCGGCGGCTCGGGCAACGCGCCGGTCACCCCGGCCGTCCCGGCGTCGAGCGGCAACCTGCCGTTCACGGGCACCGACGTGCTGGTGGTCGCGCTGCTCGGCGCGCTGCTGCTCGCCGCGGGCCTGGCGCTGCGCGCGCGCATGCCGCGCTGGCACTGACCGGACTGGGGGGACAGTCCCCCCAGTCCGCCCGCCGGACTGAGGGGATAGACCCCTCAGTCCGGCTTTGCCTTGTCCGTGCTTGGGTATGCCGGGCCGCGTGCCCGAACAGCTGCCATTCGAGCGCCCACTGGGCGCGACGCCCGACGGCGTCCGCGTGTGGGCGCCGAAGGCCGAGCGGGTCGCGGTCCGGGTGGGCAGGGAGGAGCACGAGCTCGCGCACGAGGGGCTCGGCGTCTGGAGCGGCTCGCCGCCGTGGCGGCCCGGCGACGACTACTGGGTCGTGCTGGACGGCAGGCGCCACCCGGACCCGTGCACCCGGTTCCAGCCCAAGGGGCTGCGCGGGCCGTCGCGCGTCGTCGATCCCGGCGCTTGGGCGTGGGCCGACGAGCGCTGGAAGGGCGTGCGGCTGCGCGACCTCGTCCTGCTGGAGCTGCACGTCGGCACGTTCACGCCCGAGGGGACCTTCGACGCCGTGATCGCCCACCTCGGGCGGCTGCGCGAGATCGGGATCACGGGCATCGAGCTGCTGCCCGTCGCCGCCTTCCCGGGCGAGCACGGCTGGGGCTACGACGGCGTCTACCCGTGGGCGGCGCAGGCCGCCTACGGCGGCCCCGGCGGGCTGCAGCGCCTGGTCGACGCCGCCCACGCCGCGGGCATCGCGGTGATCCTCGACATCGTCGGCAACCACGTCGGCGCCTCCGGTGACCGCACGCTGCGCGCGTTCGGCCCCTACTTCACGGGCCGCTACTCGACCCCCTGGGGCGAGGCGATCAACTACGACGACGCCGACTCCGGCGCGGTGCGCGAGTGGTTCGTCCAGGCCTGCGAGATGTGGGTTCGCGACATGCATCTCGACGGCCTGCGCCTCGACGCGATCCACGCGATCTTCGACGCCGGCGCCGAGCACGTCGTCGCCGAGCTCGCGCGGCGCGTGCACGCGGTGAACCCGCGCGCGCTCGTGATCGCCGAATCCGGCCTGAACGACCCGAAGGTCATCCGGCCGGCGAAGGCCGGTGGCTGGGGCTGCGACGCCCAGTGGGCCGACGACTTCCACCATGCCGTCAGGACGCTCGTCAGCGACGAGCGCGAGGGCTACTACGCGGAGTTCGGCCGCGTGTCGAACCTCGCGAAGGCGTTCGACCGCCCGTTCGTGCACGACGGCGGCTACTCGACCTTCCGCCGCCAGCGCTACGGCGCGCCCGCCCCCGACCGCCGGCCCGAGCAGTTCGTCGTCTTCGACCAGAACCACGACCAGGTGGGCAACCGCGCGCTCGGCGACCGGCTCGCGGGCAGGGCCCTGGCGCTCGCGCAGTTCTGCGTGCTGCTGTCGCCGTTCACCCCGATGCTGTTCATGGGCGAGGAATACGGCGAGCGCGCGCCGTTCCAGTTCTTCAGCGACCACATCGACAAGCGGATCGCGAAGGCCACGCGCGAGGGGCGCCGCCGCGAGTTCGCGGCCTTCGCCGCGTTCGCCGGTGAGGAGGTCCCCGATCCGCAGGACCCGGCGACGTTTCAGGCCTCGAAGCTGACCGGCCGCGGCCCGCGCGGGCACGAGGCGCTGGTGCGCGAGCTGCTCGCCGCCCGCCGCTCGCTGCCGGCCGCCGAGGCCGTCGTCGAGGCCTTCGACAACGACGCACGGTGGTTGCGCGTGCGCCGCGGGCCGTTCGAGCTGCTCATGAACTTCGGTCGCGCGCAGACCATCTGCGCAGCGGGACGGGAGATCGTCCTCACAACGGGTAGGGCCACTGTTCAGGATGGTGGCGTGCGACTGGGAGCGATGACAGGGGCGCTCGTCCGTTGAGCCGCGAGCTGTGGCCGGGCCGGCCATTCCCGCTTGGTCCGACATGGGATGGCCAGGGGACGAACTTCTCCCTGTTCAGCGAGCACGCCGAGAGCGTGGAGCTCTGCCTGTTCGACGGCGACGCCGAGGAGCGCATCGACGTCACGAATCACACCGCGCACAACTGGCACGTCTACCTCCCGGGGGTGGGGCCGGGGCAGCGCTACGGCTACCGCGTCGACGGCCCGTACGAGCCGGAGCGCGGCTGCCGGTTCAACCCGGTCAAGCTGCTGATCGACCCCTACGCGAAGGCGATCGAGGGCCCGATCGACTTCGGCGCCGCGAACATCCTGCCCTACGTCCCGGACCCGGAGGGCGTGCGCGACGACGCCGACCTCGAGCGCGACGACGAGGACGACGCCCAGGCGATCCCCAAGTGCGTCGTGGTCGACGAGCGCTTCGACTGGGAGGGCGACCGCCCGCCGCAGCGCCCGTGGTCGGAGACCGTCATCTACGAGACGCACGTCAAGGGCTTCACCCAGCGCCGCGAGGACCTGCCGCCGGAGCTGCGCGGCACGTACGCGGGACTGGCCAGCGACGAGGCGCTCGGCTACCTGAAGGAGCTCGGCGTCACGGCGATCGAGCTGCTGCCGATCCATCACATCGCCGACGAGTCGTTCCTGCACGACCTGGGTCTGACGAACTACTGGGGCTACTCGTCGATCGGTTACCTGGCGCCGCACGCCCTGTACGCGGCGACCGGCCGCCACGGCGAGCAGGTGCGCGAGTTCAAGGGCATGGTCAAGGCGCTGCACCGCGCGGGGATCGAGGTGATCCTCGACGTCGTCTACAACCACACCGCCGAGGGCAACCATCTCGGCCCGATGCTGTCGTTCCGCGGCGTCGACAACTTCGCCTACTACCGCCTGGTCCCCGACGACCTGCGCCACTACATGGACTACACGGGGACGGGTAACACGCTCGATGCCCGCAATCCGGCGGTGCTGCGCCTGATCATGGACTCGCTGCGCTACTGGGTGACCGAGTGTCACGTCGACGGCTTCCGGTTCGACCTCGCCTCCACGCTCGCGCGCGGCCTCTACGACGTCGACCGCCTGAGCGCGTTCTTCGACACGATCCACCAGGACCCCGTCCTGTCGCAGGCGAAGCTGATCGCGGAGCCGTGGGACGTCGGGCCCGGCGGCTATCAGGTCGGCAACTTCCCGGTCCTGTGGAGCGAGTGGAACGGCATCTACCGCGACGTGGTGCGCGACTTCTGGCGCGGGGAGGCGTCGCTGGCGGACTTCGCGGCGCGCTTCGCCGGCTCCAGCGACCTCTACGAATCCGACGGGCGCAAGCCGTTCGCGTCGATCAACTTCGTCACCGCGCACGACGGGTTCACGCTCAGCGACCTCGTCTCCTACAACGAGAAGCACAACGAGGCCAACCAGGAGGGCAATGAGGACGGCACCGACGACAACCGGTCCTGGAACTGCGGGGCGGAGGGGCCGACCGACGACCGGGAGGTCGTCGCGCTGCGCGCGCGCCAGCGGCGCAACTTCATCGCCACGCTGCTGCTGTCGCAGGGCGTGCCGATGCTGCTCGGCGGTGACGAGATCTGCCGCTCGCAGCAGGGCAACAACAACGGCTGGTGCCAGGACAACGAGCTCTCCTGGTACGACTGGGAGCTCGGCGACGAGGGGCGCGAGCTGCTCGACTGGACGCGGCGTCTGATCGCGCTGCGCCGCAGCGAGCCGGTCTTCCGGCGCGAGCACTTCCTCGAGGGCGACCGCGCGGACGGCCGCCCCGACGTGTGGTGGTTCCGGCGCGACGGGCGGCGCATGACGCGGCGCGACTGGGAGAACCACGAGCTCGGCTGGCTCGGGGTCTTCCTCAGCGGCGACCACACCGACATGGTCGATGGGCAGGGGCAGCCGGTGAACGGGGACTCGTTCCTGGTCGTGCTGAACGTCAGCCCCGAGGACGTGATGTTCCGCCTGCCGGCGGCGCGGCTCGGGACGCGCTGGACGGTCGAGCTGACCAGCGCGGACGCCGGCCTGCAGCCGGGCGAGCGGGAGCTGCGCGCGCGCGACGAGCTGTACATGACGGCGCGCTCGATCACCGTGCTGCGGCGGGCCTGAGGTGTTCCGGGCGACCTATCGCCTCCAGCTCGGGACGGACCTCGGCCTGCGCGCGGCGCGCGAGCTGCTCCCGTACCTCGACGACCTCGGGGTCTCGCACGTGTACCTGTCCCCGGTGTGGCAGGCGCGAGCCGGCTCGACGCACGGCTACGACGTGACCGACCCGGCTGCGATCTCGCGCGAGCTCGGCGGGGCCGCGGAGCTGCGCGCGCTCAGCGAGGAGGCGCGCGGGCGCGGGATGGGCCTGGTCCTCGACGTGGTCCCGAACCACATGGCGGCCGACGACTCGAACGCCTACTGGGTCGACGTGCGGCTGCGGCGCAAGTTCTTCGACGTCGACGAGCGGACCGGCCGCTGGCGGCGCTTCTTCGACATCGACGAGCTCGCCGGCGTGCGCCAGGAGGACCCAGAGGTGTTCGACATCACGCACCGGCTGGTGCTCGAGCTGGTGCGCGACGGCGTCGTGGACGGCCTGCGCATCGACCACCCGGACGGGCTCGCCGACCCGGCCGGCTACCTGCAGCGCCTCGCCGACGGCGGCGCGCGCCACGTGTGGGTGGAGAAGATCCTTACCGGATCCCACCCACCCGAGCGCCTGCGCGACTGGCCGGTCGAGGGCACCGTCGGCTACGAGTTCGCCAACGACGTGACCGCGCTGTTCTGCGACCCGGCCGCGGAGCCGGTCTTCGAGGAGCTGTGGGGCGGGCGCGCGTTCGGCGACCTCGCCCACGAGGCCAAGCTCGAGCAGGTGCGAACGACGTTCGCGCCCGAGCTGGACCGGCTGCGGCGGATCGCGGACATGCCGAGCCTGGACGAGTCGGTGGCCTCGCTGCCGGTCTATCGCACGTACGTCAGGGGCGCGCTCGTTACCGACGAGGACCGCAGCGCGCTGGCCGCGTGCGAGGCCGCCGTGCGCGAGTGCGTGCTCGACGGCGGCGAGTTCGCGATGCGCTTTCAGCAGACGACGCCGGCGGTCATGGCGAAGGGCGTCGAGGACACGGCGTTCTACCGCCACGTGCGGTTCCTCGCGCTCAACGAGGTGGGCGGCGACCCGTCGCGGTGGTCGCTGCCGGTCGAGGACTTCCACGCGGGCAACGCGGAGCGCGCGGAGCGCTTCCCGCGCGGCATGCTCGTCTCGACCACCCACGACACGAAGCGCTCGGGCGACGTCCGTGCGCGGCTGCTCGGGCTGACGGCGATGGCGGCCGACTGGGCCGGCGCCGTGCGGTCCTGGCACGAGGTCAACGAGGAGCTCCGGGAGGGGATCCCGTGGGCCGAGGAGCTGCTCGTCTACCAGACACTGCTGGGCGCCTGGCCGATCACCGCCGAGCGCCTGGAGGCGTACCTGGAGAAGGCCCTGCGCGAGGCGAAGCTCACGTCGAGCTGGATCGAGCCGGACCTGGAGCACGAGGAGCGCGTCAAGCACTTCGCGGTCGCCCTGCTGGACCACGGGCCGTTCCGCTACGGGTTCGACGGCCTCGTCGCGCGCGCTTCGGACCTCGGCGAGCGGATCGCGCTCGCCCAGACGCTGCTGAAGCTCAGCTGCCCCGGCGTGCCCGACGTCTACCAGGGCGACGAGCTCTGGGCGCTCTCGCTGGTGGACCCGGACAACCGCCGGCCGGTGGACTGGGCGGGGCGCCGCGCCGCGCTCGACGCCCTGCGCGCCGGCGAGCCGCCGACGCGCGAGACGGCGAAGCTCCACCTCATCTGGCGCGCGCTGGACCTGCGCCGCCGCCGCCCCGAGCCGTTCGCGGGCTCCTACACGCCGATTCCGGCGGGCGACGACGTCTGCGCGTTCCTGCGCGGCGATGACGTGCTCGTCGCCGTCGCCATCCGCGAGCGCTGGCGCGCCCCCTCCTGGTCATTGCCGCCCGGCGCCGAGGGCACCTGGCGCGACGCCCTCACGGGCGCCGAGTTCGACCTGCCCGCCGGCGCCTCCGCGGCGGGCGTCCTGGGCCCGGAGGGCCGCGGCCTCCTGGAGCGCACCGACTAGGACCCGAGCAGCAGTTCGCGCGACGCCGCTTCGAACCACTGCTCCCACTGCTCGGGCGTCCAGCCGCGGCGGCCGACGAGCAGCTGCCAAACGTCGGGGTTGTTGAGCGTCCAGAGGATGTCGGCCGCGTGTGCGACATCGAGCCCGGGACGAAGGGGGAGGGTCTCGACCAGCCGGCGCTGGATGCCGTGGAAGTCGCTCTGGATCCCGTCCCAGAGCTGCGCGGCGTCGGCGTCGGCACCGGCCGCGCTGCGGATGACCTCCATCAGGGCCGCCGAGCGCTCCTTGACGGCGCGCGAGTAGCTCGCGGACCGCCGCAGGCGCTGCGCGGGGTCCGGCTCGGCCAGCATCTCGCGAAACCACGCACGGTCGCCGACCGGGACGTCGTCCTGGTCGCCGCGCAGCAGCAGGTGCCAGAGCCCGCGCAGCACGCCGCTCTTGGTCGAGAAGCCGACGTACACCGTCTTGAGCGCGACGCCGGCTTCCTGGGCGATCGCGGCCATCGTCGTCGCGGTGTAGCCGTCGCGCTCGAACAGCCGCTGGGCCGCGTCGAGGATCTGGCGCCGCGTCGCGGCGGCCTGCTCCCGGCGGCGGGTCGAGTCGTACTTGCGCGTGCGCTTGACAGGCGGGGACATTTCGTTACTCTATCGCTAACTTCAATACTCGTAGAGAGTAATCAATAGCTGGAGGATGTCATGGAATCGAGGAGCATCGCGGCACCGGCGGACGAACTGCGCGAGCACCTGCACGGGATGTGGGGGTCGGTCGCGCCCCGCTGGCGCGCGCACGCCGACTTCGTCGACGAGCGCGGCGCCGCGCTGACCGAGGGAATGCTCGAGGCCGCCGAGCTGCGCGCCGAGGACCGGGTCGTCGAGCTCGCATGCGGCCCCGGCAGCGTCGGGATCGCGGCCGCGCCGCTGGTCGCCGAGGTCGTCATCACCGACGTGGCCCCGGAGATGACGGCGATCGCCGCCGAGCGCGCCGCCGCCCGCGGCCTTGCGAACGTTTCAACGCGCACGCTCGATCTCGAGGCGATCGACGAGGCCGACGCGACCTTCGACGTCGTGCTCTGCCGCGAGGGCATCATGCTCGTGCCCGACCCCGGTCTCGCCGCCGCCGAGATCCGCCGCGTGCTCGCGCCGGGCGGCCGGGCGGCGATCTCGGTCTGGGGCCCCCGCGAGCGCAACCCGTGGCTGGGGGTCGTCTTCGATGCCGTGAGCGAGCAGCTCGGCGCCCCGGTCCCGCCGCCCGGCGTTCCAGGCCCCTTCTCGCTGGACGACGCCGAGCGCTTCGCGTCCGTGCTCTCGGGTGCCGGGCTGCGCGAGGTGTCGGTGCGCGAGGTCGCCCTCCCGCTGCGGGCAGCGTCGTTCGACGAGTGGTGGTCGCGCACGGCGGCGCTCGCCGGGCCGCTGGCGAACATGCTCGCGGGCCTGCCGCAGGACGCCGCGCGGAGCCTGCGCGGACGCCTGCAGGACGGGGCCGCGCCGTACGCCACCGCGAACGGCCTCGAGTTCCCCGGGGTGGTGCTGCTGGCGAGCGCCCGCCGGTAGCCTGCTGGGCCGGATGCGGGTCCTTATCCTGTCCTGGGAGTACCCCCCGGTCGTCGAGGGCGGGCTTGCGCGCCACGTTCGCAAGCTCGCCGAGAACCTCGTCGCCGACGGGGTGCAGGTGCACGTGCTCACGCGCGGCAGCGCCAGGCTCCCCGAGCGCGAGGACCGCCGCGGGGTGATCGTGCACCGTGTGCGCGAGAAGCCCTACCCGAAGGAGCTCGAGCGGTTCATCGCCTGGGTGCGGCAGATGAACGACGACATGCTCGTGGCGGGGCGCGCGCTGGCGGGCGAGCTCGAGTTCGACCTGGTGCACGGCCATGACTGGCTCGTCGCGGTCGCCGGCAAGCGGCTCGCCGACGAGGCGCGGGTCCCGTTCGTCACGACGATCCACGCCACCGAGTACGGCCGTCACCAGGGCTGGGTCCACCAGCCGCCGATGTCGGACATCCATCGCACGGAGCGCTGGATGGCGCACTGCGCCGACCAGGTGATCGTCTGCTCGCACTACATGCGCGGCCACGTCGCCGACATCTACGACCTCGAGGAGGACCGCGTCGCGGTGATCCCGAACGGGATCGACCCCGACGACCTCGTCCCCGTCGACGACCTCGACGCCCTGCGCGCGCGGTTCGCCGCGCCCGACGAGAAGCTCGTGCTGCTGATCGGCCGGCTCGTCTACGAGAAGGGGTTCCAGCTGGCCCTCGACGCGCTCCCGGGCCTGATCGACACCGTCGGAGGGCTGCGCTTCCTGGTCGCCGGCTCCGGCTCGCACGAGCAGGAGCTGCGCAAGCAGGCGGCCGAGCTCGGGCTGATGGAGCACGGCACGTTCTTGGGCTGGATCGGCGACGACGTGCTGCACTCGCTGTACCGGATCGCCGACCTCTGCGTGATCCCGTCGCTGTACGAGCCGTTCGGCATCGTCGCGCTCGAGGCGATGGCCAGCGGCTGCCCGACGATCGTGGCCGACACGGGCGGCCTGCGCGAGGTCGTCGACCACGAGAGGGTCGGCCTGCGGTTCAACGGCGGCGACGCCGAGCACCTCGCGTTCATGGTCGAGCGGATGCTCACCGACCACGAGCTGCGCGACCGCCTGGTGACCCAGGCCGGCGAGCACGTGCTGCGCTTCGACTGGAGCGACATCGCGCGCCAGACCGCCGCCGTCTACGCCGAGGTCGCGCCACCCGTGGCGCACCGGGCGGCCCGGTAGTCCTACCATCGGGGGGATGGCTGATCCCCCTTCGAGTGCACGCAGCGTCAAGATCGGCGCCGACGAGCGCACCGGCTGGTCCTCGGACCGCCCGCGCCGCGAGGGCGCGCCGCCGCGCCCCGTCGACGTCTCGACCCGCTGCCGCGTCCTGCGCCCGACGGACCGCATGCGCTACTCGCCGGGCAGTCTGGTGATCGTCGTCAGCGCCTCGGCCGAGGACCGTGACAGGTTCATCGAGCGCGTGATCGAGGAGAAGGGCGCGGTCTTCACGCTCGCCAAGATCCGCGGGCTGATCGAAGGCCGCGTGCCCGCCGACGCACTCGAGGAGCGCGCGGGCGAGCTGCAGCAGGCGGCCGTCACGAAGCGCCTCGAGGCGGGGGAGAGCGTCGTGATCGGCGCCGAGGGCCTCGGCCCCCAGGAGCGCGACCGCTGGGTCCGCATCGCGCATGGCCTGCGTCGCCCCCGGCACATCGTCCTGCTCGAGACTGCAAAGGATCAGGTCGGCGAGGAGGACGCCGCGCCGCTCAACGAGCTGCGCACCGCGCTCGACACCGGCGAGCTCGGCGCCGAGGGCTTCCAGACCGCCATGCGCCTGGGCGGCGCCGCGATCGGCGAGCTCAAGCGGATCGTCTTCCGCCCCGCCCCCCGCGACGACTGAGCGCGGCGGGCTACCCTGCGCGGAATGTCCCGCGCTCTCGTCCTCGCCGCCGCCTGCGCCGCGCTCGCGCTGGCCGCCGCCGCTCCGGCCTCCGCCAAGACCACCTGGCTCTGCAGCCCGCAGGCTTCCAGTGACCCGTGCGATTACGGGCTGAAGGCGACGTTCGTCAAGCCCGACGGCACGCGCGCCACGAAGAACTTCGCCACCGCCCGGCGGCCGAAGGCCGACTGTTTCTACGTCTATCCCACGGTCAGCGACCAGAAGTCCGAGAACGCGACGCTCGCGAAGGACCCGGAGATCAGGGCGATCGCGACCTATCAGGCCTCGCGCTTCCGCCAGGACTGCCGCGTGTGGGCCCCGATGTACAAGCAGGTGACCCTGCAGGGCATCGCCGACCCGTCATCGGTCAGCGCGGACGCGTCGAAGATCGCCTACAGGTCCGCCCGCGCGGGCTTTGACGACTACATCAAGCACTTCAACCACGGCCGGCCATTCGTGCTGATCGGCCACTCGCAGGGTTCGTTCGTCCTGAAGCAGCTGATCGCAGACGAGATCGACAAGCGCCCGGCGCTGCGGCGGCGGATGGTCTCGGCGCTGCTGCTCGGCGGCAACGTGACAACGAAGGAGTTCAAGCACGTCCGCGCGTGCGCGAAGGCCGGGCAGACCGGCTGCATCGTCGCGTGGTCGATGTTCCACGACCCGCCGCCGGCGAACGCGATCTTCGGGCGCACGACGCTCACGGGCCAGAAGGTCGTCTGCACGAGCCCGGGCAGGCTCGGCAGCTCGTCGAAGCTGCTGCCGTTCGCGCCGACGCTGCCGTTCCCGGGCACGATCGGGGTGGGCCTGGCGATCTTCGAGCCCAATCACCCGACGGGCGTGTCGACGCCGTGGTACGCGGAGCCGGACCTGCTGACGGGCGCGTGCGCGACGACAGCCGACGGCGCCAGCTACCTGAAGATCGACGGCTCCACGCTGCCGGTCGCAGTGCCCGACGCGACCTGGGGCCTGCACCTGGGCGACATGAACCTCGCGATGGGCAACCTGACGACGATCGCGCACCGGCAGATCGCCGCCTACCTCAAGCGCAGCTGACCTTCCGCGTGTGGCCGCCGGCGCGCACGGTGTGCGTGCCGCGCGGCACGCGGACGCGGTGCCGGCGCACGGGGACATGGCGGCCATCGACGCGGGCGTGCCGCGCGCGCTTGGGCACCCGCACGCGGCAGCGAAGCGGGCGCGGGCGCTCGCCGAGAGCCGCGACAAGGCTCCGGTACACGCCGAACGACGGCTTGGGCCCGTAGTCCGCGCGCAGCAGGCCGACGTCGTCGAACAGGTCGGTCCCGCCGGGACGGTTGTCGCGGAGGTTGAAGTAGCGGTAGTCGGTGACGCCGAGCGTCGCGCCGAGCGCGTGGACGGACTCCACGGTCGAGCGCAGCTCCGCCTGCTGGCGCAGCTCGTCGTGGCCGAGGTTCGTGGCGTAGCCGTTCTCGGTGATCCAGATCGGGACGCCGAGGCCGAGCTGCGCCATCGGCATCCAGCAGTCGCGCACGAGCGTCAGCGCCTCCGCGGTGGCGTCGCCCGCGGACTGGCCGGGCGTGAGGACCGGCGGGTAGAACAGCCCTGGGTAGAGCTGGACGCCGACGTGCCCCAGAGCGGACCGGAAGGCCGGCGTCGCTCGCTGGCCGATCGCCTGCCAGAACTTCGCGTCGGCGTCGGGTAGGTACCGGTACGCGAACGTGAAGCCGACGGACACGTCGGTCCGGTGCAGGCGGTCGAGCGCCGCTCGCGCGGCGACGACCCCGCGCACGAGCGCGTCCAGCGCGCCGTCATAGGCCCCGTCGGACGTGTTGGCGGAGATCGGCAGGTTCACCTCGTTGGTGATGTCGAGAGCGACGAGCGCCGAGCTCCGTGCCAGGGCGGTCGTCGCGGCGCGGACATAGGACTCCCAGGCCGCCAGGTCGCCCTCCTGCCCGGGCCCCGGGTGGTAGCGGATCTGCGACTCGACGTCGAAGCCGGCCGCCGCGTAGCGGCGCTCCTGTGCGGCGAAGCGGGCGATGCCGGCCGCGCCGTCGGACTCGAACAGCCGGTTCATCCGCACGACGAGCCGCCGCCGCGGCGGCTGCAGCGCCTGCAGCGCGCGCAGCTCCCTCGCCTCGTCCACCGGGGCGGCGGCGCCCTGGGTGCTCCCCGCCGTCCCGGCGAGCGCCGGCGTGATCCCGAAGCGCAGCGGCGCGGGCGGCGCGCTCGCGGCTGGAGGGCTCGCCGAGAGGCACAGATCGTCCGCGCGCGCGGGCGCCGCCAGGGCCGTGGCGCCGAGCAGTGCAGCGAGGAGCGCGCGGTGCTGCATGGGCACGGCCGCAGGCTACGCTGCAGGACATGGGCGGCGCTCCGACTCCGGCGCTCGCGGAGCTGGAGCGCGACCCGCACGCGGCCTTCGCCCGCCTGCGCGAGCAGGGCCCGGTCGCTTGGGTGGAGGCGCTCGGCGCCTGGCTGGTGCTGACGCGCGAGCGCGCGCTGGGGGTGATGCGCGACGACGCGACGTTCACGGTCGACGATCCGCGCTTCACGACCGGCCGGGTGGTCGGCCCGTCGATGCTCACGCTCGACGGCGCCGAGCATGCCCGCCACCGCGAGCCCTTCGCACGGCCGTTCCGGCGCGCGGCGGTGCTCGAGCGCTTCACGCCGCTGGTCGAGACGGAGGCCGCGCGGCTCGCGGCGGGCCTGCGGCCGGGGGCGGACCTGCGCCGCGGCTTCGCCGGCCCGCTGGCCGCGGCGATCGTGACGCACGCGCTCGGCCTTCAGGCGGTCGGCGTCGAGCGCGTGCTGGGCTGGTACGACGGGATCGTCGGAGCCGTCACCGACCTGAGCGCCGGCCGCGAGGACGTACCGCCGGCCGGCGCGGCTGCGTTCGCCGCACTGCGCGAGGCGCTGCTCGAAGCCGGCTTCGGCGACGACGAGGCGGTCTCCAACGCCGCCGTGCTGCTGTTCGGCGGCATCGAGACGACCGAGGGCATGATCGCCAACGCGCTCTGGCACCTGCTGACCAACCCCGATCAGCTCGCGCTCGTGCGCGCGGAGCCGGAGCTGCTGCCCAACGCGGTCGAGGAGTCGCTGCGCCTCGAGCCCGC